>QQTW01004689.1_pt1 | contig 10274 bp, 13 predicted proteins | sample 1904831 | NCBI WGS metagenome assembly QQTW01 (sample SAMN09435610, study PRJNA476489) | Subsurface metagenome, whole genome shotgun sequencing project.
AAAGGATCACAGATCAATTACCATCTGAGATCAGTATCAGTTAGTACATACGGTAGGAACAGGTTCCTACCCGCATAGCAACATAAATAGAATCTCCCGCTGATAGCGCGATAACATCACCTAATTCATCTATATTAATGTTATAGACCCCCTTAAAGAAGGTGATCACTCTAAAAGCGAGTGAGCGAGTTAAATAGATTGATCGATTCCTGAGCCGTGTACTCTAAGAGAGTATTTAATGGACTTGTCGCGCCCATTTAGTATCGAGAAGATTATGATCGAGTGTTAAGACGGTGACTATTGTATCTGGGAGAGTTGCATAGACTTAAGATGCATATGAGAGAGCCGCTAAACTTAGAACAATTTTACTTTCATTTTGAATACAGCTCTCCTTGAGTTGTGTAGCAGAGATATATCCAGATCTAAGACACCACAGCACGTCTTCGTCGGCAACATCTGGAGCAACGTCGTTTTCACTATCGATCTTGTTTTCGTGGTCGGTCTCGGTCTCAGTTTTGGTCCTAGTCTTGGTTTTGATCTTAGAAATTTCGCTTTCGATATCATCATCTGAAGATCTTCGCAACCTCTTAGAGGATCTTGCTGATAATTCTGGGTTTTCTTCGACGTAATAACGCAGAATTGTGTCCACATTCTCTAAACCACGAATCCTGGAGGCTACTCAACGTCGAAGAGCTACCCGTTCTTCAGGTCCGTGGAGACACTGTAGGAGAGTTCCCACATTCATCAGACCGAAGCATAGCGGGAAAAAAGAAGGTTTCTCTGTTCCTAAGATCTTGTCAGAGCGCCGTCGACCAAGGTAGACCAGCCTAGAAGCAGTATCCATTTCTTCTTTCTTTACACTGAGATATGCCGAAGTTGCCTGGATAAGCATTTTCACCCACCGGTCCATGCGCATACTTGTGGTTCCTTCGCGAAGTGTTTCCCCTATAGAGAGCAAAATTTCGATACCCAACTCATGTGACTCTATAGGGATTCCCCACTTGCCAAAAATCGCCCCGAGCATGGCCACTTGAAATTGGGAAAAGGTGATCCTTTTTGCGTTATCGAAAAGCTGACGTTGTGAACGAACCGGGCGGCCATAGTGATGAATGTGCGCAAGAGACAAAGACCAGGAAATCCCCGGTAGGGAGCCATTTCCAGAACGCGAAAGACCAAGGCTAAGGACACCTCCGCTAGCGATCAACTCATCATGCATAGAAATTTCAACATTTTGAGTTCCGAAGACAATCATGTCTGGATATAAATGCTAGGTAGAGAAGGCTAGAATCGCCACGCCATCATGGACTGCTTGTGGCATCCCTGTGATGAGGCATTCCATGGCCTCGAGAGCTGATATCCAGGCATAAATGACACTGGGATATACCACAGTACTTTCATCAATTGGGAGACTGATGTTCCCAAGTACAAGTTGTAGCTGGCTCTGTCAACGCACTTTGACTGAATCAGCAGTGCGAAGTCAGGCACAAGCACTAGTATCCCACTCAGTTAATTGGGATCTTGGCATATCTTACTGGGCTGTAGCTACCGCTAATGAAAATGGAAGACTTTCTCCGTTTTTAAATCTTACTGCGAGGTCTTTCCTGCGCTCATTGATAAGCTCTATTCAGATAGATATTACTTCTACAGGATCCTAGAAGCGTATTAGTAGATAAGCGAGGAGATGGACATAAAGTGCAGCTTTTAAGGAAGTCGCGGCGGCCCAAATCGCAGTGGCGTTAATTCCAGTGTAGACGGAAAATATGGAGTTTGAGAAGTCGGTTGAAGTTTTATTGATTGCAGACTTTAATATCTCTCCCGCGCGTCTACCATACACGGCAACAAGTTTTGGTGTTGACGGACAAACTCCTTCAAACAACGCCCCTAGCCGTCTCACCGTGATGTGACAAGGTCTAGTCTCGGCCTCGTGCTTTCGCTTCGCCGACAGGGTTTCGCCTAGGGCTTGGTATTCTTTAGGAGCTTCATATTTGACGAGGGTAAAATCAAAGTTGAAATTCGCTGCCGCGACCGTGACCTCGTTGGTGGCGGCGGCAAGCGACGCTTAGAGTCTATTAATAGCCATTATTGAGCCAAAGGGCGGACACAAGGCTGTTGAGCGAGAGCCAGCTCCTCCATCTACACAAGGAGAATATTCAAGGCCCAAAACCTTCAGCCTATCTCGATAGCGATGCTATCCAAAGCTTAGGCTGAGGTTTCATCTGAGTAGATTGACCTCAGAGACGTGAGAGATGAAGGAGATTTGTCGCCATTGAGAATGATCAAAGCAAAAGAATAATCGGATAAGGATGTGTGATCTGCTCCTCAAGGCTGCGCAACAAATTGTCAAGCACCCCGTGTGGCCCTAGATCATCCCCAAATCCGGGTTAGGATAAAGAGTTCGAGAGTGAGTGAAATAAGCCGCCAGCCAAAGGGGAGTCTTTGGAATAAGTATTCCTTCTTGCGTTCTGACAGGGGGTGTCTTGCTTGCTGGGGCTGAGTCGGCAAGGCTGTAAGAGTTGATCCTGAACTACCTTAATTGTGTCGCAGTGTCAGCATAAGAACAGTCTAAGCCACGGCTCAATCTGGATTCTAGATGTCTATTTGACCGAACTGCATAGTAGCCGGCCCTTCAACCAGTTCGTACTTGGCATAAGGCCAGAATTTTGCTGGCGCATAGACCTGGATCGACCGTGAGTGCTCGATCTGCGTGGTTTCTCCTCGTATACAACTTCTAATGGGTAACGGTTGAATTCCTAGCCAGAAAGCTCCATTAATGACAGGAGATAATAAAGGTGAACAATATTACCGGGTGACTAAATTATTCGTCGCCACTAGAGGGAACAGGCTTCTCGAGAAAACGGCAGTGGGCGAAAAATTATTGGTACAAGTAGTAGATAGCCTCTTCCTTTCTACAGCCTAGCATGCTGATCGATCCTTGACAGATCATTGGGTGCAATTCTTTGTCCGGAATGTACTGAACAAGAAAGGACTGCGCCGTGCAAGCCACTTCGTGAAAGTCACCTCTAACTAAGCCCGTCCGTAAGCGCCTGTGGAAGATCCGCCGCAAGTGATTAGCCCTTGTCATTGCATCCTCCGTTGCTGATGGGCGGGCCGCAGACAGCCAAGGCAGATGCCTGGAAGGTGGATGCAGGCGTTGCTTTCCCCTACTAGTCTGGGCGAGACTGCGTGAGCTCGAGCGGCATCACTAACGTAGGGTACATACTTGCGCAGCAGGCCCAGTTGCGCAGCACCCACACTACTTTACAAATTTTAGCTACCTAAAATCTTCCTTAGATCTGGATATTACGACGAGTGCTGCGCAAGTAGGCCTGCTGCGCAAGTGGGTACGCTACGTTAGGCCGAGATCGGTCGCGAGCTCGGGGCAGATTTTTCTTTGCTTGGCATTCTGAAGACGATTCTGGGAGACCGATCCGACACACCACCACTCTACAAGACGGCCAGAGATTGATGGCATTCACCGCGCCTTGTGTCTCAGAATAAAAGAGGAGAGGGACAAGATGAGGACGTCATTGATTGAACGGAAGCTCACGTTCAGCTTGTACAGCTCCGCCTGCCCAAAAGACGTGCTATCCGCTTTCACAACCCATTCGAAAGCAGAAAACAGCACTCATTCGAAGTCCTGCAAGTTTCCATAGTCATGTAAATGAAATCTCGTGGTAAAGCATGTCGAGTCTAGCTTGATTGCTTTACGATACGACTCTGAGAGCCAATTCAGCAAGCAGAGGCAGGAGACATTCGAGAGGTAAAAGCTAGTAATGATCGCAGCAAGCTTCCTTACCGTCCACAGCAATCCTTGTTCTCTTTGCCAAAGCTGGCCGGTTGACAGGACTCAGTCAGATCTTAAATGTGGATTTGGGAATTATCTCTATGGGAAGCATCCTGCAAGGAAACGATTCTTCAAACCCGCTGTTTATCTTCAGAGGCTCAATGAAGAACCACTGGCGACGCTTTCTTGAACCGGATTTCAGGTCTAGCAACCTTATCGTTGACGTTGCTGGAACCGCCGCAACAGAAAACAGCCAGCGACCTTCGTTCCTCCAAAGAGATCTTGGGCTTGGAAAAGATTCGGTCCTGTAATGTTGATGCAGCAGAAGCTGTGGCTGTGCCAGATCCTGCCAGGACGGAAACGAGTGTGACAAGTCAAGTGAGGCGGATGTTAGTTTGCTACTGGTGAGTTCACATGCTGCGAGAAGTATTTGACGAAGCAACAAGATGCGGAAAGGTCAAGACTTTGGACATTCGTGAGATCATGAACCCTCTCTATATACACATTCACCATCCCTTTGAGGGTTTTCTGTGCCACATGTCCGATTCAATAGCTCACTCCACGCAGCTGGCATCAATATCTAGGCAGGACGCAGGCTGCCTATACGCTATGTCACGTGGCCAGCAACGGTTGATGAAGGACTCCTGAACGTACATCGCTGAGGCCATGACAGAATCCAGGCAAAACGACGCCGTCTCTGACGAACAATTCATTAATGTGTTCATACACCAAGCAATTTATCCCGTCGGAGTCAGGGCCTACAGGAAAGCATCATGCATGCAGTGTTGGATCATCTACGCCTATGACAGTCGCGTATACATCTAAGATAAGGCAAGCCATAGCTCAAAGATGTAAGCAACCACATCGTACGTCGTCTTGGGAGGCCTCATGACGTTCAAAGGCGTGGAAACAAATAATGGTGAGCACCTAGATGTCAGCTCGGGGTCGTGTATGTAGTGGTTTTGGGATCTGAGATGTGTTCTACTGAATTCGAGTGTTTTAGTGAGTACTTGAAGAAACAAATGAGCCAGCTGACAAGCGACGTTCACGACGTGGGAGCATATGGCTCGAGAAAACACAAATTCGCTTTTCGTCACATTCATTTCTGCTATTCATACCCCAAAAAGGCTATCAATAAAGTTGTTCATATTGTACTTCTCTAGCTCGCTCTAAACACCATCATGTTGGTGTTGCTAATCTTTTCCCCCAACTACCACTGTCTTCCAACTTCACCATCAACCCAAATCTCCCTTGCCCATCATGAGCAGCTTCGAAGTTCCTCGTGCATCGTCGCCCATCATCGACGTTCGGTCGACGTTAGAAGAATTGACTCGCCGCGCCGAACACGAACTCCAGGACCAGCCACCACCCACACAAGCCCGGCTGAGGAACCAAAGCCGCCAGATATTTGACCACTACAAAGCTCGTGGCACCGCTTCATCCTTACACGCCGCCATAACCCGCTACTTTAAGCCCACCAACAGCAGCAGCACCAACAACAATGACAGCCTCGTTTTCTCCCCTCCACTCCCACTTAACTATGTCCCACCTCCGCCTGACCCAAAGGATAGTCGGATGGTCGATGAAGAATCCCGAAATCTAGTTCGAGATATGCCGTTTCGCGTCGACCGGAAACTACACTTCCGTCCTGACGTAAAATTACCTCAGGGTTTGCTGGAGGGAATCGATAGGATTTTCCAAATCTATCAAGGGGAAGCTGAGGCGATGTTAAGTCATCACTGTGAGAAGTATGGAGATGAGGCGATTTTCAGGGTTGGGATTAGGAGTTTGTTCTTGAGGTAAGCTTGCTCAGTCTTTACCCTGATTCATGCTATGACCATCTACTATGAAGATCGGCTCTTGAAGACTTGGTTTCTGACAGTCTTTGCTTGTGCCTCTAGTCGATCAGACACTCTTTTCGAATCCATCGCCTCTAACTCTCTCGGTCTAGACCCCGAAACTCGCCTCTTCTTTCTTCAAGTCTTCGAGCGACATCCCGACCTCAATCTTGCTGAGAAGAGACTCCTTGCTCGCTCCGCGAGGGTGGATACAGATGTGGTTGAAGCGTTCTGTAAGTCAATCCTTCAGCTTTATTCCATCTCTGAATTGTTTCACGCCTATCTCGGACTAAGAATCCCGCGTTCTTTTTCTTAATGATTTTATGCGAGTCCTGATGCACCATTCTACTGCTGTTGCCCCAGCACTCAGCATGATTGATTGTGTGCCACTTCTCCAGCATCTCATTCCGCAGTCACAGCTAGCCCCTTTCTGCTCCTATACCCTCTTCAACATCCTCTCCCGTATCCCAGCATGCTTCCACAGCATATCTTCATCCCCTCTTCACCAAGAGCCCATACCTTTTTCATACCTCTTTCCCACATGCTACCTAAAATCCATTCTCACCTCAAATCACACCACAACACCAGCTTCTCATAGTCTAATTCTCTCCACAGGGCAAAATCTCTCCATCCTCCGCGCCCCCTACATGGCCATGCGCACCGTCATCGCCGCCCGCGAACTCCGCAAACAGGCCCAACACGCCCAGCTGCAAGAAAGTCTCAAGCGCGAGCGCGAGCTCATCCGACAGAGGACCGAGCTGATGACCCAGCGGAGGCAGGAGAAGGAGCGGGCAGACCGTTTGGCAGAAGAACGACTGCAGTGGATGCAGCGAGAGGGGCGAAAGCGGGCGGATACTGGAGCTGGAGCTGACGGTGAGGGTGAGAACGGGAATGGGGGTGATGGCCAGGAGAAGGAGAAGAAGAGCCCTGAGGAGTTGGCCGAGTCGTTGAGGAAGCGACGAGTGGAGGAGATTAGGAGGAGGATGGGGCAGCGGCCTGGGCCGGGGTTGAGGTCATGGCGTTGATGATATATCATGAGAATCACTTCGTGGTGCGTTGAAGATGGATACCCTGCTCGTCCGCGAGCTGGGCACTTGCTACTTAGGTGGAGTCCACCAGATGAGGAGGCCATCGACTGGCCATCGAAGCTAGAGCCACACGTCCTCTTCTAGACGAGCCTCCCATTCCGGCCTGCCCTCCATCTCCTCACATGGCGCATTCTGTACCCAACACAACGAGCTCTACATCGCATTCTACTTGGTAGCACTGCTCGAATTGCCTAACTAGCGCTGCGCCACGCCGCACAAACTCCCTCCCCCCTTCCCTTCTCTCCTACATCAATCCAAGCAAACACTCCCTCCCCCCCCATCGACACCCTCAGGGTCTGAGTTCCGAGATCTGAGGTTCGAAGTCTGAGGTCTGAGATCCAATACCGATAAGTTAGATCAAAAGCCGGCAGGAAAGTTCGATCTATCCAAGTCATGTTGTGGCGTGCCTTGAAGAACAAGTAGATCTCGCTCATCGGCAATGCCGCCAAGTTGTCGGGTTGTGTGCTGTGCTGGATGGGTGGCCGTTAGGATGGAGGCCTAGGTAGGTAGTTGGATAGCTGGGTAGTTGGATGAAGAGATAGACCTAGCTACTCACGTGGATGATGGAGAGATATGAGATGCCGATAGTATTGCCTCGATTATGTGTTTCGTCTTCTGAAATGTGTAATTGGAATTGACTTCTCATGCAGATGTCGAATATTGGATGTTGGATGAGGATACATCCACATGGCCTGCATGTAGATACCACAAAGATGGGTCGTTGGGAGACCGCCATGAGATGATGTAACAGGTCAACCCGCTCTCAACGCCTATCCCTCCACCTTGACCTTGACGGCCTTTCCCTCCCCATACCCCTCACCATCAATGAGCTTCCTCTTTCCCAGCACCGAATCTGGCGTTGAAGTCTTCGCCCTGTCCCCTTTATTACCCCCATTGCCGCTTACAACAGGTGTGCCACCCGCTTCACGATCTCTGGTCGCCTCCTCAAAACACGTAGCGTGGTACACTCTGTTGCCCACTGTCAGGGCATCCCTCCAAATGAAATCCTGCAGCTCTTCACTCCACATGCTTTCGAATTTCTCCTGGCAGATCGGACAGGGTTCACTCCTCAATTTAGCATCATTCGGCACGCGGATGAAGGCCTCCCCCTTCTTCTTCACTGCTGTGGCCCCTCCGGCCGCTGATGGGGATAGATTTGATCCGTCCCTATTCTCCTCGGTAGGACCTTCGTCATCGGCGTACTCCCTGCTCTTGATCCATTCACGTTCATCCACGTACCAGCTTCGCTGGACGCCTCTTCGTTCGGCTTCGACCATGCGGGTTTTGGTCTTGAAATGCCAATCTAGATGACGGGCTTTCTTCTCACGGCCCGGATCATCAGAGGTGAAGCGCCGACCACAGGTGGTGCAGCGATTTGGGCGCGCGTCGAAGAAAAGTTTTAATAGATCGGGCCTCGGGATTTTGAAGGAGGAGGATGTAAATGTCACAGATATCGAAGTGGTAGAGTGGTTGGTGTAAGAGTTGGAAGGTGATGTGAAAGGCGTCCCTAATGCGGGAGGAGTTGAGGCTAGTTGAAGCAGACCTGAAGCCCGTAATTGAGCTATCAGAGGATTTTCTGCTGGCGGAGGAGCAAAATGCGCTTGATTGTTTTGTTGCATACCTCCGCGGGGAGGAACTGGTGTCGCATGTATTGGAGGGGGTGGAGTTGGATGATTTTGTGGTGCAGTAGCTCGAAGCAGATCCGCGAGGTTTGTGGAGTTTAGGAAAGATGGTGTATCCAACGGGGGAGGAGGTCCCTGTGCTGGAGGTTGCTGATATGGGTAAGATAATGGTGGCTGTGGTGTGGAGACAGGAGATACGGTTGGTGGATGATTTGATCGCGCTGCCAATTGATCTGTGATGGATTTTCGGACATCAGCCAGATCGTGTTGCGATAACGTTCCCAGACTGCTTCACATTCCACCTGTTCCACATTATTGTCTTCACCTCCTCAGTAACCATTCATCTTCACCCTTCTCTATTCTCTTCTTCTACGCTATTGATCTGCTCCCCCGCCGCTATTGTCTCTCCGCTGAATTCGATTCAGGTCCTTCGCGTTCTCAGGTTCAATAGGTTAGACTCCGTTCCCCACGAAACACTCGCGGGACTTCATCAACTTGGAAGGAAGCTGGGAGCCGGCTCGGAGAAACAAGGGAAAGGGATCGAGCATAATCACCTACTAAAGAAAATGCTGGGACTCTTCTGACTGGTTGGACAATTCTCTGTCGAACATCTAGATAGCGAAGATATCTCACATTCTGCTTCTTTGCTTCTGTTGGACCGCAGATTCAAATTGGCTGCGAGTTTGGTCTACCATCTCTCGGTGGCCTTCTTTCTTCGTCTTCTATCTGTCACGCGTTCGACTCATCCATTCATTCCACTGTGGCCATTTGTTTGAAGAAGCCCTTCCAGTCCCATTCTTACAATCTGGCCTGGCCTGCAGGCTTGCTCGCCCATTATGTCTGCTGGTCTCCCATCTGATGAAGTCGTTGATGACTACAAGAACTCATTGGACGACCTCGTGACCAATGATCGAATTTCCATCGGCAATCTCACCGTCATTGCGAAGGAATGCATCGAGCACGCACAGGCGATTGCACGCGTCTTGGAAAATCACATCTTGCGGGTAAGTTTGCAGCCGCGCCTTGGTCTGAACCAGCTTTGTGTCCTTTTTTTGGGGCATCATGTTTGTTACAAATTGCCTGACCCGAACTTCTATAGGCTCCTCCTGCACGAAAATTACCAGCCTTTTATGTCCTTGATTCGATAGCGAAGAATGTGGGAACTCCATACACAGTCTACTTTGGTCTGAACTTGTTTCATACATATATGAATACCTTTGCCTCGGTGGACAACAATGTCAGAAGAAAGCTGGATGAGATGCGGAAAACTTGGAGTCAACCAGTGCCTGGCTCACAGTCCACATACCCCGTCTTCCAAAAGACCGTAACGTCCAAGATTGATGAAGCCATGGATAACTGGGCGAGGAAGCAGTTTCAGAATAGGGCTCCGCAAATCCCATCGCGAGGACCTCTAGCACAGATGCAAGCTGCGCCCTATCGCAGTACTCCAACACCTCCACAAGGGCAGCCACAAGTTCAGAACTATCCAGGCTATCCACAACCTCCCAACATCAATGGTGCTACTCACATCATCAATAATGCCCCCACGTATGGATCTGGGCTTAGTCACATTGGACAACAAATGCCAATGCAATATTCGCAACCACCAGTACCAGTCCCCGCGCCGCAGACATATCTCCCTCCACAGCAACCTGTTCCTCAGCAGAATTTTCAGTACGGGCAACCTCCCTATCCTGCTTCTGTCCCTGTGACCGTAGATCTGGATGCATTGAACCGTGATATTGATGATTTGATAGTAGATGCCAAGATTGGCAGCTACAGCAATCCAATGGATCGTTCATCACAGCAAAAGTTGGCCTCTCTGCAGAGCTTGAAGGAAATTGTCGATTCTGGAACGTTATCGCAACACGATCTGGCTGATGTCCGAAAATCCATCACAGATCAATTGGCAGCGCGATCAAATCATCCACCAACCGTATCT
>QQTW01004690.1_pt1 | contig 10273 bp, 12 predicted proteins | sample 1904831 | NCBI WGS metagenome assembly QQTW01 (sample SAMN09435610, study PRJNA476489) | Subsurface metagenome, whole genome shotgun sequencing project.
AATCACAACTCTGCCTCGCTCGACACGACGTTGTTTGATAGACTCCTTGCCATGCACGGTTCGTCCATCAAACGTATGCTTACAACCCAATACCGCATGCACGAGAAGATCATGAGCTTCCCCTCCTCAGAGCTATATGACTCGAAACTCGTGGCAGCCGAGAATGTAAAGCACAGACTACTTAGCGAGCTGCCCGGAGTACAAGAAACCGAAGACACCAAAGAGCCCGTCATCTTCTACGACACCCAGGGCGGCGACTGGGCCGAAAAGGCCGAAGAAGAGAATCTCGCAAAGAATAGAAGCATGGCCGAGAGCAAGAGCAATGAGATGGAAGCCGCACTGGTCGTACAGCATGTGCGAAAGCTAGTAGACGCGGGCCTGGATCCGCAGGACATCGCCTGCATCACGCCTTATAATGCACAACTATCCATCCTGAGCCAGGCATTGAAGACGCGGTTTCCCGGCATTGAACTAGGCACGGTCGATGGGTTTCAAGGTCGCGAGAAGGAGGCCGTCATATTCAGTCTAGTCAGATCTAACGACCACAAAGAGGTTGGCTTCCTGGCTGAGAAGAGGCGTCTGAATGTCGCGATGACACGGCCACGGCGCCAGCTAGTCGTCATTGGAGATTCGGAAACGATCAGTACGGGCGGAAAGTTCCTGAAGCGTTGGATGCAGCATCTGGAGGAGTGGGCAGATCTCAGGTACCCTGATCCTAGCGAGCTTAGCCCCGATCTGGGATCCTTGAGGAGGGAGGATTGAAGATTGAAGCTTGTGGCCCATTGAGGCCCGCGATGGCGGTGAAACCGAGGCAGAGGTCAAGCAGTACAGTGAGCATCGGAAGGCTTCCTGGACACCCCGGGTAGCACGGCGATGATACAGCAACACGACACAGGATACAGCGAGCGAGATGCGGTATTGGGTTGTAAGCATACGTTTGATGGACGAACCGTGCATGGCAAGGAGTCTATCAAACAACGTCGTGTCGAGCGAGGCAGAGTTGTGATTGTCGGCATCATCGGGCTCACGAGAAACAGACTTTGGGGTATCCTCTTTACTAGACTTGATTGACTTCTCATCCACAGAGTTGGCGTCTTTCTCGTTTGCAGATTTAGCAGGCTTCTTTGTTTTTGTCTCTGGTTTAGACTTTGACTTGGAGTTCGTGGACTTCACAGTCGGTGGAAGCTGCAAGTGGTCTCCAGCTAGTACAGCTTTCTTCGCTGAAATCAGAGGCACCCAACATTGTGCTTCCATAGCCTGACTAGCCTCATCTATGATGACTACGTCGAAGCTAGCCTGCCGAAGTTGACCACCCCCAGCACCGTGCAACGTTGCCAGCACGACCTTTGATGTCCGAACGAGGTCGTCCACTAGAAACAGTCAATATCAGCTTAGCATGACCCTTGAATTATACTCACCACATGCACGCTCTCGTTCTCGATACTCTTTTCGCAACTCTCTCAACTCTCCATAGATTGCCTTTCTCTCCCGCCCACTGCGAGTCTTGCTAATCGAGGCTTGTTTCTGGTCCATCTCATTTCTGATATCGCGGACAAGGCCTGCGGCATCCGAAGTTTTCGTGATCATATCCAAGGAGTGATGCAGGACTGATGGCAATAATCGTGCTGGGTGACCTAATCGTACCATCGGCACTTTGAAAGGCGCCAATCGTTCCACGATATTGTCAACACTGATATTGCTTGGACCACAGACAAGGATACGTAGATCTTTCTTCAGTAGCTGCAGTATGAGCTCGATGAGTGTATGCGTCTTGCCAGTACCAGGCGGTCCATGTATAAGAGCAATCTCCCGGGATGCAAGTGCGAATTTGATGGCGTCCTGCTGGGATTGATTAAGGTTATCCGTGACCCAGTCAAGTTTATCAATTGCTTCGTCAAGATTCGATGGTATGGGTGTTGGAATCGACTGGCCGAACAGCACACGGATGAACTCGCTTTGGTCAGATTCAGGTAGCTCTTTCAACCTCTTCATCGTCTGATTCATTCTGTACCAGCCCATCAGTAAACGCTCCATACGACTCCTGTGGAAACCATACGGACCGCTTATACGTGACATCGTTTGCCAGCTTGACGCTTATTCCAATATCAGCCAAATCTCCTACACATCTTTGACTCTCTCAGCCATCCACGCACATCCACAACTTGCCGCCTGGCGCATCAGCATCTTCCTTGTCCAGTGCAATCCCAAGTGAGGTCGCAGAAACCTTGACCATCACGCCATCCACACCTTCCGACTCTGCCTTTGCCTTCTCCTGCTTCTTTGCTGATCCACCGACTTGGCTTCGCACACCCACGATGTCTCCAACACGCAAGCCATGTTCTGGAAGCTCATCTCGGCCAATAGCAGGGTCGAGCTCGAGTTCGAGCACAGTTTTACCACCAAGACCAGTTCGTTGTGACGCGATGTGTAGGTTTAGTACAGCAATACCAGCACGCTGGAGAGCTGAAGGAGAGGCTTGCGAGATTAGGTCCGCGGTCTGGCTGACTTCAGCATCGAGCTCTTGCAACAGGAGGGATAGCTGGGTGGTGGCGAAGCTGGCGATGTCGACGGCTGCAGGTGACATTGCAATGTCAGACCTTCAATGTTGCATGAGCTGCAATGAGAAATGTTTATTATTTGTCATACTGTAATCGGAGCTCTTTCCGTCGCATGAGTCCACCTCAAAAAGTTCATACCGCAAACATCACTTTCTGTACAACCACCATCAACCATGTCCAGCCTACGTAACGCGATCCCCCGACGACCGCACAAAGAGCGCTCTCAGGAGCACGGCCGTCGACGACATGGCCTCCTCGAAAAGCACAAAGACTACTCTTTGCGAGCAAAAGATCACAATGAGAAAAAGGCACGCCTCAAGATCTTACGACAAAAAGCAGCCGATCGCAATCCGGATGAATTCCACTTTGCCATGCTGAGCAGCAAGACGAAGAATGGAGTGAAGATTGCGGATCGTGGTAATAAAGCGCTGAATTCGGATGTGGTCAAACTGTTGAAGACGCAGGATGCTGGATATGTAAGGACGATGCTGCAGAGGTCGAGGAAGGAAAGGCAGAAACTTGAGGAGGAGATGGTACTAATGGACGTGGAGGGCGAGGATGGGACGAGGTTGAGGACGTTGAAGGATGTGGAAGGGGAAGATGCAAACAGTCATACTGTGTTCGTGGACGATGAAGCAGAGCAGGCAGCATTCGACGCGGAAGAATGGTTCGATACTGATGCAGCTGGCCTAAATAATGCCCATAACAGACCAAGAAGGATTGCAGCGAAAGAAGTGCCGATATCTGCACCAGCGAAAGGCCCGCGAGAACTAGAAAAGGAGCGTCTTGCGAAACGCAATGAGCGCATACGACTAAAGAAGCGACAACGAGAACAGGCTTCTCAGCAGATCAAGCTCAAACTTCTAAGGGACCGAGAGAAGGACCTCGCAACAGCAGAGCAAGAACTCGAAGTACAAAGAGCTCGCATGGCAAATAGCGCAGGAGGAGTCAACAAGGCTGGTGTCAAGTTCAAGGTGCGCGAGAGGAAGAGATGAACCAATAATTTTCGAGGGCACGAAGATCATAATTTTGGAAACATTGCTGGCATCCTTATACCACCATCCAACCTTATCACTTCCGCATTCAGCATCTTGTTCTCCAGTACGGTCCTGACAAGATGCGCAAACTCATCGGCGCCTCCCATACGCTTCGGCCATTGCATCACACCTTCTAAGCTCTGCTTCACCTTTGCCGACATCATATCCGTCATCCTGCTGGCAAACACACCCGGAGCTATCGTTACGACTCTAATACCATATGGTGCAAGATCTCTTGCCATTGGTAGTGTCATCGAGGCCACGGCACCTTTTGATGCGGCATAGCTCACTTGTCCAGGTTGTCCGTCGAAAGCTGCGACGCTGGAAACCATTACAACAACACCTCTCTCAGTATCCGCATCCCCATCTTCTGGTTTATTCTTCGTCATGACTGGAAGCAGTTGCCGTACTAGGTCAACAGTCCCCTTGACGTTTATGTTCATGACGAACTCGAATCCTTCCAACGGAAGCGGCCTGTTCTCACGATCTATCATCTTCGCCGGGTTGCCCACACCTGCTGCAGCAATAACTCCGCCGATTTGCAAACCTGTTTCTTGTGTCCAGCTTTGGATTCCTTTCACGGCAGATTGTATCGATGTGGTGTTGGTGACGTCGACCTTGAAGAAGCGGGCGTGGGAAGGAGTATCGAGAGAGGCGATGAGCGATGAGCCGGCGGACTCATTGAGGTCGAGAATCGCAGTGTAGGCGCCGTGCGCATGGAGGTCGAGCACGGTTGCGCAGCCTAGTCCTGAGGCGCTAATCGAAAGACAAGTCAGTGAGGACAATGCAGATAATCCAGATGTAGACTCACCCGCCCGATATCACGAAGATCCTGTCTTTAAGCTGCATGTTGTGTTACAACAATGTGGTCATGTTAAATTGTGCCGTCGTGATTTAAGAAAGATGCCTCGGCTCGATGATCACAAACGATGATCACCACTTTGTTGTATGCGGAGATCATCACAAGTAGGTGGGCAGCAAGAGGCCTTCGATCTCCTCGTCGACTACAGCCCAGTCCGAGACACACATCTCTGATCATGGCACCGCAGGCTCCCATACTCAGATCTCAGTCAACTTCCTCACCACATCTACCTCCACCCAAAGCCATCCTCTTCGACATAGGTACGGCCACCTCTCTCTCCTCCCCTAATCCACGCCTTCTGTTCCGCCAATTCCTCTCTCCAACCTGCTAATTCCTATTCCAGGCGGCGTAACATGCCTCTCCCCCTTTACCGCCATCGCCACCTACGAAACCACCCACAACATTCCCCTTGGCTGGATCAATTACGCCATCAGCCGTAGCACACCCGATGGAGCATGGGGACGGCTTGAGCGCGGTGAGCAACGTGCGGGGGCTGAGTGGTTTCAGGCGTGGAAAGAGGATCTGAGACATCAGGGGTGGTGGGAGGAGTTCTGGGAGAAGAAGGGGAGAAAGGCGCGTGCTGGGACGGTGATGGACCGTGGGAGCAGGGCGGAGGACAAGAAGAGGGAAGGTGGGCACGACGACGGCAGAAGTACGGGTACGCCAGTTGCGACAGTCAGTGCAGCAGGCGCAGACGCAGATTTGTCTGCGTCAGCACCACAACCAGCCGTAGCCACCATCGGATCATCACCACCACCACTCATACCTCAAACCACCATCCCACCACTTTCGACAATCACCGGGGCAGGTGCAGACGCAGACTTACCTTCCTCAATTTTGTCATCAGATGCAATTATCGCGCCGACTTCCTCACCACGGACCCCTCCACCTACACCTCAGCTCACGATCCCACCGCCTCCAGACATAGACACCGAACAACTCTTCCACTCCATGATGTCTGCTGGCCGTACGCCAGATCCCTACATCTTCCCAGCTATCCTTGCCCTCCGTCGCAGCAAGCGCTTCATCATCGGCGCGCTCTCCAACACTTCTCTCTCGTCTTCTTCAAGCTCACACGACTCACCTCCGCCCTCACCGCCACCTATAGACCATACAACCGACGTCCGCGCCGCCTTCGACCTCTTCGTCAGTAGCGCGCACGTCGGCATGCGCAAGCCAGAACCCAGGATCTACGAGTACGCTATGGCTGAGGTGCGGCGGATATGGCGGAAGAGTGGTAGGGAAGTGGCTGAGGGAGAGTTAAGGCCGGAGGATATACTGTTCCTGGATGATATTGGGGCGAATCTGAGGGCGGCGAGGGAGATGGGATGGAGGACGATCAAGGTTGGATTGGGGGAGAGTGCGGAGGCTGTGAGAGAGTTGGAGAGGGTTACGGGCGAGGTATTGGTGAAGGAGAAAGGGAGGTTATGAGCGGGCGAGGCTTTGACAGGAAGACGGTGTGTGGTTGATCAGCTTTAGAAAGGGTCAACTATGTTCGACGCGGTATGAGTCGCCACCGCCGTGCCAGTGTGCTACATGGCCATATTTCACAGCCAGCTGTATAGTATTACGACTTATGAAACCACGAATATCAAACGATGTGCCGGGAAGTGGCGCAGTTTGGAACCAGGGACCGCTAGACTCGGAGCTTGCGTGCCGGAAATAGATCGGCAGTGACGTTGTTGTTTGCCAATTCGGTGGCAGGGCAGGCAGGGCAGGGCAGGGTTCAATCAAGTTAGTGAAATCATTCTTACAAATCTTACTAAGTCGGCCTTCGTCTCTTCCCATCTTCTTCATCTCATTCTCGCTGCAACTTCACGTCTACATCAACAGTCACCGCCACCACCATATCATCCTCACACATCCGCTAAAATGCCTGCCACCGGAAGGTTAGTCCACCCATCCTCCTGGATCCTGTCGGCATCACGAACAGGATGCGCGCATCGCGCTGGCAGCATCACCAGCACAGCAAGCTAACACGCAACCCAGCGACATCATTAAGATCATTCTTGCCTTCATTCTCCCTCCTCTCGGAGTCCTGCTCGAGCGTGGTGTCGGGGCGTAAGTCATCCCTTTTCGCCTGCTGCTTACAAGACGAGGCGCGTCAATCAGCTGGACAGGCAGACTAACAAAAACAGTGATTTCCTTATCAACATCATCCTCACTTGCCTCGGTTTCATCCCAGGTATCATCCACGCTCTGTAAGCATTTCCATAATCCTGGTGTGTCAGGGAGAACATCAGCTTACACGAAATACAGATACATCATTCTCAAATACTAGAGAAGCTGGCATGGAAATGGCAGCATAGCAAGAAGAACATCATATGATACCCCCGGTTTTCCTTTTCTTGAAAGAGCTTCGAGTCGACAGGGACAGCATCTGCGGAAGCTTTCACTCGGGCGAGCTGTGAGTGGTTTCTCTACTCCCAGCATCACCAGTCGACCTTCGATGAAGCACATCGATTATCACGTCTGTACTGTACTGTAACAACGAGCAATAATAGCTAAATCACCGCAAAGAAAGACTCGGCAGATTCAGGCGAAGAGTTTGTACGACCTATTGCGTCATTTGCAATGTGAAGTGCTAAGCGCTTTTGTGATACTGTGACTTGTGCAACATTACCCCTTTGGGACCACCTCAATGAGCAAGCGCCGAGTACTATCCTGGTCTCGTTCGAAGCGCTTGAACTCTATTCCTGTAGAGCAGAAAGAACAACCCAAATTTCACACTCTCTGCATCCTGTCTTCCCATATTTGCACTTCTTCTCTGCATTACATAACTTCATAATCATCATAATCTCCCATAGTCAAAAACATCCAACACGTTCAAAACCACTCTCCCACCATCTCCAGCAACTCACCCACCCCTACACCACAATGTCCATCTTCACATCCCCCTCCCCCGAAACAGTCGGTCTAACCTGCATGGTCACCGTCCTCCTCGCCATCCTCCTCCTCATCATCCTCGGCTCAATCTGGGATTACATCCGGCGTCGTCGAGCACGCGACTGGGATCTGACGAGCTTCAGCGAGCAGGAAAAGGACGATGGTGTCGTGACAGAGCTTGGACGCGATTGGGAATCTGAAAGGGGTGATGCATTACGAGAGACGACGGCACATGAGTGGGATTTGGAGCGAAGGGGAACGAGTGGTGGTGGTGGTGGCGGTGGTGGTGGTGGTGGTACTAAGAGTCTGTCGAGGGCGGACGGGGTTGTTGGGAGTGACTGTCTGGGACGTGCGGTGCCTTATGCTGCCGTGGATGGTGCATTGCAGCGACACGAAAGACAGACGAAGCATGACCATATTGGCGCGTCAACACCGATACCAGAGCGTATCTCGAGCCTACCGCCACCACGACCACAGCAGCAGCGGCAATACCAGCTGTCAACACCACCTCCAGCTCAACATTCACCACCACGTTCAGGTTCGGCGGCCCCAGCCTCACCGAAACCGGTCCAGAAACTCCTTCCACAGCTTCCAGTACCAACTTCAGAAGAGCAGCACCGATATCAGCACAGTATCTTCTCGTCAACGGCCACACAGTTTCCGCAAACGCCACCGCATCCCCGCTCGAGCGAACGCAACCCCAAGCCCCTTCCACTGACGCCGTGGGTGTGCTCGTTCCTACCCTCGACACCTTCTACCTCGCATGCACAGGAGCCTGAACTGACGTGGTCATCGTCACCGCCGACCTCGTCCACCCTTCCGAGCTCATCGCCGCCGGTCCGACGGGCACTGCAGCCGCAGCCACGCAAACAGCAAGAGCGCCCCTCCAGCAAAATACCAAGATCCCTCGACCTCAGCCCTGGCGGCGGTGACGGGAGTGTTAAAGGTCATACACGTCTCCGAGATCCCTCAGACTCGAGCCCGACATATTATTTCTTGCCGCTGCTATCGCCCGCGCATCCTCCTCTTGAGCTAGAGGATGGGTCCGGACTGGATGGACGGCTCCAGGGCCGCGATGGTGGTGATGTCGAGGAAGGAGAGGTGCAGTATGACGACGAGTCACCGACACTGCCTCCCGTCATTGACACGCCAACACGCAAGACGAAACGTCGCAGCACCATCGCAAGCAGAGCCGCCGTCACCAGTCAGCCACGCACAACCTCGAGCCCAGCACCACTTCCAAACCCCCTCACGCACGCCAACAATCCCCTCCCACCTCTTCCTCTCCGTCTCCCCACTCCTCCTCTCAACGACACCACCACCACGTTCCCACCTTCGACACCATCTACCAGCACAGCCCTCTCGACCCACCTCGCCGCTTCCCGCACCTGGGGCCGTGGCGCCGGTCGCTCCGACGGCAATGGGAAGTATAATGTCCCTAGGAAGCCGTTGGCTGTGAGGAAGGACACCGCATATTGAATAGCTTGCATCCCAATCATGGTGGGAATGGGAATGTGATGACGTTGAAAGGCTTGGAGATTGAGAGGGAGAGGGAGAGGGCCAGAGAGAAGGAGAGGATGGCGCAGAGGCGACTGAGCGGAGGTGATGTGGGAGTGGGAAGAGACGTGGCAATCGGGACAGAGAAGGAAAATAGACGGCCAAGTGATATCACTGAGATGGAAATGGAGTTTGATGGCGAGGGCGGAGAAGAGGTCACGCCTGAGGATGAGGACGACGATGCAGAGGGTTATGTAGGTGGTGGTAAAGGCGTGCGATACCCGAAAGTACCACGGGAATGCGCGATGGTGTGGTCAAGAGCAAGGGTTGCTACTTGGGATTGATTGCAGCAGCAGCACCGAGAAGGAAAAGAGACATCGACTCAACGATTTACAAGCAACAAATAGTTTCAATGGGGATATCATATATTCTCGTATTCCTTACTTTCTCATAATAGCTCTATAACTTTCCTCATCCTCATCCTCATCCTTCAGGCCGTAACTATACATGTCGTAGTGCAACGCTTGAAAGACGCTCCCAGGTCCTGCTCTTACAATCTAAACAAGGTTCTGGAAAGCACGGTTAAGAGGCGAGCGGAGAGGCTTAACGTCCTTCCAGAAGTCAATGGTCTTCTTCGCACGGTTGGCAACACCCTCTGATGTGAAGTCGAATTTCTGTAGGCATTATGTTAGCAAGTTTATCACCAGTGAGCAGACTTCAGAGCAAAGAGCATACCTTGTAAACCTCCTTGAACGGTCCAGAAGCACCGAACCTGTTAAGACCGAACTGTTCGCGCGAGCACTCCATGGCTGCCATCATGAACGGAATGTCCGCCTACGGTACCCTCATCCCCGCCGGTGGTACTTTCCTTAACTTCGTGTCATACGCCGCCGGTGCCGTCCGTCTGTCTTCTCTCTCCCACCAGCGTGTCATCTACGTCGCCACACACGACTCCATCGGTCTTGGAGAGGACGGTGCTACTCACCAGCCTATTGAGACTCTTGCTCACTTCCGTGCTCTTCCCAACATGATGGTCTGGCGTCCGGCTGATGGTAACGAGACCAGCGCCGCCTACTATGTTGCTCTCACCTCCACTGGCACTCCTTCCATCCTCGCCCTCACCCGTCAAGACCTTCCTCAACTCGAGGGCTCCACCATCGCCTCTGCCGCCAAGGGTGGTTACGTCGCTCTTGAGAACAAGAACGCCGCCATCACCTTTGTGTCCACCGGTTCTGAGGTCTCTCTCTGCTTGGAGGCTGGCAAGTACCTCAAGGAGCACCACGGTCTCGAGGCCCGTGTCGTCTCCATGCCTTGCACAGAGGTGTTCGATGCTCAGCCGCTAGAGTACAAGCTATCTGTCATCCCTGACGGAACTCCTGTCCTCTCTGTTGAGGTCATGACGACGATGGGTTGGGAGAAGTACTCGCACGAAC
>QQTW01004691.1_pt1 | contig 10273 bp, 13 predicted proteins | sample 1904831 | NCBI WGS metagenome assembly QQTW01 (sample SAMN09435610, study PRJNA476489) | Subsurface metagenome, whole genome shotgun sequencing project.
TAGCTCATGTAAGTGAAGTACCAATTGGTAACTACCAGGATTCAAGTATTCAAGGCTTCCTAGCTTGGTAGCAGATTGCAAAGCGCGATCGTACCGTAATCGCCTCACTGGATAACCGCTCTAGGTTGCCTAATATAATGAGTTAGATTATGAGTACAGCGTCACTTTTTTGACTCAGTATATACATGGCTATCCCCCATCTCGATTCTGAAGCTATTGACCGTATTGTAGAAATGGCGTGGGAAGACCGCACCCCGTTTGAAGCTATTGCCTTGCAGTTTGGGCTAGATGAAAATCAAGTTATTGCTCTGATGCGGCAACAGATGCTTGAATCTAGTTTCAAAATGTGGCGTAAGCGTGTCAGTGGACGTAAAACCAAACACTTTAAACAACGCGACTTTGCCCAAGGGCGGTTTCGCTCTCAAAATCAAAAGGGTTTGTGATTCGGATAGGCACGATGATCCGCCTAATGCTTGCAGTAACTTTTCTAGATTGTTTACTAATTGCCATGCTTGTAATTACCTCTTACTCCAAGACGGCAGCAGTAATAATCTAGTTTTTGGGTAGTGGCACAATGCATATAGTCAAGCACCTTAAACCATTGCAAAAACTGAATTCACCCCATATGAACCTATCCCACTAACGCGCCCAAACCAGATATAGGAGCAAGCGAGTCGGAGGAAAGCATCAAAACATACTTTTAGGCGTTCCCATCGAACAACGAGTCGTCTATACTTGCTTTGAAACCAGGCGAAAGAGCGGGTGGGCTGATAGCGCGGTACAATGTCCTTGAAGAGTAAGTTTGCCAAGCTTGAAGCTTCAGGGGAGCTTAGGCTATGCCGGAACTCAGCTTTCTCAGTCAGCTACAAAAGGAACGCCTACAAAAGTTAATTCGAGTCGGCACTTGTGCAAGGATTGTGAAAACACACCTTCCCCATCTACAACTACACCACTTCTACCCCCAACACTATCCACTAAGGAAACACACCGCTACCAGTATTAACAGCTACGCGCCTTGGGTATCCTGGCTCATTCAGCTTAAGTTAAAAATGCACTTTGTATAAGTCAAATAATTCTCCAGATTGCCGTGAAATCACTTTAGCACCCGTAGCCTTAATTGTTTTTTCCCATTGGGCAATCGATTCTAGAAATACTTCAGTACCTAAATACGTCTCTAAAATCGCCCAATCCTCTGCTAAAGGCTTTTTTGGATCGATGATGTCGAAAACAAACTGACCACCTGGCTTGAGTACTCGTTTAACTTCAGATATCACCGCACTCCAGTACTCAAGTGGGAAATAACAACTAAATCCGGTAGCAATCGCTAGATCGAACTGCGCCGACTCATACATTAACTTGTGAGCAGCTCCCAGCTTTACACCCTTGAATAGCTTGGAATTGAGCTGTGAACCACGAGCATTAAGCACATCTCTAGCAACAGTGCTGATTTCCTGCCCAGAAAAAAATGCTGACCAATCTCGCCAAGGATAAATCAGAAAACTAACACCGCAGCCAATATCCAAACAATGTTGGTTTTTTTGGGGTTGGGCAATTTCCCAAAAATAAGAAGTAATTTTACCAGGTAGTAGGCCTGCTGACCATTCTCGAAAAATTGGCATTCCTTTAACTTCAGGTGGTAAATCAAAGGCTTCACCTTGATAGTGCCGATTGAAGCGATGTGCTACCTGCCTGAGCATTATCTGCCATTTGTCTTGGCGCTCAGCGTTAGTAGCTTGGAAGCTACTTAAGGCAAAGTTTTCGCCTCCTGATGAGTTTTCACGCTTTTTCGACATTGGCAAATTGTACCAGTGAGAAGTTGCTTCACTATAATTTCAGTCTACACTTGGCGAGTGCTTATCTTGTAAACGTTGGCAGTAGGTCTACAGGGAGCCGGAAAATTAGATTAATACTGGAAACAGCAAATTGTGGAGCAATGCTAATGCTAGGCAAACGGCACTATTATTGCTAGAGAATTGCTAGAGAATGGAATTGCGCGATTGCTTATCAGAATCTGACATCAGGTAATTGGCGTGTTGTACCGAATAAAATGACTTCTGGGCATACTAGAAAGCAGATGCCATAGTTTTGTGGCTACCGCCCAAGTCCTTATCTGCGCTAGGAAAAGTCTCGAACCCTTCCACTGCCCAAACTGCAATGACCCAGTTGCAGCCATCAAGCGGGTTTTGTAAGCTAGTGCTGAAACTAAATGCAGTCAGCACTAGCTGGACGCATTTAGTGCGCCCTTTGAAGCACTGTCGTAGTTATCACCCGATATTGCAGTTGATGCCCGATTGGGATTTGGTCTTGTGCCGTGTCAGTTTCACTGCAAATGACGAACGCCGCACTCGATAGCGCATATTAGCTTTCGGCGCTAGTTAATCACTTGAACCAGTTCAAACCGCACTACCCACACAACCCGATTAGAATCTCCACCAAACAAGTCAATAAACTCTTGCTTCGATGCCCACAAGCCGCCTTCCGCCTCTAGATCACTCTCTGGCATATCACAAAGGCGTTCTTGATAAATTGGTTGTGTCAGGCGTATATCCGCAATTTTTTTGGCTCCACGACAGAAAGCGCATTTATCCCAAGCCTGGTGAACTAAGCGCCCGTTATTGTATGCTTTAAGCCAAGTCTGTGCAGTGCGGTTGCTCCAAATGCGTCTGGTACAAGTTTTCTGACCGCTAAGTAACACAAGGCTAGTCCACGCGAATGACAGAATCATTTTTTCACCTCAAAATAAAAGTGCGCTCCTCGCACACCAGGAAACTCTCACTCCCGCGCAAATCTTCCGCCCAGAATTGAGGATTTGCCCCTTTGGTATCGCTGCGATGAGTCCCAAACTGCTTTGCCTAAAATGTTTCTAACTGCTTTACGTAGATAGGGATACCCGCAGCTTTAGGCTGATTAACATAAGCCCAACCACGCACCGCTTGCCTTCGTTAAGCCTGCTTGATAATGAGTCGAGTCCGGGTTATGATGCCCTTCCTTATCCATGTGTCGGTAGCCGCATAGCAATAATGTTCAATGGAGTTTGGACTAATCGGGCAAACCCCATTCAAGGTGTTCCTAAGTCGCGCAGTGAGAAAACCCCTTTCCCACCCTCACGCTGCTGTATGTTTATGCCTGGTCTTTGCAGCTTACGCATTCTTGTGTACTCGTGTACACGATGCTACTTACCCGATACGAGTCGAGCCTTTGTAGCCAGAGCATTTGCGGTACGATTACCCGCGCCCGCGACGGGGTTTGGCATACACCCATACACCAACGCTACCCTCTCACTGCGTTATTCCACTAAATCAGTACTCCAATTCACTCCTTGGATGGCGGTATCCAACTCACGATAGTCTCTGGCTAGTTGATCTCGTTCTCGTTGCAATTGGGCGATATCGAGTGTTACGACAAACTTGATCTCACTGCCGCGCGTGCGAAATTGCGTGCTGCCTGCAGACCGGATCAGCGTGTCAAGCACGCCGATATGCATACGCAAGACATCGCGTTGGGCAATTGCTGCCATGATAGTGCGTCCATTCGGCAACTGTGCCTGTACATTGGTACGATTAATGGCAACAATCAAAGCCTCTAAGCGATGAACTACGCCGTCGAGTTCTTGCAGCAAGGCGCTTGGTTGTTCCGCAGGTTGCTCACCTTCTTGGACGAGGATGATGCGCTGCAATCGCTCGTTTAACTCGCTAATCTTAGTCTGAGCAGCTTTGCGCTCCACCAGAGCTTCGGCTAGCTTCATTATTTAACTCCTATCTCTTGGGAGTACTGACAATAATAAGTATCTTCCACGCATAGTGCTACAGAGAATTTTAGCAGTTAACAGTGACTCATAACCGAATAACCGAATGGCACGCGCGTTAAGCCGAAACGCTGTTCTTACACTTTCTTGAGGCACGAGCAGTTTTAGCGTACAAGGAGATGGCAATCTGTATCTGCCTCTAATTTCTTAGCTTCTTTGTCAATACAGGGCTTTAAGCTTTATTAACATCTATTTACAAACATTCTCTCAAGTGACGGGCAATAATCATGAGGCTGTCTCAACTTACAAAGCATCGACGCGGTGAATCGATTCAATCAACTCCTCGACTTCTTCTTCGTCTTGGCACTGCTTAATCTGCTGATTGAACCACTGCAATTCTTCGGCTTCTGTTTCTTGAAGTTGGTACACCAACACGGCTCCTGCGACACGAGCGAGGGTAATCGGTGCGGGGGAAATGTGTTCTAATAACTCACGAGCCGTTTGGTAAAGCTGTTCAACTGCTGCCATAGACATCGGGTGTCCTAGCTGGGCAGCAAGTTGCTGTAAGCTATCCTGAATCGCCATCTGAGCAGATTGTTCATCCGGGCTAAGTGAAGCGTGAGTCATAATGTCAGTTTTAGAATCGAAAAGTTCCAGTCATTCAGTTCAATGGGCATAAGATTAATTCTTGTGCCATTGCGTCTGTGTAGAGTTTAAATGTTGAAGGCAGCCTTTTAGCTCCAATTGCAACTGTTAGATGACAATGAAGGCTGCAATCGGGACGTGCCAGAAAAAGCTAGACCAAGACAGCAGATGTCTGTGGCACTGCTCCAGGCATTGGTGATTGCCCAATAACCAGGATAATTGGGGATTATGGAGTCAGCCGTATGGAAAATAATAAAGAGCGATCGCGCACTACATCTCGTTACTCAGCTCCACTCTCCCAGACATTCAAAAATTCCTCCCACTCCTCATCAGTCTCTAGTGGCTTGTCCTTGACCAGTCCGACTACTCGCGTTAGCAATCTTGCATCTTTCGGTGAGGAGCCAGCTTCTATCATCATCCGCTCTAGGGTGGGGTCGTAGCCGCCATCAGCAAGGGTGGCATATTCGGTGTCTGTCATGCCGTTCTCATGGATGGGTGAATCTATCAAGCGTTCACGGTTGGGGCGCGATTGCATTTTTAGGTCTAAAGTTGCACTCCTGTAGCAGGCTGCATTGAGGATAGAACGCTAAGAATGAAGTCTGGATTCATAAAGCTGCTTCTTTCCATCCCTTATGTTATCATACCGCTCCAGCTTCATAGTTTTCAGTATATGTGGGTTTTGAAGACATTGCGTTTCTACACCAAATAAACTAATCTTTGAGAGCCTTTCCTGATTAGCTATAGCCCACTCAAGTATTTCCCATCCAATCCAAACAAAGTGAATGGCATAGTTTTAATATAGATACGTCAATGTTTCAGAGGGAGAGTATCGATAAAGGAAACAGCCCAATTCGACATGGTAAAATTTAATATTATTGAATAAATTTGTTGTTCTTAGCTTATTGCTTGCATACTACAAATGACTCAGTAATTTCAGCTAAAAATAGCTCGATTAAAACTTGAAAAAATTTTATAATTAGAGAATCGTTAACAACAAAGCATATGGAATTAATTACTATTGATGAATCTGGCTGTGTCTTGATTCCAAAACAAGTCCGAGAACAACTAGGAATCAAGACTGAAGCTCAACTATCTTTAGAAATAAAAGAAGGGCGAATCATCTTACAACCAATATCAAAAGAAGCAGAAACTTATTACGAACAGGGAATACTAGTTGTTAAGACTGAACGTATAGATAACTTAGAAACAATTGTTGATGAGTTACGAGAGGAGCGTGTTAACGAGTTGACATCGTGGTAAGAGCTTTATTTGATACTTCTGTCTTAGTTTCTGCTTTTTTAGCAAATCATCCCAAGCATCAGTCGTGTACTCCTTGGTTATACAAGGTAAAAAATGGGCAGTTACAAGGAATTATCGCTACTCATACCCTGGCTGAAACCTATTCTGTTCTCACCCGTCTTCCCGTCAGTCCGCGTATTTCTCCAACGCTAGCGCAACAGCTAATTAGAGAAAATTTAAAAGAATTTGAAGTCATTTCTTTAGTAGCTGAAGATTATCACAGGGTCATAGATAAAATGGTATCTTTGAACCTAACGGGTGGAGCAATTTATGATGCTTTAATTGCTCAAGCTGCAATCAAAGCTAAGGTCGATCAATTGCTAACCCTTAATCCCAGTCATTTTACTCGTTTGGGAGATGAAGTTGCTCAACTCATACTTGTGCCAAGTTAACAGTTTTTAATCTTCATTTGCCGTTCCTAAACCCTATTTAATCAAACATTTTATCCCACGCTTTTAGCACTAATCTCTGAGTAGGATATTCACCAAACTGTTTTATTTCGTTATTCTTCAATACGCGGAAAGTATCGCTGAGGAAGTCGGAATAGTAGTAAGAGTAGTGTTTTCTGCCTATGAGGGTTGTGATAGATTCATTCCCAACACCCACCTTTGAAAGCAACACTTTTCTACTAAGCACCAGGGAAAAAATTGGCGTTCTCTTTAACATCAACCAGAACTTGAGATGAAGTTTTTGAAGTCTGATAGTCTTCTACCACAGCCTGCTGAGGTAAATTTCTACGTATTGAGTTCATAAAGCTTAGCCGTAATTAACGGCTGTGAATCAAATATGTTTTCCTTGATATGTGAAACTATAAGTTATCTAAAACTATCTCTGGGAAGAATTTATCATTTTTATCGCCGACTACGCTCATCTACCTTATGAGGTATTTGAGCCTGAGATGTATCTTCGCGTAACCAATTCTGTCAGTAGAGGGAAGCCAAATAATCAATAAAAGTGGCTCATGATTTGTAAGAGGCAAGAAGTAAGAAAAGTTTGATGAGCCAGTAAAAAGGCTTGAAGAGCAGGGGTTTTAGAAGCCACGACTGGGCAAGTTACTTGCTCGGTCGCACCTAGAGACTTTCAGATAAAAAATATTTTATTGCTGTGTCAGCAGAGTCAGCAGAGAGAGAAGAATTTTCTAAACGTCTTCTCTCTCAAAATTCGTTAATTTAATTTTTGTCAGTCCCCTACTTAATAGGCAAAGCGACTGCTCCCTAAACTTGTGAGCTTTTTTCACCCCAGTTATGATGAAGTACGTTGCTGATGATTGGAAGACCATCAAATGCTATTTATGATCATTGAGCGATTTAAAGACAATGATATGCTGCCAATTTATCAACGTATTCGGGATGAAGGCAGAATGTTTCCTGAAGGTCTTAAATATATCGATAGCTGGGTAGAACCGAATTTTAGTAGATGTTTTCAGGTGATGGAGTGCGATGACTTACGCTTACTTCAGGAATGGATTTTGAAGTGGCGCGGCTCAGGAGCGACTTTTGAAATTATTCCGGTAGTGAGTAGCAAACAAACCCAAGAACTTATTGCGCCTCTGCTTGATGGTTTGTAACGGCAAAGTTATCTGCAAGCAACTAGGGACGTTAAGCTTGAAGAGACTTGAAATTTTTGCTGATTGCTTAATCATAATAAATAGCGTACCGTGCAGATTTCAGATCAAGCCAAGTCAAGATTCATAAAAGCAACTTCCTACTGGCTCTCCTGAATCCGATTTGATAAGGTTTACCTATCAAACCTAGGTCGAGTTTTGCAGCTAGTACAGACTGAATATTTCGGATTTTTCGATTGTCTTCACTGACTAGCTGCTGGAGTTCAAAGCTTTGATGGTAAGGGCATTGAGCCGTGATTACAACTTGATTACAAAGCGCTCTAGTACCCCTAGGGCGAGTGGCAGGCGCGTTAAGGTATAACCCTTGTGTGGTAAGACTTGAGCAAACAGGCTAATTGGAGTTGGTTTTGGACGATCGCGGACTTTCCCATTTTCTCGATATACACTTTCGCGCCTTCCCACTGCCTACAAGTTTAAAACCCTTTGTAAATTAGTCGTTTCGGCTTAACGCGCGTGCCATTCATCTATACCCGTAATCTCTGAAGTAATTTATAGATCTATATTATGAAATTCCGAAATCAGGCAACTTCTGAATTACCTAATAGTCTATCCTTAAATTGACTAATAAGGAATTCACTTGACTGCACAGCAGATATGTTGCGTCGTGGTTTATCAGAACTTAGCACTCGTTCTCGTCGCCGGAAACCGACTACTTTTTCTGTATCAGCAGAAAGCAAGGACAAAGCTTGGAGCAACCCCGCCCAGTCCACCCGAATATGCTTGGTATTTACCCTCCGCCACTTGTAGACTTGAGCATCGATCAAGTGCTTTGCCTCAAAGTGACGGATAGCGCGGTCAGACTGCTTGAGTCTTTTCTACACTACTACAATGCATTATTACTTGTTTAGCACTACATTAAATAGAAAATATTGATGTATATATTTTTACAAAAAAATATTTTTAAATTAAGTAGGTTCGTCATAAAAAAATGCGCGAACCGTTAACTACCGATAACCGGAACGCTAACGCCAGTCTGGGATTTAAAATCCCAGATGCTCTCGCTACGAGCGCTGCATAACAGATCCTCGCTCCACATGGTTCGCGCATTTTTTTCTGACGGCCCACTTAGAAGGTGCGATCGCGTTTTTGAAAGAACAGTATGCGGAAGTTACAGTCGAAGTGAAAATAGTTCAACTGCGACCATTGGATAAAATCTAAAAAAATTCTGGATAACATACCAATAAGGAACAATATACAGAATAATTCTTGATAGTCTGATAAATCAGGTGAATATACTGAAAAATTCTCAATTTCATCCTACATAGAGTGAATAGGCCGAAAGTTTCCGTCTAATAACTACCAATTTAAAACTATATGAGTTGCTCTCATCTCAACGATCTGACTGCTCAAACTCTGATTTCTAAAGCAAACTATCCAATGTTTCGCTGTCAAGAGTGCATTCGGATTAATAGTCGTTGGGTACACCTACGCATTTGCCAAACCTGTGGAAATATGCTCTGTTGTGACTCTTCTGAGCATCAACACGCTCGCCGTCACTATGAGGCAACGGGGCATTCAGTAATTAGCTCGGCCGAATTAGGAGAACAGTGGTTGTGGTGTTTTGTGCATGAACAGGGAAGGGACTATTGAAGCGATTCTGATTCGAGCTGGCTCTCATGCAATATCTTCATATAGTTTCCTCAATAAAGGGCTTTTCCATGACAGCTTCCGATCAAGGTATCCTCACCGACAACATTTGGCCCAGTTTACCGCTGGCAGCATGGCAGGAGACATATTCAACACTGCATATGTGGACGCAGATCGTCGGAAAAATTCGGCTGGCACTAGCTCCCAAACTTAACCACTGGTGGCAGTCTACGCTCTATGTAACGCCGCGTGGACTGACAACCTCTTCAATCCCTTACGAAACCCGAAGCTTTCAGATTAGCTTTAATTTTCTCGATCATCAATTACAAATTGAAACCAGCGACGGCATTACCAAGAGAATTGCACTAGCTCCTCGCTCCGTTGCCGACTTTTATCAAAATGTAATGTTTGCACTAAGTGAGATTGGCATCGAAGTCCGAATTTGGACAATGCCCCAAGAAGTGGCAGAACCAATCCTTTTCGAGCAGGACGAGCGACATAGGACTTACGACCCGGAATACGCACAGCGGTTCTGGCAAATTCTCGTGCAAGTAGATCGAGTCATGACAGAGTTCCGTGGACGGTTTATTGGTAAATCCAGCCCCGTACATTTCTTCTGGGGCAGCTTCGACCTAGCTGTGACTCGTTTCTCTGGTCGCCGTGCGCCAGAACATCCTGGTGGTGTTCCGAATATGGCAGATTGGGTGACACGAGAAGCGTATTCGCACGAAGTAAGTAGTTGTGGCTTTTGGCCCGGTGGTGGGTCAGTCGAGGAGCCTGTGTTTTATGCTTACGCTTACCCTGCACCAGAAGGGTTCCAAGATTATCGCGTTCAGCCCAAAGAGGCATTCTATAGCTTGCAGATGCAGGAGTTTATCCTACCCTATGAAGCAGTCAGACAGGCAGAAGATCCAGATGCGATGCTTTTTGCCTTTCTCCAAAGCACCTATGAAGCAGCGGCAAATTTAGGACATTGGGAGCGAGCAGCACTGGAACGCACCCCAGTTCTATAAGCTAACAAAGCTGACACCAGACAGACGAGCGATTACTCAGCGTTGGCAAATCCAACACCCAAACAATTGTAGCTAAGCATTTAACGAGCGAGAACAATGGTTAAATAAAAATTCAAAGTACAGAACAAAAAATATAAAACCTTGTGAGAATTGTTGACAGCCACAACAGAGGTGTAAACAGCATCCAGGGTTACACCACTTCCACCCCTAAAACCACTCACTAAGGAAACACACCGCTACCAGTATTAACAGCCACGCGCCTTGGGTATCCTGACTCGTTCAACTTAAGTTAAAAATGCACTTTGTATAAGTCAAATAATTCTCCAGATTGCCGTGAAATCACTTTAGCACCCGTAGCCT
>QQTW01004692.1_pt1 | contig 10273 bp, 14 predicted proteins | sample 1904831 | NCBI WGS metagenome assembly QQTW01 (sample SAMN09435610, study PRJNA476489) | Subsurface metagenome, whole genome shotgun sequencing project.
GTGTCTGAGGTGGAAGTCATGATTGATGATGTGTCTGAAAAAGAGACGCTTGATCCGTCTTCGTGGTCGTCGGCGTCCTCGTCGCTGTCGTCATGGAGGTGATCGGGTAGAGGAAGTGATGCCGCGGCTGCTTGGTACCATTCTCTCGCGAGATGGAGCGTTGAAAGTTTGGTGCTGGAGATTTTGTGGGCCGAGCGGGCGAGGGTTTCGTGGCTGAGGGCGATGTAGAAATTTAGGAAGGGGTGGTAGAGGAGATGTTTCTGTGAGGGTTAGACAGGAGGGGTCAGATATGTCGGGAGAGGTGGTGAGATGGCTATAGGTGAACAACTTACGGCGCTGCCGTCGGGGCAGGTCAATAGTACTATGAGGTCAGTTGAGCGCGAGATGCAGGGCTTGTATTGGCGGGCGAGGTAGAGTCCTTTGATGCATTGGAGAGCGGTAAGCCATTCCAAGGGGTTTTTTGGTTGTTCTGGAGTAGTTGTGGCAGTTGGGGCTGAAACGGAGAGTGGGAGAGGGTGTTTGTCCTTTGAGGGCGTCATATCGTTGACAGATGGTGGAGAAAGATCGCGACGGATTTTGATATTGAGAAAAGCCGGAGAGTAAAAAGACTGGTTCGGGGATTGAGTGAGAACGTCAAGAAGCGGATATGCGCAAGAGCGTTTGATTGCAGCTGGGATGAAACGATTGGATTGCAGACTGCATGAAAGTATGAGAGGAAAGAAGAAATCAAGTGAGATGGGTTTGTTGATGTTTCGATAGCTTTGTTTACATCTTTGCTGCGTGTAAACAATAACAAGTGAATCGCATTACCATCATCCTCGGACGATGATGGGGTGAACATTGGAGCGTAGCACTGTAGCAAAGCATTATGCTTGACTCTGTAGTACTTGGTGGACACTTGAATCCGCCTCATCAACGTGTCTAGGTGATGTTACACACCATATTATTCAAGACCGTGGACATCATGTCGCAGGGTTTTGTGGAGAAATTTGTAGGGCTTTATGTCATGGTCTGTGCACGAGAGCCTCGGTACGAGAACCTACCTTAACCTACCATGCCGTCCTCTAGCCAAATAATAGGAAGCCGACTTGTTAGACTCCAGTGATTGAGTACTACGAGAACCAGATATTGACACTGACAACGGTGTCAGTTAAATGTGAATGAAACACAAGATTTGCGCTTCAGCAATTCTTTTTGTTTCGCTTCAGGCTTGTATTTGAGGAGTACTCACGCCGTGGGCAACCGTCTTGGGTTACTTATTTCCATCAGGTGCTAGAGGAGCATTAAATAAAGCTGCCAAGCTATGCGACTGGAGCCGGAAGCAGGATTATTATCTTCTCAGACTGGGAAGTTGGCATGCATCAAGATTTGACAATATCTCCAGCCAACCGACCTCAAACATGCTCCCAACGACCATCTGTTTGATGATATGAGAACATCAATGCGTTATCTCAAGCAGCCCCTATACGCATGACCACAGCCCTGCAGAATCTTGATGATTTAACAGGCCTGCACTGTCTCACGTGCCATCCCATCCTCAGACATCGAGCGCTTGTACTGTACACCGCAGAATGGAGTCTCTAATGTACCGCGGTTCTACCTCGAACTTCTGGCGCTTCGACTCAGACATTATCATCAAGTCGCCTATGAAGGTTTGGACAGGAAACCCCAACTGCAAAAAACTGGAGAAAGAAATGGAGGAAGCCATCTCTTTTGAACGACGGATTCTGGAAAAGCTGGAGAGGCATCCCAGGATCGTTCCGTTTGTGCACCCCTCCAACCTCACATGGCCGCAGAGCTAAGCGTTGTTAACAGATATCTGGGAGCTCATGCCCCGTCTAGGGGTATTTTACTTACCGAAGCAAGCCATGGGAATCTACAGACATATATTGACTTCAACAACGCATCAATTAACAAATCTCTGCGTTGGAAATGGTCTGTGCAAGCGGTCGAAGCCGTTGCATGTGTGCACAGGCAGGGCGTAATACATTCGGACCTGCGACCCGAAAATTACCTGGTGCATGCCACAGGTGAGTCATCGCTGGACCTTTGGCTTTGCGACTTTGGTGGATCGAGGTGTGACGAATTGGGATCCAATGTCCACCACCTGCCCGACGACCCGTTTTTTGACCTCCGAATGCCGTGGGAGCCGACACCGGCAATTGATATCTTCAGTCTAGGGTCAATTTTCTACACCATTCTGACAGGACGTTGGCCATATAGGGATGGCCTACCCCCCGTGACTGTAGAGGACCAAAATGCCTATGAGACCCACATTAATCAGATGTTTACAGCGGGGATATTCCCAGACGTGTCCATGCTGAGAGGTGGGAAGGTGATCAAGGGATGCTGGGACCACCAATACAAAACGGCCGAGGAGGTGCTGTTGGCTCTCAAGTCGGAAATGGTAGCACAGGAGCACACGACAAGCACGGATATCGGCAGAATGTAGAGTCGTTTTCTACCCCTTTGCCATGGGTGCACATCACATTATTGCGGAAAATCATGGCCGTAGATAAGAAAGCAAGAGTGATCATTGTTTGTGGGGCCACTTAATGAGTTGAAGTTCTATAGACTACGAAACCTACAAAGGTGCTGATTGGGGTGTTAAAGAGATGGTTCTATACAAGTCTACATGGAAAAAACAATGCATTCCAAGGTCAGGGAGGGCTAGGTACTTACCTGGTAATCCAGAAAGGAAGTAGAGAAAACTCAACGAAAAAAGAAAACAGTGATGTGCGATACCGTCAACTAGATAGGGAGTTTCATGAGCTTGGATAATATTTGGTCCGTGCATGGTTTGGAAACTTCAGCAGGCTGCCAGCACACTACAGGACTACAACAGCCGCTTTCCATACACTTTACGAGACACCTTGGTAACTAGGCCACCAAATTCGCGCTTGCACAAGTGTGGGAGGCTTTTGCTCAACGGTCCACAACAGATTCGGCCAGGATGTACGTCGAGCGGATTGCTTGATATCTTGGCACTGCTTGCGGTGCAAAGTGTGCAGATTTTGGGAAGGAGCTGAATGCCGTCACTGAACAATCTAGGGTGCTCCATATGGCCTTGGTCAGCTGTCATACCATCGTTCATTCACGTCTGGGAGGCAGATAAGATGAAAGGGTACATATTCTTCAGAGTTATGCAAGAGAAGTCAATCCCAACTCAAAGGGAAGATAGAGAAAAAGACAAAAACATACAGCAGCGGGTATTCGCTGGTCGTCACCGACCCAACTACTAATCCGCCGATCTGTGGCTTATGTATGGCAGAGCGGACGGGATGCCCAGTGTTCCACAGTCTATGGCCGTATGTACTAGATTGGCTGCAAATTAATAATATATCCGCACAGAACTCTGACTAGATAACTGAAAAATATGGAATGACCTCCGACACACTGTTGAGCCATGCGGTAATTCTAAGACAAGGTCAGATCCGTGCTGACTTGTGCTCTTGAGGAGGCCTCTATACATAGACCTCATGTACTTCGATTCAGAGCCGGCATTCAGTTAGGACCTGGAATTATAGGCCCTCCAATCTTTCTACTTTAGTAATCGTTAACACGGCTGGAAATTGATAAGCTGCTCAGTTTGATCCGCCATTTCTGGAGAAGACAAGATTCTCTCACATTAAGTAGGTAGCCAACACTCATGATGTGTATAAGGATGCTTGGTGTAAGGATCACCAACCCTACAGTGCGTCTCTCTTTAGTTTGCAACCTAAGCTCTCAACTAGGGTATCTGCCTCTGTCACCGAAGTCTCATCAGCATGAGCAACTCTCTTTGCGCTTTGGATAGTACGCTAAACATACAGAAGCAAAAGCCGCAGACGGCAACTCAAGAGACCTCTACACAGCTAAGTAAAACTCGACAAAACCTCACAGTCCTTAACTCCTCCCTGGCCCACCATATCCATGGCACTCAGCCACATCTATTCAGCCATTCTCGGGAGCCAGAGAAATTTCCGGATTTAGCGAAAACATATATTTACGAGCATCATCTGCGGCAGAGGCGAGTTCCGCATTACCTCCCTCTTCTCTCGCTATCTCTTCAAGCTTCTCAGCCCAGCGCCTCCACCGATCCAGCCCATACCCTTTGACGGGGGTCTTGAAGCAGTAATCGACCAAGTACCGACCCGACAGCAAGATGTATTGAGCCGCGACCATCATCTTGGATTCTCGCCTCGGTCCAGGCGGCAGGTCATTTTCCAGACCTTTCGGGATGTCGATGAGAGCGTACTTTGCGGGTTTGGGGTAGTTGTCGTTGAGGCCTTTTTCCAGGCAGCGTGCGAGGAAAGATGAAAAGTTCACCCATTGGTCGCACAACTCTTGGAATGAGTATACGCCGTCCCCGCCGGTCTTCTCCTGCTCTTCATATGCTACATTCCGGCTTGATCAGTAATTGCGCGGAATACAACTAGGAAGGAAGGCTCATTGCGAAATACGATGTGCTCCGTTCCATTCGTCATCCGTCAACCCTACAGACACTGGTTCTCGAGTCCACACGAGGCAATCCTCCTGGTAGTGGTGACAAGATCATCAGCAAGAGTGAGAGTAGCGCATAGCAAGACATGACATACCCCCCATATCTTGAAATGCTTTGGAGGCAGCTTTCGAAGCTCCAATAAGAAAAGTATAAGTTTATCCTGATGAGGGCTATTGTAAGGGATGAGCCTTGCGAGGGTAAAGACGACTTCGCAAAAGGCGCTGATGTATCCGCCCATTCCTTTATCTTCCTTGAATCTCATCAGAGGATCCCCAGCGAGAACTTCTTGTTCATAATAATTATCTATGCGATGTGCTGTGTCCGCTGCCGCTGAATCGTCGTCCGAGAACAAGAAGTCCTTCATCATCTCTCCGAGGCTTTGTTTCGATGAGAAGCTCTTCGCGCCATTCGCGCACCACCTTGTCGAATTGAATAATCCATGGCTCCTTGCCGGCGTTGGTTGCTTCGCTCATCGTAGAGTTCGTATTAGATCTTGGGCGCTGTCACACAGATCCATGATGCGATACTATGTTCAAAGAAGCGCTCGGGGCTACTTATGAAAGACTTCAACAATGCCAAAATTCACGAAGTCTAACAAATTTTGGTATGCTGGCAAGGTTTGGTGTTTAAAATCCAGCCGTGCGACAGCTATGTGTTCGTTGACTGGAACTTTCAAGCGGCAGGTTGGAGTCAGATGGTGAGCGGTAGCTGAAACGTTCGGGCGGCAGATTTAAGATCGGATTGGTGGAAGGTATTCTTGTCAGTGTTAGTTGAAACTTCAAGTAGGAAGTTAGAATTGGATTGGTGGGATATATTGTTGTTTAAAGCCAGCCGCGCGACAGCCCAGACCAGAGTTTGGGATTGAACCTGATCCGGGATTCAGCCCATATAAGTCCGACTTGAGTCTTGGTTAACTTGGTGTCAGGGTGGCAAACGGACGATGCTCAACGTATCACAAAGCCCAAGCACACTTCAGCTCATCTTCGCCCAGCTTCACGGCTTTAGTCTCAGATTCTGCGTTCATTCCTTTTGACTATCCATAATCCCTCCAGCAGCATTCTAGAATACATTGACGGGCAGAAGCATAGCGGGTTATCTGCCAAGAAGAAGGAAAAGAAGTATGATAGGTAGTGAAAGGCCCTCTGTGATGTATAAAGTTTTGTAGTCGTCGGCGACAAGGAAGAGCAGGGCGGGGCGGAGAGGGCAACAAAAGTGCGCGTGCCAGCACCGATAGACTACCATGCGTTGACCTCGAAGTTCTCCTGTGAGAAATAGGTGATTAGTATGGCTGTCACAAGATACCCTGCAAATGTAATAAGATATAGATAGCTCACCTCGGAGAAATACGTCGTAACAACGGTCCTATCAGCGAATTTTCTCCCGGCCAACGCCCGAAGAGCCTTCCCAGCCGACTCAGGTGTGTCATACTTGACGAAGATCTTACCAACACCGGCCGATTGTCTGCTACCGCCGCTGGGCCGGGGCACTTTCATCTCGAGCACCTTACCGTATTTTTCGCATTCTTCCTTGACATCTTCGCAGATTTCTATAACAGATTTGAGTCAGCCCCGTACAAGGGAGGAGATGGTCCAACTTGCCTTCGTAGTCTTCATTGTCGATCAGCTCTTCTGGCGTCACCATGTTGAGTAGCTGCAAAACGCGGCCCTCCTCCATGTCTTGTGAAGTGGTTCCGGCGAGCATGGCCATAGCGTTAACTCCCATCTCCAATCCTGAGGCTTGTGTCACCCCTATACTGGCACGTTGCACCTTCAATTGTTTGTCTCCAAGCTCCATGCCGTTCAAGCCTTCTACTGCAATTTCGGTGGCTGCTGGATCTAGATACTCAAAGAATGCGATACCCTAATCAAAGTATTAGCATAGATGATGCCTATGTCAAGCAAGAGCGAGATTCTTACCCTTGACTCTTCCGTCCCACTGTCCTTGACCAAAACAAAGGCCTTAAGTTCGCCAAATGACACCAGTAGCTCCGTTACTTGTTCATCAGCCAGATATAGAGGTATGTTCGAAACGCTGATCTTATTCTGCGTGTCTGGCACAATGTTCGAAACAACACCTTCAACATAGTTTGTGTCGTCGGTTACCGAAGGCACAATGTAATCTTTAGGACGTCGGATGGAAAGCCCATGAGTACTACCATTGGCAGTACCATTGCTAGTTTCCATGTCATCGTTATCTTCCATGGTGATTCCGTCCAGTGCCAATGCAACCGTGGCATCCGAAGGGTTCTTGAACTCGAGAAGGGCAAAGGATCTGTCTTTGGATATCTGCGCAGATATGCAGGGGTCGACTCCTTCAATCACATTCAAACCGTTCAGTTGTACGTTGAAGAATTGAGTGATACTATCGTCAGTGGCAGAGGCCGGTAAATTGGAAACGAAGAGGCGCTTGGACTGTCGAGCATTGGATGGTTTTAGTGCTGCGTTGCTGACCGATCCACTTGGTTGATTCATAAAGGCTTGAAGACGGCTGGGATCCATAGGCTGCTGTCGAGGCGCGCCAGGCAGAGGGAACATGCCTTCAGGAGATGTTTCGTCAGCGGTCCGCACTATGGTTTTGAGAAGATACTGGCTTATGGTCAGACATACCTGATAGCTTTGCCTGCTCAGCCGTGACATTTTCATAGCCGGGCGGCTTAATGTCCCACTGAGTCAACCGTCGTTTTCTCTCAAGCACAGGTATAACATCCGTCAAGTCGGGCGTTGGCTCCTTTTTCTTGGGTGGCGGGCTCATACTTTTCTTTCTGTCTCTGCCCGCTTGCATTGCGAAGGCGTCACGGTCCGAAAAGCCCCCACCCCCACCACGCCCGCCACGAGCACCCCTGTCCTCAAACAGGTCGCGCTCTCGCCGAGGAGGCCTATCCCCATCATCGCGTCTAGCATCACGCCTTGCCAATCCTCTATCTTCCCTGTCTCTCCGGTCCCCTCGGTCTCCGCGATCCCCTCGGTCTCTATCCCATCCTCTGTCATCACGCCTTTCTTTGCCGGAGTATCTGTCTTCTCGTTCTCTCTCCCTGTAGTCACGACTGGTGGAATACGAATCTATCTCTGCATCACGTCGTGAGGGTCTTGAGCTTCGATGGCCGGGCGATCTTGACCGACGACGATCGCTGCCCCGCTCACGCTCTCGATCTCTATCGCGGTCTCGACGATCATCTCGTGAACCCTATATCCACCGCCGTCAGTGATTCATCGCAGAAGCACGACTCAAGTGTTGGAGCTTACATAGTGATCTCTAGAAGAAGGCATCCGATCTGTGACAAGTGGAATGTTAGTAGCAGTCTCTTGTTTGCGAATTCGTGGTAGGGTGGTTGTTGATGCCATGCCTCTTGACGAATAGCTGTCGCCGTTCATACTGGCGCAGCGATATTGGTGTCTTTGATGATAGATCGCGGTGCAGTATAAGTACGCTACGTCTTAGGACTATCAGACAGCTCTCAAGGAAAGGTGCGTAGGTTCAGAGTTCTTCTGAAGCAATCGCATGAAATGAAGCCGTGGTTCACCTAGGAGCTGCTCGCGAAAAGTCAAGCTGCTGATGATTGGCCGAAGATGGGGCTCCGTCTTATGTAAGCATTCATTAGTGGACAGGGTCCTCGGTGCATAATCAGACTCGGGCGCGTCAACTTGACTTCAATTACAAGCACGCGGTACAGTCTTACCACCAGGACAAAGCAGCCATGGCAGCCATGGGCAGTATCCGCGCGACAGAATGGCGCAAGCTGCCGGTCAGCTTGACAGAGCTTTGTATAAACACCACGCTACGCTGTGGGCAATCTTTCAGGTGCTCACACTGCCCTTCAAAGCCAGGGCTACACTGACAGTGCGCTTTACAGATGGAGAAAGTCCGGCGACGACGAGTGGTCCTGCGCACTTCATGGGCGGATTTTATCTCTTCGTCAGGATCCTACACATCTTCATTATCGCACTCTTTTCCCTCAAACCACCGGAGCACCCCCCACACCACCTTGCTCTGTTCCGCCATCAACTGCCGACAGTGACGAGTTACAGTCTGATGACGATACTAAAGCATTGCTGCATCACTACCTCAACTTGGGACCAAACCTTACTGAATTGTATGAGCAATGGTCCTCAGCAGATCTGAACTTTAAGAAGAGGGCGCCGAAGTTCACTGGCATTCGAATACTGAAGCAAGATGCTTGGGAAGCCTTGGTTGGATTCATATGCAGTAGCAACAACAACATTGCCAGGATCTCTCAAATGGTTGGTCTAAGCTTATGCAAATTTCTGAAATCGTGCTTATATACCGTCCTCCAAAGGTGGAGAAACTCTGTGTACATTACGGACCACTAATCGGCTATATTGGACCGCAACCGTATTATGACTTTCCTCCAGCATCCGCGCTTACGGGTCCAAATGTCGAGTCGCACCTTCGCCAGCTTGGCTTTGGCTACCGAGCCAAGTATCTCTACCAGACAGCAGTAATGGTCGCTAAAGAGCGAGAAACCGGATGGCTTGATAGCCTGAGAAATCCAGACAGTACGCCGATCGATAGCAAACCTACAACAATACAGGAGAAGTCAGAAAATCGGCGGGACGGCTACCGAAAAGCCCACGGGCAGCTCTTAGAGCTGCAAGGTGTTGGTCCCAAAGTCGCGGATTGCGTCTGTCTCATGGGTCTTGGTTGGGGTGAAGCTGTACCAGTCGATACTCACGGTATGATCCCATCTACTCCGGAAGCAGGTTCAGCGAACTGACTCTCCATTTGATAGTCTGGCAAATTGCCCAGCGGGACTACAAATTCGGAAAGGGCAAGCACAAGAGCCTGACCAGGGCCACTTATGATGCCGTGGGGGATCACTTTCGGGAATTGTGGGGCAAGGAAGCTGGATGGGCGCACAGTGTTTTATTCACAGCTGACTTGAGAGCCTTCTCCGAGAGATTGACAACTAAGATAGAGGTCAAGGAAGAAGAAGTGACGCTGAAGATGGAAGACAGCAGAGATGGTGAAATCGCGGAGATTGCGGAGATCGTCACGAAGAAGGGGGTCAAGAGGGAGTACGAGGAGGGAGATAAGAAGCTATTGGAATTGAAGCAGACCACTGTCAAGCGGAAGGTCAAGCGAAGACGAAAGGGCTGAAAATTCGGTTGAAGTTCGGTTTGTTTCTCAAGCGGCAATTGTAAGATACCACGGGAAACGGCGTCAAAGGTCATACACTACATGTCGGGGCGCTATGATGAATGCGATTTCTTTCAGTGTAGCAGAATCCGCGGGTCTCTCTCTGCAGAGTGACTGATACAGAGTGGTACCTTCAAAACAGTGAACGGGGAGGGGTTATTTGAGAGACAGCGGAGCTCTGAGCCCAGGTATTTGCACGAAAGCACCAACCAACTTATACACCGGGCAATCCGACAGATCAACAGAAGCCGTCTATGTATAGATCCTGACTGGTCTTTTTATCGTAGGGACAACCTGCATATCAAACCAAAAATCTATCGGTCGCTGGATAAGTTAAAGGCCCCAGTAATCCGACTGCAGGGCTCCGAAACGCCCAGCATATCGAATGAGGTACTAGATCTACCAAGCATAATGTGACTTGTCGTCGTGTCAATTGGCTGCGAAGGCTTGTTTGGTGTAGAGGTAGGCAATGATGCAACTTCTACGTGTCGCTTTTAATTGACCGTTTGTTGCTTCGTCAGGCCAAGGTTTGGTTGGCCTGCTCCTAGGATTTATTGAAGGGTGGCAGCTGGCCTGACCAAACTCCATGCGCTGTGATTTCATCTCTGACCCTTAACCATGCGAATGGACATTCAT
>QQTW01004693.1_pt1 | contig 10273 bp, 13 predicted proteins | sample 1904831 | NCBI WGS metagenome assembly QQTW01 (sample SAMN09435610, study PRJNA476489) | Subsurface metagenome, whole genome shotgun sequencing project.
GTTGTTGGTTTGGGTGATTCGCGCTGACCCCATTTCCCTAGGCAGGACAGTTCTATAGCGCGTCTTGGTGGGTCATGATTCCGAACAACATGCAAGGAAGCTTGCCACGGGCTCCTTCGATTGCCGACATACGTGTTATGTTGTCTGATATTTGTATCAATTCCGGCGCAGACCTGAGTTTCGATAAGTTCACCTTCACTATCAATGGGTCAGACGATCTAGAAGGATATTATCAATCTTGTTGCTATTAACCATGACGTCTTTAACATATATCTTGACACCCATGACCAGATCTCGTAGCTTTTGCTTAGCCTGCTGTATTCTTTCCTGCGTTTCACCAGTGATGAACACCTCGTCCTCGCTGCGTCGAGTGGCCCCTGGAGGGACATAGCCAAAAACCCGAGGAAAGGGGGGCGGAAAGTAGATGGCTGTTTTCGTAGCTGACTCAATCATCTTGATATTCTTGCGAGTCCTTCCGCAAACAAGAGTGTGCATCGTCAACTCCAGTTTTATGACGTCGATCTTGTGCTTGAGCTGTTCAATGGTCAGTCTGTAAACAGAAAAGAGGTAGGTTGACATACAATCTGGTCGATCATCATGAGCACTCGAGTCTTTGCATGTTCTACGCTCTCCATGTCCCCATAAATGTTTACCCGATATCTTTGGTCCAGACCCGTCTCCGCTCCGCCAGTGTACGAAAGACCCGCGACTTCGGGATCCGTGCCCTTGGGATTCAAAAGGAAGATATCCGTCCCCGTGTAATTTGCTATTCGGTCGATATGGCCAAGTACATTCGTTCGAATATTGTCCGATGCGCCGTCAACGATGAGATTGGGATCGACGTCAACAATTGCGGACCGCTGATTAAAGTGTCAGCACTAATGTGGAAATTTGCCATAATTGCCGTACCAGGGAAATAGGGGTCTCATTCAGAATCTTCGCACGCATCTTGTTGACAAGATCCCCATCTCCGGATATGCAAACATTGGTGACCTGGCCATGAGGTCGTCTTTGCAGTGATTGGGAGGCCTTCAGCTCAGAGGATGTAACCGAAGCCTCAAGCCGCCCTCCACTCTGATCGCTGATTTGCCGGCAAAGTTTTCTCAACGTCTCGATATTGTTTGCGTGAATGGGTAGCTTATGTACTGGCGTGCCCTCGGCCGTGTCAATGGGGTATGTCCATCGTTGAAGTGCCCCAGGGCTGGAATGGAGCACATCTTCCACCTCAGGCCCAGGCAGATTCGAAGCGAAGGGAACGTTGAAGGCAAGATTGACAGTCGAGTCGAGGGGAGATTGAGAAGCGCCTGTTGGAGGGCCGGGAGGGCGGCGAAGTTGTTGGGAGGCGGATACATCTGCATGAGTATGAGGCCTGGACATGCCAAAGGCGGCTGGCGTCATGCGGTCCCAGCCATGGCGAGCCTGGCCGGTGAAGTTTGTGATTTTGTGCATCTCAGCAACACGGCCCAAGATGCTCGACTCGGAGGAAGGTCGAGGGCGGGCAAAGGGCTGAGGGCTGGGGTTGTGTGGGTGTAATCCAGTTAGATGGGGTCGAGGTGAATGGCATGTCGGCCAAGCTGCGGCTATCTATGTACTAAGTACTAACTAGTACTTACGCTAACCGAAACAAGGAAAAATACACAATTATCTTGGAAGCTTCACAGCACCAAATCAGGGAATAATACTAACTTACCGTAATGCTTTGTCAGGGACATCAGTAGATACCAGGTTATGTATGATATATCTCCCTTCTTCCATGATGCTGAAGACCACCTGAGCCTATCTCGACGCAGTGACGCGGGAGTGCTGCTGCAGTCACCCGGTGAGCCAGGGGGAACAATGTAATGCCTTCGACTGTCTGATTAGGATTACCAATGGCTACAGAAGTACAATTTCCAGGCAGCGAGAAGCCTCAGTCACTAAAATTCATGCCCGTAAGTCTTCTCTAATCAATACCTTGGAGCATATGTCGGCCTTGCTTCGACCGCCCCATCCAGCATCATCCTTCCGGAATCGTCTATCCGATAGTATCGTTCCCCCTCTGCAGTCCTTCTGACCTCATACCGGGGTCCCTCCACCTGCATTAATTCTCTTCTTAGTTGAGTGCGCTCTTCAGGGAAAACATCGATCTCGCTAGTCTCCGGCCTTACACTTTGGACCCGCTCGAACACTTCCCTTGGCTCTTCGTAGGTACGGGCTGTAGGTCGAACGCTTGACACGCGCACAAGCGGCTCTCTTGGGGTCACATTATCATCGAAGTAGGCAGACTGCCGCACAGGATAATCATACATCTGCACGCTTCCACTTCGTGGAGTAGGCGCCGCCTCGACAGGCTCGCGTGTTATGTAACGAATATCAGATTGGCGTGGAACTCCTCTGACGTACCGGAGATCCGACGCGGTTGATCGTGGTGCTTCGTTCACGCGCCGGTAGACCATCTGGGGCGGCGGCATATCCTGCTGAACATATCTCGTCTCGCGGTAGGGTTCTCCCAAGACTGATGCTGCACGGGTCATACCATTTCGACTGGTAGCCATCTCATTGTAGCTTTCCACGTCCACTCGTCTGGAAGAAGGCGGCACAATCGAAGCCTGCGTTGGCTGAACAGTCTCATAGAAACGCTGTCCAAACTCGTCAACAACAATGCGCCGTTGAGGTGGTGGGGCCATCGATTGTAATGCAAGTCGCTGGGTTGGTTCTGCACTGCGATAAACGGGCGATAGCAGAGGCGCCTCTTCTACGATTTGCGGTCTCTCGTATAAACGCGGCTGTGCTTCGATCGGCCGAACTTCGTGCGGCCGGCTAGCACCTTCAGCAACAGCATAAGATGGAGCTCGTGAGAGCCGCGTAGAAGTCTGGTATGAGGAGCCTACGTACTCCCGCTGTGGTAAATTTTGGACACTCACTACTCGCCTGAGATCTTGGTTGACTCTGGGAACGTCTTTCAGTCCAGCCCGTGAGAGGACACGAGGTGCGCTATGAGGTGCTTGACCCTCAATATCATAGACCACTTGCTGAGGACGTGGCTCATGCTGTCGTTCGGGGACGTAACGAACATCTGGTGGGGGTTCGGCATCTATGTAGATCGGTCTTCCACCTGATAGACGATTTCTCGCCGCACCCAGTGGCGGTACATCGTGAAATGGAGGAGGAGAAACGGGTTCTTCTTTGACAATAGCATCTGGTGAACCAATGGCGCGCCTTCGGGCTCCTCTTCTACCATCCTGCACCTTTCTTTTCTTTCTCGGCTGGACCGTGGAGACTGTTATATCAGGACTTATTCGCTCAGGATCGACCTCACCAGTACGTCGTTGTTGACCAAAATCTTGACGATGGCGCCGGTGCTGTGATATCGGAGGACCCTTAGCAACCGCAAGTGGGGAGACACGTGATGGTTGAGGGGCAACTGGGGAGGTGATATGGCTTCTTACAATCCTGACATCGGTGTCTATAGGTGAACCGAATCTTCTAGCGTTCTGATGTTGATTTCCGTGCCTCCCAATGACACGTCTGGCGCGCTCCGGGTAAACTTCCCCTGGATTTGCGGTTCTGCTATCCTTCAAATGTGCGGCCTGCGTCGGCTCCGGCGGTGAGGACTCGGGCTCGTCATCATCTTCATCTAGTGCTCTTCGGGGTAAAGGAGGTATTTCGCCTCTATCGCGCCCTAAGTCGTGGCGATAGAGAAGATTGGGACCGGCCGGAAGATCAGGCCGGGGAACGACCCTGTAAGGCGAATCCGTAAGATCGACCTGTTGCAATTCATCAGAACGACGATCTACAAGCCCGTCAGCATCAAGCTCGTCATTTTCAGCCGGCTGCACCTGATGCTTAGAGACAGAAGATTGCTGGGAATCATTCTCATCACCAGGGGCTGAGTCGGGTGCCTTGCTGGAATAGAAGGAATTTTCATCAAAAGAGTCGTTGCCATTCTCGTTGAGAGTGTGAGGTGCGTCGAACAGAACGGGTTTGACAAGATTCAATGCTTTGGTTAGTACATCAGCCACATCAAAGTCTGGTTTAGCCTCTGCAAACGATGGCTTGTTCCTAGCATCAATCCTTTTCTGTTCCACTTGTTCGCGCAAAGCACGCTCCACTCGCTGACGTTGCAGCTGTATCTCTGCCTTAACCAGGTCATCTGATTTCGTCAAAAAGATTGGATCTAGTTCTGATGCTGGGGGCTTGGAAAGGACTGGTTGAGAGGAAAGAGGCGGGCCACTCAAACTTGCTGCCGTTGTTGGGGGCTCTTTTACAGTGTCGGTGGATTGTAGACTTGGTAAAGGAGTTGGCAGTGCTGATACTGACAGTGGGGGAGCCGGCGTTGTGGAAGGAAGCTGGGAGGAGGGTTGATCTAGACTTGCTGGCGCCTGAGCATTCACAGGTCCAGACAATTTCAATCTTGGATGGTGTCCTGCTATTACCTGACGGTAGATGCTGAGGATCTTCTCGTACTCTAGGGCCTCATTGACCTCGATTGGTCGCGGAGGAAGACCATTTACTGGCGCTTGCATTCCAGCTGCGACAGACATGCTCCCACTTGCTATGATGCCGAGCAGGTCAAGAACCAAGTGCAGCTTCAGAAGGAACTCATGCCGAGCACTTGCGAAACGCAGTTTTCAATATTGGACATGGTAAGATCCTAGTATTGTTGTTGTTGTTGTCGGCAGCGTGCAGGTGCAGGTGGGCGTGTAGTAGAGGAGAAAAAAGGAGAAGATGCGCAATCTCGTGTTGGGAAAGAAAATCCGAGTCGTTAGCGGCCTTGATATGTCTTGGCACCAACATGGCCGCAACTTTACCGTCTTGCAGTCTTACGGTCTGACCCAGTGATACCGTACTTGAGTTACATAGTAGTGACGACGACATTTCAGTGCGATACTTCAAGCCATCATCACTAGCTCCGTGTCTCAAGGCTTGTACAGGGGGATGCTTATCATATAAATCTCTCTATTTAATGCCAGGCAGACATCTCAAGCTGGCAGAATAATCATCATTGCGTGTTGCTTTCTGACCATGGGCTCTTCAGACTACCAAGGTCGTGACCAGAGACCAGTACTATTCATGGATATCGATAATTGCCTTTATCCCAGAAACCATAAGGTGCTCGATGTGATGCAGGAGCTGATAGAAAAGTTCTTCATCAAACATCTTTCTCTGTCTGCTGAAGACGCTTTGATGCTCCATCAGAAGTATTACAAGGACTATGGATTGGCCATTGAAGGGCTGTGCCGTCACCACAAAATCCAGCCTTTAGAATTCAACCGCGAGGTTGATGATGCTTTGCCGTTGGACAAAATCCTGAAACCAGATCCTGAACTTCGTGGCTTGCTAGAGAGGTTTGACAGACACAAGGTCAAGCTGTGGTTGTTCACAAACGCTCACATCACGCATGGCAAGAGGGTTGTCAAATTGTTGGGAGTCGAGGACTGCTTTGAGGGTATCACGTATTGCGACTATACCGCAACAGAGCTATTGTGCAAGCCTCGACCTGAAATGTTCGAAAAGGCAGAAAGGGAGGCGGGCGCACCAACAGTGGACCAATGCTATTTTGTTGGTATGTGATTGAGCATGTTGTCAATTCCTATAGCTGATCCTTGAAAGATGATTCCTATCTCAACTGTACGCATGCTCATGCTAGAGGGTGGCATACTGTACATCTAGTAGAGCATGGAGTAGAAGCTCCAGCCCAGCGAGCGTCAGAGTATCAAATCAGCCATTTGTCTCAGCTCCATGATCTCTTTCCTCAATTCTTTGAAAGATAATGCCAATGGCGCCTTCTAAATCAAATATCTGGTGGACTTTCCGAGTCATCTTTCGAAGAGCCCAGCTGCAAGGCTTTGGGACCATTGGAGAATGCATGGTAATCGAAATTGGAGGCGCTATCAGAGATTTTCCAATAGAAAGGTCGCACTGCACAACTCACAAACAAAGGCGTGAAGCTGTAGAAATTCCGCTTCGTTCCAGTGGGCTTAGACAGTTTGATGGATGCAATTTCAAAAATGTGGTCATGGTCTTTGAGGATATGGATTGGTCTCCACAGCACTCTCTGTCGAAAGCTCAACATTTTCAAAGCTTCTACAATCATGTAGACCCAGAATTCTCACCATCACACCTTGATCGTCGCTTGCCGTATTTGCTAAAGTTATGCAGCTACCCTTCGATTTCTGCTTGTCATATCTTCCGACTTGAAATCTTACATAGGTACTGGTACTGCAGGGCTGCATTGGACCCTTGTCTTGTGCTAAAGTACCGCCATCAGCACACGTCTTTTTCACATCCGCCTCTCGATATCCCGAAAGTATGATTCTGCTCAACCTCGGAGATAGTATACAGTTCTGTGGGAAAGCCGACAATAGATGTAGGAGCATCTTCCTTGCATTCTTTGACAGGAGTGCGTTAGCCCTGAATGGATCCGATTGCGCGGCTGATGCCATTTTGGGATAGACGGATCGGTTGTGTAGAAAGATTCTCCACTTCGTACAAGGCGCCGAACCCAAGACAGAACGAGCGTGGCTAGTCTGTTTAAGAGGCTGATTTCGTAGTCGTGGTCAGATATGGAAGCTCTTAGATTGTGATGCTTTTTTGCGAGAACAGTGGAAAATGATGTTTGTTGGGCGTCCCATCCCACAATTCAGGAGCCTTTCTTGAATTTGACTGTCTTATGACAGGATTCTCCATTCTCATGCTCATGGTATTTGCAAGAGTTGCCTTCGGTTGGATCGTTAAACAGCGAAGGTCCAGCGCCATCCTTGATAGCATTGATAACGTCTATTGCGAACTCGGCGTTACTTTGGAAGCAATCTTTGTATGTCACGGCATCCTTGTTGCCATCAGGGTCCATGATTTGTCTGGCCGCGATCTTGCTGATAAGCTTGCGAAATGGAGAAGAAGGTGGTGTCTTCTCATAGATGGGCTTCATTTCCTCGGGTCCTGGAACTAGACCCGCTTCATTACAACCCTTCCGGAACTGATCAATCGCCAGATTCTTCAATTGCGTTATCTGCAATTTGTGACACAAGGTATATAGCTTCTGACAAGCATCCGCATGGTTCCACTTCTGGTCGATTGGAAGTGTAGATACATCATCAATTTTCCCCTGATAGAGCCATTTGACAAGTAACTCAAACGCAGTAGGATCCTCATCTAATAACTCGATTGTGCTTCTCTGGCCCTTGTCGTCCGCGTGGACGGCTTCCTCCTCAAAGAAGCTGGAATGATGGGTGAGAATGTTGCGATGTAGCGACCAATGTCGCTTCGATGCGCCAACGTAGATATCGATCATGGGCCCGGAGAGAAGCCTGCGATGGAGCGATTCAGCAATTGTTCCTCATGATGCGATTGGTTTGTAGTAGCGACTCACTCGGCAAAAGTCTTCGCTGTAGTGTGGGCAATACTTGTTGTTGCCATGCGAAAGGCGCTTCGAGGCTCATACGCAAAGTCGAGTCGACGGACGAGCTGGTAATCTTCCGAGTAATGACCCATCGGCTGCGAGAGCTCAGCAAAGGAGATAGTTACCGTTTGGAGTAATCTTGCTTAGGTCAATATCTCTAGAGAGAGAAATACCTGCTTCTCTGTTGGAGCTGCACGTGCCGTGCCGAGCCTCTACGTCAAGGTCACAATGCCACAATGCCGTTGAGACAGTTACATAGGAGAACCTTTGCCATCGGTTACGTCATACTCAGAACAACCTTTAACAGATCATTTGTAACTCGATTACAAGTGTTTAACTTTGGCAGTCTATGGTATTTGACCAGTCCCGATTCACAACCAGTGTGGTTCATGCACAGTACTTTGTGCATGCAAAAATATCCGCCTTTTGTCTGCCGCCGTTTTCGTTCTACTCGTCTCCTCCCATAGCTGTTCCTCGCCGTACGATAAATCCAGACGCACCACTTCAGGTTCTAGCGCCGCATCTGGAGCCATTCCATCACAACCCTTCCAGCCGGCCAGACTCATTCATCCTGGGTACAATTGCCAGCTCCAAGAACCGATACAGTTCCCTCGCAGTAGATGGCATTTTCTGCAATTTTTCTAGAGTTCCATGTTTGACGGCTGCTTGAATGAACAACATTGCCAACTCAGCATAGGTGAGGGCCTGGTCCACTGTTGTGGTTGCCAGAGGGTAGCGGAATTCAATCGTGCGTTTGTTGTCTAATAAGTTGTTGAAGTTCCAAGCATAGGCCCTGGCGTGAATGGGTTGCATTGAATGTATCAAATATATCATACTAGTTGCGTTGTTTAAAGCAGCCATGGATTTGGGTCGGGATATTTTCTTCAGCCCAAAATGCTGGCCGACAACCCAATTGCTTTTGGCATAAAGGTTTCGTCTATGGTCTGGAGGTATCAGAGCTTCGAAGACGGTTTCGAAGTGTAAAGTCGCAAGTGCAATCCGCGCCGGATGTCTTCCAGCGTGAAACATCTGGTGGCTGGAACGAGATATGAATATTCGTCGCACAGGAGGCGCTTTCCGTATTGCTATAATGTCGTTCGAGATATTTCAATTCGCTGCAACATCTTTCCATCGTTTGCAACGAGGACATGCTCAGAGAATAAGTGATACTAGTCACTCCAAGCCTCCCTGGCGAATTTTTGGCTACAAAAGCCCTTGCGAACTCTGCATCAAGGAAATGCTGGCAGTAGAAGTAGCTTACATGGTTCATGCACTGTGCCAATGCTAGACTTCTTGACAAAACACCATTTTCCATAATAATCACTGTCATAAAGCCTGAGACATCTCCACGTCTGAGGAGGCGTCCGCAAATGTCTGACATGATTAGTCGCGAGGATGTCTGAACTTGTAAGGCATCTCTGGTGTTAGCTATACCTCTGCCTTTCAGGTAGAACTCGCTCTCGATATCGATCTTAATGATGCGGACTCCAGACTCAGGTGGACTTGTTGGAGACCAGCCGTGTGCCTGAGCTGGATGAGGTGGTCGTATCGAAGGCTTAAACCATTGTTTAAATGCACTCAGATGGCTATTTAGAGGCGTGTGAAGAGTCTGAGGCACACTCGGCGTGGCTGATGAAGGTCGGGACGTCGATGAAGGCCTTGCATTCAGGTCAGCCTCAACCCTGCCAAGCAGACCAATATGCGGCGGTCTTCGCATTGGCAGGCTCGACAAACCAATAGAAGCTGGCAAAGGAGTGGAACCTATTTCGAGATTGTCGGTTGAGCTCGTCTAGAACTGATGATCGCATCGAAGGTCTGATACCCGAAGGGAATTTCCGTAATTGGTCTGTTCTCTGGCATTCTGGCAGAGCTACCCATTTGATGTGAGAGCTGGCATAGTTGTGGGATGGTTTCGTTGGGATGGGTTGGGGTTCAGCGTCTCTGTACGACCACTTTGACCAGTCACCAGAAGCGATGTTGAGCTCTCTGTGGCTAGTGTTTGACGGATATTGCGGGTCAGCAGTTGTTCCTTGAGGTACACCCCCAGTCCTATCTCCAGGCATGAGGCTGCTGAGCTAGAACAAGTAATCATAGCTGTGCGCTACTGATACCTTCGAGCTTTCACACCCGATTTTCGTAACTCCAGAGCTAGCTCATAATTAGATGTTTTTATCAGATTCGCGTGGTCAAAATGAATGTGTGGCGCTGTAGAGCAACTAGTGCTCACTAGCTCCAAGCTATGGGTTCTTCTACCCGATAGCGTACTAGCAGTATGCTATTTTTGTCCACGTGTCTGACGCGTTATTCTGTGCTAAATCAGAGACACGCGTTGATTGACCACTACAGTCCACTCCTTGCGCCTAGCCCTGGACACAGACTGATTAGCAGAACAAGTGGTAGAGGACGATGCCACGAGGCGACGACATGATCGCCTAGCCACCATCAGTCATTGTCTTCATCGTCGCCTTCGTTGCCTTTGTCGTTCGATCTTGTGCTGGATTTCCACACAGAGCCAGATCTACCCCACCCTCATTTTGGGGAATCAAAACCTAACTCCAGGATCTCGAAGCCTTACACGCTCGAGAGTGGGAGCTTAATGCTGCTAAAACCAGTGCAGGGTGGCTGATCCAACATAGGTCTTGGGAGCTACTAGGAACTTTGTGCAGCTCAGACGTTTTCAAGCCGGCAACACCATCGAAGCCTACGACCACCGGCAGATCACTCCCTGCAGCTAAAGAACGGTTGGTTCTACCAGCACCAATGTTTCTCCCCTCTTCTTCGTCCAGAATAAATCCACCCAGCATCTTTCTTTTCTTTGGTTCTCTGGCATTCTGGCAGAGCTACCCATTTGATGTGAGAGCTGGCATAGTTGTGGGATGGTTTCGTTGGGAT
>QQTW01004694.1_pt1 | contig 10272 bp, 9 predicted proteins | sample 1904831 | NCBI WGS metagenome assembly QQTW01 (sample SAMN09435610, study PRJNA476489) | Subsurface metagenome, whole genome shotgun sequencing project.
CCATCGAATGGCGATTACAGCCTTCTTCCTTGATTCAGCCGTGGAGCGTCTTGGACTCATACAATATTGGTGGTTTGATAGGCGCTATTAGGCTATGGTAGCAGTCGTCTGGTGGGTGCCACTGTGCTCGTCCGTGATTGTGCTCGTTGATGCTCCCGGTAAGGATGAAAAGAAATACTTGAGCTCAAGCCAGTAGCATGTTTCTTCGTAAGCTTATGGTAGCCACTACCAGCATGCTTGGACGTCTACGGTGATATAGCACCAGACTGCCCAGAAGTGGAAAGACATCGCTGATTGAGTATCTTTACGTGCTTCACTCCACAATCTGAATAATCGAGCAAGAGCACAAGTGCGCAAGCAAGACCATTAAGAAGGATTTGTGGGCATTTCACCATCCGAGCTTATGTCACGTCCACATCTTCTTGCATCGTTTCGAAAAATGATGTAACATGCGATGCTCGAGGATGTTTCGCAATTCTCAAAAGTGGATGGCGGCAAGAATCCAAGGTGATAAGCCTCGATCAACATACCTTGATTTGGGCTTCATTGACATCTTGGGGCTAGATTTCGGTTAGAAATCTCCATCAGAGTTTGTGTAGAGGAAGCCTTACCAAGCCAGTGACAATGATTTTGCTCTCCTTTGGAGGAGCTGATGGTCCAGTTGGAACTCCTTTAGTCGCCGACTTTGCCGATTTCACTGACTTCTTGACTCCACCTACAGGAGCGGTCTTAGCTGTCGTGCCAGTAGTCTTTGCAGGCTTATGAGGGCGACGTCCGCGGTTAGCCTTTCGGCGTGTGCTGAGGATGTCGTCGAGTGACTGGTCGAGCTTGCCTGACATCTTGATGGTAGGTATTTCGGCGGAGGTGAACCAGCAGTTGCGTATAAGATCTTCTGTCGAATCTGATGCCGCGATCTGTTCTGAGAAGGAATGAAGTGGTCGGTGCAGGGAGATGCTTGCTGGAGTGAGGTTTGGTTGCGGTTGATATGCGCGTGATAAATTCGCCAAGAGGGGGCTGGGGCAATATGTCACGCTTGCAGAATCCACAGACGGAAGCCGTAGAAGAGGTAGAAGGCAACAGTGGAGATGAATCTACTTATGAAGGTGTTGTTGAGGTGATGGTGAAAGTTGTTCAAAGGAGGCTGCAGTTCATAAGAGTTTCCAAACCACCAATATTGTATGAGTCCAAGACGCTCCACGGCTGAATCAAGGAAGAAGGCTGTAATCGCCATTCGATGGCCTTACATCGAACGTCATACTACCATACTACCTTCCGCAAATATATGCTCTGATCTGGCGGACTTTCATTCTGCATTTTTATGCCGATATCCAAGCGAATATTTGAGCCAATGGACTCACGAACTCCGGGTTCTATTTTCAACATTTTCGCCCTACATCATTAGCAGACCCAGTCCAGCTTGCCCGCACTAGGACCTTGGTAGAAACACATATCCGTCTGGCTCGTCAATTTCGCAGCCGTTAGTGGCGACTTCTTGGGACCTCTACCGGTGCTCTTACACTCTCTCCACCGGCTCGTTGATGCTCCTTGGTTTGGATCAAGATCAATATCTCTTCTCCTGGCGCCAAGTGTTTCCGTCCTGTCGATTCGATGCTGCTTTCTCCATTCTTGACCATATCGAATACTGATCACGAACCAATCGCGCACAGGAATACTTTGCCAAATCTGTTGGACCAGTTAAAAGAGTGTTGATGACCTACAACCAAAACGGGCGCAGTCTCGGCGTTGCTACAATCATCTTTTCGAAAGCAGATGCTGCGGTAAAAGCGGCTAAAGATCTGAATGGCATGCTCGTGGACAAACGACCGATGAAGGCAAGCCTCTTGTTAACCACCGAACGACGACGATATCTGACTTCCTTAGATCGAAGTTATTGTGGATGCAAGCAATGCACCAGCACCACCCACTGTCAAGAGTCTGGGAGAGCGTGTGGCGTACGCGAAATCTAATAGATCTGGTTCGTCAACACCACTGACCCAAGCTAGCGCGAACCCAAAAGCTCAACCGAAATCTGCTACGTCTACCAAAGCTACCAATGGCGCTGGCAAGAAAGCATCGAACAAGGCTAAAAAGCGAGGCAAGAATGCGACGCGTTCTAAGCCGAAGACGGCCGAAGAGCTTGACGCTGAGATGACGGATTACTTCACAAACAACAATGGCGGCGCCACCACCAACATGACAGACGCTAATGGCACTATGAATGGAGATGCTCAACCAGCCACGGCTGGTGGAGAGGACCTTGGAATGGACGAAATATCTGTGAGCTCTTCGGTCGAATTCATCACCTAGTCGAAGACTGGACTGACACCCGAATCAGTGAACGCGAATTGCTCGCAAAGGGGCGTTCGACCCCGGACGCTGTTTCACGTTACTTCTTCCGTCAAACTGTCTTAATGTTCTTGGTCAGCGCATGTATTTGTGTGGAGGAGAGATGATTGGCTGTTTTTCGACAGGGCGCATGAGGCGCTTGCTTTCCCAGTATCACAACAAAACCCTGACTCCCAGGAGTTTGGGCATTGCTACACTACTAGTAGCGCAATGACAATAGCTTGAAACCGGTTCCTCCTGGTACATATCTTTCAATCTTGTCTGTGATGGTCAGATCCGAGTCGAGAGTTCCTACGACGATGCGGGAGTAGAGTGGGAACTTCGCGCCGTTAACCTACCTATTCTGCAGCCAAGCTGGCCTCGAATATGGCTGAACGATGACCCACACTCTTCGCAGCTGCATTCATCAACCATGGCTCAAGAGTGTACCCCTACCACTTTTCCTTGCCTCCCTGTGGCTTAAGGGTTGAACCCAGGCTTACTCTCAGCTCCTGTTTACAGCCCCGGCTGATTTCAAGTTTCGCCTTCGCCTTATTTGCAGAGCAGTTAAAAGAGGCTTTTTGTATAAAGTACATGAATGACGGAAAAGCGAACCCGGGCTTCACACTGATGAATGTGATAGGCAGGTCAAACTCGAACGTGTGCAGCCTCTTCCATACAGCTGGGGTATGATGGAGAATCTGTTTCCTTGTGTCCTCGATCGAAGCTGTCTACTGGCTTCTGCGAGACCAGCACCCCCTCTGAAATGTAAAACGCAGGGCTGTCCGTGGTGTCAAGGAGGAAGCAGTGGGGAGGCCAGCGTTCCTCGTCCAACGTCCAACGGGGATAATCACATCAACATATCACACGGTCAAAGGCTACAGTGATCACATTGCCATGCCATGATGTGTGTCTGTCTTCCTTCACCATTGCAGTTTTCGACCCAGAACCAGGTCCACGAATAGAGAGAAACCGAAGAGGATTGTCAATTCAGAGATACCACTGGGAAAATAAATATCCACTTCCTTCCACGTGCTTGAAATTGCGATTCGAACAAAACGGGTGAACCGACAGACGGCGCGGGGACTGGCTCGGTCGTCATCATCATGGATGGATAGGGACGACGCCTACTACTTGTATCATCACTGCTGAGTTTCCATTTCTATAGTCTGATCAGAGCACGTGAGCAGAAGAATATCAAATCCAGGGTTGAGACATTGGTTATATTCTCTCCACATCAACGATCGATATCACGTGAAGGACGTGTTTTCCCTTCTGCATGAGGGGATGCTTCGAACAACAAGGAGCTTGAAAAAGCTCACCATATCAGGCTGGCCAGGATTACTTGTTGCCTGTTCTCGTCTGTCCTGCCAGCAAAAACCAGTTGTGATGCGATTCCCATACGCCCATTTCCGGTTCCCAGTCGTGTATGCTCCACGCTAAATGACAACGAGGCAGCAAAAGAAAAAGCACTTTCCCAATTCCCTCGTTCATGCCCTGATTCCATTTGCCCTTGCAGCTCGGAACTTCGAAATATCAATAACCATATCCTCTTCGACACTATCGTCGTTTGAATCCACCTCTATTTCCGTAGTATGGGCCACAGTGTGGAGCACTGGGGTGATATTCACACCCAGCTTTTCTGCAACCATGGTGGCCACGTCGTGGTTTTCCCTCTTCACAAGTGCCTCGGTCTCCTGGGCTTCCGTCACAGTGCCATTCTTCTCTTTCTCCCAGGCCTCAAGCTGCCGCCTAGCGACTGGCAACACGTTCTCGAGATATGTTCGTATCCGGTCGATTTCAGGTATGCAGTCTCCATCCCTGAGGAACTGATGAGCAGCGGTTTCGCAGAGAGATTGGGCTGCTTCAAGCTTCTTGGCGACTTCGGTGAAGGTCGCATCTTCATTAGGTGATGCGTCATTGAGAAAGACCTTCGGGTCGATGGTGAGATCCGTGGGGGAGCGAGACTTGAGTGGACTGGGCATGACCGGCCCCCGTGTGCGGGAATGGTTTCCCGAGCTGAAGGAAGGCAGTCCTAAGCCACGTTCCAGTTCCCTTGCCTGCCTGCCTTTCCGGACATTGTTCCTCGCGGTCCCAATGTCCTTCACGATGCATTCCAAACCGTCTTGTAAGGTGGAATCGTAGTAGATGATGACCTGGTGCTGGTTTCGGAATGTTTGTGGGGCTGATGCGCCAGAGCGGAATGAGGTGCCTTGTCTGTGTCTGGCCCGACGAGCATTGGCGAAGAGATACTTGTTCGCAGGATCAAGAGGTGAGATTTCGCTTGCTCGAGGTATGGACAGCGTGTCTGGGGCATTTGGTTCGTTATGCTTAGATTTTATCGATGCTGGCTTGTCTTTTGTGTGTAGAGAGGTTACGGATGGTGTCTTCCTCCTTTTCAACCTGGCATGCTCCAAAGCTCTCTTATATTCGGCAGCAAACTCCTCCCGCTTTGTGATTACATGCGTGCTTAGGGTGTTAAGCTGGGTGATCCAAGTGGGAAGCTTGTCGGTAAGATACACAAAGCTGGCTGAAGCATCCATTGAAGCCGGTGCCATGGTAAGGAACACTCGGAGAGTTGTAGTAGAGTGTGGGTATGATTGAGAGGTCGTAGGGTTATTCAATCGTGACGTTCATGCATGGGTGTCATCAAGCGGAAGTCAAGATCGAGGTGCGGCTCGATATCTCGGAAACGGGCGGATCATCAAGGTTAAGGAGTGTGAAATCGAGCAAGAGATTGAACAGGACACATAAAGCTTCAGATGGCAGATTGTCCAAGAAAGTCCTTTGAAAGATATGAATGGTATGGTGAGCAGTAGAATAATCCGCGAAGGCAGGCCGTGAGTGTAAAGGCAGGAGGAGAAGTAGAGCAGCACGACTAACTGGGAGCGGTCAATGGGACCAGGAGGATGCTGGTAGGCTAAGAGCAGCTTATCCTCGATGAAGAAGGTGCAAAGATGAATGAGATGCTTGGGCACGCTAGGAGCAGAACCCCTTAGCAGTACTAGTAAATACGCACTAGTAGTAGCATGGATTTGAAGGTTTCAATCTAGCAGAGGGAATGCAATCCCATACGTCCTGCGTAAGCAGCAACACCGTCAGTATTCCAACATTCCCTGCTTCTTCAGTCTTGACTGATTCAAACCTACTCTAATGGGAACACCATCCGGGCATCAGCCGATCACATGGCTTGACTCACGCAATGGAATGCTGTGGGATGAGATAGCCAACAAGATGGGAATGCTACAGTTTAGTGGCAGCAAAAATTATGTCAAAGTCGAACCCCGTTTGCGGTATACAAAATACTCCTATGGTGCCAGATACAAGTTCTGTTAGCTTCAAGCTAGAAATTTGGTATCTGACGCTGTTTTGACAAGGATAGGGCTCACTTGAAATGTATTAGCCTGTGTAGGCTCTTGATAATGACCAATCACTATCACAATTGGGGGATCAAGATTTACCTGGAGCTCTGGAAGCCGCTGAGACCTTGTAGCTAAGGCTAGTCACTACTAGCTGCTACTAGATCACGGCTACCAATACTTATGCCTGTTACCGTAATGGCCTGAAATCCTGGTTATAGAATTAATAATTATTGGAGTCCTTGTTGGTTATTGTGCAACCTGAGCAGGGCGGTTGTAACACTCTCCATACTGACTCGCTTATGCCCTTGAATATTTTGAAAAGGTCCAGTCAAGGATATCTTATCGGAGTTGAGGTTGTGCCGGCGGCATCTTTGACCAGGTTAATGACACGGCCCACCGCTGCAATGACCCCTACGTTAACAAGCAGTACGTAGTACGTACAGTACCCGCCACAGAACTACGCAAGTATGAGTAGTTTTGCTCCACACATATCCTGAAGGATAATATGGCTCCTCCTCAGACATGCTTCTGGAACCCAGAAAACAATTACTTCCCCACTGAGTAGAAAGGATCTACGACTAGACATTTGGAAGATCGTCTTCGCATGGGCAAACAGCTCAAAGCGTAAGCGAAAGCATATCATGCACAGCCAATCATGTTGTGGGCTACTCGAGATGTGAGCACGGACCTCTTGCATGCATATTTGGAATGGATGAGATTGATCAATCCCAAGCCACCAAAAGCGCCACTTCAACACATGGATGCGGGCCGCGATTCGACCTTCTGTTGGTTTCAAAGCCTATGCGTATCAGAGGCACACACCTCATTTTTAAAACACTCACTTCCCCGTCCTGCAGCCTTGCCAATTGAAATGCCGCATGGGACGTGTTCTACTACGGTATCAAGCGTAAGTATTCGTAGTACGGCCTTAGGAGTGGCTAGTCATTATTGTACGCCGCCGCTACCACGTACTCTCGAAGCTTCTTCTCTCAGCATCCGCATGAATAATATACAAGATAGAATTTAGTATTGTTATATCTCGTCAACTTCAGCAGCTAGGTATAGTAGCTGGTTTGAAGGAGGAATAATAGTACGGTACCACACACTTAGCCAGGTACTGTAGCAAATATACGATATTGTTATGCTTGTTAAGAAACAGACATAAGTATTGCGCGGGGTCACTTGTGTCTGAGCATTGCAAGTATTATTCGATCTTTTGGGCCAGGGGAGGGCTGTTGTTATTTGGAAAGCCACAACAGATCCCAGCAATCCTAACCAGAACAGCTTGAAAGATATACACGGCCACCAAGCTTATAATGCATATCTGCACTGAAGTGAATAAGTTGTTCGAATACAGTATCAACAGAAGCTTCAAGATAGCTTGGTGGCGACGTATTCGTTACTAGCCGTTCTTAGTTCCGCATTACGAATACTCAACTGTAGTACCAGTAGACGTCCATAGACATCATCATGACCAGCTGAATGAGAATGCATATGAAGGAGTTAGGATGCAATGCATATCTACCCGTTCCCTTGCTTCCCCGGTTTCAGATCAAATTGACTCTGCAGGAAGATCATTTCTATATGCGCTGAATTGGTTTTCATATTGCCTGCCAAGGAACCAGCATCTACTAGTACCAAAACAGGCTCTTGTTTACAACCCTCATCAATTCACGTGAATAGATGATTTCACGAGACACCACCAACTTAATCACTTTGCATGGTCCAACTACATCTTTTTCTGTGCTGCAAGTATTGACTCTGGCAGAGCAATCTCATGTTGTTTGTGCTCAAATGCAAGACTCCTCAAGACAATCTGAACAGAGCAATGCAATATGCCTGTACCTTACTCATCTTGCAGTGGCATGCAATCCTTTTTACTCAATTGGACTAACAAGCTGCGATACACTATCCACGATGCAGATGTCCAGATGTCCAGAGCAATGCGGTGTCCGGTGGCCATGCCACAGGTTGCTGGTATGAGGGTGATGGCCTCTGGCAGCATGTCTTGGGTTCTCACAAACAACTGAGCTTGATTGCTATCTCTCATCTGGCAGACCTATCTCTGACAAACTACGAGACAATGCGGCTTTCAAGCTGTGCTTTGCCCGCAGCTTCATTGCAAGTCAATGCAAGGTTCCGGATTCTGGTCAGCCATTCCTGCAAGACCTTCAACATAAAGTGACGGGCGATTCCTTTCATTTTGCCGGTCCTCCTCATACTCTCAACTCTTCGATAACATACCGATCGAGACGATATAATTATCACATAAGACTGTCCATGCACCATTCTGATCACAGCAGCACGATCCTCACCACAACCAATTGTCATCCAAAGCCTACTTTTCCCAGTCTTAATGAGCTGAACAAGCCCTATTCTCGTTGCTGTTTTCTGGAACTCTTCTCTCAATGGTACATGTGAAGCATTGGAATGCTGGTGGCTTTCCATCTACCAAGTAGTACTATACTACCTGTGATTTTCTTGGCATATCTTGTGCCTGGACAGATGCATTCACTGATATCTTCTTGACCCAATGCGACATGCCCATAACACAATTCAGCAGAGTCGGTACGCTGGCGCCATCTGGCAGCTGGAACACATGCTGGAGCAGGGTAAAATGGATTTTAGTCACTTGGTGCCAGAGGCTCACCATCTGTGCGCCATCTGGTCTACGTCAATCTGAGCGTCAACTGAGATTGACAAAAAATTCTAAACTCCCTGTTCACACAGCCAGACTCAACCTTGTACTCCATCGATATTGTTGCTGCCCTGTTAGATAAGAACAGACTCACTGTTTCGTACTCTGCCACAGAAGATATCAGCGAACTCAGCTCGCCGCCGCAAGCTCGTCGCCGCGTACCACTTCATTCGCCCAACCAACACCAGGTATGACCAAGGCAACTATTCTTGCAGCACAAAACTCTCCTGACATTCTAATAGCTTCCTTCTCGGCCGTCGTTGACTGCTTAAGAAAGCATCTTGTAAGTCCGCTCAAGAGTGCTGCGCAAGTCAGCTGTCAGCCAGCCGATCTTCTGCTCCGCGATCTCAGCACTTAACCATAACCGGTCTTTTCTTTCCTGTTCTCCACCTGTTTTTTGGGCACTCCTCTGACTGTTCACAGTATCTTCACGATGTCTCTCAGACAGTCGTCACTCAAAGATTTCTTTCCAGTGGTTGCTCGAAGTGGTGAAGGTTCTAGGGCCTGTTGTGACAAATATCCAGGAAAACTCCAGAGAGCTCCTAAAGCCGGACCGCTGGACAGTAACTCAGACGATCCGGCCAACCAAACGACCGAGCATGGCGCCTTCCCGTTTGGTGCGTCTGACCTGGTGACGACGACCACTACAAACGTCACACAGAACAACAAGCGCAAAGAAGAGATGGATGAATCTGAGGATGAGCTGAAAGTGAAGCGCGTCAAGACTTCAGCCCCTGTGAATGCTATTGATGCTGATGACGAGCCCGTGTACGAACCAAATCCAAAACGCCGCAAGGTTCTTCACATCGACAATCCCAACGCGGGCAGCACCCTCAACACCGACGATGAAAGCTTTGCTGACGACGAAGGGAATCTCTCAAGCTCAGACGAGGGTGGATCAACCGTTGTGGCAACTGACATCAACGATATCAATCGCGACAGTATCTATGACAGCGATAGCGACGATGAGAGCTTCATAGCTGGTGAGGTCGAGGAGTCAGAGTCAGAGGAGGACAACTGGACCGTTGGAGATGGCAATGAATCCACGCTGAGCTTCGCGTCATCGTCGACACTCCAGCCAAGCACTCCCTCTGCTTTAGCTGCACCTAATTTACGTACTATGGTCCAAAGCAAGGTTCTGGCCTTGCTTTCAGGTCGTGCCGTGCGCATCCAAGAGTCCAAGACAGATGATTCAACTTGGCTCCGTGCACCACAACATCCAACACGCAACATCCGACGGGATCATACGACAATGGTTGTGGGACCCGAAGACGGGCAATCTCACCATCATCTGTCCCATGCTTTGTGTTAGTCTATCTTTGCACGAGTAAGAGATATACAGTTGCTGGATAGAAGTTTATTATTGTTTCTCAAAGGGTCTGAATGCTCTGTAAGTTATGGCCACCGATTGGGCTTCCCTCCACTACCATACGGATCATTGCCAGCTGAAGCTCTGTCTAGACCACAGCCACATGCACAGACCACAGAAGCACAGCCCAATGTTGTATCACATGCATCATGCATCATGCATCGAGTGACACCAGTTTTTGTAGCATTTGGATGTACAGATCACATCTCGTTCATTCTGCTCTGACAGATGCCCATCTCTACCATTCGAAAGGATCCTCCATCTCAAGAGCTGTCATCCGGTCCACCTCTTCCTCACTTCCATTCTCAGTCTCGTGAAGGAATTGAGCCACATCGATATGAGCCTCCGCTGGTTGGGACACTGGTCGCCGGTTCTCTTGACCTGGGTCGACAGGATCGAGAACACGTCGCCTCTCTGTAAGCACCCGAGCCTGGTCCGGAGCATCATCATCGAAGAACTGCGGTGGTGTTGCCGTCTCGTCTTCGTAGATCGTGAAATTTGCTGGCTGGCGTCGACGT
>QQTW01004695.1_pt1 | contig 10271 bp, 11 predicted proteins | sample 1904831 | NCBI WGS metagenome assembly QQTW01 (sample SAMN09435610, study PRJNA476489) | Subsurface metagenome, whole genome shotgun sequencing project.
CCAACCGACTCTTTCTGCTTTGAGACAAAAAGCCACCATCAACACATCTCTCGCAAACCCTGGGCGGTAGCTTCGTCCCACATTGACGCAAAAGTCGCCATCAACTCATCTCTCGCAACTTCTGGTCGGTAGTCTCTTCTCCACCTTGACGCCAAGGCGACATCAATTCTCTCACAAACCCTGGTCGGTAGCTTCTTCTCTACTTTGACGAAAATCACCATCAATTCATCTCTTGCGACCCCTGGGCGGTAGCTTCGTCTCACATTGACACAAAAGTCGCCATCAATTCATCTCTCACAAACCCTGGCCGGTAGCTTCTTCTCTACCTCGACGCCAAAGTCGCCATCAATTCGTCTCTCACATACCCCGGGCATTAGCTTCTTCTCTACTTTGACGGGAAGTTGCTATCAATTCATCTCTCGCAACCCCTGCGCGTTGGCATATTCTTTACTTTGACGCAAAAGTCGCCATCAATTCATCTCTCGCAAGTCCTGGCAGCAGTTTCTTCTCTACTGTGACATAAGAAACTTCAAACAGGACAACTTTCCTTCATTCTAGCAGTGCTAGCTTGAATAGGTCATCCTTCCTTTGTTGTGGAACGTGTTCATAAGTAAGAGTTGCGACTCGATTTTGTGGTGCAAGGCGGGTTTCAGTGAGACAGAATCAGCGGGTACGAAGACTGTGGCGATCATCAAGTCTCTTTTCGAACATCTGGGTTGATGGCTTCTTTCCCTCTTTGACACAAAACACTTCAAATAGGACAATCTTCCTTCATTCGGGCAGTGCCAGTTTGAATAGGTCATCCTGCCTTTGTTGTGGAATGTGTTCATCAGCCGGGATTGTGGCTCATACTTTGTGGTGGAAGGGAGGTTCAGTGGTACGCAGGAAGCAGGCTCGCACCAGGGGCATGTGTGGATTTTCATGTGGAGAAGGAAAGAGTGTGTGTCATCCTGGCGGAGGAAGGATCACCCAACCCAAAGAAAAAAGAAAAACAAAGATGGCGTGATTCTTCAGAAAGGCGAAAGGCCGTTGGCGATGAAGCAGGGATGATGTGGTGGGATGGTCAGGCACGGTGGAGGCTAGTGCGGAAAGGGGGTCTTTCATGTCGAAACTTGCTTGTTTCTTGTTGGTGGCAGGTCCTGGTGGAAGTTGGACATGATGTTGCATTGCAAAAAAACCAAGCACATGCTGAAGAAGGGTGGAAAGATCTGCTCCAGCACAGTGACGAGCCCGCGGTGGAAGAGAATGGGAAAACACTGCTATGAAGACGCGACCGGTCTTGGTGGAGGATGGCACCGTTCGTCGAGGATCACGACAGTTGCGAAGATGTGTTACTCTTCCAAGCTTGCTCTTTCTTTTCTCAGTTGGGATGCGCTGCAGTCACATAGCATCACTATGGTCATACTGTCTAATCGGTCCTCTACTGCCGATGAGACACTAATTTGAGACTTGAATTCACATCTCCCGCCCATGCTCACTTCTCCGGTGTCAACTTCATGAGCTTGCGGACATAAGTCATTTGACCGTAGGAATATGAGAGCCTGCAAACCGGCGTCATATTTGATGTTGTGATATGTTACCTCGCTGGGATCTTGGATGTTTCCCGCACATAGTTGTCGTTGGCAAGGCATGGTCCTAACCCAATGGCAACAAGGCCTGTGGAAGACGTCTTACACAGCGCAGGCCGATAGCTACGTCGCTTTTATTATGATACAAAAGGTCAGTCGCCGCGATGACCAGTTTGGGCTCGTCCGAGTAACATCAGGTCAGTCTTCTGCTCCTCCCCCTATAGGGCCGCCGGCTTGCTTCGCAGACTTGGCCGCACATATATCATCAACCCTCAACAGCAAACACGCGCTCTCCACAGCCGTCTTCACACTCTGCGTCTTTACTGCCTCCGGCTCCCACACACCCAACTGCTTCATGTCAGCCAGCGTTCCCTTGTCGCCATCGATTCCCCACGATGAGCCACCCTCGGCATGCTTGGCGCGGAGCTGCGTCAGCACCCTTATGGGGCTCGCGCCAGCGTTCTGGATCAGCGTGCGGGGTATGACCTCCATCGCTTCGGCCACGGCACGATACGGCCATTGAGCGACGCCGTCGACAAGACGAGCGCGCTGCATCAGGCCGACAGAGACGGCCATCTCGGTGGCGCCGCCGCCAGGGCTGAGTCGCGGCCGAAACACGACGTTGCGGGCGACGGCCATGGCGTCGTGCAGGTTGCGCTCGACCTCGTTCAGGATGTCCTTAGAGGGCCCGCGCAGCAGGATGGTGCAGGCGTGCGGGGACCGGCACTGCGTCAGAAAGGTGAAGTATTCGTCGCCGATCTTGGAGATCTCGAAGAGGCCGCATCCCGTGCCGACGTCGGACTCCTGCAGGTCTTCGACGCGGTTGACGATCGTGGCGCCGACGGCGCGCGCGAGTCGGTTGTTGTCCGTCTTGCGCACGCGGCGGAGGGCGGTGACGTTGGCTTTCACGAAGAAATGCTGGGCTAGGTCTGTGGTATGCGATTAGAATGGAAGGGATGATGGATGGAGATGGATGGGTAAGACGAACCGCTGACGCCTTTTTCGGTGATGACCAGATCAGGTTTCAATGCCAATATCGCATCGCACATAATCTTGACCTGCTCCTCCTCTATCTGTAGGATCCTATTCCAGTCCTCCTCCTTGCTGATCTCAATGTTTGTCTGTGACTCGCCCTTCTTGTATTCGAGTGGACAATCCAGCAGCACAATCCTCGGGTTTTCTATTCGTCGCCGCATCTTCGGGTGGGTAATGTCCTTGTTCAGCATGACGCCGTCAAGCACCTTGCTATCCTCAATCTCGCCTCCGGGTATCTTCTCCACCCTCGCGTACCGCTTGGTATCGACTTCCTTGCGTCCGCCGCCGATATCTTGTGATACGGTGCGGACCGCCTTGAGTGCGAGGTTGCACATCAGCTCCGACCAGCGCGAGACGAACTTGGTGCCGATGGAGGAGGATATGAGAGAGTACATTGCCTTGTCGTCGTCGATGTCGACGGGCAGGGATATCTTCTCGATGATCTCGATCGCGTCGGCGAGGGCTCGCTTGTAGGCGGATATTATGACGACGGGGTGGATATTTCGTTCCAGCTGCGGGAGAGCTTGTGCTAGAATCTCGCCAGCTATTATCACTGTGAGCTTGCCGTCTATTCTTAGGGTGAGCCGAAGTAACAGGTCGTGATACCTAATATAATGACTGTAGTCGTCCCGTCACCGACTTCCTCGTCCTGCGTCCGGCTTAACTCGATCATGCTTTTGGCTGCAGGATGAGCAACTTCAATCTCGCGCAGGATGGCGTGGCCGTCATTGGTGAGCACGATGCCGCCCATGGGATCGAGGAGCATTTTGAGCATGGCTTTTGGTCCTAGACATGATCGGATGATATCTGCTACGCTGGGAACAGTCAGGACAGGGTTGGTGACCTGAGCCCATATAATGCTCACGTTTTCGCAGCTGTTATGTTTGAGAGCTGTGCCTTGCGCCCGAACTGCCTCTCCCCCGTCTGCGTGTCTGGAAAGCGACTGTTAGCGACAAACTATAGGCGGCCAACTTAGGATTGAGAACTCACTCATGACCACCACCGGCGCCTGCATCTTGGCCTGGCTTTCCAAATTCTTCTTGAGTGAATGAAAATCTGCCTATCGGAATCCCAATAGTTGTTGTTCGGTGGCAGTGTAGTATCAAACCCGCGTTCCTAGAGCACAGCCTTTTGCTTGGAGTCGCGTCGGAAAACTCGCGATAAGTTTTCGTCGGGCAGCTTTTGCCGGCCGCGGCCCGGCAGCTGCAAGCGAGCTTTATTCGAGCTCCACTTCTTCCAAGGTTGCTAGAGATCAAGAGTTTTATATCTCTCCTCTGAGATGCAATGAGCGACGATGATGCTTTCTCATTACTGTGAGGTCTCAACAATACACATCTGATTACATATCTGCCACTTATAGGCTCTTGCTGTCTTTCAAGTCGAACGGATGCTGAGAGTTTCGGTGCAACACCTCATGTTAACTCAACCAAGCTCTATAATTGACGTAATCCGTAGCAATACCACGTTTTGGTAACGCGTAGACTACGCTTATGGTCTTGCCTTCTCTAATCCGCTTTCTGTCGCTGATCTCAATCTTAGTCTTACCGCGCTGATCTTGTCAGGCAGCGATGGCAGCACCCGAGAGTGGTTTCTTTTTTTATTTTCTTTCTAATCGGCCCACGCTGTCTACGTCTCAAGTCCTCAAGAATTCATAACATGTCCAGGGCTTCAGCTGATTTTCTACTTGACTTACTCCCACACCAATGAGGAATTAGTTCCGCAAAGCATATTGCGACTATGGCGGCAGAGGGAAACCAAACAGACGTGCTGGAGCGGTTGGCCGCTTTAGAGAGCGCGGTTGCTCGGATAGACAAGAACGTTCAAAAACTACTCGATAATCAATTCATAAAGCAAATCCTTCAACCAGCAACAGCAGCACTATACGGGAGGTCTGAGGCTCAGAAAAAGGAATGGGAACAATGGGACATCAGCGATACCAATGGTCCATTCGGATATGCTCCTCTCGATGCTTCTCGCAAGGAGATTCGACTCTTGACCCTCCGCGCACAAGCGGAGCTTGATGCTCCTGTTGAGTGCAAGCTGCGAAATATCAGCATCGAAGATGACGGTGCCTTCCCCAACTCCATCCGCGGGCCGGATGGAGCCGACGTGTATTACAGCGCTCTGTCTTATACCTGGGGCGATGTCAAAGACATGGTCTCTATCACCGTCAACGGACGCGAGCTTGAAGTAACACGCAATTTGGAGGCAGCGTTACGGCATATGCGCAAACACCAAAGTGATCAAGGAGTCTTGGGTCACGCCAGTGCACAGCATTGGTGGGTTGATGCAATTTGCATTGACCAAACGTCTGTACAGGAACGCAATAATCAGGTCTCATTGATGACAAAGATATTCTCAAAAGCAAGTACGGTACACGTCTGGTTGGGCGAAGAGGACGATGATAGCGCCTCGACCATGAAACTGTTGGAGCAACTGAGTACGCATGTACATATCGGACCGGGCGAGACGCCAAAGAAGTTTCCACGAGCGACCCCAGAAGAGAAGCGGCGGTACTGGAAAGCCTTGATCTCCTTTTTCGAGCGGCCATGGTGGGAGAGGGTATGGGTCAGGCAGGAAATTGCACTTGGAGCTACAGCGACAGTCCATCTGGGTCGATTGACACGTCCTTGGGACGACGTTGTGACAGCTGCCAGCATGCTCAATTACCTGACCGATCATCTCTTATTCGACCCCTCGGCGCTTGAAGGCACGGAAAGCGAAAAGATTAGATTCACAACAGCTGGTGGTATATCCTGCTTCCGTCGGGCCGTTGGTCTCGACGACCTACGGCAGGCGGTAGGAGTATCCTCGTATACGGAGTTTGTGGATCTTACGGACCTGATTTTTCATACGCGCGGCTGCGAGGCGACGGATCTCCGAGACAAGGCCTACGCCACGCTCGGGATGGCGGATACGGAGATATACAGTCTCGCACCAGACTATCGCTCTCCGATCAACGAGGTTTACAGAGATGTTGCCCTCACCTTGGCGCCCCACACCTTGGACTTTCTCAGTTGCTGCCAGAACCCTGGAAGGCTCAACGGGCTGCCATCTTGGGTACCTAATCTAGCAGACAGTTGGAAAGCGCCCCCTTTCCCGTTGAGCAAATTCATTGAGAAGCCCAAGGCGCATTTCGATGAAGCGTCCAATGTCTTGATCGTGACTGGCGTTCTGATGGATGTACTCGAAATCATCAGCGAGCAGACCGTCATCCCAGGTGCGACACGTGAGGAACTGCACGCACTCAAGACGGGTTGGAATAACTTTGCCAAGCAATTCGACTTTAGCGAGAAGAGAGAGCACGCGTATGGATGGGACGAAAGTCGCTGGGAAACTCTGATAATGTTGGGAGAAAGGCCGTGGGTCGAACGGCCAGTCAAATATCGACCAAACTCCCCTCAAGGACGAGGTCGGACTGTGGATGACGATCCCCAAATTCGTGTGGTCAAGGGTCTTCTTCTCCCGGACGGGTATGTTATCAAAGACAGAGGGAAGATCGATCAAGAGTACCTGAGCTACTACGGCGTCGGTCGCCGCATTGCACTCACTCAGACTGGATTCATAGGACTGATACCCGCCGATGCTAGACCCGAGGATGTCCTATGTATCCTTCCTGGCGCTACTTATCCGTACGTTTTGCGAAGGCACGGTGGGCAATACCTCGTGGTAGGGGAAGCATGTGAGTTTTCGATTCCACGCTCGGCTCGTCAGACAAGTCCATGTATTCTGTGTGCAGCTGCTGACTGGTAGGATTATCTAGTCTTCCCTGACTTTGGGGAGCCTGTTTATCACGACTTCGATCCTGACTACCTCGAAGATGGCCAGGAATTCCAGACATTTGAACTTATATAGCGCATGGCTCTTTACGTTCATATGCAAAGCTCGCGCAACACTGTTTGTTAGGACATGTCGGACATCCTTGATCCCTGCAGCGCCAACGATTATACTGTCAAGAGTCTTTCAGATGCTGTGTCGAGCTGCAGGAATCCACTATGGGATTACGCCGGCGAGGAAGCCGGCAAGTCACGCTGCGCAATCCTACATCCGGCAGGAGAGGCGTCGCCCAATATTCCGATCACATCGTACTCGTGGCGAGGATAAGAAAATGATACAGGCTTCATCAAGCGGGAGACAGTGCTCCATACATATCATCACCACTGTGCACAGTCCACGCTTGATGGAGCCAGCTTTGCAGTGCAGCGCAGAAGTATGTGCAACCGGCAACGACTAGTCCATGACGTTGCTGGCATCATGATCATTGAATCAGCAATGTCCTTTCAATGCCACGATGTATCCCATGCCCCCACCTCCTTTCTGCTGCCAAGTGCAGGGCGGCAGGAGAGTTGCAGCTTGACCGGTTCGAGTGAGGCACTAAACCGATCTGATAAAAGGCCACAGACCTTCGGGAGACGAGGGGGTCAGGTGGCATCTGATGATCCTTATTTGTCCTGTTTGCATCCTCTTGGCATCTTGGCACCTTGCTTAGTCACCAATAGCTCTCTTTTGACCTCTCGCTCCCGCTGCTTCCCTTCTCTTCCGGTCAACAAACAACAACCACCACCATCACCACCACCCACCATCACCAGCACCACGACCAGACCCACAGCACCACCACGGCTTCATCTCCGACCGTCTTCACGGGTCAATGACCTTTTATCTCTTCACTGTGGTCTGGTCTTTTCATTCTTCTCGCTTTGCTTTCATCTAATAGTCCTTATTAAAGCTTCAATCCTCGCCATTCACTTCCTCACTTCCGTCCTCAGCCTTGCCGTTCTTAGGAAGCTCTTTCCTCACCTACCTTCAGCCGTGACAAGTCTTATTGAAGCAACTTTTCCCCTCCCCTCTCACTAACTCCGTTGATTCACTAACCCAGCAGTCACTATGGGTCTCGATTACTACGCCTCCTCTCCCGTGCTGGTCATGCCGCCGCAACCTCCCGCGCCATTCTTTCCACAGAGCCATCTCAACTCTTCCAGTCAGTATTCTTCACAACACTTCCATCAGCACCAGCATCAGTCTACACATCAGAGACCAATGCGAATCCCTCGACTTCCGCGGTGCAAGAAGCTCGTCGGCCTAGTCCCTCGCCATACCTCGTTGGTGTCGGCGGCCGGCCGCAAGCGCGGTAGAGAAGACGAACCTGAGAACCAAGGGCATGATGAAGGTCTATCAAATACAAACCTGTCAGAGTCCTTGTTAGTCCAAAATATAGCAGGCTCTCATGGTCTCATCGCCTCATCTACTCAATCTACAAACACGAGCTCGACCGAGGTGAAGCTTGACCAGACACGTCCCTCCGAGACAGAGAAACCAGCGCGACCTGACTTCGTCTCCCGCAAGTCACAGCGTCTGTTCGCGACAGCCGATCCGGTCGACGTCGTCGCGCGCCACGATCCGTCTATCACAATCGCGCCCAACGTCTCGTCTGCGGCCCACGTGCAAGACGCGCCCATCGATGAAGCATCCCTCGTCCTCGGCATCGGCTGGACCAAGATCAGCGGCGACGCGAGCCTTGAAGCAGCTGCACGCGGCTGGGCGCGCTACATTCAGAACAATTTCGCCTTGGACGCGGCCGAGATTCTGCTGCACAACAAAGGCAACGGCAGCTATGTCGTCAAGGCGTTCGTTGGCAGTGCGGAGCGCTATTGCCTCTTCACCGAGGATCTTCGCCATTACAAATACCTCGCTGACGCATCCGGCGTGCCTGCCGACAACGCTCAAGCTGCGCTTCATTGTATGCTGCAGACGCCGCTGCAGCTCGTTGATCCTGTCGCTGAGCTATTGTCTCCTTCGCAAGAGCACCAGCAACCCTTCTCTACAGTCTGTATCGACGTTCCGATGGACGCGGCTATTGAGGTTGGCGACGCGATGATCATGTGATTTCGTCTTTGACTCTCTCGCTCCCATCCTTGCAGGCATGACTCTATGCTTATGTCAGGGTTCCATTACTCTTATGAAACATTTCTTGGGCTCAGGACAAGGCGGGGAGTTTTGGCTTGCTTTATTGCGGTCGCAAAGACCAGGCGTTTGTGGGTCGCGTGGGTCTCTCTCAAATCAATGGTTCCTTTTTTGAATGGCTCAAACTCATTTTCGGCTTTGGGTTCGCTCCTCCAAACGGCGAAGGACATGTATCTTTATCTCGACCTCGCCATTGCAATAGCAAAGCATGGCTTGAGTTCTTACGGTAAAACGAAATCAAGGCAATTATGATGCAAAATTACAGCAAGTCTTCCCCGGTCGTCGTTCAACCATCAGCATTGCTTGATGTCTGCGCAACCCGAAACCTTCATTAGCGCATAAGTGAAAAGACTGGAATTCACGAATCATATCAAAAGTCGCTACCCAAACAAGCGATCCCACCAAGGGAGCGATATGTACAGCTTATAAACATCCACAATATGCCTGCTGGCATCAAAGTCGCCCTTGACTCCATCGTGAGCTCCAAGCGACGCCCTTCAGTATACACTCCCCATTATCCCTCGATCCGCCTTCTCCGCTTCCCGCACTGCTTTGACTTCCTCACTAACCTCTCCGCCATCATGTCCGACCATTCCGCCCTTGCCATCATTCCGATCCTTCCTCTCCATCCGCGCTCGTGTCCGTCCCTCTCCATCTTCATCCCATCCCTCCTCTCCCTCTGCCTCCATCTCTGCTTCTGCCTCCCCATCTGCATCTGCGTCCGCGTCCGCAGCAGCGTCCGCAGCAGCGTTATCATCTCCATCCGCCTCCGCATCAGCCGCATCCGCATTCACCCCTCGACCATCCCCCAACGGCTCCGCCCACGCTCCAGAGCCCATCCCCGACTCTCTCGCCCATGCCTCACGCGCCTGACGAGGGACCTTGACGCCGCCCGCACGCTTCTGCGGCGATGGTGCGAAGGCGGATTGGGCTGACTGGCGTGTTGACGGGACGCGACGGGGTTTGCCTGGTGATTTCTGCGGTTGGTGCTGCTGCGTGGATGATGATTCTTCGGAGTTCTGCATTTGGGAAGAAGACTCTCCAAGAGGAGGATGACTCGGCTTCGATGAAGCCACAGCGGGAGGGAGTTTAGAAGAAGACTGGGCCTTGGGCCGTAAACGAGATGGCCGTCCCGCGGCGTCGGACGACGTCAGCATCGCATAGTAGTCCGAGTCGTCCGAGAGGCCTTCGGCAGGGGTGGCCGCGCCGGAGAAGGATCCGCCGCCGTCACGACCCAGATGCAGGCTGCGGACGCTGCTTGGGAGTAAGCTGGCCTGCCGCTGAGGCGTTGCGTCGGCCGAGGACGCGGATGATGGTCGGGCGGGCGGTTGGTGGTTGTTGGTGCTGTCGGGTTGGATCGGGTCGCAGGCGCCGTCCATGGGCGGAGGGTAGTCGTTGGTTGACGGGATATTTGAAGGCGGATCTTGAGCGACGTTGTTGTGAGAGCTCGCGACCTCCGTGGCGGCGACGGGATGATCGTGTTTGTCTGCCTCCATGGCAGCCAGGCTTGCCTGCGACTGATCGGTCGTGTTCTGCCGCCGCATCCGGCGGGGGAAGTTGATCTTGTCGTGGTTGCAGCCGAATGCGCAGCCGCCCCATCTGCGTGACTGGCTCTGTGACAACGTGGGCGTCCTGGCGAGGTTGGTGCTGCTGCTGCCGCCGGCGATGTTGCTGGTCTTGCCGGCCTCGGCGGCCGCGCGCCGCTTT
>QQTW01004696.1_pt1 | contig 10271 bp, 10 predicted proteins | sample 1904831 | NCBI WGS metagenome assembly QQTW01 (sample SAMN09435610, study PRJNA476489) | Subsurface metagenome, whole genome shotgun sequencing project.
TAGGGCAGGGAAGCCTCGTAGGCAGGAAGGAACGACTTGTGGTAGAAGCAGTACGCTACATACGGCGCCCACAAGGTCGAGCAGGTTCAGAAGCAAGCCGCAGCCGGTTGGGACAAGACGGTTCGCCCGTACCTACAGACCGCCCAAAACGCAGCCAAGACACAGTACGACGTCTATCTAGGACCTCACGTCAAAAAGGCCACCGATGTCGCTGGCCCCTACTACGACCAAACCAAGGCTAGCTTGAACAGCATCTACCACAAGTCGTTCCTTCCTGCCTACGAGGCTTCCCTGCCCTACCTGCGTCAAGCACGTGTCCAAGGTCGTCATGTATTGGTGGATGTCGTCTTCCCTCACGTTCGCCATGTCAAAGATATCACATGGTCCTTCCTGCTCCGCAATGTTTGGCCTCAGCTACGCGTCCTGTATGGCGACAACGTTGAACCACAGCTTGTGCGGATCTCTGAGCGCCTGGGCCGTTACCGCGATCAGAAGAAGGTAGAGTCAGTAGTCAGCGCTGTTGCGTCAGAATCGTAAGCAACCTATCTATAATTTCCGTTACCTCAGTGCTAATCAGAACCAGATCCAACGCTCCTACCGACGCTAAGACTGTGCCCACGATCGCCGCCTCAAGCACTAAATCTGTCGCCTCCGTTGCCTCTGCCTCTATCAGCTCGGCCACTGAAGCTGCTTCTAGCGTCGTCAACAGTATTCTTGGCGGCGAATCCTCAACTGCAACCTCCGGTGAGGCTGAGCCAGAGGCGTCATCCCAGCCCAAGGATTCTGACCTTTCGCCTGAGGAGCTGAAGGAGAAGCTCAATGAAGATCTCCGCAAATGGCAGGCCAAATTCGCAGCGGCAGCCGACAAAGGCGCCGAAGACCTTGAGCAGCGCGTCGCTGAGATCACTACTCGCCAGGTCGAAAAGGGTGTCAACGGACATGGCAAGGCCTTGATCGTTAAGCTTGAGGAGAGCGCGGCTTCGACCATTGCCAGCCTGAAGAGCTTCATCAAGCGTACCGTCAAGTCACTCCCCGAGGACGCGTCTGAGAAGGACCTGGAAGATGCGCTTGAAAAGTGCAGCACCAAGGCGCGTGAGCTCGGCCAGACTGTCAAGCAAAGGGCTCAGGATGTTCGCGAGTGGAAGGCTTCCTACGACACAGAGACTGACACTCTTGTGCAAGCTGCTGTCAAGAGCACCGTCGAGGTCCTTGAAAAAATTCATGGTCTTGGCCTGCAGGAGGTCGGAATGCGTTGGGCATGGACCGATGGCGTGACCTACAAGGACTGGCAGAATTATCACAAACTGAAGAACACTCTCACCGAATGGCAAGCTGAAGTCGAGTCTGTCGGGTCCAGACACGAAGGGCTCCGCGTTGCGCACGAAGAGGCCAAGCGCCTTGAAGACGAAGCCATGTCTATCGCCTCTCAGAACGTTAACGAGTTGGTCCGCCTGAAAGATGTCGCTAAGTGGAAGCTATGGGCTGATGACGCTACCGATGACTTCACCAACAATGCCGTACCTCCCCGTGTTCGCAAAGCGGCTCAGCAGGTCTTGGACAACGTCGAAGACGCCTCATCAAAGATTTCTGAGGCGGTTGTTGGCTCAGAGACGCCAGTCAGCGAAAGCATTGCTTCTTCTGTCCAGAGTGTAGCGTCCAGTGCTTCCTCGAAGGCTTCTAAAGTTTCATCAAAGATCTCCAAGTCAATTGTCGGCTCTGAAACTCCTTCAGCACAGAGTGTGCTCTCTCAAGCATCATCGAAGGCTTCTGAGGTGGTTATTGACGGCGCATCAAGCGTCAAGAGCGGTGCCGACGAAGCTGTCAACAGTGCTGCTAGCGCTGCATCAGAAGCCAAGGATGCCGTTGTTGAGAAAGCATCTGCAGCAACCGCGTCTCCCAAGAAGGTTTGGGGCGGTGTTGCAGCTCAAGTTCTTGTCGAGGCCCGTGAGCCTGTCTTTGATGATGTTATCGACGATGATGAGGATGAGAACTACTCCGTCAAGCTGCAGAGCATTGTTGCTGATGCGGGCGACCGTGCCGCTGAGCTCAGCAGGGCTGTCAGCGAAGCTTTGCTAGGTGCCACCAAAACACAAGGAAGCGTCGAATCTGCTACATCGCTCGCAAGCGAACAGTATGCCAAGGCTATCGCTGCCGCGTCTGCTGCTCTTTACGGCACTCAGCAGCAGCCTCTGGAGAGTGTTACAAGCGTAGCATCTGTAAAGTTTGCCGACGCCGTCACTGCGTAAGTATATCCACTTCCTAGCATATACTCTGCTATAGACTAACATCTGTCAGTGCATCTTATGCTATCTACGGCACACCTACTCCCACAGCCGTCATCAAGACCGTTCAGGTCGAGGTCAGCTCCCGCTACAACGAGGCTGTTCGTCTCGCTAGCGAGCAGCTTGACAATGCGAAGTCTCAACTGTCGATTCTCGCTTCGGGAACACAACAGCCCGCTTACCAGACGCTGTTGTCCGGGTTCGAGAAAGCCTACTCTGACTCCGTAGCCGCTGCCAGCCAGCAATTACAGGCAGCCCTCCAGTATACACAGTCCGCAAAGAGCTACGCGGCAGGTCCCACTCAAGGCTACTTCGAGTCTGTCTCCTCAATCGCATCGTCAAGGCTTTCTGAAGGCCTCAGCCAAGCCTCCGCTCAATTCTCAAGCCAACCCACCTCCGGCCTCGACAGCGCGCGCCGTCAGTACTACGAAGCTATCGGTCTCGCCCACGGTCGATACTCCGAGTTCCTCGACACAGCCTCGAGCGCTGTCTACGGACCGAAACAGGGCACTGTTGAATCTCTCGCTTCGGTTGCGTCTGCTTCAGCAAGCTCACTTGCTTCAGTCGCCTCAGTATCAGCAGCCGCTGCTGCGTCTGGTGTATCCGACTCAGCTGGATCCGCTGCCGCCAACGCCCAGTCATTGGCCTCGAGCGCTCAAGCAGCTGCAGAATCGCTTGCTTCCCAGGTCAGCTCTAGTGTTATTGGATCCGAGACACCATGGACTGAATCAGTTGCTTCGCAAGCCAGTGAGAACTGGGAGTCGCTGATCGCCAAAGCTAGCAGCCAGGTCTACGGACAGCCTACGCCCTGGGCACAGTCTGTCTACTCTCGGGCCGGCGCGTACGGCGCACAAGCTACAGCTAGGGCTGCTGAGCAATATGCTGGTATTCAGGCCCTTATTTCAGAGCTAGTAGTTGGCAAGGAGCCCGACTTCACAGAGAGCGTCATGAGTCGCTTTGTCTCCGCCTACTCGACAGGCCTTCCTGCTGTCGTTGCATCCGCCGGATCCTATGTCAACGAGCAGTACGACTCTGCAAGCTCATACGCTGGCGAAAGTTACGAGGCGGCGACTGACTATGCCGCTGACGCCTACGCTTCTGCTTCATCAGTCGTCAGCTCCATCTTCACGCCACCGGCTGCTGTTGAGACCATCCTCAGCCAGGCTAGCGCACAGATCGACTCGGCCCTCGAGAGCGCCTCGATCGCTGTCTATGGCACTCCCAAGGGTGCAGCTGAGCAGGCCAGCGAGTCTGTTGCCAGTGCCTATGCTTCCATCCAGTCTCAGGTCAGCGAGGCCATTTACGGTACTCAGCAGGCTCAAGATAGCTTTACTGCCGCTGCTGTCAGTGCGCAAGCAGCGATCAGCGCTGCTATCTTTGGTACGCCTACTGCTACTGGCTTCGTTGCCTCGGCCACCAATGGTGCCGCCGATGTCTACGATTCTGTCGCCAGCGGTGCAAGTGATGCATACACCTCAGTAGCTTCTGTCGCCAGCGAGAACGCCGACTATGCTTACTCGAAAATCAGCTCCGCGGTCTATGGTCCCGAGCAGGGAGCAATGGAGAGCGCTAGCAGCAGGATTGCCCTTGCTGTCGAGGCGGCTAACTCTCGCATCAGTGAGATGTATGCTAGTGCATCTAGCACTGCTGCAGAGGCCGCTAGTAGCGTGTCCAGCGTAGCCACAGAAGCCACACAGCGTGTCAAGGATGAGTTGTAAACATCGAGATGCTTATGCTCGCCACAAGGCACTGACAACTCGGATGAACAACCTCACGGTTTCCAGACATCCAACCCACCTACCCCGACTCCATCACGACACCGAAATTGCTCACGACCTACGAATCACCATCATCTCACACTCCTTACCACTCCCCACGCATGAATTGTATTATAATCTTTCCCTTCTCATATTCATGGCTATATTTCCAATAGCCCACTCGAGTTGAGCTGGGCCAGCATCGGATCGAAATGAGGCAGGATGAGGTAATGGGAGTCTATGTACGCAGCTATGATATTTGTTATGTTTTGCGACTGTTCTTTTTAGCGCTACCGGCGATCTGGAATGAATATACCCCCTTCTTCTTTTAAGAATGAGTGTGAATTACGTGATGCTTGTTTCTTCGTGAATTGCATGTAAGGAAAGAGTGGCGTTCCGTAACATTGTTCATTCAGGTGTCTATGTACGTACGTTCATCGCTCCATTATTCGCTCAGCCTTGGTATCCATATCCATTTCCGTCGCAAGCATCACCAAACACTGTACGATCTCGTGTCAAGTCGCTTGCCATTCCAAAACCCAAAAACGCCAATCATGCAATCTTATATTCCCTACCCATTTCCTCCTCAACAAACAGTCTACGAATCGCTATCACTCAAGCTATCCCTCCGACCCCTCTCACCACCCCTCCTATACCCAGCCATAACATCCCTACCCCCACGCTCCCGCTCACGACGACGACTACTCGGCCCACCAACCTGGCTCACGCTCTCGCTCACACCCACACTGCCCGCCTGGCTGAGACCGGGGATATAGCACGGGTAGCTCATGTGGCCTTGGGCGTTTCCGTTGGTGGCGGTGAAGATGTCAGAGGGAGGGTATGAGTCTGCGGGGCGGGAGCTGCGGTGCTTCTTCTGCGGCGATTGGGAGGTTGGGCGCGAGCGTGATCCTTGCGGGCGGGGACGAGATGTTGAAGTGCGGTCGCGGCTTTGGTGGCGCGGGGTGGAGCGCTCGGCGTTGGGGCGGTAGTCGGAGTAGTAGGAGGTTTCGTTGGCATCGGATTTGTCCTCTGTGTACGCGCCAGTGTAGACTGTAGCGGTCTCGTCATCGCCGGTGGTGAACGAGTATGCTGCTGAGGGAGGGGCCCGGCGAGCGTTAGATGGGGCGCGCGCTGAGGCCTTGACTGGGGATTTGGCGGGAGCTGGGGCGAAGTCTTTGGCTTCAGAGCGGTCGTATTCAGAGGGTGCAGTGTATTCGGTGTAGGCGCGAGTGTATTCGGTCAGAGGACGACCCTGCTCAGCCATTTCAGGCAGTTCAGAGCCAACCTCAGAGCGCGTCTTTTTTGCTTTCTTGTGCTCAGCCTTCTCGCGTTTGGCTTCGGCTTTCTCAGCTTCCTTTCGCTTTTTGGCTTCGGCGGCGGCGGTCTTCTGGGCTTCCTTTTCGGCAGCTTTGGCGTTCTTCATACGTTCACGGGCGCGGCGCTCTTTCTCTTTGGCTTCCTTCTTCGGATCTCTCTTCTCTTTCTTCACGAGAGGTTTGCCGGAGACGTTGGAGCCAAGGTCGGAGGGTTCAGTCGGTGTGTAGTCAGTGTACATGCCATCAGCCTGGCGGTTGAGGCCTCCAACACGGGCAGCCTTCTCATGACGGTATCCATCGAGGTCGGGGTCGTTGTAGTCGTTGGTGTGGTCGCGGCGGTGCTTCTTATGACGTCTACCATCGCCACCACGCAAGCCGTGTCGTGCTTTGCCTTCCTCAGCATCGCGGATCTCACTCATATCGGCACTGGTGCCAGTCTCGTCGGTGTAGCCAACGCTGCTCTCGGCACCATAGCTACCGCCGTGGACAACACTGCCTCCACCGAGCCGCGTGCTCTTGGTAGCGTTAGAGAGTGTCTTGCCATCCGGTCCCTTGCGGCGCAGAACAGTCGACTTGTAGTCTTCCCAGTCGTCTTTCCTCCACTTGAAGCCTCCGTTCTTAGCCCAAAAGAAGAACCAGATGGCAGTAAGAGTCATGCCCACGGCAATGAGAGCAAAGAGTACTTGGAAGCCCGGGCCAGCCAGGTCCTGTGGGGGCCGCGAGCCTGCTCCTGCGACAATGTTGTAGTCATTGCGCTTCGCCAATGTCTTCGCCAGATGCAGGGTGCGAACAGCAAGAGGCGACAGTCCTTGGGTGCTGGTGGCATCAAGTTCCGGGTGGGGCGCCATGTTGGGCGGGCTCTATGGAATGCGGGCCCAGCAGACGCAAGTGGTATCGATTTGGAACAACGAGTGCAAGTGGTGAATTTGATCAGGTACAATTCGGTAAGAATGGTGACTTTGGAATGTGTGGGGACAGAGGAGCGTGTAGCTCCGGATACTTTTGCGTTGGTGCTGTGTGGCTGGCAGCGAGGTTGGGGGAGGCTGGGGAAGGCGCGCTTACACGTCATTTTTGTAAACACAGCGCTGCTCCAGCAACGCCAACCCTGTATCAACGCGACGCTACGCGCCAGCGTCCAACTTGCAACTCAGATCATCCCAGCAATGGCTCAGAGATAGTCAAAACATGGAAGCCTGGGCCGTGCCGTAACCACAAGAGCTGCAATTGCGCGAAGGCTCACAACGCCAACAGGCGCTTCTATGGCATAGGGGGCCAAAACGGCGCTGGTTTGAACCGCTCTGGCGCTCTTCGCACTCGAATGCATGATGGAACTATGGTAGCATCTCGAAATTGCTGCTGACATGTCGTGATCATAATTAAGGAAATTGTCGTGTCTTGAAAGTGACACAATTCGACCACGAGCGCCTTTGCCCCACAGTTGGACATGTACCAGGCGTACGTAGTGTCTGCAGACCATCTCCAACGTGAACCTACCACTACCGGAGCCAACTGTGCGCAAGTCAAGAACAATCACGAAATCGTCGCGCACTCTGGGTGTATCTGAGGCCAGTGGCATCTCTGAACCAGCAGTCTCGAGCCTGTCCTTGAAGAAGACCTCGAACTTGCACATTTTCTTTACCATCTTCACGCCTTCGTTTGTTGGCTTCCTGTCCAGCTTCACGAATGGAGTCATTACGATTGGTCTCCCTAAAATCGCACGCGCCCTGGCACTTGACCGCTCCTTGTACCTGTCGCCCTCTTCTGTCTATGGCCTGACATCACAGGAGCATGCCTTCTGATCGCAGGATCCGTGGCCGATATCGTCGGTGCACGACCAGTCGAGCTTACAGACATCACGTTGATTGGCATCTTTACGCTAGTCTGTGGTTTTTCGAGCACTGGCGAGCAGCTTGTCGTGTTCCGTGCTCTCCAGGAAATTGCACTGGCCATGCACCTCCCAGCTTCAGTGGCCCCGATCTCAGGAGTTGTACCATCTGGCAGAGCGCGCAACCTTGGATTCGCATGTCTCGGATTCAGTGAGACATTGGAGTTTGCTGTAGGCCTTGTCATCAGTGGTTGTGTTGATTAATAAAGCTGGTTGGCGGTCTGGGTTCTACTTGTCTGGTGGCGCATTGCTGACCACTGCAATCGGCGCTATATGGAGCTTACCACAGCTAAAGACAGGCCAACACGACGGTGTGGTCGCACTTGCGAAAGCTGTCACTCAGCAAGTAGATTAGGTTGGAGCCGTCACCTCGAGTGGCTTTTTGGCTATCCTGGCCTATGTTCTTGCGTAAGTGTCATGGAACGATTTCAGGGATGCGCGTTGTGACAGACAGCAGCATCCTCAGCGCAGACCCCACCGCCATTCGCTCGCAGAGACCGCCTCCCTGCTGGCAATCAGTATCGTGCACCTTCTCGCCTTTCCTGTCTGGATGCATTACCGCCCACGTGCCAACAATCCTGCTCTTGTGTCCTTCACCGTTGGATTGATCATTGTCAGCGGTAACTTCCCAGAGGAGACGGAGCACCTGGCTGGTGCTGTATTCAACACAGTAGCGCAGTCTGCGATGAGTCTGGGTATGGGAGGTTTTCAGGTCGTCGCGCTCGGAGCGATTGGTAGTGCCCCGAGTGAAGTGCAGGACATGGTGATGAAGCGTCTGGCGTCAAAGACCCGATGGAGCTGCTGAAAGGGTATAGAGCGAGCTTCTGGCCCATGTTCGGGTACATGAATGTGTGTGTAGGCATCGCTATTGTGGGCGTGAGGAAGGCCGGAAAGTTTGGGTTGAAGAAGGGACTGAAAATATTCCTAGCTTATTCTTGGACCGCCTCTATTGCGACAAACAGAACCCACTGATCCCTGTCGCAGTTACCTGCAGGTTCCCGTTACTCAGTGCTTTTTCTTGGACGGGCATCAGTACCGGTATGTTGCACGTTGTGTACAATAATCTATCTTGCGCACATCAACTGCAATCCGCCCGATACGCCATGGCACAGCAGCCTCGTTTTTTTCGCTTTTAGACACCGCATTGATGCACTCAGGATCTCACGAAAAATTTCATAGGAGTGAGATATCGTGTTAACAAGCCATTTTGGTGGCGTTGAAAGCGCGCAAATGCTCTCGATAAGTGGGGCGGCCTTACCTGTGAAGGTAAGGCGCACTGCGGGCCGAGCAACGCTCAACCTTCATGCTCACCCTGTAGCCTTTCTGTGCGTCCTGGGCGAAACTTGTCAGTGACCATGAATGGCTTGGGTACTATATGGCAAGCCTGAAGGATGATTCGGGGTCTTGGGATTCGGTATCACACGTCTATGGTGAGAGGGTTTGCGCGCCTATTTGCACAGGGTACTCAGCTGAAGCTTCATAAGAAGGCTGTTTGGCTCTGCTTCACCCTGAAATCGTCTGGGCTTCTTCAGCCTGGTGATTTGCGTTGAAGCTTCACAAAGTCAAACGATTACAGTCGGCTTCGACCCTGCACCAACGCATCGCTCCTATCTGCTTTCACCTGCCTCGCACGACCCAAGATATCTGCTCAGATAATCTGCTCAAATAATCTGCTCATAACATAGACACCACATCTTCGCCATATTTACAGCTTCATCGCTACCACTTCCCATCTTTGATCCACGCCAACATCCACCCACCTGTCAATCGCTTACTCCACCCGCAACCAATCAGGCAATCATCATGGCCCACTCTGGACACGATACCATGGCCTCTGTCACGTCCAACGTGATGTCAGGTATGCCGGGTATGACACAGACTGCGACCGGGACTGCTGCTATGGCATCCAGCACAGGGCATTCCATGGGCGGTGGCATGAGCATGGGCGGAGGATGCAAGATTAGTGTGAGTGCTACCTGCTCTTGCAAGTGGAAGAGCACAATTGACTCATTTGGTAGATGCTGTGGAATTGGTATACGATCGACTCTTGTGCGTATCCCATGTTTTCCCCATCCTCGCAAACACGAGCACCAAGCATCAGTCACTGATCGCTGGGACGCCCAGCTGCGACTTGAGATGCCCCTGAAGTGCTGCAACGTGCGAAAGATTACGTTAACTTGTGTTCAGGCTTCATCGCTCGCTCATGGCGCATCACCTCAAAGGGTATGTTTGCCGGCTCCTGCATCGGCGTGATTCTACTTGTGATCCTCCTCGAATTCCTCCGTCGTGCCGGCAAGGAATATGATCGCTACATCGTCAAGCAATACGCAGCGACAACAGCAGTCGCATCATCTGCAGCCTCAGACAACAGTGCCAGCAAGACACCCAATACAACGGCAGCTCCAGCTTGCGCCCCGGCCTGCGCCCCAGCGCAGCAGTTCCGTCCCAATGTGTTCCAGCAAGCGGTGCGCGCCTTATTGCATATGCTACAATTTGCGGTGGCATACTTCGTTATGTTGTTGGCAATGTACTACAACGGATACATCATAATCTGCATCTTCATTGGTGCTTATCTTGGGTACTTCATCTTCGGCTGGGAGAGCTTCAACGTTGGAAAGCGTGGGGACGATCGCATGCAGGAGAACGTCACGGTCTGCTGTGGCTAGATAGACACAGTGGTGTTCTGGACATCGGTGGTGTTCTTCCTATTATTGGGATCTGAAACGCCAGAGAGTGGACGCAGGGCATCCCTAAGCAGATGATGGCTTTGGCGAGCATCTTCGAGCGTTCATTAGCACAACGGAAGGTTTCTGGTGAAAGGGCAAATTCATGAACATCTCATGCTGCATTTCTGCGGCACAGTCCCATCCACGATTGATGATATGTATCGTATCTCAGATGCAATTCGACTTGATAGTCGGCTGGTATCTCAGGCTAAAGACAATTCGCGTCCATGACACCGCATCGCCACCACCTAATCGCAACTCATGAACTCCGGGCATGTCGCCACTTTATGTTGAGAAAACTTCAT
>QQTW01004697.1_pt1 | contig 10270 bp, 10 predicted proteins | sample 1904831 | NCBI WGS metagenome assembly QQTW01 (sample SAMN09435610, study PRJNA476489) | Subsurface metagenome, whole genome shotgun sequencing project.
GACACACTATAATTTTGAAAATAATTTGCCAAAAACTTACCTTAAATACATAGTTTTTTCACATTAGTACAGGTGAGCTTGACATAATTTTGGTAAAGTTTACTATAATTAAGTAAATTACCTGCAATGAGGGTAAGGCAAGATGACAATTGCCCAAAACCAAGACTATCTAAATAACCAACACGATCGCACAAGCGTTGAAGATCCAGAACTGACGCTGACTTGTGAGGATTATAGTCTCTTGACTGACCTTTACCAGCTGACGATGGCAGCTTGCTATACAGGCGAAGGTTTGGAGCAGCGTAGAGCCAGTTTCGAGCTATTTGTCCGCCGCTTACCCACTGGCTTTGGTTATTTGATTGCTATGGGTTTGGCGCAGGCATTGGATTATTTAGAGAAGTTGAGATTTAGCCCGCATCAAATTGCGGCATTGCAGGCGACGGGAATATTTCAGCAAGCGCCAGATAAATTTTGGTCATTACTCTCCCAGACGAAATTTACAGGGGATGTCTGGGCAGTACCAGAAGGGACAGCGGTTTTTGCTTATGAACCACTGTTGCGGGTGGAAGCTCCACTTTGGCAAGCTCAACTGGTGGAGACTTATCTGCTGAATACGTTGAACTACCAAACTTTGGTGGCGACACGGGCGGCGCGGATGCGGGATGTGGCGGGAGCAGAAGCAACGTTGCTGGAATTTGGTACTAGACGCGCGTTTAGTCCGCAAGCATCTTTGTGGGCAGCACGGGCAGCATTGGCGGCGGGATTAGATGCCACTTCTAATGTATTGGCAGCTTTGCGGCTAGGACAAAAGCCTAGTGGCACGATGGCTCATGCTTTGGTAATGGCGCTCGCAGCTACTTCTGGCAGCGAGACAAATGCTTTTACTGCGTTTCACGAGTATTTTCCAGGGGCAACTTTGTTAATCGACACTTACGATACAATTGCGGCTGCCAAAAACTTGGCAGAATTGGTGCGGGAAGGAAAAATGGAATTGTCTGGGGTGCGGATTGATTCTGGCGATTTAGTCGCGTCATCCCAGGAGGTGCGATCGCTACTTCCGGGTGTATCGATCTTTGCTAGTGGCGATTTGGATGAATGGGAAATTGCCAAACTTAAGTCAGCAGGTGCTTGCATTGATGGTTACGGCTTAGGAACGCGGTTGGTAACTGGTACACCTGTCAATGGCATATACAAATTGGTTGAGATTGATGATATCCCAGTGATGAAGGAATCGAGTGGGAAGATGACTTATCCGGGACGAAAGCAGATTTTTCGCTCTTTCAGCGGCGAAAGGGTGAAAGCAGATCGATTGGGATTAATTACAGAAAGTCCGATAGATGAGCAACCATTGTTGCAGTTAGTGGTGAAGCAGGGTGAAACAGTACAGCCGCCAGAATCGCTGGCGGAAATTCGATCCAGAACTGCTGCTTCGGTTGCGAGTCTGCCTGATGAGTGTAGGGATATAGATAATCCTGTGCCTGTATCGGTTGAGATTTCTGCATCTTTGCAGGAGTTAACACAGAAAACAAGAAACGAACCGCCAAGACGCCAAGGGCGCGAAGGAAGATGATGAGAGTTGCTTTGTTTGGTACGAGTGCCGATCCGCCGACGGCTGGGCATTTGGCTATTTTATGTTGGTTGTCGCAGCGTTACGATCGCGTAGCTGTTTGGGCGGCGGATAATCCTTTTAAGTCCCAACAGACACCTTTGGAGCATCGCTCGGAGATGTTGCGGTTGTTGGTTGAGGAGATGTCGCAGCAAAATGTGGGTTTTCACCCAGAACTGAGTAGTTACAGGACGCTGGAGACTGTGGAAAAGGCTAAACAGCGTTGGGGTGAGGAGGTAGATTTGACGTTGGTAATTGGTTCGGATTTGATTTCTCAGTTACCGCGTTGGTATCAAGTTAAAGATTTGTTGCAGCAAGTACAGTTATTGGTTGTGCCTAGGCCGGGATATGCCATAGAAAACGATAATATAGAGGGTTTGCGGCAGTTGGGGGGGAGAATTGCGATCGCAGACTTGACTGGATTAGATGTTTCCTCTACGGCGTATCGTAAAAATGGAGATACACAAGTTTTAACGCCTTTGATTCAGGCATATATTCATCAACAGCATTTGTACAAATGCCAGGACGCACCCAAAGAAAAGTTGTCAATACGTTGAGTTCACAAAAATTAGCTGATTTTAAGGTTGGGGTTGATAACGTAATTTTCTCCGTTGATAGTTCCCAAAATCAGCTATTAGTTCTATTAGTCATGCGTCACCAAGAGCCTTTTTTAAATCAGTGGAGTTTACCGGGGACTTTGGTGCGGCAAGGAGAGTCTTTAGAAGATGCTGCATATCGAATTTTGGCGGAGAAAATTCGCGTAAAAAATCTTTATTTAGAGCAGCTATATACGTTTGGAGGGCCAAATCGAGATCCAAGGGAAGCAATAGATTGTTATGGAGTGCGTTATTTGTCAGTTAGTTATTTTGCTTTGGTCAGGTTTGAGGAAGCGGAATTAATTGCTGATGGGGTGAGTGGTATAGCTTGGTATCCAGTTAAGCAAGTACCGCAATTAGCTTTCGATCATAATGAAGTTTTGGCTTACGGACATCGGCGTTTACGCAATAAGTTAGAGTATAGTCCTGTTGCTTTTGAAGTGTTGCCTGAAATGTTTACTTTAAGCGACCTTTATCAGCTATATACAACTGTTTTAGGCGAAAACTTTGCTGATTATTCTAATTTTAGGGCGCGACTTTTAAAGTTAGGTTTTTTGAGCGATACTGGAATCAAAACCTCACGCGGCGCAGGTCGTCCAGCTAGTTTATATCGTTTTGATGCCGAAGCATTTGCACCGTTTAAAGATAAACCTTTGGTGTTTATTTAGTAATGGTGAGTAGTTAATAGTTAAGAACTTTCAATAATTACTAATTACCAATTCTCGATTAAATTCTTAATTATGAAAATTGCGATCGCTCAAATCAATCCTACAATTGGTGATTTAGCTGGCAACGCTGAGCAAATTTTGGCAGCAGCTGAACTTGCACAGAAGCAAGATGTACGTTTGCTGTTAACGCCGGAACTGTCTCTATGTGGTTATCCACCGCGCGATTTACTGCTAGATCCTAGTTTTGTTGCCGAAATGGCTGCTGCGTTACAACAACTAGCACGAGATTTGCCTCCCTCTATAGCAGTTTTGGTAGGGTGCGTCGAACGCAACGAGCGATCGCTTTCTTTTGGTGGTAAACCTTTATTTAACAGCATTGCTTGGTTGGAACAGGGCAAGGTAAAGCAAGTTTTTCACAAACGCCTGTTACCCACATACGATGTATTTGACGAATACCGCTATTTTGAGTCTGGGTTGGAAGCAAATTTTTTTACTCTGGAAGAAGACACGAGTGAAGAAAATTCTCACCGCTCACCAGTCAAAATTGGTGTAACAATTTGTGAAGATCTATGGAATGATGAAGAATTTTGGGGTAAACGCAGCTACGCGATTAATCCGATTGCCGATTTAACAAATTTGGGTGTCGATCTAATTGTGAATCTATCGGCTTCACCCTACAGTGTAAGCAAACGGCAGTTACGGGAGTCGATGCTGCACGCCATTGTTGTGCGCTATGGTACACCAATCTTATATGCCAATCAAATAACGGCAAATGATGACTTGATTTTTGATGGTTGTAGTGTCGGGTTTAACCGCGCAGGTGAGATAGTCTGCCGCGCCCGTGCTTTTGAGACAGATTTGTTAGTAGTAGAATTTGACGAGCGATCGCGGGATTTGCAGCATAGCTCTATAGCACCAATGCCAGAAACTGAAGACGAGGAAATTTGGCAAGCGCTTGTCCTGGGTGTGCGAGACTATACCCGTAAGTGTGGCTTTTCTAAAGTAGTACTTGGTTTGAGTGGGGGGATTGATTCGTCCTTGGTAGCAGCGATCGCTACTGCTGCATTAGGGAAAGAAAATGTTTTGGGCGTTCTCATGCCTTCGCCCTACAGTTCCGATCATTCGATTAGCGATGCTTTGGAATTAGCTAAAAATTTGGGCATTCAAACCCAAACTATTCCAATTGGGGAGTTAATGCAAGCCTACGACAGCACCTTAGCCTCTTTGTTTGCTGGAACTTCTTTTGGATTAGCTGAGGAGAATATTCAATCGCGGATTCGAGGCAATTTACTCATGGCGATCGCTAATAAGTTTAGCTATCTCCTCCTCTCCACTGGTAATAAATCAGAAATGGCAGTCGGCTACTGCACCCTCTACGGAGACATGAATGGAGGACTAGCCGTAATTGCCGACGTTCCCAAAATTCGCGTCTACTCTTTATGTAACTGGCTCAATTCTCACACCCGCGCGGCGATAAGCGAAAATCATCATTCACCATTCATCATTCCTGAAAATGTCATAACCAAAGCCCCTAGTGCCGAACTAAAACCCGGACAGGTTGACGGGGATTCCCTACCACCCTACGAAATTTTGGATGATATCTTGCAGCGCTTGGTTCAAAATCATCAGTCTGCTGCGCAAATTGTTGCAGCAGGTCACGATCCAAACATTGTAGATCGGGTGATGCAGCTAGTTGCTAGGGCTGAATTTAAACGGCGACAAGCTCCCCCTGTATTAAAGGTAACTGACCGTGCTTTTGGTACTGGGTGGCGGATGCCCATAGCTAACAAATGGGTTTCAGTCAGTAGCTACCAATCAGGAACTATCCCTGCTCCTCCCAATCGAGTTTTCTCATCCTCAGAAGCTACAACTGAGAAATCCTAGTGAAACCTACCTGTATGCAGAGGTCAATAATGTTACCTTAAGTAAGGATTTACTTAATTTATCGCAACAATTAACAATTCATGACCGCTGCTGTTTCGCTGCAAAACGTTTATAAAACATACAACAAAGTCGCAGTAGTTAATGACCTCTCATTCACGATTCAGCCAGGAGAGATCTTTGGTTTGCTCGGCCCTAACGGCGCGGGTAAATCAACAACCATCCGGATGTTGACAACGCTAACGACACCTTCACAAGGTCGAATTGAAGTGGCTGGGTTTGATGTCGTGCGTCAATCGCTGCTAGCAAAGCAATATATTGGCGTTGTCTTGCAGCAAATTAGTGTAGATGGCGATTTGTCAGTTTGGGAAAATATGGAACTGCATGGGCGGTTGCATCACTTGCGCAATCCGCAGCGACAGCAGTTGATTAATCAGTGGCTGGAATATGTAGAGCTAGATGTTCGCCGGAACGATTTGGTAAAAACTTTGTCTGGCGGTATGAAACGGCGATTGCAAATTGCTAGAGCGCTGTTGCATCAGCCAAAAATTCTGTTTCTGGATGAGCCAACGGTAGGTTTAGATCCTCAAACCAGGCGACGTTTATGGGAAATTATTCTCGATCTGAATAAACAGGGAATGACGATGCTGCTGACGACTCATTATATGGAGGAAGTCGAACATCTGTGCGATCGCATTGGCATCATGGATAGTGGGAAGCTGATTACGCTCGGAACGTTGCAACAACTGCGCTCTAGTTATGGTGAAGGCTTGGTGATGAAGCAAGCAGGCGACAGATGGGAATATCTCTTTTTCCCCACCTTAGACGAAGCAAATGCCTATCTCGATCGGCAAACAGATAAAACAGGCATGATGGTACGCCCTTCCAACTTAGAAGATATTTTCGTCGAACTAACCGGACGACAACTTGAATAATGAAATGATGAATGTTGAATTCATAATTCATAATTCATAATTCTAAAGGTGCGGATTAGTACCGCGATTGGTTTCTGGTATGGTCAACAAAATTTCTCTAATCCCGTTTTGAGCCTCTACTAAATTAGGTTGTATTGATAAAGCTTGGCGAAAAGCTTCTAAAGCGCCGTTAATATCGTTCCGAGTCCTGAGAATTTTACCTATTTGCACATATATTTTGGCGTTGCTGGGATTTAACTGGGCAACTTGTTTCAAAGTCATTAGTCCAGCAGCGAAATTGCCTCTTTCGATCCAGGCTGTTGCTAAAGCTTCCAGCACATTTATATTGTTGGGCTGCTGCATGGCTGCTTTTTGCAGTGCTGCAAGTGCTTCCTCTGTTCGCCCTTCTCGCAGCAACAATATACCCATCAATCCATTGGCACTGCCATTTTCCGGATCGAGGTTTAATACTTGTTGATATATTTGTAGTGCGCCGTTGTAATCTTTCTGACGGAACAGCACTACGCCTAATCCTACATAGGCATTAAGATTTTTTGGATCGAGTTGTGTAGTTTGGCGGTACGCTCCTGCTGCACCAGCATTGTCACCCAATTGTCCCAAACAATAGGCCAGGGCGTAGTAAAAGTCAGCGTGATTAGGCGCAAGATCGATCGCCTGTCGATAAGCTGCTACTGCGGCTGGGAATTTTTTTTGCTCAGCATATATATAGCCAATGCTGGAATAAATCCGCGCATTTTTGGGTGAGAGTTTAGCTGCTTTTTGATAACGGGCGATCGCACCTGAGAAATTTCGCGCCAGCATCAGCCTGCGCCCCTCCTCCAACAACTTATCTAGCTGCTTGCGCCGTTGGTAGGGGCTATTTGACACATGAGTACTACTTTTTTTTGCCACTAATACTACTTCAGCATCAGCCCTAGGTAGGGCGATAACGTTAATTCCTGCTAGCAGCAACAAATTAATAGCTAATACAGTTGGTTTTTGCACGGCTAATTTAGTGAGTGATTCGGTAGTTTTTTTTCCAGCATCTACGAGCGTCGATTAAATCAGTAATGTTTGTTTTTAAACACTAGTATTTTTGCTCAGCGAACCTTGAAAATCACTTCTGTCTTAGTTTGAGAAGCACATCTTAACTTTGGCAGCGATTTTAAATGATTTGAGCTTAGATTTTACCAGATGCTGTAAATTACTTAATTAACTTTACAAAAATTAACTTTTGTTTTTTTTAGTAGTATTAAGTTGTTTTAAGTTCAGGGTCGAATAGTATAAATTACTGCTGCTCAATAAAAGTTAAAAATTAACCGATCAAAAATGCAAGCGATCGCTTTTGTATTCAAGCAAAATATGTCAAATTGATCGAAAGTTTGAATTGATTTTACTTGCGTCAAAGTTTATTAATTCTAATTCATCCTAAAGATAGATACATTAACTATTTCTACTGGTAGATAGTCAAATGCTAAATCCCAATTAAAATTTAAACTCAAGTATGAATTCTTCACACTAAACCTTACAAAAAATCACCAAAAGGAACATTTTGCTATGTCATACGTAAATCGTCCAGTAGATGATGTTATTCATGAGCCAGCTAGCGCAAGTAGAGTAGTTTCTGATTACCACGATCGCATTAGATGGGGCCCTATTATTTCAGGTTTAGTAGTTTCCTTAGCGACTCAACTAATTTTAAGTGCGCTGTTTGCTGCGATCGGAGCAGATACTGTTGCAAACTCAGGTAGACCAAGAACAATTACAGGTGATGTAGCTGGTAACGTCGGACTTTGGTCAATTATCGCTTTGTTAATTTCCCTATTTACTGGTGGTTGGGTAACAGCTCGTGGTTGCGGGCCAATGAATCGTTCTACAGCCCTTTTAAACGGTGCAATCCTCTGGGCAACCACTTTGGCTCTTGGTTCTTGGTTGTTAACAAGTGGAGTAACAGGTGCTTTTGGATTGGCAACGAGCGCCGCTTCCAATGCTGCTGGGGTAATTGGTAATCAAGTACAACAAGGCGGAGTCAATTTACCGCAAAACGCACCGAACGTAAGTGCCCAACAAGCGCGTGAAATTGCTGATGCAACAGCTAGATCGTTGTGGTCGTTTGTATTTGGTTCTTTACTAGGTTTACTTGCTTCTATGATTGGTGCTGCTGCAGGAGCTAGAAAGCCTCGTACCAATGGTAATTACTAATTACTGATAGATATTGAATAAAACGAAATCAGGAGTCAGAATTAAATCTGGCTCCTGATTTCTTTATTCTGAATTTTTCTCATATTAATGCAGCCGCAAATACCGCCCAATTAGTTCTACCCAGGCTAATAGAGGAATGAGAAGATGACGGGAATATGGCGATCTTAGCTTTGTTTATTGTGAGGTTAAATATGATATCCGCTACAGTAGCTAACCTCTTGATTGAGAATCTGCTCTTTTTTGCGATCGCTACGTCCTTTTTTATTATTGTTGGCTGGGCGTGGAAACAGTCGAAGCCATTCTATTTACCTGAACCACTGCCTGATTGGTTTAAAATCTGGTTTGGTACAGTACAAGTAGTAGGAATACTGCTCCCGCTATTAGCAATGTTTTACTGGGGTGTGTTGCGCGGCTATTCCAGTGTTTTGACAGTACTTGTTTCCTACTTTGTCATGTTAGGGCTGCAAATTCTGTCTGAGATTTTGACACTCAGATACTTCCACTCTGTCATCTGGGTAATGGTGCCTTACTTATATTTACCCTACCGCTTCTGGCAACTCTATCAGGGATTGACACTGCTAAATCCTCAACCCGATTTAATCTGGGTACAAAATTTATTAGTTGTAAATCTTGTTTTGTGGATTTTAAACTACGTCTTAGATGTGTCACAATTGCCCAGACTTTTAAGGTGGGAAATGAACTCCCAGCCCGATTGAAATATACCTAAAGCTAGCAACCTAAAATTGCCTAAAGGAGTTCTTCTGTAGGTGCTGGGTTGGCGGATGCTGCCTATCTTTAAATAGGGATTATAACTCATCCTTAATAACTAATATATCATTACTTATCGCCCAATAGCGATTCAAATTCAGCTTTTAAACTCTTGATATCTGCAACTCTTGCTACCAATAAATTATCTCTACCAGCATCACTTAAACGAGTTTTCCAATACTGAATGCTATCTGAGTTATTCAGCCAAAATTTAACTACAGTGTCTACCACCCGATCTAAATCCCAGCCTTGCTGAGACGGGATTGTTTCCACCGATTCAAGCAAGGCATCAAGCGTACACTTATAAGTTCCTAAATATTCTACTCCTGTATACTGCGGCTTAAATGTATTCTGTTGTAGACGGTCGAAAAAGTATAGAACTGGAGATACTCCCACAATTTCAAAAGTATATTTCATTCCAGTCTCCTAATTTGTCTAGCAGTTGTACTGACTTGTATCGTGTTAGAAAAAGTTATCGCTTAAACAACAATTCAAATTCATCTGAAAAAAGTTGAATCGTTGCTATTCCTGAAGGATTAGCTTTCGGAAAAATTAGCACTAAAGAGCATTGAGTGCTAATATTCATTCAGCTATTTAATATATTATTCAACATATTAAAAAAAGTTGTATATTAGTTTTAATAATTTCTTAACTTTACCATTTGCAGATTTCAAAGGCGAACTGGCGGCTCTGTTTGCCGCGTGTTTGTGGGCTGTGTCTTCAGTGGTATATGCCCGAATTGGAGAGCGCATCCCACCGATAGAATTGAACTTAATCAAAGGAGCGATCGCGATCGCTCTGCTTGTTATCACCCTGTTGCTGCAAGGTGATTTTCTGGTGGCGGTCGCTCCTAATAATTTTTGTTTGTTAATCCTTAGTGGTGTCTTAGGAATTGGCTTGGGAGATACAGCCTTCTTCTTTGCCTTAAATTACCTGGGTGCGCGTCGAGCCTTACTCATGGAAACCTTGGCTCCTCCTATTACCGCCATCCTCGCACTGATTTTTCTTCAAGAAAAGTTGAGTCTGCTTGCCATCGGCGGTATCTTGTTAACTGTTTCCGGAGTAGCTTGGGTTGTCACCGAACGAGTACCGAATTCTCAATCGCGCCCAACCGACTTATTACGAGGAATTGGGTTTGGCATTGTGGCTGCGATCGCACTAGCACTTGGAGCAGTGCTTTCACGGGCAGTACTCGCTACTACCAGCATCAGCCCTCTTTGGGCTGCGCTACTGCGGTTAATTGGCGGTGTGTTGATGCTACTGCCTTGGGCATGGCACAGACAAAAGCGTAGAGACACGAAGTTTCGCGTTTCTACATTATTCTCACTAAAAATCATCGGCGCAGTCTTCTTTGCTGCCTTTGCTGGCACTTACTTAGGCATTTGGCTGCAACAGACGGCGATTAAATTCACTGCTGCTGGAATTGCCCTCACACTCACCAACACTAGCCCCCTATTTGTCATCCCCATTGCTCTGTGTATGGGTGAGCGAGTTAGCAACAGAGCTATTCTCGGAGTAGCAGTTGCCTTATGTGGTGTTGCCTTACTGTTATTACTACGTTGAATCCGAAAATATACAGACGTGAAATTACGTAGTTGGCTCTTTTCCAGGTAGGAACCGAGGAATGCGGATTTT
>QQTW01004698.1_pt1 | contig 10268 bp, 11 predicted proteins | sample 1904831 | NCBI WGS metagenome assembly QQTW01 (sample SAMN09435610, study PRJNA476489) | Subsurface metagenome, whole genome shotgun sequencing project.
GAGATCGCCCTTAGAGACAGTAACTAGATGCTGAGTAATGCTAATTACAAGTAATTCTTAGCACATCGTCCGTAGGACATAAAGTGAGAACATAGATTTATGTAGGTTGGGGTTAAAAAACGTGTCTGTAAAACCTCAAAAGCAATTATTAAAGGAGAGTGAGCAATTAGTGCTCGAACGCTTCAAACAAGATTTAAAAAATGACTTAATTGCCGGGTTGTTGGTAGTAATTCCCCTAGCAACTACAATTTGGCTAACTATTACGATCGCTTCTTGGGTTGTAAATTTTCTCACGCGGATTCCCAAGCAAATAAATCCGTTTGATGACATGAACCCAATATTAGTAAATTTGCTAAACTTGGGAGTTGGTTTAGCAGTTCCCCTACTGTGTATTTTGCTAATTGGCTTAATGGCACGCAACATCGCCGGACGGTGGTTGCTAGATGTGGGTGAAGATGTATTAGAAGCAATTCCCTTGGCAGGAGCAGTTTATAAAACGTTAAAGCAGCTACTAGAAACCTTACTAAAAGACACCAATGGCAGATTTCGCCGCGTGATTTTAGTAGAGTATCCTAGACCGGGCATCTGGGCGATCGCCTTTGTCACGGGCAGCATGAGCAATGAAATACAAGCGCAAATGGTGCGCCCGGTACTGAGTGTATTTATTCCCACTACTCCTAACCCAACAACCGGGTGGTACGCAGTAGTCCCGGAAGACGAAGTAATCAATTTATCAATGTCGATTGAGGATGCTTTTAAAGTAGTTGTATCGGGTGGAATTGTTGCCCCCAACACGCTCATAACTTCCTTACCCGCCGCTAACGAGCTTAAACTCGAAGCACCACACACAGAAAAAATTTAGACAGCGCGCGCTCGTAAATCCTCCTCATTCCTAATTTTATGCAAACTCAAACACCCCGACGAATTGCTCGCGAACTAGCATTATTGAGCTTGAGCCAACGCCCACAATCATTGGAAAAGCTAGAAACGCAAGAGATATCAGATTTACTATTAGCCGCCATCCGCACTCTTACTACCGAAGCCCAAGACGCGCTGACAAATGCTTCTTCGGAATTACAACGCAGTAGCGATCGCTTGTTAAGTAGTGAAATTCGTGCCACTGATGTAGAGTCAGCCCGAGGGATGGTAAGCGAAGCAATGGCAGTTACGCAAAGTGCGATCAATCGCTTGGGTGTAGCCCTAGAAATGCCAGAGTGGATACAACTTGCAAATCAGCAAGAAGTCCGCAGCTATACTATCAGCGTCGTGGGAACCGTAAGCGCCAAAGTCAAGCAGATAGATGAAGTATTAGCAACAGCTTTGGTAGATTGGCAAGTGCATCGATTAGCCAAAATTGACCGAGATATTCTCAGAATTGCGATCGCCGAAATCTTATTTTTGGGTATACCCGATCGCATTGCCATCAATGAAGCCGTAGACATTGCCAAGCGCTACAGCAGCGATGAAGGACATAAGTTTATTAATGGCGTAATGCGCCGCGTAACCGAGCAACTAAAAGCTCCCACGGCTCCAGCCTCTTAATCTGTTCTAGATTCGTTCAACCATCCCATTTAAGTAAGTTAGTCCAATGGTTTTCAATTGGTTCCGCCGTCAATTTAACGATAAAGATGCCTCTACCCCAGAAGAAGAACCTGTTGTTACCCCGACGGAGGTAGAAGCAGAAGCGCCCATAGCTTCCGAGGAAGATAAGGCGGCAGAATACTTAAAATGGGCTAAATCTGCTTACCAAAATATTCAACAACAGCAAGCACAAGCTACCCAAGAAAGCGTTGTTGAAGATGTCGTTTCCGAACAAGTGACGGCGGAAATCACAGAAATTGAATCGTTAGTTGACGAACTCGAACCAGAAACTCCCGTTGCTGCTCAAGCAGACGAACCAGATGCAGAACCAGAAACTCCCGTTGCTGCTCAAGCAGACGAACCAGATGCAGAACCCTCCACTACAGAATTAGAGGAACAAGTAGAAGACGCAGAAACAGTATTAGCTTCCTCTGAAGCACCCAACAACAACCTAGAAACCCAAGGAGCGACCCCCCTACCATTTTGGGCGCAAACTGAAGCCGACAGACTAGCAAGAATAGAAAGGCTCAAAGCGACAGCAATTGAAGAAGTTGAACAAGAAGTACCCCAACCTACATAAATCTATGTTCTCACTTTATGTCCTACGGACGATGTGCTAAGAATTACTTGTAATTAGCATTACTCAGCATCTAGTTACTGTCTCTAAGGGCGATCGCCACAATTATTTTTATTGTAGGGTAGATTGAGTTCAGCTTGGGTTCTGTACGGATTTATTGGCGCTAAATAAACTTCTTAAGCCCACCCAGCCAATAAAAATGTAAGCAATGGAAATAAGTAAGCTGCGGATAGTCATTCTAATACTAGACTGCAAAGCTTCTTGTTTTGCCTGGTTTACTAGCTGTTGTTTTTGCTGTTGTAGTTGAGCTAGTCTTTTGCTACCCAGTGCTACGGGATCGCTTTGTTGCACTAAAAATTCTTCTAGGGCTTTGGGATTGGCTTTAAATTGGCGCAGGAGTTTTTTTTCGGCTTCAGGAGTGCGATCGCTATTTATTGCTTGATTAAACTGCTGTTCGTTTTGCAAAAGTGCGGTAACTTGGGCTTTAAATCTATTTTTGTCTTCTTCTAGTTTGGCGCGGACATTGGCATCGCCTAATTGAGTTTGCAATTGATTGAGTTCCGATTGCAACTTCGCTTCTTCTTGCAAGGAGTTTTGATTGATGCGCTCTACGGCTCTAATGCTCTCCGTATTTACGTTATTGATGTGTAAAGGAATCATTACCAAAAACAGCAATCCCAACAAACTAGACAGCAATAGCGCCCAAAATTTTAAGCTCAACCACAGAGGCGGTTGAGTCAAAGTATCATTATTGTTGCGATCGAACCAGTAGCCTACCAGCAAAAAAGCCAAGCCAATTACTGGTGTAATACCGCGATCTATCGTGGCAGTAACAAAGCCAATTTGCCACAAAGCGTCTCGATTTCCCGCCGGAAAAGCCAGAATCACAAAATCTAGGAGAAAAGACAAAATTAATACTACCCCTACCAGTTTTAATGTCTGAGCAATAACAGGGGATGGAGGATTATTGATAGCTTTCATTATTTTTCAGTAAATTTAAGATTTGCGATCAAGACTAATAGCTTGTTCTAAGGCTAATTTTTCTTTAACTCTACGAGCATAAGGCTGGAGAACCCTTAAATGCAAACCTGTAAGCATACTCAAGTTTTCTAGCGTCATGCCCTTGCTCAACATTTCTACTCGCCATGTTTGCCCTGCTTGCTCAATAGTTGGCGATCGCCCTTCCGGTGTCAACAAGCCTCCGGTTAATTCTTGCCAACGCAAAGCTATATCTACAGCAGTCATTGGCAACCCCTCATCGTTTAGAAACAACGCCGGATGCTCATCTTTGCGGCTCCTCAGCCATCCCGTTAAAGGATTGCGAGTGTAAGATCCATAGCGTTTACCCATAATCCATTGATTGACGGGGACTTGTCTGAGGTTTACTTGCAACAAGTGGCGATCGCCTTCATTAATTTGATGCGACTTTTCTAAACTAGCGATTTCTGCTTTTGACAACCCAGCACCAAATAAAACGTACATCAAAGCGTAGTCTCTTAGTTGCGCTTTTTTGGCTCGGTGCATAATCTCGTAGACTAAAGAGGCTGGTAAATCGTTGATGGCAATTTCTGGAGTTTCAACTTTTAGCAATAGTAACAAGTTGTCGATAAATTCCGGGCGATCGCGCCACAATTGTTGTTCGGTGCAGGTGTTTTCAATCACGGCGTAGCCCAATAAAGCGGTATTAAGCATACTTGCTAGTTTTTCGGGGTCTAATTCGCGATCGGGGGATTTTTCTATAGCGGCGGCTAAATATTTTGCCAAGTAGTTATTAGCTTTGCCTAGTCCATTTCCTAGTGCTTGACGGTTTTGGGGGAGAAAGTGTCTAGCTTCACCAATTAAAGATAGTAGCAATTCTGGTGCTTGGGCTACTGCTTGCAAGTAAGCAGTAGCGTACTCAGTTACCGCGTCTTCTAAACTATTTACTTGAGTAGAAATTTGCAATGATTCCCCTGGTTGCTTAAAGGCTGGGGATTCTTCTAGTACCGCTAATATTAATCCTTGTTTATTCCCAAACTGCCGAAATAAAGTTACTTCATTAACTTGAGCGGCTTCGGCTACGGCTTTAGTTGTTGTTTCTGTAACTCCTTGCGATGTAAAGAGTTCTAAGGCTGCATCTATTAGTCGCTGTCTGGTCGAATTTTGAGGAGGCATAAATGTGTAAGTGTTACTTGCATTTTCAAAAACTTGTTGTTAGACTAGAAATGTAAGCAGCACTTGCATACGTTAATTAATATAGCGCTTCTGGGTGCGAAGAAAGTAGCGCTGACGAGCTTTATCAAAGGAAAAATATGACTGCACGCTCCTTAGTGACTGAGAGTAAGCCACTTACTCTTAGCTGGATTAGTATTGGTTTTTTTGCAACTTTTCACATCTTGTCCTTATTGGCGGTGGGGTGTTTCTCTTGGTCAGCCTTGGGAGTAGCATTATTTTTACATTGGCTATTTGGCAGTATTGGCATTTGTTTGGGATATCACCGATTGTTGAGTCATCGGAGCTTTCAAGTGCCAAAATTATTAGAATATGCGATCGCAATTATCGGCGCGTTGGCAATTCAAGGTGGACCAATTTTTTGGGTAGCCGGACACCGCCTGCATCACGCCCATACTGAAGACGAAGAAAAAGATCCTTATTCTTCTAGGCGTGGTTTTTGGTGGAGTCATATTATTTGGCTTTTCTACCCGCGTCCAGAGTTTTTTGACTATAAACAATACAGTAAATTCGCCCCAGACTTAGCCCGCGATCCTTTTTATCGGTGGTTGAATCGCTACCATTTAGCTTTGCAAATTCCTTTAGCAGCTTTGTTGTACGTTTGTGGCGGGATGCCTTTTGTTATCTATGGTATTTTCTTAAGGTCTGTCTTACTGTGGCATAGCACCTGGTTAATTAATTCTGCAACGCACATTTTCGGTTATCGCAACTTTCCCGATTCTGAAGATAATTCCCGCAATCTATGGTGGGCGGCAATTCTAACCTATGGTGAAGGTTGGCACAATAATCACCATGCTTACCCCAAGGTAGCTAAAGCTGGGATGCGTTGGTGGGAAATTGATATGACTTGGTGGGCGATTAAAACTTTGCAGATGCTAGGGTTAGCTAAAAAGGTTTCCATGCCACCAGTTAGGTAGAAGTGCGATCGCTCAATATTTTTTCTGTAATAAAACTAACTTCTGCACGATGCTATACATCCTGTGGAAGTTTTTTGCTAATTGCTTCAAAATATCAACCGAAAATTGCTTTACAAATAACTTCCTACACTTTCATCAGTAATAAAACTTACTTTTGTACTGAATTTTACAATTTTGCATTTATTTTAATCGGTGCTTAACTAAAAAAACTTAAGATTTGAAAGCTTTTTTATATCATATTCATTAAATTCAATAAAACTTTAGGTAAAATCACTCAAGCATTTATTAAAAGCTAAGTTAGCAGACTATTAATCTCATAAAAACTTTTTACAAATCAATTTAATTTAAGGGAATTTACTGTTACCGTATCTCAGATGAAAAAGTTAAATTTAATTAGATTCAGCGAAGCAAAAAAGCTAACTTTACCTAGTAATGGTCAAGTAAGTAAAGGTACTGTAATCAAACTGACAGAATATTAGCTCAGTAGTAATTATCAAATTTTTAAGTAGAGAGTAATTGTGGTTGCAACTCAGAATTTGTTACGTTTAAATGATTGCGATTTAGACTGGACACAAGAATCCTTAAAGGACGAACATCAAAATAAGCAAGCTACAAAGATGTTTCCTTTTCATCTTTCACTCTGTATACATGACATGGAAGCTGCTCGTCATTTCTACACAAATATTTTGGGAATTGAAGAACGCCGTGCCTCAAAAACATCAGTGCATTTCGATTTTTTTGGCTGTCAACTTACTTGCCACGAAGTACCAGGATTTAGCGCCAAAAGCATCCAAAGAGAAGTAGATGCGGAAGACGTGCCAGTTCCACATTTTGGCGCAGCCTTAAGTTATGAAGTGTTTGAAATAGTTAAAGAGCGTTTAATTGCTCACAATACTAAATTTATTAAAAAGCCCCGCATTCGATTTTTAAATACCGGACACGAACAGCACGTAATGTTTATTGAAGATCCTTCAGGACACGGAATTGAAATTAAATCTTTTACCAAAGCACCTGTAGGAACATGGGCTTAACAATAACACAGCAATTAAAAGTGCTAAGTTACAATTTATACAGATAAAACAATTGTGTAGAAAGAGCATTAGATTTGTATGATGCTCTTTTTAACTATTAGTAAATAAAATAATATGACTACAACAGAAATACTAATTTTAGCGATTGGCGGGTTAGTTTCAGGAATTATGGCAGGCTTATTAGGTATTGGCGGCGGTGTGATATTAGTACCGCTTTTAGTATCTTTAGGTAATGAGCCGATAAAAGCGACAGCTACCAGTAGTTTAGCAATTGTAATTACTTCGGTTTCTGGTAGTATTCAAAATTGGCGCATGGGTTATTTTAACTTAAAAAAGGTTTTGTATTTAGGAGTCCCAGCTTTAATAACGGCTCAACTAGGGGTAGTTTTAGCAATTAATATTCCATCTTATTTGTTACTAGCTTTATTTGGAGTTTTGCTACTTACTAACATTTATTTAGTGCAATTACGAAAACAATTGCTTACGCTAGAAAATCCAGACAAAAAGCCATTCAATCCTACCATTTCTAGAATAGCAACGGGGGGCGCTGGAGGGTTGTTAGCAGGCTTATTTGGTGTAGGTGGAGGCGTAATTATGGTTCCATTGCAAATGTTGCTATTAGGGGAGCATATTAAATTAGCAATTCAAACTAGCTTAGGAGTAATTATTAGTACGGCGGTATCGGCTTCTGTAACCCAAGCTTACGCAGGAAATGTACTATTTATTCAAGGGCTAATCTTAGGGTGCGGGGGATTACTAGGAGCGCAAATTAGTACGCGGGTTTTGCCGAAGTTACCCGATAATGTTGTTAGTATTGTATTTCGCGGCTTTTTGGGTATATTATCGATTTATATTTTTTATCGAGCTTGGTTGAGCTATCAAGGACTAGCTAACTAAAAGCTTGCAATAACCAGCGATTGATTGCGCCGTCATCTTCCGTTTGGCTGCGTTTTAAAGCAGATTCTACAAGAGCAATTGCCAGCCCTGGTAATACTAAGGATTCTTGCACTTCACCGCTACGCCCTTCAGCAATAGAAAAAGCGATAACATCGTTGCTATTAACATCAACTACCCAATACTCTTGTATTCCTGCGCGATCGTATATTAGCCGTTTTCGCCCCAAATCGTCATTTAGTGATGTTGCACCAAATTCTATTACTAAATTAGGTGGATTAAACTCTGACAGATTAATAGGTGAATTACTCCGAGGCGGAAAATTAAACTCGTCACCAATATAAAAAGCTAAGTCCGGTTGAAATTCTCGGATAGTTGGCTGGCGGAAACTACAATTAGTTAAACCTTTAATTCTGATATTTTTTACTGTTGCATATAAACTAATGATATTAGCAATTAGATGATTATCCTGACTGTGGCTAGAACCAATTGGCGGCATTTCAATTTTTAAGTATCCTTGCTCGTAGTAAAATTTACCACATTCATATTCAGGATTATTAACTAAATTTATAAAGTCTTCCCAGCTTCCTATTATCCAATTATTTGTTAATTTTTGTGTGGGTGCTACACTAACCATTGCGTTCTACCTCAACTATTTCAGTATATTCAAACTCGTTAGGACTTTGCTTAACTAAAGGATAGCGATCGCTACCTATTATAATTGCATCTTCTTCACAATCTAATTTAGGCGAATTGTAGACAAGTATGTATTCTCTACCTATATAGTTTGCCATTTCTTCAGCAACTTCACCGCGCCATTGGGTTTTAGAAACTAATACAATTAATTGATTTGCTAAGTTAGGAATTGTTTTCGCAATCTGTCGCCGATAAACTTCGTCTAAGCTACCAAAAGGAGAATCCATTATTATTGGAAAGGTGCTACTATCTGTCCCCATTAAGAGTTTATTTTCGCTCCATTCTCTTACTCTGTCGATAATTGCCCCAATAAAAGATAAGCTAAGTATTTGATTTTCTCCGGTAGAAGCTGCAACGGTTGCTTCTTGCCAAGTAGTATTTTCTATTAATGTTAATTCGTACTTGTCGCTAAGTTTGGGTATATAAGGAGTGAAGGATATTTGAGCGAATATTTGCTGTACTTTCTGTTCTAATAACACGCGAAATTGTTGCTCTAATCTTTTTCTTACTTCAATTAAACGCTCGGTAGCTTCTTGAGTTGCAATAATTCTGCGTTGCGCTAAAGATTGCTTTTGTTCGTTCATTTTTTGTTTAGCAACTTGTTTGACTATTTCCGCCGTTTCAATATTAATATCGTCTAGTTTTTGTTGGTTTGCTCCTTGTTCTAAAAGCAACTCGCGGATAGTTAGTTCTGTAGAATCTAAACGTTTTTGTAACTGTTGGATATCTTCATTTGGATAGTTTAATAGTTTTTCTCTAATCGTATCCACATCGCTTTCTATTTTCGATATTTCTGCTCTATACTGCTTAATATTATCTTGCTGGCGATCGACTTCTTGCCAAAATTCCGGGACTTGTTTATCTATTTCATCTACTTGCGCGCCCATGCGAATAGCTGTTTCTTCTACATCTGAAGAACCTGCTTTATTTAACCAAGCTGCTACTAAATGATGGGCGTGAGTGCCATTTATTAATTCTGCGCCACAAATGCAACGTTGCTGTTCTAATAAATCGCCGACAAACTGGCGTTTAATTCCTGTAGGTAATTCGCCTCTTTCTCTTAATCCATCAATAATCTTTCTAAACTCGGCAGTAACATCCGAAAGTAAAACTGTATATCCACGTGTAGAAATAACTCTTTTTAAAATATCTTTTGCTTGTTTTAGTTTTTCTCGAAATAGTTTTTGTTGTTGTTCGAGTTCATCACGCCGACTTTGTAATTCTTTCGCACCACTTAGTTCTAATAAACAAGTTCCTAAGTGTTTTTTGATTTCTTCTTGATTTTGTAATTCTATTAATATCTCTTTTTGTCTTGCGGAAAGATCGTTTATTTTATTTTCTAAATTTTCTTGTTCTTTTAAGAGTTTTTTAGTCTCAGAGTCACCAATTGCTTTTAATTCGTCTTCTAAAGTTCTTTTTGCTGCTTTTAAATGATCTATTGCCCGATTTAATACTTTTATTCCCAATAATTCTTTCGTCGCTTCAGCAATTTCGCCTTTTTTCTCATCTCTAACAATTCGCTCGATTCTTTCGCCATCAAAAAAGAAGTATTGATACAATGTCTCTGGCAAAATTCGCCCAATTATGTCTTCCGATGTTTGGGGAGATATTACCCAGCGTCCATCATCGGCGGATATGTAAGGAGATAATGTACTTTTAGTATGCTCAATTTTATCGTTATTTCGATAAGCTTTACACGCGCGTCTAAAACGATAGCGTTTGCCATCATGTTCAAATACAAGACTTACCCAACATTCAACAGATTCACCTATTTGTACTTCGCTAATTGCGCGTTTATTTACTAATTGTTCTTCTACCGCAAAGGCGGCGGTAAATTTTTCGTACAATACCCAAGTAAAAGCATTAAGTAAAGTTGTTTTTCCAGCGCCATTATTACCATGAATAACCGTTGTATTGCGTTCTGTACCTGCTAAAAATATTTCTGGCGTTGTATCATAAAATTGACGAAAATTACTTAGCTGAATTGACATCAGTTTCATTGCACTTCTTCCTTGATAATTTTGAGAATATCATCGTTAATATTCCAAGGACTTTTCATGTATAACTTGTCTTTTTCTGCTTGTAATACTCGCTCAATAATATTTTTAACTTCTGGCGGCGCGTTTGTAATCGGTGCTTGAATGTCGTTGATATTATTTTCTTTCATATTATTATTGCCTCCAAACCCCCGGTACTGGAGAATAAGAGTTTAGTTGTTCCTTTTCAAAATAGCGATCGCTCTTACTTATAATTACTTACAGATAGACCATTATTTTAACTAGGCTTACAAGTCTAGCAATCCGTACTGTTTTTGCAATGTTAGTAAAGTTCGTCTAGCTTCGCCAGCATTGTCTGCTAAGT
>QQTW01004699.1_pt1 | contig 10268 bp, 17 predicted proteins | sample 1904831 | NCBI WGS metagenome assembly QQTW01 (sample SAMN09435610, study PRJNA476489) | Subsurface metagenome, whole genome shotgun sequencing project.
GGCCTTGCCTTGCATAGGACCTACCAGCAGCAGGTCGTCCTGTCACAACGAAGGGAGAGTCCTGAGCCTGACCGGCCAGTAGCTGTACGCAAGCTTGCCCTGGCTGAACTTGAAGGTCCGCTGCTCCTGCGCCTTGCGCTGCGCCGCTGCCAAGCCCTCGGCAGGCACAGGCGCCTTTGTTGGTTGCTTTCGTAACATTGGTCACTGCAGATAGCTGCCTGTTGTGCTGCAGATGGATGGCTTAGACGAGGTCAAGTCAGAGCTTCGGCGGGTGACAGCTGAGCTTACACCCCTGCAGACAGCTCGCAACGCAGAAGCACTGAAGAGAGATGCCAACCAAGCTTATATTGATCGACTGACAGCAGCTGCCGCACCTTTGGAAGCCCAAGTTTTGAGCCTAACGGAGCGCGCCAAGCAACTTGAAGGGCAAGCAGGTACAGCTTAGGCTAAGCTCTGTTGGCAGCAGCGCGGTGTGCCTGCACACCCACTGACCGCACATACAGCGTGTCAGGTCCATGCCAGAGCCTCACAGCACTGTTGAGGTCTAGCGACTTCCGCACAGTTGCCACCCCGTGTTTGCGTTCCTTGGCTGCAGCAGTGTCGGGCAAGATGCCACTGGACCTCTGCAGCTTCTGGTAGCTTCCCTGGCGGAGGTTCCAATTGTTGCTAGCTTTCTCGTGCCGTGGGGGTCACGTTGGGGTTGCTGGTGCCTCTAGTTGCTTCGCTTACGAATTGGTATCGCCTCTGCAACAGGTACCTCTCAGGGGCAGGGTGAGGTGTTGCTGAAGCTGGAACAAGTCACCGCTCGGCTGGATGCAAGCGATGCTGTCAGGCGGGAATCTCTTGGCTTGACGATCAGCTCCCCTCACCTGACTACATCAAGTAAGTGTGACTGAACTCTATGGCAGCTGTACAATCATTTGTGTGGTTTTGTGCTCAACCTGTCCTGTGTAGACAAGGCTTTTATATCTGAGTTCACAAGACGTTTATCGGTTTCCAGACTTGCATTGGACACCGTTGCAGGTCTGCTAGAGGCAAAGAACAAGGTCATTGCCAGCCGTACCAGCTTCAGCCCTCTATCCGACCAGCAAGTACAGGAGCTGCTGCCTGCAAATGTCCCGCCGTCCTTCCAGACCCTGCCCGGCAAGTTGAAGAACATGCAGGGCGGTGAAAATGCTGTCCTCATCCCCACCATCCACTCTGCCCTTGCTGAGGCCTTTGGCAAGGAGCTACAGGATGTCAACGGCTATCAGGGCTTCACCATCAACAGTGCAACAGTGGTGGATACAAAGGCCAACCCTGTGTTTGGGGCCCTCAAGCCCAACATCACCATCCATGATGCACGGTTGGTAATTGTGGTCATGCTCTCATATGGCAAGGGCTTGCCGAGCTTGCATTTGCATGGGACCACGAGATGGGTCACGTTGAAGTGGTGTGCATTACAGCAAGTTTGCAAGAGGTCGCCTGAACCATGCATTACAACACAATGCAGGGCAAGGTTCTGTTGAGGGCCACCAGATGCTGATAGCCATGGTGTCTGTTGTGACAGGCATCCCGTCAGTGCGGTGTCTGCACTTGCGTGCATTGAAGTGTTGGTGCCTGGCGTGCGTGGTGGGATGGAGGACAAGGAACACATTGGGAAGATGGTCGTCTACCTCTCCGCCATGTTGCAGGCGCTGGCAACCCGCTTGCTAGCGATGGCCATCCTGACCGACGGCCGGCATGCTGCATTGTATGTCGCCCGCAAAGCTGACGATGGCATGGTAACCTTTGCAAGAAGCAAGTCGTTTGCTCTAGAGGCAGGTAAATCCCAGCACATACCAAAACTTGCAGATTGTGCAGGAGTGTTCAGCTGCTGCATCTCCCTCCATGCCATTGCATGCTGGTTCACATAGATCTGCACCAATATGGCCTCAGCACGGGCCTGGCATGCAGGCGGGTTTGACATGATGGGCCACTTGGTTGCTGCGGAGCACTCAGTGCTGGGTTATACCTACCCGGTGGCGGGTTTGGAGTCCGAGCTGAGATCATTGCTGTCTTGGGCCATGGTCGCTTTTCAGATGTCTATCGGGCAATCGATGGTGGAGAGGAAGTTGCAGTGAAGGTACTGCTTGTTGTGCAACAGGCATGGCAGGGCATGAAACTGACACGCGCTTAAATGACACTTGCTGAGGTAGTATGTTCAGTCGGGAGCATTATGGTTTGTGAGTGTATGCTCTGGACCTTGCATGCAGTCAACCTGCCACCAATGCAAACCCCTCTTATTATCGGCAAGGTTGCTGGCCAACATGACTGTTGAAGCATTGGTGCTTGTGGCAGGTTTTTTGATCTGCGGAAGGGCGGGGCGCTTGATGCGTTCAAGCTCGAGGTGACCAACCTGCAGAAGATCACAGATCCAATGTACAGGCATTCAACGCTGCCCTCCCTGTGCAAGTGGTCGCATCCAGATGCCAACCCCACATTGCGGTTTGCTGCCATCGTCACGAAGCCCGTGACAAAGCCGCTCATCAGAGGTGTGTGTCTTCAGGATACTCCTGCACTGTGCCAGGAGGTCACTTCCTTCAACAAGTGACCATGCATGCATAGCATGGGCTACGGTTGTTGCGGCCAGTTGCCCGAGGCTTGTTGGTTCAACATGTGCTGCACTGCTGCAGGCGACTTGACGCATGCCTTTGCATGTGATCTGGTTGACGGCGTGAACTCCATCCACCTCAAAGGTCTGGGTCATGGGGACTTGGATGAGCGCCATCTGCGGAAGACAGCGACCGGTCAGCCTGCAATCATTGACCTCGGGGAGGGCAGGCAACTGAACACCCAAACATGCAGCCCTAGAGATGTCTGGGATTTCAGAGGTATGTTCATAGAGTCTGTCCTTTGTCACGGTATGTGTTCGTATGGGTGCGTGACATTGACCTTGCGTGTCACCCAAAAGCCTGATCAGCTTGTATGCACAACTGAGCACTGTGAGTGGCAGGCAGCTACTGGTGTTTGTGACGTAACGAGGCTTCTAAAGATGAGAACCAACTGTGATGATGTGGCAGGCACCTTAAAGTTTGCAAGCGACTCTCTGCTGGAGGGGCTGCTGGACGAGTCCCTGCAGCCACCCATCAATCGCACCACAAGCGATGATTGGGTGGCGCTCGTGCACACCTTCTTCGCCATCCTGCATCCCAATGCCGTGCAACGTCTCCTCAACCTTGACAATGACGACATCCAGGTAGATCTTCTCCTATGTCTCTGCTCTTGCGGACCCTGGCTGCATGACATTCCACTGTTGTTCGAGCACCGCCCTCGATAACCTCTTTATCTACTTGAGGTGTTGGATTGATAGCAGCAGCAGCCCAAGTGTTTGATGTGACTGTGGTTGTACGGTGTTGCATTGTGGTTGCTAGGGATTCCGGAGTTTCTGGGCTTCCGTGCACAAAAGTGGCGACCCTGTTGGGGAGCAGTGGCAGGAGGTGGTGCGTGCCGCCGAAGCATCAGACCCTGATGGCGTCAAGGTGGCGTTGCAGCTGCTGTGTGCTCCCGTCGTCTAGTGGAGTGGAGTGGAGCATGCATTTGACCTTAACAAATGTGGCGGCTAGACCTAGGAAGGATCGGGCAACAGTATGCATGAGCTTATCTCAGGCTTGCCGCTGGTAGTCATCGCTTGGTGCTGGTAGTCGGCATTTGCGGTACAGTGCGGAAATGAGTAGTAGAGCAGCAGAGTAAGGTTCGCCACGGTTGATGGGACCACTGAATTCTACCGAATCCAAGGGTGTCCACAACATTCACGGGCTTTTGACTGTGAATAACTGTTGTAATGTCTCAGTATCATGCTGCTTTTGACTGGCCCACCAGCTCTTGGGCCGCTGTTGACCAGTACAGACTCCGCAAACACCATTGCGGCAATACATCAACCCTGCAAGCCTTGGCCCTGCCTGTTTCACTAGCAATGGCGGCTCCCTCCCACCAGGGACTCGAGTACAAGTGCAGCATTCTTAAGGTACATCAGTCACCCTGCCCGGTGTCCTGCACTGCCACAAGTCATGCAAGAATACGCAGACATGTATGAGACATGCTGGTTATGCAAACTAGGCTTCTGCTGCTCGAGTGTTGCTTGCGACACACACGGCGGGCCCTACTGTGAGTACAGGAACCAGTTGTAAGCAGGAAACACACATTGCGCCTGGTGTTGACATTAATTGACATAAGACACCGCCACATGAGAGAAAACTGTCTGTTTACTTGCTCAGGTACTTGGCTGCCAAGTGCTGCAGTTGACTGAACTGCTTGCTGACACGCATCTTGACACGCTCCTCCTCCAGGCTGGCCAGCGCTGCAACCTCATCCCCCAGGCTGACGGCGCGCCTCTCCAGCTCAGCATACAGGCCGTCCCGAAACCTGCCAAACGCAGTCATTGGTCCTGACGCGCTTGCATCCCAGCCAGGTGCGGCGGGGCATCGCCTCCACGGCCCTGTACGCTGCGACCGCCTGCTCCACGGTGTCGAGGCCGCACAGCCCAAAGCTGGCCACCTGAGGTGAGCACAGGCGTGTTGCTACGGCTCTGTGCATTTGTGTATCCCTTAGGCTCACTACTGCAAGCATGCATGCAGAACATGCAGTTCGCTGTCCCAAAATCTGCATGCAAAGCTGTCACGCTGTTGGAGCTTACCTGCTTCGCCGCATGGCATGTCCTTGCAGCCGCGCTGTCCTGGTCTGCAGCACAGCTGGGAGCCTGGGTGGAGCTGACGGCCCGCAGATGCTGCAGCACTGCTACAGGGTTGCCACGGAATGCACGATTGACGGCCGCCCATAGCTTGCTCTTCTGATCCTGCTGCAGCACCAGGCCATGCAACGCGGGCCAGTCCCGGTGGCTCTCCACAGCATGCACAGCGGCCGGCAGCTGAGCGCGGTAGCGGTCACCATACTTGGCGAGCTTTGAGCGGCAGATCCTGGAGCCAGACCTCGCGGAGCCAGTCCAGCGCCTCGAGCGTCGGCAGCAAGGGATGCTGCTCATGAGCCTCGCGCAGGTTGGCGATCAGCCCAGTCAACGGAGGCAGCAGCACTTCCTTGAGTGTGCTGCACTCCACCGCGCGGCCTAGCAGGTGAGTAGAGGCCCACTGTGGTCCAAACCCGCCCTGCGCAAAGCCACCCCGATCTCATCACAAAGCAACCAGCAGTCCAGGCACTTGAGTCGCTTACCATCCGGTGCATTGCATCTGTCGCCAGGGTTTAGTAGTGCACTCTGCAGGCACCCGAAGCGCTCAGCGTCAGGGGGTTGCAACAGCATCAGTGTTTGCCTTGCACTGCACTGGCACTGCCCAACCTGGTCACGTCCCGCTCATGGCTGGCGATCCACTGCATGTTTGCATAGTCCATGCCCACGAGCCCGGCAAGGGCTAGCGCATATTGCTTGCAGTGATGGGTCACAGTGTGCTTGCCGCCTGCTTTGGCCGTGAGGTGGCATGCCTGCAGCAGGCAAAGCGTGTCAGCCTCATAAGCCATGACAGAGTGCGTGCAGAGTGCGTTGCGCCGCACCTGCCTCCTGCAGCAGCATGCCCATGTGGTTGATCAGGGTGCTTGCGGCCATGGGGCCCGTTCCCGGCGACTTCGGAGCGCGCAGGACGTGATGGGTTGCCAGGCTGTCGGCGCGCAGCTTGCCTGGCGGGTGCAACTCGAGCACCACGAGATCGGCGGCGGCGGAGACAGGGCAGTGCTCCCAATGCAGCGCCCTACACAAGGCACGGTTCGGTCTGACTTCCACACTCACATCTGTTGGCGTCAGCCTTGACTCACTGATACAGGTGTGCTACTCGAGCCTTGCAGTGCCTGTGTCATAAGCAACAGGGCGATCATGGGCTCACTGCCACGTCCCCAATCTACTTGACTCATATGTGACAGGAAAGTGCTGCCTGAAACATGCAGAGTCTCCCAGATGCCCAAGCTTGTCAGCAGGTTGGTACGTGTCATAGGCACTAGGGTACTGGTATGCTCTCGATCATGTCCTAGATTTGCTCGACTGACATGTGACAGGAAAGTACTGCCTGCAAACATGCAGAGTCCCGAGGTCTGTCAGAGCCAGCAGGTTGGTGCGCTTGCCTGTATCATAAGCAGTAGGCCAATGATATGCTTACTGCCATGTCCACATTCTGCTTGACCGACGCGTGACAGGAATGTGCTGCTGTACTCATACAAGTCCCCAGATGCCCGAGCCAGCAAGTCGTTGCGTTTGCCTGAGCAGGGTCTTGAGCACATTTGGTGTGAGGCCTCTGCAGACACCATTTCAACCAGAGCGAGTCAGCTGGACAGCAACCACACCTCACAGCGCCGTTGGACTCGATCATCCCTGCGGGCAGCATCTTGGAGTCTGCCAGGTTGAAGCACAGCGCGCGACTGCGGTCCGGGCCGACGCCAACCTGCAGGCACCCTCTGGTTTACTTGCGCGGCAGCATGCACTGCAAGCCCGCAGCAGGCAAAGCACGGCCAGCGCGCACGCAGGGGTTCTCGTCCACAGCCAGGCGCTGGTCTTGCGTGCACATGGAGCGCCAGGTAAGGCTGCGCATGTCAGAGTTGCGGCGAGCGCTGGAGCACATCCACAAGATGGCGAAGCGCAGCACCAGCGCCCACTCACATGGTGTGTACGTCACTGCCAAATCAACCGCCCTGCTCAGCTGCTCAAACGTCATGCGTTTTTTGAGGTGAATGGACAGGACGGCCTTGACCAACTCGTGTTTCTGTTGCTGGTACTTCCAAGTCAAGCAGTCCTTGACAGTCGGCAGAGTCCATGGCGCGTGTGCCTGCAACAGGGCAGTCCCATATCTGCTCGACTCATTTGTGACATGGAAGTGTGGCTTGAAATTCGCAAAGTCCCCCAGATGCCTGGCCTTTATGAGTGGCTGTGTTGCCTGTGTGCCTAGTGGTCCTGGCTGTGATAAGCAGTAGGTCATAGTCTGCTCACTTTAATGTTACAAGTCGGTCTGATTCCTCTGCACCATGGAAGTGCTGCTTGCAACAGGGTGAGGCGCCTGTGCTGCCATCAGCACAAGCGGTATGTGTTGGCAGTCCTGACCTCCTCGGCCTTCAAGTCTCCTGTTGAAATCAAGTACTCTCGATCGTCGCGCAGTGCCAACACGTTCATCTCGCACGTTTTGAAGCTATACAGTGTCTTGCTGGTGCCCACAGTGGCCTCACGACAGCAGTAGCGGACATACTCCTCTGTGGCGGCGTCGCTGACTGTGTGCTTGCGGTTGGTCATGTAGCACCACACCTGCAGCAGTGGCTGGTGAGACCCAGCTACCCGCATAAGCACAGCCTGACCTCAGCTGCAGACCTGTCCTTACCAGATAATGACGACGGCCGGACAGGTATGTGTTGCTGGTGTTGCTGGGCCGGTTGGCCACTTTGAGCTGCCTGGCTTCTGCCGCAAGCTGCTGCCTCCTGTCATCAGGCTGCTCCGGCGTTGACAGCTCGGTGAGTGGTGCAGTGCCTGCATCGTCTCCATCTGTATCTTCATCAGCCTCGGCTGTAGCCTGCTGTGCCTGGATCGCAGCTGTCACAGCATGGGCTGCTTCTTGCACCTCAGGCCCTTCTTGGGCAGCATCCTCTAGCAAAGTTTGCACAAAGTCATTTGTGTTCAATGTGTGTTCAAGCTGGACCACGTAAGCGCCCACGTGGGATTCCCTATGACCCAGGTTAGAACCACTTCTGAAGGGCACCCAGCGTGTTTTCAACACGTTGCTGGTGCAAGGGGACTGCAGGTTCATGTCCCCTGAGTCACGCTCCCCAGAGCGTTAGCTTCTTCTTCTTCTTCTTCTTGTCAGCCCTAAACGGCTCAGGGTCTCGAACGAGGTTGCAACACTGTCTGCTAAGTGCTCATCCTCTGTCTGATCGTCCATACACAGGGTGTTCCGGAACTTCCGGAAAGCTGACTACTCGCCGACTTGTCGTGCCACTGATCGCACGACGGTGTCGGTTCGAGACTGAGTACCGTTCGTCGGTGACACAAGTCTGTGTGATAGCGACCTGTTCAGTGACAGTCCGAGCACTCTGGAGTGACCGTTGGTGACAGCTCGGAGTCCATCGAAAGCAAATCTGGGGTGCCACGCAGGCCTATCTTGGGATGATCACCCTTGAGCTGTGTGACCTTAGGTTTTTGGGCAATCACACAGCCAAGTGAAAAGGGTCACGTAGGGCCAGATAGAGAGATTCGGTCGGCATTTACCTTGGCCTTCGAATAGACGCGCTTGCGAGGCCCGCCTGGGTCCACTGCAGCATCAGGCACACGTTTGATCTGATCAACGTATGCGTCAGCGTGGTGCTATCAATACTACTGACTTTGAAAGCAGCTCGAGTTCGCATGTCAGCGGTGCAGCTTACATATGATCGTATGGTCAACATGCCGTTTTGGTCTAGGTCCCAAACCGCGGAAACCATCAAAATGGAACGGTCAGCACGCAGGGCAATGGATTGCTATCGATCCTTTTTAACCTGAAGCAGTTGCGGATTGTTGCAGCATGCAGCAGCCGGCACTCACAGTCCTCAAATCTCTCATGAACCGCTTTTAGGCAATGTGCCGACAGCCGGCTTGGCCGCTTGGACCAGTGTTGGTTCGCTAATGATGGCATAAGTTGCCTGGTGCTACCTCCGGCCAGGCTCAGGGCAAGCTTTGAGGTCCTCAAGCTGGTGTTGGCAGCACCCTGTGTGACACAATTCGGACTGCACCACAAGACGCAGGCTTTTGAGCAGTGATGGTGAAGTAGTGGTTGTTGGGCAGCACAATCGTCCCGTCGTCATGTACCTGGCCCTTCTCAGCCAGCAGTTTCCTCAGCACCTTGTCAGCCTCTGCCATCTGCAAACGGAGTAGTGCTTAGTGCGCAAAGCCAGTGCTAAGGATGCCTGGGCAGCGTCTAGTACACAGAGCTGGTGCATCAGGCAAACCCCAGACAAGCTACAAGCGAGAGTTTCCACACGGTACAGCGTCAGAAAGGGAGCCCAACTGCAATGCAGTATCAGAGCTCTCGAGCAGTAGAGGTAGCATCCAGACATGGACACACCACAACAGGACTTAGATTCCAAGGCACATAAGTGTCTGCCCGCATGCTTGGAGGTGGGCACCAGCGGACCATCAGATCGCTGATGCAGGCAACGGTTCGGCCACCCCAACCCCTGATGACCAGGGCATCACCCCACCTTTGCCGTCCTGTCCTCGCATGGCAGGTCGATGATTTTGGCAGCAAGCGGGCCTGTCCAGAGTGCAAATCTGGCAAACCCGTCAGTGGTGGTTGCGATGTCCGTGCTGTGCTGCGCATGCTGGATGTCCATGAGGCCTGCTAGGCGCATGCTGTCCAGCAGTGGAGCGGGATCACCAAAGCGTCTTGGATCAGCCGTTGGGGGTAAGACTGGCTTGGTGGGGGAGAATTCTGCAACCGCTCCACCAAACACCTGCAGTAGCCTCACCTGCACAGGCGGGCATCTCTCAAGCCGGAAGCCAGAAACCTAGTGCCTCTAGGGCCCAACTGACAGTAAGCGCTTGGTCGACTGCGTCAGGTGGCCACTGATCCCTACTGGGCTGAGGAACCCGCTAACCTGCAGCAGAGCAGCGATGCTTTGCAGGTGGCAGGTGCAGCCAAGAACTGATGCCCTGTTGGTGCATGCATGATGCTTCCCACGACATCGCCCATGTCAACCCAGCCAGTTGCCACAGGTGCCAGGCTTCCTGCAAGTCCTGGCACAGGTGAGAAAGAACGGTGATGCAGCTGTTGAGAGACATGCCTGGTTGGCCCAGACAGACGCCACGAGCAGCACCCCGGGCTTGAGCACGCGCACAAACTCCTGCATCGCCTGGTCCACATCGGGCACGAACCTGAGGCCCAGTTGGCAGGTCACGACATCCACGCTCGCATCGCCAAACGCGCTCAGATCCTGAATAGCACCTCAGAAGCTCCGACAGCATGTGTTTGCCAGTGGCGTGCGAGAAGCACGCTTGTTAACAGGTGGCTGTGGCGCGCAACATGCACAAACCCGCTGTACATGCAGGCTCTTGCGGACGTGCAGTAGTTCAAAGTCTCCTCCCTGGGAGGGTGGACCCTGGGATGCCCCGTACGACCAGGCTATATGTATGCTGATCAACACCAGCCTGCCTGCGCATCAACCTGCCTGTGCATCGGCTTGCTGGCACTGGATGTTGCTTAGGCCTGGCTCCTGGGCCCGCTTGGCTGCAAGGTCCACGCTGGTTGAGGAGAGATCGGTACAGATGACCTGGCAAGCCGGTAGCGCCTGTGCGATTG
>QQTW01004700.1_pt1 | contig 10267 bp, 12 predicted proteins | sample 1904831 | NCBI WGS metagenome assembly QQTW01 (sample SAMN09435610, study PRJNA476489) | Subsurface metagenome, whole genome shotgun sequencing project.
AACTCTTATGAATTATATCACTAGAGATTCTCGTCCTCCTGTGTTTCATCCTCAAGGGTTCCACCATCCGTTTGGCACTCATCGAAATCTTCTTCGTCTAATTCAGTCTTATCGAGTTTATCCTCATTCGATTCGGTTTCCTCCGGTTCGTTGCGATCTGATTCGTCTCCACTTGATGTGTCGTGATTGACATCGCCCACTTCAAGAAATCCAGCGCATCGCGTTAGAACACGGATTTTAGCATTTTCGCACATCGAGACGACGTCCTCGGTCCTAGGTGGAGGAGATGTCAAATTCAACAGATTTGACTGCAGGTTCTCGTTCGTAGCAATCAAAAATTGGAGAAGAGATGTTTCCTCCAATAGAATTATTTGAAAATACAAAGCCGCTGTTTCATGATACAGCTTCTGGTCCTCTCCAAGGCGATTCCACATGTGTGTATAGAGACCCTCAATACCTTTGGGAAGCAGGTATAGTCGTTTCTCCATCATGTCCCAGTCGTCCTTGTTAGTAAGACCTTTCAAGAGAATTTTAACGGCCAGTTCTACCCACAGGAAAACGCCTTCTGCTTTCGCAATCACGTCGCGAACCAGCCGGTTGCCGCGCGAAGAGTCCTCTTGTAGCAGTACTCCCATTCTCGGGTCCTTGTGGAGTCGGTCTGCCACGTATATTTTGATGTCTCGTCTGGTCAGGTCTTGGAGCTTGAGCTGTGCAGAGTGCTCGAAAGCGTTTATGAAACATTGTGATGGACGACTTGATACACAGATCTTTACAGATGGTCTGCTTTGGAGGGCGCTGATCAGCTGAAGGAGGTCTTCCTCGCCTTCCTCAAACTCGTCGAGACCGTCGATGAACAAGCATAGCGGAAACGAAAGTCTATCGATCACAAAACTCAAAGAGGATTCCAATCTTTTCCTTGTCCATATTAGCATCGGATCGTCCAAAGTGGCTATACCTTGCAATTTGACCAGCTCAGAGATGATTCCTTGTTGATGATCCAGGACCTGGTAAAGTAAAGACCGCAAGAGCCCCAATGAACTCTTCTGCAACTCGGTTCCAGCATTCCAGAAGAAGAATTTCAAGATAAGGACTTGTGATGGGTGGACCCACGCATTCAATGAATCCGTCGTACGAGAATCTCTAGTGATATAATTCATAAGAGTTGACTTCCCCGCTCCGGCTTTGCCTTGGATCCAGTATATTCCACCACGCTTCTCCAGCCAATCGACAAAATCATCCCAAGGACGTATGCCCTTTCCCGTTCGGTCGAAGATCCACTCGAATGTCTGCTGATGTGCTTCTGATATTATCTCCTGCCGTTCTTTCATTTCAGGATAATACAAGCTCGCAAGAAACTTTGCGCAATGCTGCTCGTTGTTGAGTCTCAAGTGCATATGCTGAAAGTTTGAAGTGATATGGTCTCTGGTGTCTCTGTGTTCCTGCGTGATAGTGCCCCTGGTTGTGGCATTCTCTCGTGAAATGAGGTCGGAGAGCTTGTTGTAACCGCTTGCAAGATTGTTGACGAAGTTTTGTATAGTCTGATCAAGTGTTTGGAAAGATTCATCTTGTCGTACTGCAAGTAGGTCGAAACGCTCGCTATGGGAGAACGCAGGTTAGCATGCACTGGGCAACTCTATCAGTCCTTCCTAGAAAGCCGATCTAAGGACATCATATGTAATGACAACGGCAGAGTCCACAGTATTCAGAACAGAAATGTGATCACGGCGCTCCTCTGAACGCTCAATGCCAGTCTTTCAGTATCATGGCCCTTGGCGTAAATGGGATAGATATTCGTGAGCGGAATTATAGAGAGCCCCTTGGCCCTTGAGAGGAACGGCTTACCTAAGGCGTGACAGTAGTCGAGTATCAAGCACTCGTTCATATTCGCAAAGCTTGTCTCTGATCTTCTTGATGTCGTCGCTCTTCCGAACTGACTTCCAGGTTTTAAGTAGAGCTGCTCTCTTCCCTTGGCGACCAGGAGTTTTCAATTTATCAAGCTCATTCCGTAGATTATCAGCACTCTCGGTGCACTGCTGAGCGAGATTCTGCAACTCATGATCGTCTTTGGTGAGAGGCTTGTTTGTCCGTGCATTCTGGATCGACGTGCTCAGATTTCCAGTGATCTCAGCCAAATGTTTGGTTGTATACTCGAGATCTTGATGCTCAATTGCGCTGCCCTCCTTGTAGATCTTGCGATACTTAGACGCTGTCTTCAAGCCGAAGTCGACAACCTGAATGACATTGCAAGCTAACGCGAAAGCCGGGATAGCTTCCATTACAGGCACCGGAAAGATTAGCACTCGTGGTACGATGCCGACTGGACGAAGCCTTGATTGATGAATTACTCTAGCCCCCAAGTGACAGGAAATAATGGTTTTATGTTCGAGAACCAGCTCTTCGAGGTTAATGGTTTGCGTGACGCTCACAAAAATCGAATCCTTATTGCTGTGCTTCAGCTAATAAGGCTGTCAGGCAGCGGCACAGCCTGCATCATGGACGGTCCTTCTATTGGTTGACTGAAATAGCTAGCTGGAGCCCTCATGCCTGAAATTCATCGCACTCACATTTTCAGGCTTCCGAATCCAGCTCTTCGCTTTTGCCATCGCGATACACAAATGAAGATTTGAGAGATACTGGACTGCCAAATCGTCGTTTACACCACGCAGTCGCTGTCGAAGGTGGTCGTAGAGACGAAGCTGCTGAGAAGGCTTCAGAAGAGACAGAGGGTGGAGATGCCCGTCACTGCACGGCCACTCATACGCTTGGGAAAACTTGCGTTGGGAGAATCCCTTCGCTAGCTGACGGCTCTCCCCTGTACGGCCAACCACATATTTCATATGTTTTGATCAGTTGAGGTTCTGCAACTTTGTTGACAACAAAGCCACAAACACATCCTTTGCGTACCAGCGCTTGAGATACAGACCTATGGAGATTTCTGGAGGCCAGCGATCAATTGTGTCCAGGATCAGGGGTACCACGTATGCATTTACACTGCTATTCGCATGCAATCCCCTTGCCATTCGCCCTACACACTTCTTATGCCTAAGAGGCGTTCCCACTCCCCTGAGCACTGTCGACAACACGCTTGCCCAAAACGAACAACTGCTTGCCTTGTAGCCACATGGCTGAGGGGAAGGGCGCTAAGAGGTGAACAGTGACTTTAGTATGTACCGAACGAGACATGATCGCTCCTATTCTCTGCACGAAAAGCTCTCCATTTGTCCATTTTCTTTACGTCTTTATGTTTGAAAGAAGCGAATAAAATTCGATTCTCTATTCTTGCGAGGCGATATACTACCCGTCACTATCCACACCCACTGAGGCAAGTCAGACTGTCGTAAACCACCAACTTCAAGAAGGAATGAGAAACTTTCATCTTGACTTTGTCAACTCTAGGAAACGGATGAGTGAATGCCATACCACGACGAATATACTGGAGCGATTTACCAGGTTCTCGACCGGTTGCTCAATTGCATCTTTGTCCGCACTCGACACATTGCCTGTAACACTGCTCAGCGCAGGCACATCGGTTTGATTGGGCCCGGGCCTTTCAATTTGCGGTTCCGCCTCCAAAGGCTCCAGAGGAAAAAGGAAGGACTTACCTGGAAGAGCTCACGCCGGCAAGCAGGATTCTCGACCTCGGATCCCTCACAGCCCCGGCGCTGGATTTCCAGTTGCAAAAGATCGTCAGTCGGCTGGCAGATTGCCAATGGGGCAAGAACTGCAGGGATAAGAAGGGAACGAAGACGCATCTTTCCACTGTTGAGGGACATGCAAAGCAAAGACTGTGTGTCTTTGAGAGTGGGCCGACGAAGCCAAAGAGAGAAAGGGGGAACCGAGAAGTAACGTGGAGAGGATCTCTGTTTTGTAAAAGCAGACGGATCACAGGGCAAGTAGAGGATGAGAAGACCTTCATGGGACGCCCTCAAGCAGCTGTATATAATGTTCAATGAGGGGCTCCCCAAGAGTGAGGATTGTGCCAACATCTCCCCTTCCGCCATCCATTGAATTCTTCTCATCTTCTGGTCTGGTGCCGGAAGACCGGTAGAGCTCTTGCTACTCCACCGTCCCGTCATTTTCGTCCTTTGCTTCACTTCACGGGAGGCGACGCGTGGTACTGATCTTAACCGTCATCCGTCTCGCTGTTTAATACAGAAGTGTCATGCTCCTAGAAGCTGACGATAACTTGAGCTCACAGGTTACGGGAGTTACAAAATTCTGCTGCCATCTTGATGAGTTGAGAAAGGAGAGACCCAACGAAAGGACTACTTAGACTTGAGCGAACGAACCCTTGATGTCAGTATTGTGCCAATTCATGATGGGCGCCTAAGTGAAAACGAACCAGGAACTAGAAGGCAAATTGAACGATGAGGAGTAGAGATGAGATATGATGAGCAGCTCTCACGCCATAGTCAGTATTTGACTTGGCCCGAAGAAAAATACTAGAAATGGAGAGACTTTCTCCACAATCACACTGTCACGAATATCTTTAAACTGAGGTAGAAATGTTACTGTGATGACGAGGCTTTGATCTTCCGACTGAGAACACTAAATACTTAGGTTGTCAGGCTGAAGTTCGATGGACGGGAGAACGCGAAGAACGGGGAGGGTCAGAAAGAGGGACTTGGAAAGAATGGTAAAACGGGTGAGCGATGAATCTAGCAAATACAATTCTCGAGATTCTGCTTCGACTGATCGGCAAAATATTGTACACCCATCAGAATTGAGATTGCAATCTCAAACCTCAGCCTTCTCCCGGCTCCATACGCCCACGCCAGTGTCCATGCGATCAAATCTGTTGGAGAACCGACTGTTCACTTGCTCAAATGTCTATTAGGTTCGGCGACTCTTGCGGTGGATTGATCATGATAGCTCGCTAGTGACGTTGGAAAATTCGCCCTTTTCCAGCTTCGTCTTCCAAAAGATGGGGTTTGTGTCACTGAAGCCATGCTTCACCCAGCCATCTTCCTTAACATGGTACAGATTGATGAAACCGCCGGAGTAGGCATCCCTGTGTGTCGCAGCCAGAATACTCCTCCTTCCAAGTTCGAGGGCTTCTTCCTCTTCGAGGTCGTATTTGTATTCCGCATCCAGCACGCCATAAGCGAAGGTTTGACCAGAGCCGACGCAAAAAAGGTTCCCAGCTAACCGAGTACCGTCAGAGTCGATGTAGTACAGGGCTGGTCCTTCTTGAGGTGTTACACCCGTGATCATTGTGCCCATCGAAAGCCCCATCCCTTTGTATGAGTAGACAAGGTTGGAAAGAATCTTGGAAGCAGCAGCAACAGAGATGCGGCGCTTATGCCGAAGCTCGTGAAGACGGCATTGTATGCCAAGATATGCCAGCCAGTATTGACAATCCTGAAGTTCGTCAGCGCTGGACATGTCTTGGGTGCGTTGCCGAGCATGCAGATGGCAAAGGAAGCGCAACATCTCGTTGCTGTGATAAGGGCATCGTCTATCAAGCCATTCGGGTGAGCTTCATGAGAAGAAACTTACGGCAGCTCCACCAGCCATAGTCCCAAGCAGGCAGCTATTGATTTCGATCACTTTCTTGACTGTCTGACTTGCTATCCAATTCCCGGCAGTTGCTCTGGAATCTGTCGCAACAATGATCCCACCCTTGAAACGAAATGCAAGCGTGGTAGTTCCGTGCGCAAGCTTAATGGGGCAGTTTGGGTTTGCATAATCGTCTGTTGTAGCACGGAGAAAGGCGGAAGGCTATCAGGACAGAAAGGTCAGCAATTTCCCCTGAGGGCTGACCTCCTTCTGCGGACAACGGCTTACACGAGCGACAGGTGGTAACGCAAATTTCAGTGATAGAGGTGGTAGTGAATCAGCATAGTCTTGTTGGTCCTCGGAGGAAAAGCCTTCGCTGGCAAAGGGCGATCCGGTATATCGAGCAACCAGGGTATCCATCGTGAAAATTGTGCGAGAAATTCGCAACGACTGAAGGAATGTCGAGAAAGGGTAGAACTTAGACTGAATGAGAAAGATGATGGTACAAGTGTTGAAGATTGGAATGGATGAGCTGATAGCTTGGGGCTCGAAGGCAGCTTCGCGTCACTTGGGGCCTTCACCTCCGAAACGTTCTCACGTGACTAGTCATCCTTGGCAAGGCAAGGAGGTCTTTGGGCCTCCATTGCTTGTATTCGAAAGATACGCTGAATACGGTTACCATCAGTCTCTACGTGAGTCGCTTATTGTTACCGATGTGAGCCTACGCAGAACAGGACGATATGGGTAATACTTGCACGGTATACTGTCACAGCTCTGCCTAGCAGTAAAAAAAAGGTCCGCAAGATGGTATCGTTGCTCGAAACCATTGCTCCGCTCCCAGCAAATCCCATTCAATATCGTGAGAGAACGATACCCGCCTCCACCAGAAGGCCACTGGTCGTAGATCGCATTTCTCGGTAGTGCGTTGACTATGATGTGACGACCTGGTGGGTCGAGTCCTGCTTAGATGCTGGCCCACCAGTGTCAGCGCTGGTGCCCTCGGCATGATGCAGTGTGGTGTCATCTCCAAATTTCTCGGATTGCGCGCTCATAGGACTCCGTAGACTGTCGCGCTCATCTGTCGGCATTAAGTTGGCACCTATACTGCCTGCCGAAGTCTGGAGTGGCTCCAGGCTGGGCTGCCATGACTGAAGTTCCTGCTCGGCATCGCTCATAAGCTGGCGAACCTCATTCTCATAAGCGAATGGTTGGCGCTCATCACCAGGCACAACCGGGGTGTCGTCAAAGTAGTTCAACAACCGTCGGCCGTATGTGGCAAGGATGAGCTGCTTTTGGGCTCGCTCGATAGTGGCAGCGAAATGGATGTCGCAAGCCGCCTTCAGTTTTTGCCGCGTCTGGGAAGGTAAGTATCTGTGAGAGGAGAAGGATGGTACCACATACGTTATTTGTCAATTGTGCTTCGGCGACGAGATTTTGTGCCTCTGCTCTAACTAATTCCTGCTCCAAAGTCACAAGCTTCGTGCTCGATGGATCTTTGTACTTCAATTTCTGGATCTCATCACTGGTGTCTTTCTTGTTGTCCCTGCTTGGCTGCACACTCTTTTCTATATCTTTGATCTTCTTCATTAGGGAGCGATAATCTTCCAAACTTTGTGTGAATATGTCCTCTTGTTCTGCAAGCTCTGACATAATGACACCAACCTTATCCGAGATCTCCGACACTGAGTCATCATTGGTGGACAGGCCCCAGAGTGAGAGCTGAGTTGCAACAGACGCTCGATCTGAAGCGGCACTCGCAGTTGCAGAAATAGCGTGGCGCTCCGTCTGGATAATCTGTGACAGCTTCGAGGTCGATTCCGATTCGGTCATGCCACGAAGTGAAGACATGTTGAAATGGCGTTTCGAGCGTTCTTTGCCATGACCATCCTTCTTCTTGGAGCGGATCGATAAGCCGTGATTCCTGCAATTAGCAGTCAGCTGAGGTGAACCCGAGTGGTGGTCCATGATAAGATGATTGGTAGCCGGCTGCAAAGAGAGCCAACTGGTTGCAAATATCTAGCATTGAGGGTGCTCGAGGCCGAACCTTCAGCGCTCGCAGAAAAGAACAGCACGGGCGGAACATTTCCATATACTCACATCATGATCAGTGCTCTGGTTTCGCGATGAGGTGGATGATAAGAATCTACTGTAGTGCGGTGGAAGAATCAGCTTCTGCCTTCGTGCGGGTCAAGTGTTAGAAGTAGTCAGAAGTGGGGCACGGCGCGACGCAGCGCAATTCAGTACCGAGAAATGATTTATCAAGAAGCACTCACCTTTCCCTGGCAACTGCTTGTTGACTATACTCTGTCTCTTGTGGATGCAAGATCGTCTTGCTCAGAGCAATTAGTTGGGAAGATATTATGCTCCCAAGTTGTCACACCTCATCTTGAACTATGACGTCGCGGGGCTTGGGACTCAGCCTTGGAGGCTTGGCGCGGTCCGTGGCATGCCGCCTCAACTTCAGCACGTGTCAGAACAGCTGCGACGGAGATGTACAGATCGTCGCTTTCATTTCCATTCCGATAAATGTCAATATGTACGTGCCATCTCAATTGAGCGCACCTGAAACAAAACTAGATGATTTTGCGAATCAACGTTACTCCCAACTGCAATTGCTTGTACTCTCTCCGTACAGACTGGCGATCTTAGGCATACAATCCGGTTTCAATGATAAACAAAAGCAAAAAGACAGTAACTCAAGAAGACATCGTCGTAGCCCATTAGAACCGTCCATTGTATTGTAACAACACGCCATTCTACTACACCAGTGGTCTTTATGACTCCAATTCACGTCTGCAAGTCTCCAATACCCCAATACGCCAATTGTCCGCTCAGTATCAGAAGCCAGTCATCCATCGTCCAACTCAGCAATTCATCCAGCCGTCCAACCATCAATTTATTTAGTCATAAGTGATCCTCGTCCGTCTTTCAGTGACTATCCTGCTCGTGCTTCTTCGTCCATGGCTCGACGTGCTATGCCGCGGTCCATGCGAATGGCTCCGGTAGTGGGTGTGTGAAGAGATTCTGGGTTCCGAGGTGTAGACTATGGTGCTCTGGCGGGGCTTGATGCGGCGCTTCTCAATGATGATGGGGGATTCAGAACTGGAGCCGCCAAAACACATGGTCGAGGTCTGATTGAGGAGGAAGAAGGCTACCGATGAGTCTTCGAAAAGAGACGGGAGCAAGACGATACAGTTCTGAGCTAATCAGGTGAAGGTTGGTGGTGCAAATGAGGCTGCTGGATGTGCTTTAGGAAATTCGGTATTGAGAGGACGATGAGGTCGTCGAGTTGGGAACAGGTTCATATACAGCAGCTGAGAAGGTAGAGGGGCGGAGCAAGGCAGAGGATAATAGAGTGACTCTTATGCCACTCTCTCAGCAGCACCTGACCCCAGACCGCCATAAGAAAACGAATGTGGGAAGAGCCGCTCCAAGAAGAGGAAAGCCTTGGGGATAAATATTGGCATTGGAAGGCGTCGTCATTGCTGCGTCAAACCTGAACTTGGAATCCTTGGCCTTGACTTTTGACGAGGCTGGATTGCCTCGGCGTCCAGGCTTGCATCTATTGGAATATCTCTTCACTCGCCTAGAAGGGTCATCTGCTTCTCGACGCATAACGCAACCACGTGCAGCTTTGCTTGCGGAGGCTTTTAGGTCACGCAAGAAGTGGAGCGACCATACGTCAGCCTAAGCTTTTGAAAATCCCAATGACCGCGGCGCAGCCATCATGTTGTATTGACAGTACTGTAGCCTTGTAGCCTCGTAGGGATGCTCAATTTCATTATCTATACTCTGGCTCTAGTATAAGCAGAGCCTCAAGCTTCTTTCCTCGTGGTTGCTGCATTCGCAGCCGCACTGGTCGTCGCGCTTGTGGTCCTCGAACGCTTGTTAGGAGTGGCATCCTTTGGTTCAGTGGATTGCGGGTCGCTGAAGCCGTCTTTTCTCTTCCCGCTTCGTTCCATGGTCGGGACTGCCTCTCCGCGCTCGGTTCCGACTGTGGAGATCACTTCATCCTCTACTCCAGCAGGTTGACTTGCATCTGTACTGTTTACTTCTTCGGACTTCCCTCCAGCCTTCCCCATATCAGCCTCCTTTTTATGCTTCTCCGAACCAACCGCCCCCTTCACCATCCCGTCCCCCCCTAATTCAGCCTCGATTTGGGGGCCTTCATGTGTCTCCTCGATCTTGATGATAAAGGTCCCGCTTAGAGGGTCTATGGTATTGAGCTCCATCTTGCCCGTAACGGATGAGCGCCGTCCCAACCTATGCAACGCTTTTTCGTCGAATGCAACAGCTTTAGAAATTGCCGATTCGGCGTCGCTCAATGCGTCTTGCGGCTCCTGATTATCATTGGCTGGGCAATACGTCGTTTTGGGTGCGCAGGCATTGCTCTCCACGTTCGAATGATCAGAGTCGCTCTCTTCAAAGCGCGGCATCGTAAAGTAGGGTTTCTCATTCTTGCGTAGTTCACCGACGTGCGCAACCCTATAAGTCTCGAACTCGGGGTCAAGTTCTCCTTTTCTATGCCGTTTTCTCAAGCCAGGTATGCCTGCAAAAGCATTCTCAGCATAATAGTCAACGAAAGCCCGAACATCCTTTCCGAGGGGCCCGTGGAATAAAATCGAATCGTCTTGACCATTGAGAGGGAGAAATCGTCGACCAGGCAATTCCGCAGCTGACCCAGAGAGCTCGGCGATCTTGCAATCAGCGACAGGGACCAGTTCTTTGGCGAATTCTAGAGCGTTCGCAAATTTTGTGCCTTTCCCTG
>QQTW01004701.1_pt1 | contig 10267 bp, 9 predicted proteins | sample 1904831 | NCBI WGS metagenome assembly QQTW01 (sample SAMN09435610, study PRJNA476489) | Subsurface metagenome, whole genome shotgun sequencing project.
ATCTTCGACTTCGGAAGGTGGCGTCGGTGTGCTCGGAGGATCATCAGATGGAAGCCGGTCCCCTATTTTTTACTCTGCAGTACGTCGGTATTGATGCCCCCGGCATCCTGTCCTGCATCGCCCGGGCCATCTTCCAGCGCGTTGATAACGGCAGCTTCAATGCTTCCCATTGCCGACTTACCCGTCCAGCGGGCGATCATGGTTCCCCGCACATCGACCAGAAAAACAGTCGGAAGAGATGTGATGCCCAGAATCTGCGTTACCGAGGCTTTCTTATCGGAGTCGAGAAGCATAGGGTAAGAAAGCTTGTAACTTTCAATGAAATTCTCTACGGAGCTTCTGCCTCCGTCATCGATAGATATCCCTACGACGGAGAAGCCTCTGGTTTGGTACTTTTGATGCAGTGCGTTTAGCCAGGGAAGAGCCTCCACGCAGGTCGCACACCAGGAAGCCCACACATCAAGGAGCACGACTTGGCCTTTGTACTGATCCAAGGTGACCGGTTTCCCATCAAGCGTCTTCATCACCAGCGTTTGCGGGGCAGCCTCTACAGATGAGCTTTGCTGCTGCTGCTGCTCTTCCTCTTGGCTTGAGGAACGGTTACAACCGGACAGAGAAAATGGGGCGGAAAGAATGCAAAGTACAAAGACTAGCCCTCTCCTCAAGAATTTTTCGCCGCCGCACACTTTCATTTATTGGGCCTGTACGTACTTTGTATGATTGCTGATGAAATCCGCCCTCTCTGACTCGTATATAAGGCCCATCGTTTTGTCTTTATAACCAAGGACTTCTGTTACTGAGGTGAAACGAACGCGTCATGGCTTTAGCTCTTTAATCAAAGAGCAGAAGCCATTCGTAACAGACGGCTATCGCTCCGCTTAATGCGATTCGTGTTCGTCCTCATCGTGTCCATGATCCGTTTTGCTATGACCTGATTCCCCATGATTTTTTCCGAGCGTCGCAAACGCAGATCTTGCCTTTTTCTCGTTCTCGGTCGGATTCTTGGCCCACTCTGCCTTCATTGACTCACTCGAAAAACAGTATTTTTCCTCTGACGAAGGCTCTACCCAGTTAATTGCGCAGTTTGTCTCGACCATTTTTCCCATGGCAAGACCCTGGGCGCAGTGGTTCGCAAACTCGGCCTTTGGTTCCGCACGTGCAGCAAGGGGAGTACTTGCCATTACCAGCAGCAGTCCCGTAGACAGGATCATTTTATTTCTCATAGCTTCAGTTTTCTTTTTTTAAGTTAAACAACATTACAAATCTGATTTTCTCCAGGCATACAGGTGCAACACACTGCTTGTCTTTTCTTGGCCAGCCCGTTCCGATAATTTCAACGGGCTGCTTCCGGTAAGCGCGGTGAAAGCAATTTATCGAACTCTACTCCCTCACAGCGTTTGTCAAAAGGGGAAGTGCTCAGGCGAAGGGTGGAACCTTTTCGGGGCACTGCCGAAAGAACAATTCGGAAGCGGGGAAGTCTGTTATGAGACCGGCGAAAGCGGCTGCGCTTCATCAACCATTCGGGAGAAAAACAGACTTCTTGTTTCTGCACGGTTGCGCCGTCAGGGTCGACTATTTCCAGTTTCAAGCTTCCGTAGACGCCAACGTCGTCGGAGGCCAGCGGCTTTACGACGCCCGAGACCTCTACATTCCCACTCGCTTCTTCCTCGACACGCACCATCATGGGAAGTACGGCGGGCTCTATCTGGTAGGTGCCGGTTGACAGGAGGTCCGAGTTTCGAGTCGCGCACCCAACAAGCGACAGAATTAATGCCAATTGAGAAGCAATCGTAATGCAGCTCTTAGTATGCAACTTGATCTCCTTTTTCTGACTGGTGTTCCTCGCGGTGAAAAAGGCTGTAAAGCGCCGGGAGTACGAGCAGTGTCAAAAGGGTTGCCGACACAAGCCCTCCGATAACGACGGTCGCGATGGGACGCTGGACTTCGGCACCGGTCCCGGTGGCGAGCGCCATTGGCACGAACCCGAGTGAGGCAACGAGAGCCGTCATGAGAACAGGCCGCAGGCGCGTTAAGGCGCCGTCTATGATGGAGTCATGGAGCGATTTCCCCTGATCTCTGAGCTGGTTTATGAACGAAACCATCACCAGCCCGTTGAGTACGGCGACCCCGGACAGGGCGATGAAACCGACGGCCGCCGATATGGAAAACGGCATGCCCCGCAGCCAGAGGGCAACGATTCCGCCCGTGAGTGCGAGCGGCACCCCGGAGAAAACCATGAGGGATTGCTTGACGGAGCCGAACGTCCCGTACAACAGAAGAAAGATTAGAAAGAAGCAGATGGGTACGACCACGCTGAGCCGTTTTTTTGCCGCGACGAGATTTTCAAACTGTCCTCCCCAGACCGTCCAGTACCCCCCGGGAAGCTTCACCTCGGAATTGATTTTAGCTTGCGCCTCTTCTACGAAAGACCCGATGTCTCTTCCCCGGACGTTAGCCTGAACAACGATCCGTCGTTTTCCGTTCTCACGGTTGATCTGATTGGGGCCTTCGATGACCTTGATGTCGGCGACGTATCCGAGCGGGACGAAGTTAGAAGCTTCGGTTGTTTCGGCGACGTGCTCTCGCTCTGCTTCCTCGCGACTTCGTTTTGGGAGCGGGACTGGCAGACGTTTTAGGGCATCAAGATCACTTCGAAGCACTTCCGGCAGACGCACTACTAGTTCAAAGCGCCGGTCTCCCTGAAAAACAAACCCGGCTTCCTTCCCGCCGATGGCGGTTTTAATTACATCCTGCACGTCACCGGTATCGAGTCCGAGCCGGGACGCGTCCCGCCGGTTGACCGTTATATCCAGGACCGGTAGCCCGGTGACCTGCTCTACTTTTACGTCGCTGGCACCTGGGATTTTTCTCAGCAGCGCCGAAATGGCGTTGGCCGTGGGAAGCATCTTGTCATACTCATCTCCGAAGATTTTTATCGCGACGTCACTTCTGACGCCCGCGATGAGCTCGTTAAAGCGCATCTGAATCGGCTGGGTGAACTCGTAATTATTGCCGGGAAGCTTGGACAAAGTTTTCTGAATGCGCTCGATGAGTTCGTTTTTGCTTTCATCCGGGTTTGACCACTCCTCTTTGGATTTCAAAATAATAAACGTGTCGGTCACGTTCGGCGGCATGGGGTCTGCCGCTATTTCGGCGGTGCCTGTCTTCGAAAATGCGAGCGCTACTTCGGGAATGGTGCTCAGCATATTCTCGATTTGGAATTGCATCTCCTGAGATTGAGTCAGACTTGTGGAAGGTATTCGCATGGCCTGCATCGCGATGTCTTTTTCATCCAGAGTCGGAATAAACTCCTGGCCGAGACGGGTCCCCAGTATGAGCGAAAGAAAGAACGCTGCCGCCGCTAGTCCTACCACCAGAGCGCGCGAGCGAAGTGCCCAGTTAAGCGCGGGCGCGTAGATCTGTTTGGCCCAGCGGATGAGAAAATTTTCCTTCTCGTTTATCTTTCCGGTAAGGCCGATCGCGACCATGGCGGGAATAAAGGTGAGTGACAGAACGAATGCAGCGATAAGGGCGAAGATGACGGTGAGGGCCATCGGCTGGAACATTTTGCCTTCGACGCCGGTGAGGAAAAGAATGGGAATATAAACCGTAATGATGATCGCTTCTCCGAAGGCGGTCGCACTCCGGACTTGTTTTGTTGCTTCAAAGACCGTATCAAGACGTTCTTGAAGCGTAAGTTTTCTACCCCGTTCGTGCTGTCTTTCGGCGAGCATCCGTATGCAGTTTTCGACGATGATCACGGCCCCATCGACGATCAGGCCGAAGTCGACTGCGCCGAGGCTCATCAGGTTTCCGCTGATCCCGCCTTGTACCATGCCGATCGCGGTGAAAAACATCGAAAGCGGTATGGCGAGCGCGGTGATAAGGGCGGCTCTAAAATTTCCGAGGAGTACGAACAGAACGACTATCACCAGGATCGCGCCTTCCAGTAAGTTTTTCTGGACGGTCTCGATGGCGGCATCGACCAGTCGGGTTCGATCCAAGACCGGCTTTGCGCGAATATCCGCGGGGAGCGAGCGGTTTATTTCTTGGACCTTCTGGTCGACGGCCTTGGATACGGTCCGGCTATTCTCACCGATGAGCATGAGTGCGGTTCCGACCACGATCTCTTGACCATTCTGGCTGGCGGACCCGGTCCGAAGTTCTTTACCGGTAGAAACCGTCGCGACGTCTTTTATCCGAATGGTGGCTCCCTCTCGCTCGCCGACGATAATCTCGGAAATTTCTTCGGTGGACGAAAGAAGACTGGAAGATCGAACGATGTAGGACTCACCGCGGTGCTCGATGTACCCGGCTCCCGTGCTCTGGCTGTTTCGCTCCAGAGACTGGATGAGGTCATCGAAAGTAATATCGAAAGAGATAAGTTTCAGCGGGTCCGGCTCGACGGCATAGTGCTTTACGTACCCTCCGATGGCGTCAACGCCCGCCACTCCGGAAACATTACGCAGCTGCGGACGGATGACCCAGTCCTGGATCTCCCGAAGATACGCCGCCTTTTCCAGTGCAGTGCGGAGGGTTTGTCCTTCGGACGTCAGATATGATCCGTCTGGCTGCCAGCCGGGTGCGCCCTGTTTTACTTCGGCTCCTTTGCCGGATGGGTGCTCGTACTCGACCGCCCACATGTATACCTCGCCGAGTCCGGTAGATATGGGCCCCATCTTGGGCTCCACTCCGCCCGGCAGATTATCTCGCGCGTCGGACAGACGTTCACCTACCTGCTGCCGGGCGAAATAAATATCGACCGAATCCTTGAAAACGGCGGTCACTTGGGAGAAGCCGTTTCTTGATAGGGAGCGCGTGTACTCAAGGCCGGGGATTCCGGCGAGCGCTGTTTCGACCGGGAAGGTCACCTGCTTTTCGATCTCTTGCGGCGAGAAAGCAGCGTAGACCGTGTTTATCTGCACCTGATTATTGGTGATGTCCGGCACCGCATCGATGGGAAGGCGAAGGAGCGCGTTCATACCGACTGCTGCAACGGCGAGCGTAAACAAAATAACAAGGTAGCGGTGACGGATGGACGAGTGGAGTATTTTTTCTAGCATGAAGCGGTTCCTGAAAAACTGTTTAGGGCGATGCGGTTAGTGTTCATGCTCGGCCTCACTTTTTCCGAGTTCCGCCTTGAGAACGAAGGTGTTTCCGGAAGCGTACTTCTCGCCGGAGGTAACCCCGGAGAGTATTTCGGTGAACTGAAGATCGCTTCTTCCCAGGGCCACAGGTGTTGCTTTTAAGTGATCCCCTTTCTGGACAAAAATCTGCGGCTTTCCTTCGATGGTCTGAATGGCCGAATTTAACACCGAAACAGGAACGGCCGCCTCTTCTGTAACTATCCTTGCGGAGACGAACGAGCCGGGCTGGAATTCTTTCTGCTGGTTTGGCAGTACCACCCGAACAAAGCGCGACTGATTGTCGGTGTCAGTTATCGGCGAGATGAAAGAGACCGTAGATTCTATCGGAGCACTCCGTCCGGGAATGATGACGAACGCTTTCTGGCCGATGGAAACTTTTGAGGCGTCTGTCGGATACACAAAAAAGTCGGCGAACAGTTCGCTATAATCGGACACGACGAAAAGCTCGGAGCTGTCGGAAACGAACTCGCCCAAGGTCGCATGTCTTTTCGTGATGACTCCGGAAAGAAGTGACTTGAGTTCGTACTGCTGGATCGTTGAATTACTTTCCACCACGGCGAGCACTTCCCCCTTATCGACAGAATCTCCCAGACGCTTTTTGACCTCACGAATAATTCCGGGGAAGCGGGGCACTACATGGGCTACTCTGTCTTCGTTGGGAAGTAGTTTTCCGGTGAGAGAAAGAGTTACGTGCAGAGCCTGCGGGTGCGCCTCATTAATTTCAAGCCCAGCCGTCTTTAGCACTTCGGGCGAAAGCTCAAGGACGCCCTCTTCGTGGTGCTCCCCTTCTTCCTCCTCTCCTTCCTTCTCGTGCGACGTATCACCGCCGTGCGATTCATCACCGCCATGCCCGTGATCTTTTTGAGTCTTTTCGTGAGCATGGTTGTCTTCCGCACGTGCCATGTGTGGTGCGATCGAACCGGCGGCGGCGGCGGCGAGCAAAGCTAATAAAAAAAATCGAAGGCGGATAAAATCTGTGATGGTCATGATAAAGGATCTCCTTAGAGTTGCTGTCCGGTTAAAATTGATAGGTCACTGCGCGACGCGAAGAATCTCGTCCATAATTCGAGCATGGCGAGCTGCGCGTTCGAGATTTCTCGTTGCGCCTGCCAGACGGAAAGAACCGACCCCGTTCCCGCCGAAAACTGCTCGTCGTAACTTTTCAGGGCTCCCATAAGAGAAGGAACGACCTCTTTTTCATAGGTTTCTGCCTGTTTCTGTAGTGCCTCGATGCTTGCCAGAAAAAGAGTGATCTCCTCGCGGAAAACATCACTTCGGGAGTAGGCGTCTTTGGCCAAAGCGGAGGCCGCCTCACCCTGGCGGCGCATAATATCCGCCTGATTCCGGTTGAAGATGGGAAGTTCAAACTGTACGCCGAGCCCTACAAAGTTTCCGCCGTCTTCGGTGCGCTGATAACTGAGCTGGGGAGAAAACGCAGGAAATGCGTCACGCCGGGCAAGCTTTTCGCGCTCCGAGGAAACCTTTGCGAGCAGAGCGTAGCGAGATTGGATCGGAAGTTGCCCTTCGTGAAGATCTTTTGTCAGACTTTGTGCCGAGACCTTAAACGTTTTCTCGGGTGATTCGAATTTTCGCCCGCTCACGGGGAAGGTAGAAAGACGAAGAAGATTAGATTGCTCGCGCGCCGCGTCTGCGTCGACCCCGAGAAGCTGTGCGGTCAGCTTTTTGTACTCGGCTGTGAATAGCCCTCCTTCACCTTTGCTGAGCGCGCCGCGCGCCGTCGCAATTGAAACCTTCTCGCCGATACGGCGGGATCGCTCCCGCTGCTCGGAGAGAAACTTTCGTTGTTCTTGCAAGATCCAGAGCTTCGCATGGGAGAGATAAATGGACTGGGTTAATTCGAGAAGCGAAAGCCTTTGTTCCAGGTCCGCGGATTTTGAGAGAAGCTCCGCCACAATTTGCCGCGTGCCGAAGTCCGACGGACGCAGAGGCTGGGAGAGTGTCAGTGAAAGTTGTGTCCGATCGGCGTCTCCCGCAGGACTTACGGGGAGTCCTACGCCGGCGCCCATCTGAGGGTTTAGATAAAGGCCCGTTTCAAGTGACTCTGCCAGCCGCGCCGCGAGTGCGGCGTCGACTTCTTTTACTAGGGGGCTCATAGCAAGTGCATGGGTTAGTACCGAGTCGAACGAGATGTCACCTTCTCCTTTGGGTTCTCCCGAAGATGCAGAAGCAAACGATACGGCAGTTAAGATGGAGAATAAAACTCGGAGCGTGGCGTTTTTGCAGCTAGTAGCACTGCTGCTACTGCTGCGCTGGTAGCGTTCAATTTTCATTGGGGCACCTTGAGTAAAAAAAGATCTTGTACGTAGAGGTAAACGCGCATGCGCACATGCGCTCACGCACATTAATCCACGGGACCTTTGTCTTAGCGGGCCGTAGAAAAATATGCGCAAACAGAGCCGAACAGCTATTGCTACGGCTCTGCCAAGTTAGGAAAAATGATCAGACGAGGAGGACGACGCTCCGGGCGAAGTAGGAATCGGACGGATATCTTGATGTCTCCGGAAACAAGACAGGTGCTTGTAAATCGGCGAGTGCGATCTGAACGATAGCGGAAAACCAGGAAGCAAACTGCAGGGCCACCCCGGCGTCCGAAAATTCAGAAAGAATCGGGGCGATCGTCTCTGCAGGTTTAACGTCCGGCGAGTTTACCACCCCGAGGTCGACGCAGTTATCCGTTGCCGATTCAGGCTGAGGCTGCCCATTGTTATTTTCGGCGGAGCCGGGACAGGGCGCACACCGGCCGTGGGTATCAGTCGTTTCGAGAGCGGCTGTGCCGTCCGGCTCTATACAAAGGACCGTCGCAAAGGAGTTCGTTGCTCCGAGCAGGAGGAAGAGTAATACACAGAGCCATGCTCCGGCGGTGCGACGCGGCGATACTTTCATAGAACTGCTCAAAGAGTAGCACTGCTGCGGCTTATACGGACAGGCATTTTTATCGGCCCCTTATTTGTGCCTTAAAAACTCAGCGAGGAGTTTGAAGTAAAGGGGCTGCTGCCGGTTAGTCGTTTACACTCTGACGCACCGCCTGGAAGAAGGTATCACGTGCGAAATCGGAGAACTTAAAACTCATGAGAACGAATCCGACCCTATGGACGAGACTTGTCTGCCTAGTACAGGGCGAGGTGTCCGCCGACACACTCGAAGCCTACCGGCGCGCCAGTGTCGCGGTATTTGATCTGCTGGATCAGGCGGAGCAGGAGCGCCTCGGCGCGGCCGCGGACGGTAAGAACCCGTGGACGATCGCGCCGGCCAAACAAGCAGAACTCGCCTGCACGTGGAACGCCTTTGTGCTCCAGACGCTTGGCAACGCTTTTCTGGACGCCGACTACCGGGACCAGCCGGCGACGGCAGGATTCGTGCCGCCCATCACCGCCGACCAGGTGCTGCGATTTTACACCCCGGTCGAAGGCTGGCTGACACGCGCCCAGCAGGCGCACGCCGACCCGTCATACCGTTTGGACGTGAGCGTGCCCGCCGACCTGCCGCCGTGGAGTGAGGTGGAACCCTGCCCGAACTCCCATCTTCATGGGATGCTGGAGGCGATGAAGGCCATCCGCGACCATGCCCAGTCCGCCATGAACGTTCTTGAAAATGCCGGAAGCCTGACGCCGGAGCAGGACAAACAGCGGGGCAATGTCCGCGGGCTGTTCGCCGCCGCCGTCGCGAAGGCGAAATATGCCGACGACATGCACGGCCAGAACCCGACGCGTGACGTACACGAGCGGATGGAAGAGCATCTTAAGGTCGCCATCGAGCAACTATTCCGCGTGGGGCAGCTCGCGGCGATGCCACAACTTGCCGACAAGCAAAGAGCGCCCGCCGCGCCGCCTATCCCGAAACGGATGCCGCTGCCGCGTGAGGCGGGCTTCGACCCGTGGTGCCTATCTGACCGCACGGCGCGGGACCAGTACATAAGCGACCGGGAGGCCCAGAAGGCGGTCGAAACCATGTGGCGTCTCGACCCCGACCCGGCGCGAACGCTCCAGATCAAAGCCGAGATCGACGCCGCCTATACGCGCGGCGACATCACGCTCACCGTGGACCGCTACGGCAAGCGTCTTGGGTACTTCTTCTGCTGTCCGTGGGCTCCGATCTACTCGGTGGTGCGTTCGGTGACGCTCGGCGGCATCAAACTCGTCCCGCTCCAGCAGTTCGTCTTCGACGTAACGGCGGAAGGCGTCAACCTGGGCGTCCCGTTCCGCCGCCAGATCAAGGTAGGCAACTTCCAACCGACCACCGAGTTCGAGTATGGGGACCCCAACGAAGCCCCCGATCACTGACGCGTCGCACCCCTTTCCGAACCTAAGCCAGGAGACCAGATGAAGAAGATCGAGGCGTTCATTCAGCCGTTTATGCTCGACCGCGTTGTGCGGGCGCTGCAAAAGATCGAGGGGCTGTCCGGGCTGGTCGTGTCAGATGCGGTCTGCGTCAGCGCCGACTGCGGCCACGACCAGCCCGATATAAACAAGCGGGTGGAGGTTTTGGTCGGAGACGATCACTTTGAAGCCGTGATTGACGCCATCGCGACGAACGCGCGCACGGGGAAGCCGGGCGACGGGGGCATATTCGTCACCCCCATCGAGCTTTCCGTCACCATCCGAACCGGAGAGCGCCGGGCCTATTAGCGAGATTCGGCGTTAACTGTCCTCCGCGCGGAAGCGAAACAGCCGCAGGGCGTTCGCCACGACGATCAGCGTGCTCCCCTCGTGGAAGAACACGGCGACGCCGATTCCGGCGAACCCGAACAGGGTCGAGGGGACCAGAAGCGCGATGACGCCGAGCGAGATGTACAGGTTCTGCTTGATGACGCGGCTGGACTCCCGGCTGAGCGCCACCGCGAAGGGAAGCTTCGTCAGGTCGTCCGCCATCAGCGCTACGTCAGCGGTTTCGAGTGCCACGTCGGTGCCGCCCGCGCCCATCGCGATGCCCACGGTAGAGTTCGCGAGTGCGGGCGCGTCGTTCACCCCGTCGCCCAGCATCGCCACCTTGCCGTGCTCCTTCAAGAGTGCCTGAACGGCGGTCACCTTGTCCTGCGGCAGAAGGTCGGCCCGCACGTCGGTCAGTCCCGCCGCGGCCGCGATGGTTTTAGCGACGCGGGC
>QQTW01004702.1_pt1 | contig 10262 bp, 9 predicted proteins | sample 1904831 | NCBI WGS metagenome assembly QQTW01 (sample SAMN09435610, study PRJNA476489) | Subsurface metagenome, whole genome shotgun sequencing project.
ATAGAATCAGCCGAACGTACTATAGGCGTGACTCAAGCACGAGGGGCGTATACTCAAGTGTTGGTCCGTTCGTATTCTTCTAATGCCAGCATATTTACAGGTTCCATCGCCTCTAAACGTTTGGCAATAACTCGGATTTCTTTTTGCAGTTGCTCTAAATCTATCTGCGTTGGAACTTCAGGCAATGGTTCGGGTAATTCGGCTAGTTGTAATTTGGTTTTTAGTTCTAATAGTTCTTGCTGCTTGGTTACTTGGGTTTCTTGCTGTTTTTGTTTTTGCCATTCCAACTGACTGTAGGCTAGATGCTGTTCGCGCAATTGTTGTTCTATGCGATCGCGGTTTTCTTTCTCTGCGGTCAATTGTTGGCTTACTTGACTTGAATCTATCTTTATTTGAACGATTTGGGCAGAGGTTGCTAGTAGTTGGCTTTCAATTTCGGCAACTTGACTCTTTGTGAGTATTTCTTGCTGCTGATATTCTTGCTGTCTAGCAACGCTGGCGGCAATTTTTTCTTGCAAACGCGACTTCTGATTTTCCAGATCTTTGATTTTTCCTTCTGCTTGTCTCAAAGCCTGTTCTTTTGCTTGCAACTGTTGCTCGTTGGTTTTGATTATTGCTTGAATTTCTTGCCACTGACTATTTGTTTGCGACTTCTCTAATTCGGTCAATGCTAGTCTTTGTTGTTGCAATACATCTTCTTGCTGGGGCAATTCTTGCTCCAAAATTTGCAGTCGAGATTGAGCTTTAACTAATTGCTCGGTAGTTTGAGCGTGTTGAAGTTCAGTTTGCTCTAGTTGCTTGCTCAAAGTCCTAATTTCTTTGCTAAGTTGTTCGCTTTGAAGCTGCTTTTCTCGCCGCCCTTGGCGCATTTCTGTTAATTCTTGACTCTGCTGCTTGGTTTTGGCTAAAAGCGTGTTTATTACTTGAGTGCAACGCTCTAATATTTGCGTAATATCTTGCAATCGATTTTTAAATTGGGTAATTTCCAATGATTCTGTAGCATCTCCCCTGCCAAAATGCAAACCTGAACGCTGGGTACTCATTCCCCCAGTCATTGCACCGCTAGTTTCTAGTAATTCTCCCTCTAAAGTGACAATGCGATGCTGTCCCAAATAGCCCCGTGCTGTTTCTAAGTTTGCAAATACCACCGTATTCCCAAACACGTAGGCAAATATGTTTTGATATTTGACTTCGCATTCTAGTAAGTTAATTGCGTAATCAACAAATCCATTGGCATAACGCAAAGCTACTGTAGGCGAAAACCGCCCGAATTGAATCTTATTTAAAGGTAAAAATGTGATTCTTCCGGCTTTTTTTTGCTTCAATAACTCAATAGCTGCCGCAGCTACTAAATCGTCTTCTACTACTAACTGTCCTAATCTACCTCCGGCAGCAGTTTCTAGGGCTAGTTGATAGCGCGAATCTACGCTGCCTAATTGGGCAACTAATCCGCAAATACCACTTAAACCAGATTGCAAAATAACTTTAGTTGCGTAAGTTCCTTGAGTTTCTTGCATGGCTTGGACTTGCGCCTCTAACTTATCTAAATTACGTTGTTTTTCTCGCTGTTCTAAAATTAATCTGTTTTGCGTTTGCTGCTGAGTTTGCAACTCTTGTTCCCCCGCAGCTAAGGTTTTTGCTAATAATTCAGCTTTGCTAGTAAATGTTAGTAATTCAGCTTCTAAATTAGTAAATTGGTCTTTTTTTTCAGTTATTTGCGGTTCTATTGTAGAAATTAATTGATTTTGTTCGCTGACTTGTTTAGTTAGCTGATTGTGACGCTCTTTTAACTTGGCGTGTTCTGTACGTTGGGGTTCAATAGTTTGCTGCAATGCCTCAATTTGACGGCTTAAAGAAGCTTGTTGTTTCACCCACGCATCGGAGGCATCAGCAATCGCATTTGCAGATTCTCTGCTTTGTTCTAAGGCAATCTTTGCCTCGTTTTGCTGTAACCGTAGATTGCTAATATCTTGAGTTTCTACTACTTCTTGTTCGCTAATAACTTGGCTTAAAAAATCCCGGTTTTGCTTGATTTCTTGAATTCTTTGCGATATATTAACTGTGATACTATTTGCGGCGGCTTCTAACTCTTGTCTGCGGAGTTGGAGTTGCTTTTGCTGGGCTTCGCAAGTAGCTAAGGTAGATTGTAAAGCTAAAAGATCTGCTTCTCCCAAGGCTTTGACACGCTCGCCCTGTAAGTTGAGTTGGGTTGTAGAATTATTAATTTGTAGCTGTTTGTCTGCAAGCTGAGTAGTCAAGTCGGCAATCGTGCGATCGCCTTGTTGAATCTGGGCGACAATTTGCTCTTGTTGAGCTTGGAGATGTCGCCATCCTAACACCGCTTCCCACTGTTGCTTTTGGTGAAATTCAGCGCGGAGCTTTTGGTATTTCTCAGCTTTGAGCCGATCGGCAGATAAGCGATCGCGTTGAGCGATTAATTCTTTCTCGACAATTTGACAGCGCTCGATGCGATCGCGCACTTCTTCCAAAGTATTTTTAGCTTGAATAATTTTGCGATCAAAGTTGGCAACCCCCGCAAGTTCGTCAATGATTTCCCGGCGCTCTTTAGCATTCATCGAAATAATGCTAGTTACATCGCCTTGCAGCACTACGTTGTAGCCTTCAGGATAAATCCGCAACTGAGATAGTTGGGAGTGCAGGTCCGTCAGCGTACAAGCTTCGCCATTGATGTAATAGTTGGAAGTATAAGTATCTTGCTTTGTGACTCTAAGCTTGCGCGTAACGCTCCATTCAGTCGGAGTATTTTCTTGCTCGTCGTCGCTAATATCAAACGTAACAGTAACACTAGCTTCTGCCTTACCGCGACTGCCTTGATTGTTGTTAACTAAATCAGGTAAACGCTCCGCTCTCATTCCTTTGGAACTAGATAGACCAAGAGCAAATAATAAAGCATCGAGAATATTTGACTTACCCGAACCATTGGGGCCCGAAACCACAGTAAAACCGGGCAGTAATGGAACGGTGGTTGTACCGCCAAAGGATTTAAAGTGCGAGAGTTCCAGTCGCTTGACATACACCATAGGCGCTGGTTGAATTGTTGTTTATTAGAGGTACAAGCGTATTAGTAGTTAAACAGATTAGCACGGTTGGTTTCATGGAGCTAGACTTCTACTAACTTTGGAGCAACGGGACTCGATTTATTCGTCAAGAGCTACGAGCGTGTAGATAAGTAAATACTGATTTATCGCCAATATCTGGGGGAATTGGTTGTACTACTTTCCGCAGAGCAAATACACAAAATAAAGCAGTCCAACTAGCAAGCATTATTTGCTCCCATAGAAGCGGAAAAATGCCTAACATATGCCCTAAAAGCAAAACTGGAACTAAGAAAGTCAGAAATTTTGTTTCTAAGCGCTGAAAACAAAAAGCCTCTTTGAAATAAATACCCGTCAAAGCCGCAAAAATAAACCCCACACCAAATAAAGCTAATGGTTGCTCGTAAATAGTCACCGCCAAAGGCGTGCTACTAGAAATTGTCCAAAAAATTGCGGCAGTAGTACCGATTGCCCAAAATATTTGTAATACTCGGTGCAGTACAGCTAGATAGATGTGGATGGTTAGCAAACTAACCCCTAATCCCAAGCTAAAACAGAAAAATAAGGGCGTTAGTAATGGTAAGTTTTGAGGTTGTAGCAATGCGCTCGCACTTCCTACAGCAAAACTCAGTGCGGCGAGCGCCAAACCCGTACGATAGACAATTACGCTAGTGCGATCGCTGCTGTCGATTGTAAAATCGCCAAACTGTCCTTGATAAATTATTGATTCTGGTGCTAATTGCTCAGTCATAAGACACTTTTTAGAAGTACATAATCTATTTTTACTATTGAATTTGCATGACAACCAAAGTCATATCATCATTAGCTTGACTCGCTGTACCGATAAATTCCCGGACTTTATCAAACAGATATTCTAAAATTGATTGAGGTTCCAAAGAATTCCTGCAAGCCCACTGAAAAGCGCGGATCAAGTTTTCTTCATCAAAGCGATCGCCATTTTGACTTGCAGCATCTGTAAATCCATCAGTGTAATAAATAATTGTATCTCCAGTCCGCAACTGTACTTGAGCATTTTCATACTGATTGTGAGCATCAAGCCCAATTAGCATTCCCAAAGTATCAAGGCGCTTAATTGTTTTAGTTGCAGCCTGCCACAATAACGGTGGATTATGGGCGGCGTTGCTATAAGTCAAAATTTGCGTATCGGGATCGTATTCCGAACAAAACAGCGTCACAAACCGATGAGAATTTTCTAAGTCAGCATACATTACCCGATTTAAGTGTTGTAAAATCCGGGCTGGAGAATGACCGTTTAGCACTTCTCCCCGTAGCATTCCCCTCGTCATAGTCATAATTAGCCCCGCAGGAACCCCTTTGCCCATCACGTCACCAATTACTAACGCCCAGTGAGGAGATTGGGAAGCTAAGCTTTTTTGTCCGTCGTGGTTGGTGGGAATAAAATCATAATAATCTCCGCCGACTCGATTGGCGGGTTTACACAAGGCAGCTAGAGATACACCAGGAATACTTGGGCATTGACGGGGCAATAGTTGTAATTGAATTTCCGCGCCAATTTCTAATTCTCGATCTAGGCGTTCTTTTTTGCGTAACTCTACAGTAAGTTCGCCATTTTCAATTGCTACGGCAGTTTGATCGGCAATCAAACGCACGAGCTTTTGTCTGTCTTCTGTCCAATTGTATTGAGGATTGCCACTAAAAACATACAGCCTGCCTCTTTCTACGTGCTTGACAAAAATAGTCGAACCAAATAACTGCATATCTCCCCCCAATTGACTGCTAACTTGAGCGTCCATAGCAGCAGTTGCTGGTACTAACTGGGCAGCAGTCAAAGAAGCCGTAACTACGCTTGTGGCGGTTTCTATGGCTTTACGAATTATTTTTTGCTGTGCGTTATCTTGGCAATGCAATTGCTCTAATTTTACTTGACCGTTGGGTTTATATAGTATTAGTGCGCCGCCGTCGGCATCAGTTACCCGCGTTGCCATGAGCGGAATCAACTCTAAAAATTGGTTGAGGTTGTTGAAGCTTCTTAGCGCAAAACCTAAAGAGCTTAGTAAGTCTTGAATTTTATGTTGTTCTCGATGCAGACGCGCCACCAGTTCTTTGAGTGCCAAAACTGGATTTATGTCTGTGGGAGCATTGTTGTAGTCATTAGGTTGTTGAGATGGCGATTGAGGCACAGAAGTTATGCTTCCATTGAGAATGCTATTTTGAGCGTGGTGGAATCGACGAAAATATTAGTTTAAAATAGCTTGATTTGAGCTTTTGCGGTGTTAAGTCAAAGATTATAGCGCAGGCTGTCGCGATCGCACTTTTTATCTTATTTGCCATTTTCGAGCGCACAAGGGTTAAAAATCTGCGTATCCTACTACTTTTGGCGCGTCAACTACCAAATTTAAGCGATCGCTACCAACTGTAAGTATAGGCTGACTAATATTTAAGGAGGCAAAAGGGCTAGTTGAAGGAATTTCTAATTTGGAACTAACTAAACCAAAACTTGCCTCAACCATAGCTGGAAATATTAATAAATTGCTACCTTGGCGACTAAAAGTTGAAGCGCTTAGTTTTAATGGTATACCTAGGCTTTGACGGTTGTAATCTAATCTACATAGCAAATTGTTTGCTTGACTTACGGTGACGCTATTTTCTGTCCAAGTAAATTGAGCTAATTGTTTGGGCAATCCCCAAACTTCGCGCCCACCTTCTACAGAGTCGGGGTTATCTACATAAATGTGAGAAACCCAGCCGCCAAATTTGCCTTCATAGCTCAAAAAGCCAGCAATAATAATTAATTCGCTATACTCCAGCACAGAACCGGAACTGTATTTAGATAAATAAACTCCACCAACAGTTTTACCAGGAAATACAGAAATAATATTTAATTTTTCAGGGATGAGGGGACGGACTCGCGCTATATCCAACAACTGCAAAGTTACAAAGGCGTAGCCTTTTAATGTCCAAGGGGGCTGGGGGTAGCTCATTTTATTTCAACCTCTGTGCGTCTCCAGGACGTGGGGGTAAAGGTGAATTTGATTGAATAGGTTGATTATTAGGCTCATTTGCCCTTGGCGATGGGCTAGGGGCTGGGGAGCGAGTATTTTGCTCGAATAAGCTAACTAAAGTTTGTACCAGATCTTCACGCTGTTTGCGGTTGAGGCGGGCAATAGCAGCGCGATCGCTTTCTATGGGATTTGTAGTTAAAGTGGCATTCCCAGGATAAGCTGCTTCTTCTATGATTTCATTAGCGCCTAAATAATCAGCCAAGGTTAGTTTCCAATCTAGCCGATAACCAGGGGCGCGTCCTTTGACGTATAGGTGGTATTGCAGCAAGCGAGTCACTAAGGTGCTATTGGCATCTACTTTTTTTGTTTCTTTGCTGACATACTTGTTTTCTAGGGGTAAATCCGGCAACCTCCGATAAACTTGCTGCCATAGTTCTTGAGGTCTAGCTGTTTGAGCCAAACTAGGAGAGATATTGATAGCAGCTAAGAAATTGGGGTTGGCAAGCCACCCTATTGCTAACACCAGCAAACCTGTTATGCAGGCGATAGTAACTAGCTTGAGTTGCGAAGTCTTTTGCCTGTTCACAATTGCTATCAGTAATTTATTTTGGTTTTTTGCTCGATTGTTGGCATTATTACTAAACCATCAAGGTTCGCCAATAATTTCTGGCTGATTGAGTTCGTCAGACATTTCAATAATTGCCCGCAATACTGGTTTCATCATTGGATCGTCCATAGTGTCAAAGTCTTCATAGCGGCGGCGTTTGGCACGATTTGCAACTTGAACGGTAATGCGATAGCGATTGGAAGCGGCACTAATTAGCTCCTCCGCACGTTGAATTACTTCGCTTTGGGGTGTCTCGAATTTAGAACGTTTAAGCATGAAACCTGCAATTATTGGGGATTTCTCCCAGTTTACAACACCCTACAGCAATAAGGCAGGGCGATCGCCTGCAAAAAAGCTTTGAATTACCCCTCTACTGATAGATGTTTTTACTCTATTTTTTAGACTATCAGTAGGTTTTCAACCTAAATATTTACTATGGCTGACATTATCGACACTGCTGTCAATGCAGGAAATTTCACTACATTAATCAAAGCAATTAAAAGCGCTGATTTAGTAGATATCCTCAAAAGTGAAGGATCTTATACAGTTTTTGCTCCTACGGATGAAGCATTTTCTAAGTTACCTCAAGAAACATTAAATGAGCTACTTCAAGACCTTCCTAAGCTCAAAAGAATTTTGACTTATCATGTGGTGTTTGGAGATGTTCGAGAAGAAGATTTAAAGCAAATTGAAGAAGCTGCAACTGTAGAGGGATCGATTGTTGCCATTGAATCTAAGAATGGTATTAAAGTCAATGATATTAATGTTTTGCAAACAGATATTGTTGCTGATAATGGAGTAATCCATGTCATTGATGGTGTTTTGATACCTGCTTTGGTAGCTGCGGAGTAAGTGTCTGAAGTAAATTAGGCGATCGCTCTTTTTTATACCTTGTAAGTAAAGTAGAAACATTCATCTAGCTTTACTTACATTTTAAAAATAAACACATCTACTAAAAGGAGTGTTTTCATCTACGAATAGATTAATCTATTTATTTAGGAATACTTAAACTCAAATTAACCTAGTCGCAACCCACAAACTTATAAAGCTTGCTACAGTTAGAAGGTAAAACATTTCAAAGTAGATAATCATGGCAACAGCAGATCTCAATTCAACTATCTCTGCTTTGAAAGGTGGATTGACAAGCCTTCCTGCGGAAGCCGCAGTAGCAAATATTGACAGTTGGCACTCACAACTCAAAGATGCAGCGCCAGAAGTTGCAAGTACTCTAGCTGAACTCAAAACTGCTTTAACAAGCGGTAACGCTTCTGGCTCCTCAATCGGTGCATTGTTGACAAAATTGGGTGGACAAGCATCAGGTGCTGGTACAAGCACTGGTGGCGATGCTGGTAAGCAAATGGAAGAACTAGGCAAAATGCTTACTGACGCTGGTAAGTCACTCTCATAAATTTTCTGGGCAAAGATATCAAAAACTTTGCCCAGAATAAGGAAACATTAAATAGTTTTCTTGCAAATCAGTAAAAACAAGAGGCATCTATATTTAGATGCCTCTTGTTTTGTTTTAAGTAGCAGAGAAAATGCACCCACTACGAGAGGCAACACTAAGAGTTAGAGTATTATCGCTCCAGCTTGCTTCTCCTTTGCCATACAACAGCTTGCTAGGAGTAGAAGTCAAATCATCTACTTTGATATTCGCGGTTGCTTCTGCCGTGCCAGCATTAACAGCGATAATTAATTCCTCCGCGTCCAAAATTCGGGCAAATACATACAGCGCACCTTGAGCGTAGAGAATTTTGTAACTACCTGTACGCAAGGCTGGGTAATTATGACGGATAGAAATTAGCTGGCGGTGATAGTCGAGAACATCGCGTTCCCATTGAGCTTCTAGAGGAAAACCGCGCCGAGAATCAGGATCTAAACGCCCTGGCAAACCAACCTCATCGCCGTAGTAGATACTAGGCGCGCCGGGAAAAGTTAGCAATAGTAAAGTGGATAACTCTACACTAGGGCGATCGCCTGAAGCAATAGAAACTAGCCTAGCCGTATCGTGACTAGCTAACAAATTGAGTTGAGTTAGCTGAATTTCCCAAGGGTAAAGCGCTAATAAGTATTGGATTTTGTCACCGTACTCAGCAGCAAATAGCGGTGGGTAAGGATGATAAGAACGATCTTGTACTTGTTCCATATCCACGCGATCGCCCGCCGCAAAAGCGATCGTAGGGGCAGCAAATAGGTAATTCATCACGCCGTCAAATTGCGTGCCATCCAACCACTCTCTAGAGTCTTCCCACACTTCGCCCACGATATAGGCTTCGGGGTTAATGGCTTTAACGCGAGTTCTAAATTCTTGCCAAAAACCAGGCGATGTTACTTCAAACGGTACATCCAAGCGCCAGCCATCAATGCCCAATTTAATCCAATATTCGGCAATTTCCATAATATATTCTCGCACTTCAGGATTGTCGTGGTTGAATACTGGAAGCGCCCGATTGTCTGCCCAACCTTCATAATTTGCCGGAAATTCGCCATTATAGGGAGATAAGGGCCAACCGTGAATTTTGAACCAGTCTACCCAAGGAGAATAAGGACCATTTTCTAAAACATCGTGGAAAAAGAAGAAGCCGCGACTAGCGTGATTAAATACGCCATCTAAGACAACTTTAATATTGCGATCGTGACAGGCTACGAGTAAATCTTTGAAAGCATCATTTCCGCCCAACATCGGATCGATTTGGTAGTAATCATGGGTATGATAGCGGTGATTGCTGGCAGATTGAAAAATGGGCGTGAAGTAAATTGCATTAATGCCTAGACTTTGTAAATAATCTAATTGCTCCAAAACTCCCCATAAGTCTCCACCTTTGTAGCCTTGGAGTGTGGGCATTTCGTCCCATTCTTCCCAAGATACAGATGTTAAAACTCGCTTGTGTGGCTCTTGGCTTTTGGCAAAGCGATCTGGAAAAATTTGATAGAAAACTGCGTGTTTTACCCAATCTGGGGTTTGAATCTGCATATATTGCTTTTTACCTCTTCACAGATAAGTTACAGGCAGTTACTCAATTGTGACTCCAACCAATGATAGAAAACTTTACTTTCCAACAATAATTATCCACAAACTAGCACCCAAACCCACCGTAGCAAGATGTTGTGGAATAAGACTCCGCAATGGTTGACGAGCAATGTTTTGAGTTAATAAGATTGTCAAGAAAACCGAACTAATTAGCGTTACTCCTTGCAAAAATGCTGTAACTGCTGGATGCGCTACTAGCACGGGCATTGATGAACCGCTATAACCAAAAGTTGCTAAAGTTACTGGTATAATCCGCCCTGCTTCCCCTAATCCCAGACGCAGATAGTGAGCTAAATTTGCTCCTAATACCAAAGGTAAATAACCGTAGGCTAATTCTGTAAAACTTCGCGGTTTAGTATTTTTTATTCTAAAAACTAGCCAGATCAAACTGTAAGCCGCTATAGGAATAATTACCGGAGTCGTTAAAGCTAGGATAGACGCTCCTAAATGAGGTAAAAACGGCGTTATGTCTATATTTTCTAAGCCCATTGCTTGGATTTCGGGTAAGCGGTGCAGAAATACACCATCCAAAAGCAAAAACAATAAAGCAACTTCATAGAGATGGGGTACGTGAGTCGTCCATA
>QQTW01004703.1_pt1 | contig 10261 bp, 10 predicted proteins | sample 1904831 | NCBI WGS metagenome assembly QQTW01 (sample SAMN09435610, study PRJNA476489) | Subsurface metagenome, whole genome shotgun sequencing project.
GTGTTCCGCTCGAAATCCACTAGAAACGGCGTTTCGATGGCACTGCCCGAGCCGTAGAGCGTAACCGCCGCGCTAACCCGGTCGGTGAAGCGGTGCTCGAACGTACCGCCCAGCAAGCCGGCGCGCGCCGCGTACGAAGCGCGCTGCGCTACGGTGCCGGGCGCGGTGGCCGTGCTGGGCCGGGCCTGCCGCGGGTCCTGCTCGAACTGCGCGCGGGTGAGGCCGCCGGGTAGCTCGTAGTACAAGTCAGAGTAAAGCGCGTGCAAGGCCAGGGTGTTGCGCTCGGTGGCGCGCAACTCGCCGTCGAGGGCCAATACGGTGCGGCGCTGGGCGCTTTGCTGGCGGTAGCCGTCGAGAGTTTGGCGGGCGTACTGGGCGCGCACCGAGCCGGCGGGGCCGTCGGTTTCCACCACGGCCGTGCTGCGCCGCAGCCCAAAGGAGCCGGCCGTGAAACCCACTTGCGCGCGCGTTTCGCCGGGCGCGGGGCGGCGGTTTTCGAGCAGCACCGCGCCGCCCGTGCCGGCCCCGTACACGCTGGCCGCCGGCCCTTTGATGACTTCGAGCCGCCCGAACTGGGCGGGGTCGAGCAGGTTGAGCGGGGTGCTGCCGCTGGCTTCGGTGAACGGCAGGCCCTGGTAGTACACCTTCACGTTGCGCACCCCAAACGGCGAGCGAAGCGTGCTGCCCCGCACGCTGAGGCGGTAGCTGGCCGTGGCCCGCTCCTCCAGCCGCACGCCGGGCAGCGTGTTCACGGCCTGCGTGAGGGCCGTTTGCGGAAACCGCTCGAATGTGGCCGCGTCTACCACGCCCACCGCCGCGGCCGTGCGGCGCAGCGGCAGTTGCTGGCCATAGCCGGTAACGGTGGCCTCGGGCAACGCTACGGCGCGCAGCGTGTCGGGGCTGGTAGCGGGCGTTTGAGCGAAAAGTGAAACCGGCAGCAGCGCCAGCACGGCAATCCAACGAACAGGCATAGACAACAACATCACGGGTTGAACCCAACGCGGAAACGCGGCCCGGGGTTGGCCGGGCAGGCGGCGCAGTTTTTTTGAGTGTGCTTAGCGTGGCTTATGTTTTTCTATAAAACTCGACCCCGCTTCAGAAACACGGATTAGCACTAGCCGGCTAGCGGCTAGTTTTTAAACGCCTGACAGTCATAAATCCACATTCAGCATTTATTGAAACTCGCGGCAGGAAACTGATTGTCGGCGTGTGGCTATTGGCTGGCATACTAAAACCGTTGCGTACCGCGTAGTTGTCTGTACGTACCAACTGTAACGGCTTGGTGGCAATGACAGCAGCAGTTCTAGCCCTAAGATTTCCCCGCCGCCCCCGCCGGCGGCTGGTGCTGCCGCATGGCTTGGTGGCGCTGGGGTTTCTGTTGTTGCTGGGGTGCCGTGTGCTCGTGCAGGACGCGCGGCTGCATCGGTATTCGGTGTTGCAACTCAGCATGATGCCTCAACACCCGGTTTACTACAATGAAAAATTCTTGCTCCCGTCAATAGCGCAAATCCGGGCTATGCGGCGGCACTGGCTGACCACGACCTTCACCGGGCAAGCCCGCGCCGACAGTCTGAACTGGCTGCTGACGCGCCAGCGGCTGCTTGCGCAGCGGCGTTTTCCAAGCACGGTTACGGGCACGTGCGTGCGGTTTGAACGCCACGCCCGCTACGCTAGCTTGGTTGATTTACTTGATGAATTGTCGCAACTAAACGCCCGTAAGTACACGCTTGACATCCGCGGCCCCGTTGCGTCGATGTATGTGCTGAGCTTCCAACCCATCGAAAACCGGGAAGCCGGCGAGTTGGCGTATTTTCAACCCAGCGAATTGTCGGTGAGCCGGGTGGATACGTGGCGGCAACGCGTAAATGCGCATTTGCGCAGTCCGGCTTGGCGCACTGCCGGGCTGGGTTCTTTGCTGGCTGGGCTGGGGACCTTGGCCTTGCTGGCGCTGCGGCAATGGGCCGAATACGAGTAGTTTGACTGAATACCAATAGGCCTGAATTTGCGCCCGTTGCCTCCCTAAAATCGTCAGTAAAGCCGTAGTCACGGGCTGGTTGCCGAGGGCAGAGCGAAGGCGTATTTGATGAAGTGAAGTGCCCCGCCAAGCTACGTGCCCGGTGGCGCACTCACTGCCTGCGCCCGCCGCTGGTGGTTCACCCGCGTGTTTCTGGTTATCTAGTTATCTAGCAGAAATTGATTCGGGCTTTGTTCGGTTCTTCATCATTGCCCAGCCGCTCGCCGCTCGCAACGCCTTCGTTTTCATGCCTGCCCTTTCCCCCGACCTGCGCAAAGCTCTGCTAGCCTTGCCGCAAAAAGAAAAAGACCAACTCCTGGCCCGGCTCGTGGCCCTAGACAGTGTGCTCGTAGAGCAACTCAGCTTCCGCCTGCTCGAAGGCGACGACGCCCTCGAAGACCGCCGCCAGCGCCTGCGCACGCAAGTTGACGACCCCGTGCGCGGCTACCACCAAACCCCCAACGACTTGCTCCACATCGTACGGCAGCTCCAAGCGCGCCTCGCCTACCACGCCCGCATCACCGGCGACACGCTCGGCGAAATCGAGCTGACGCTGCGCCTGCTCACCAACGTGTTCCAGCACCAGCCCGCAGCCGTGGCCCGCCTGCACGGCCCTACCCAGCCGCTGCTTCAGCACCTGGCCCGCCGCACCCACGACGTGCTCCAGCAAATCAACAAGCTACACTCCGACTACCTCATAGAATTCGCCCCCGCCGCCAACCAATTGCTCATCCTCCTCTACGCCTCCGCCGCCGCGCCTCTAGCCAGGGAGTTGGGAATACAATTGACAATTGACATTTAACAGTTATCAATTAACAGGCTGTTGAAAGATGCCCTTGCAGCTAGCTCCTTCAACGGCTTGTTAACTGTTAATTGATAACTGTAGGACTTACGCAGTTGCTGGGGCGAGTGTGCAGGTTGGGTTCCGCAAATAGGCCCGAATGGCGTCACGGAGCAGACTTTTCTTGACCTCATACCAACTACGCCCAGTCTGCTGACGCTGCACTTCCAGGCGCAGAAACGCGCGCAGCGCGCAGGTAATGTGGTTGCGCTGGGCGCGGGCGGCCCGGACCTGGGCTTTCTCCACGCCACAGCACTGCTTCAGGCCCCGGTGGTACTGTTCGATGCCCCAGGCCAAGGCTGCCAGCGGCTGGCGCTCGGCCTCGCGCAGTTCCGCTTCGCTGCTGGCCCAGTACTGGGCCCCGTCCGTGCCGCCGTCTGGGGCCGCGAACCGGAACACGCGAATGAAACCGTAGCCTTTGAGCCAGACGCGGGTCCCCTCGGCGGGTACGGTGCAGGCGCTCAGCGCACGCAACTGCTGGCCATCGGGGTTGACCAGCCGGTTCTGGTGCAGGCGCGTGAGCCAGCGCCAGCCGCAGGCGCGCACCAGTTTCAGATTGGGCAAACTCGCATACCAACTGTCAAACAAGACGCAGGTCGGCTGTAGTCCCCGCTGCTGGGCCGCCTGCAACAGGTGCTGGAAATGGTGGTTTTTGGTCAGGTGGTCGTGGTCTTTCTCGTAAAGGCGGTAGTCGAGCGGCACCAGGCGCTGGCCGTCGCTCCACCGCAACGTGAGCAGGTTGATGCCCTGCACCACGGCGTGGTGCTTGCCCGACCAGTGGCGCGTAACTAGCCCTATTTTGTGGGCGTAGGGCTTGTCCAGGGTCGTGTCGTCCAGCACCAGCACGCCCGCGTCCGACGCAATCAGGCCCTGGGCTTCCTGCCACAGCGTGGCCGCGTCCGGCTCCAGGCGGTGCAGCAGGCGCGTAAACGAATCATGGGCCACCAGCTTCCCGGTAGCCGGCTGCACACGGGCGGCTTCTGTGCCACTCACCGCGGCCGGACTGGCCACTAAAAACTGGATGTAATCCTCGGCGACAACCTTCGGCGCGTTCATCCCCTAACTTACTAAAATCTCAACTGCGTAACTCCTAAACTGTTAATTGTCAATTGTTAAATGACCTTTACTCCAGCGCCCGAAATACAATGGGCAGGGTGTAGGCGACGCGCACGGGCTGGCCGGCAATGCGGCCGGGGGTCCACCAGGGCATGATGCGCACCAGGCGCAGGGCTTCTTCATCGAGGCCGGCGCCGAGGCCGCGCACCACTTGCGGGTCGAGGATGCGGCCTTGCTCATCGACGGTGAAGCTGACGTGTACTTTGCCGGATACGCCTTTGCGCAGGGCTTCTTCGGGGTAGCGGAGCTTGTCGCGCAAGAACTTCTGAAACGCGGCCGGGCCGCCGGCGAAGGCCGGCATTTCCTCGGCTACGTGGTAAACGGTTGCCGCGGCTGGGGCCATAGGTGGAGCCACGGCGGGCGCGGTACTGGGCGCCGGGCGCGTTTCCGGCCCAACGGCCGACCGGTTGCCGTTGTCGGAAAGGGCTACGGCGGTGTTGGCAGTTTGCGCCACCAGCGAATGGGCAGCCAGTACGAGCAACAGCAGTAGAGTAACGGTGCGCAGCATACTGGGGCTTGAAGTAGAACAACCCAAAGGTAAAATTCAGAAAAAGCGCCACAGCACTGGCTGAGTTATCTTACTGTTGCCGTTATGTTGGTAACATTGCTTGTATCCTTTGCCATCTAAAAAGAGTACCTTATATCTCGCAACCCGCCCCGCTCGGGCACCTGAATCGATTTTCATTCTTTACGCTTACCGCCATGTCTCAGCCTCTTTCTCCCCACCACGTGCGCGTGCCCAACCACCTCTCCGATGCTTCGTTGCGCCAAGCCCTCGATGAGCTAGACGGCAAAATCAAAACCTTGCGCAATCGCAGCCACGCCACGGCCGCAGGCGCGCCGCATACCTACCACGAGCACATTGCCGCCCTGGAAGCCAAGCGCCAGCTGCTGCTCGACCGCCTTGGGCCCGCACCAGCGGCCACCGACAAACCCACCGACACCCAAGACCGCAGCACCTGGGACGAAATCTGGCGCGGCATCGAGAACCTGCGCGACGATTTGCGCAACATTATTTAAGCCCGGATGTAGCCGGATTTATTGGGTTACATGGATTGTGAATTTGCCTTTTGGCGCCCGGATGGCCTCACCGCTTTTCGGGTTGCAGGTTGCTGAAGCCGTCCACCTGAAAGCGCCAGCTGCCAGTTTTATCCTTGGCTGCTACCACCACGAATTTGCCTTTGCCCGTACCCGCTTGCTTACCGTCCTTGTACTGGGTGATGGTGTAGATTCCAACATCGTACGCCAAATTGTTATCGACTTGGCGTTGCACAATCCGAAACGAAATGGTCATTGTTTGACCTTCTTTTTTCACCCAATCGAAAAACGTTTTAAACGTTGGGCGAATCTGCTCGCGGCCCTGTAGAATTTCGCTGTCGGGTGGGAGGTACGCAGCGTTTTCGGTGTAGAGACCCCCAACTTTCTCGACATTGAGCGTGCGGTATGCGTCGCTGAACGCCGCATACACCGCGTCGATTGCCTTGTGCGGCGCAACGCCTTTCTCTAACACCAATTCGGGTGTTTGAGCCCGAGCATCGGCGAAGGAAAACAGAACGAATAGGCTCGAAACGACGATGTTTTTCATGGAGTTTTTCGCTTGAAGCGTTAGGTAATGTTACTCGTTGTCGCATAAAAACACGAACGCTCTTCTATTTACTTGTGCGTCTTCGGTCGGTGCCAACGATTGGTTGGCTTTCTATTCCAGGTAAATTTTTGCTGGTAATTGTGTTAGCCGGACTTGCCACGTGGCGGGTCCGGTCTTTTTGTGGCCGGGGTGGCCCGGCTGGCGCACCTTGCGCAGTTGAGTTGCCACGCCTTGATTGCGCCATTCAGTGATTCCGTTTGCCGCCGTGATTAGCCGTTTAGACGGCGGATTTACCGTTCGCTGAAAAGTAGTTTCCGGCGGGGCGTGCTGGCGCTAGGTTTGGCCCATCAATCAACCCTAACCTTTTCACTGCCCTGCCATGAACCTGACTGCCACTCTCCGCCCCGTCTGCGTTGCTTTGCTGCTGTCGGCCGCTTTCGTAGCGGCTCCCACCGCCCCGGCCAGGGCGGCTGGTTTCGCCGCCGGGCTGGCCGACAGCCCGGCGGCGCACCCCAACTTCACGGTGCGCGTGGTGGGCAAGGGCCGGCCAATGCTGCTGATTCCAGGCCTGACCTGCCCCGGCGCGGTGTGGGACGAAACCGTGGCCCGCTACCAGAGCCAGTACCAGTGCCACATCGTCTCGTTGGCGGGCTTCGGCGGCGCGCCGGCACCGGCGGCCACCAACGCCCTGTTGCTCAACGTACGCGACCAGCTGCTGGCCTACATCAAAACGCAGAAGCTGAACAAACCCGCCGTCATCGGCCACAGCTTGGGCGGATTTATGGGACTGTGGCTGAGCGCCACCCAGCCCGAGGCCGTGGGGCCACTCGTTATCGTAGACTCCCTGCCGTTTTTGGCCGCCATCCAAAACCCCGCCGCCACCGTGGAGCAAGCCAAGCCCCAGGCCGAAGCCATGCGCCAGCAAATGAGCAAGGGCCAAATGACGACGGCGCAGCAACGCCAGATGGTGGCCGGCATGGTAACCGACACCGCCCGCCAAACGCTGCTCAGCCGCTGGGGCGCGGCCTCCGACCCCGCCACCGTGGCCCAGGCCATGTACGACCTCTACACCACCGACCTGCGCCAAGACGTGGCCCGCATTCAGCAGCCGGTGCTGGTGCTCGGCGCCTGGGCCGCCTACCAGCAATACGGCGCTACCAAGGAAAGCACCCGCGCCATTTTCGCCCGGCAGTACGCCAAGCTGCCCCAGCACCGCATCGAAATGTCGGAAGCCGGCAAGCACTTCCTGATGTACGACGACACGGCGTGGTTTTTCCAGCAGACCGACGCGTTTTTGAAGCAAAATGCCGTGGCGAAAAAATAGGCTGGCATGGGGTCGAACCGGGCGGGCGGCGAAAAAAGCCGCCTACCCGGCGCCGGGCCGTAAGCCGGGCACCAACCTAGCAACTGCTCCGTAGTTTGCGCCTGAAAACCGCGCTGGCAAGCCGTAACGCCGCCCGCCCTCAGCCTTACTTCTCTTTCACTCCCTACTCACTGCCTACCTTTTATGATACGCCACGACGACTTTGCGGCTCTTCACCTCGAACTGTCCGTGAAAGCCAAGAACGGCCTCGATTTTATTGCGGCGGCCAGTTTGCTGTGGGCCAGCATTGCCGTTATCTGGACGCTGCCGGGGTCGGCGGGCCAGCACAGCCTCTGGACGTTTATGGTGGGCGGGGCCATGCTGCCGCTGGCGCGGCTGTTTTCGCGCGTCTTCCACACCACCTGGACGCTGAAACACAACCCGCTTCAGCCGCTGGGGGTGTGGCTGAATTTTGAGCAGCTGTTCTACTTTCCGTTTCTGGTGTTCGTCTACCTCAAGCACCCCGCATACTTCATCATGACCTACGGCATCATCACGGGGGCGCATTTCTTTCCCTACGCGTGGTTTTACCGCACGGCCGCACGGCTGCCTTTGCCGTGGCGGCGGGCGTGGTGGCGGTGGGGTGTTTTTTTCTGGGCTGGCACTTGGCGCCCAGCCAGTTGTATTTGATTCCGGCTTTCGTGGCCGCGGTGTTGGTGGCCTTGAGCGGGTGGCTGTGGGCAGATTACCGCGCCAAAGCCCGCCGGGCCCCGGTTGAATGGCTGGTCGCGCCTGCCGCTGCCGCGGCGGCGTAAGGTGCGGGTCCATTAGCCTTTTAATTCGGCTTCCGTTTCGGGTTGCCCAGTTTTGCCCTCGGTCTTCACTCTTCTCCGCGCAGGGTTATGCTTTCGTATTACGCCTCCGTACCAGCTCCCAGCCGCCTCTACTGGCGCGCGCAACTCGTGGGCTGGATTCTGTACTTCGGCTTTAACGTGGTGCTGTTTTCGGTGTTCGGTCGGTTTTCCGGGGAGCTGCTGCTGATTGTAACCGCCATTGTACTGCCGATGGTGGGCATTACGCACGCGTTGCGCTACCACATCCGGGCCAGCGGCTGGGAGCAGCTGCCACCGGCGCCGCTGCTGGTCCGCCTGCTGGTGGCGAATGCCCTGCTGGCCGTACTGAGCCAGTTGATTATCTGGGCGCTGCTGATTTGGGTGGTCCGGCCCACCCCCAACGGCACGCCGCACGGCTGGGGGCAATTCGTGGGCTATTCGCTCAACGTCAACTTTATGCTGTGGCTGTGGGCCGGTTTTTATTTTGGCTGGCACTACCTCGGCCGCTACAAGCGGGCCGAGGTAGACAAGTGGAAACTCACGGCGGCCGTGCAGGAGGCGGAAATGCGCACCTTGAAAGCGCAAATCAACCCGCACTTCATGTTCAACGGCCTCAACAACATTCGGGCCCTGGTGATGGAAGACCCGGCCCGCGCCCGCGACATGATTACGCACCTCTCCGACCTGCTGCGCTACTCCATCCAACTCAACTCGGCCGAGCAGGTGCCGCTGGGCCGGGAGCTAGAAATCGTGGAGCATTATCTCCAGCTCGAAGCCATGCAACTCGAAGAGCGCCTCCACTACTCGCTCGACGTGGACCCCGCCGCGCTCGACGTGCCCATTCCGCCCATGACCTTGCAGCTGCTGGTAGAAAACGCCATCAAGCACGGCCTCGCCCCGCGCCCCAACGGCGGCTTCATTAGCCTCACCGCCCAGCTCGACGGCGCCGGCCAGCTCCACGTCACGGTGCGCAACACCGGCCGCTACCTCCCCTCAGCCGGCCACGACGGCGTGGGCGTGCGCAACGCCCGCGAGCGGCTGGCTCTGTTGTTCGGCCCCCAAGCCCAGCTCACCATCGGCAACGACCCCGTTGAAGCGGAAACCGTAGTGGCCCACCTTCGCCTGCCGGTTGGTGCCGCCCACTTGTCAACTGCAAACCATCTGTCATCCTGACGAAGGAAGGATCTTATTACGCTGGAACGAGCCGTTGTTGCGTCCACCGTTCAACGGTTCGTGCGGGCGTGATAAGGTCCTTCCTTCGTCAGGATGACAGAGAATCAGTACACCAAACCATCAGCACATCAACCCGTGACCATTCTTCTCGTCGATGACTCTCGCTTGGCGCGCACCGAGCTGCGCCACCTGCTGCGCGCTTTCCCGGATGCGACGGTGGTGGGCGAGGCGCGGCACGCCGCCGAAGCCCGCACCCGCATTCAGGAGCTACGCCCCGATGTGCTGCTGCTCGACATTCACATGCCCGGCGAAACCGGCTTCGAGCTGCTGGCCTCGCTGGACGCGGCCCCGCACGTGGTCTTCACCACCGCCTACGACGAGTACGCCCTGCGTGCTTTTGAGGTGAACGCGCTGGATTATTTGCTTAAACCAGTGCAAGAAAACCGCTTGGCCGCTGCCCTCGCCAAAGCCCGCGCCAAGCTGCTGGCCCCAGCCGCGGAAGCAGCCGTTTCGGCCACCGCCACCGCACCACCAACCGAGGAGCCAGAGCCCACCCTCACTCTGCTGTCCGAGCACGACCAAGTGTTTGTGAAAGACGGCGAGCGGTGCTGGTTTGTGCGCCTCGCGGACATCCGCTTGTTTGAAATCAACGGCAGCTACACCGAAATCTATTTCGAGCAGCACCGCCCGCTCATCCCGCGCACCTTGCAGCACCTCGAGCAGCGCCTCGACCCGAAAGTGTTTTTCCGCGTCAACCGCCAGCAGATCATCAACCTCAAGTGGATAGCCGGCATCGAGCCCTGGTTCAGCAACACGCTGAAAATCCAGCTCCGCGGCGGCCCCGAAGTGGAAGTCTCCCGCCAGCAATCCGTGCGGTTTCGGGAGCTGATGAGTCTGTGAGGTCAATTAAAAATTGAGAATCAAAAATTAAAAATGGGCCGTTCAACGATTTCACAAGGGAGGCGCTGAACGGCCCATTTTTAAATTTTTAATTCTCAATTTTTAATTGAAATAAAAGCCCACGCCTAGCTCGAAGCTGCGGTTGCGCTGGTAGTTGTTGTCGTCGCCGTTGGCGCGGACGTCCACCAGACCCAGGTTGTAGTTGGCGGTGATGAATATTTGCTCGGTGAGTTCGTAGCCAGCCTGAAAATTTACGCCGGCGTCGAGCCCTTTATAACCGTCGTCGTTGGCGTCGCCGACGTTTAGGTCGCGGGTGCGGGTGCCGCCAAAACCTAACAGCGTATCCCCTTCTTCGCGCTTGCCGCCCAGCAGGAAGCCGGCGTATGGGCCAGCTCCTAGCACTGCCTTGCCGGGGCCGAAGTCGGCCTTGAAAGCCAGCGTGATGGGCAGCGTTAGGTAAGACAGCCGATCGTTGGAAGTAATTGTAGCCAAGCCG
>QQTW01004704.1_pt1 | contig 10260 bp, 12 predicted proteins | sample 1904831 | NCBI WGS metagenome assembly QQTW01 (sample SAMN09435610, study PRJNA476489) | Subsurface metagenome, whole genome shotgun sequencing project.
CATTTCAACTGTGAAGGAGGGATGGGACTATCCTGAGTCCTATGAGATTAGTCAGTATGTCAGAGTATTTGATAGACGAAATCAGAAAAAGGTTTCCCACCTCCTTGAGACGATAGCACAAGTACGACATACTGCTGTGCATGAGCTTCGAGTTTGTGTGAGTAGGATTAGGTAGTCCATGGTTGACTCGAAATCACTGGCAAGATTGCTTCAGGACGACGCTTGCGCAAAAAGCCCGTCGCGTCTCCGACGGGAAACACAGTTGATATGTGATGAGTTATAAGGAACAAAGATCTTTTAGAATCAAGGCTTGCGGATACGCTGAAAAGAACTGCAGCCTAGCCCAGACGATTGAGCTGGAATGCTCAAGCAGTCGACAATGGAAGATATGCTGCGAGAGGACCAAGAATATCAGGCATCCAAGGCTACTTCGCCCACAACACTGATGGAGGCGGTCCGCCCGTCTGTGATGCGATCAAAGGCGATGTCTCTTCTCTCACACATCACTCGCCGTAATTCCTCAGGTTCTTTCTGAAATTTAGAACGTTATACGACCTTAAGACTCTTATTGCCATGACATGCACATCCAGGCCAGGGGTGTTAGACCCTCTAGGTCATGTGTTTGCGATAGATGCAGTAGGCGGAGCCAGCGAACACATGAATGTGTTGCAATAAACGGCAGCAGAATGAAGCCATAGCAGACATTTTGTGCCGTGCATCGATCTAGCCCTTCTATCATAAGTAGAAATGCCAGGACCCCAAGGAGTTGTGGCACGCGCTCGGTGCCTATGTGTGCGGTAACGCATTGTGGACTGGCTGGGTTTCGCTGTTGACTTCGCGGCATTGCGGAAAAGCGATACGGACCCTAGCAACCTTCTTCGGCCTGGGTCCGGTTTCGCTTGGGAAGCTGCTGGGCGGCTGGAATCGTTTGCCTCTGTTCGATTTCTGAATTGTCTGTCTCCGAATACCGTCGCTTCGTTCCGCGGGTTGCCTTGGATGTGATGTCAGGGGGTATTGGTAGTTCCAGTTGGCCGTGAGAAGTGTTCGATGATGCAATGCTCGGTTTAGAGGAAGGGCTATCTGAATTTGACAGTGACGGTGACACCAGCAGATGCTGTCGCTCCTCGTGGGAGCTTCTCAGTGACGTGATTTGCTTCTTAGACGTTCTGCTCTGCGCATCCTCGACATCACTGTGATCTGAATCGGAAGTACTAGATCCCTCGTACATAGCTGCAAGCCGTGCTTTAGACATCCTCGAATATTCTTCCCGCAGCTCAGTCGGAGTGTGGCCGCGCAGCCACTCGTCGGCAGCTGCCTGCCCATACTTGAATTCTCTGAGCCCTTTTATTAGATTCAGCCGTCCAAGACCGCTTTCAAGCAAACGGACGAATTCGGGATCGAACGATCTTGTGTAGACAGGTGTGTTAGGACGAGCAACGAGGTGGCGGCCTTGAGTCTCAACCACGTCGGGCAAGGGCTTTGATATCGACGTTAGTCCTTATTTCATAATAACAAAGCTAGGGTAACGGCGAGGAGCAGACATACTCCATGCAGTTGCTCGTGGAAAGCTATCCTGACGTCGAGCCATGTTCTAGGAGGTGCCATGACGAGGTCGATGGAATGAAGACCGGATGAAGGGGGAGTCTGTTAATCACGTGAACACGCGCTTTGGCCTGAGTACGGTACCTTAAGGTACCTTGGGCAGATATTACTAAGGTAATTCTTACAGTCGTCAACCTGCTGACTTGCTGTCAGATGCGACTACAAACCCGACTCCTATGCTTGCCAGTCTTGTCTGATTCATCGGATCTCAGTAACTGAGGGCTTCTGCGATTGGTTCTTTAAGTGCGATACTTTTTCACTTTTTGTGAAGCTCGCAATGGATCAAACCTCGAGCGGTAAGTTCTTCGCTACTCTAACGCCGAAAAATATACTGGCCAAGATCGCTTTCAGTGAAGTGTTCGAGGCGGCAACCCGTGACTATCAGAATACCCAAGCTGGTTTGAATGCCAGCGTTCTCTCGCGTATGCGCGCGGGAACACAGCAAGAATATGATCGAGATGTTCTTCTATTTCGACATGGGATTCAACGCCAACGTGAGCGTCAAGAGACGGGACACATCGAGGCGAATTACAGCGATAGTCCAACTGACCTCGACACTGACACGGAGACTCAGAGCAGAAACTTTGGCATGATATGGACCGGTTCATATGTTCTGGGCTTTGACCCTAGACCATCTTTCCCTGATGCTGGATGGACTGCTGGAAAAGGCCCGGACGTCGACATACTTCTCTCTACCAGGGAATTTGCAAAGCAACATGATCCTCATCTTCGGGCCCGTCACGCTCGGTTCAACTTTGATCGCGACAATGCAGCCCTTTTCATAACCAAGTCCAACAGAGGCATCAGCACAGAGTTGACGGTCAACGGTGTCCCTGTTGACCGTCGGATACATTCCTTGAATCAGTATCGGATGAGCATCCGCATCAGCTCGTTCGAATACGTGCTAGAATATTCTGAATACACCGCTTCAGATGACTTCAAAGACGACCGTAGAGCTTACATTACTGAGTCTCGGCAAGTCCCGGAATTGAGTACGTTCGAGATGCCCACGCCGCTTTCTCAGACGAGAACCATTGGCCCTTGGACCCTTGGAGACCCGCTGGGAAAGGGCGCCGTCGGGCGAGTTTACTTGGCTTCAAACACGCAGAATGAGGTTGTCGCCATAAAGGTCGTCGAGAGAAATACAAGAACCGTCCGAAGTGTGGGCAGGGAAATCGATGTCCTTCGTAGGCTGACCTTACTAGCCCAGGAGCATGGTGAGGAGGGCCGTCTCGTGCGTCTGAAAGATGCTCTCTATCCTAGAGGAGTAGCAGAGTTCAATTCTGGCTCTACCGACTTTGACGAGGTTGCGCTTGTTTTGGAGCCCATGACGCCCCGTACCTTCGACCATCTGATAGCCAATGATAGTAATAGGTGAGTCTGTCTTTGCAATTTTCTTTGCTCATGCTTAAACCTAGGCGCTCAGAGGATCCAATGGTATGACTACAGCTGTTGCAGCTCTCTTTCATGATGCCTTGCTCGGTCTTCAATTTCTTCATGCCAATCATTGGCTTCACGGCGACATCAAGCCACAGAACATTGGCATCATAGGGGCGCCTCCACGTGCGGTGCTTCTGGACCTCGGCAGCGCTATGAGGTTAGAACTCGATGCCCTCATACCGCCAACTCCTGGCAGGGGTGGGACGATTTGGTATCTCGCCCCAGAGCGTGAGATGCAGGCCTATAATCATTTGGTTGACGTCTGGGCCATGGGAACGATGGGGTACGAACTCACTTACGGGTATCTTCCGTGGAAATTTTCTCTGAATCCATGGCGTCCCGGAGAGGACAACGAGAGACTGCGACCTGTTTTTGATCTCAGATATGAAGAGGCCATGAATTCGATGTCTCAACGCCATGAAGAAGCAGATATTGATCGTAAGCTCTTTAAATCATTAATTCTCTCCTCTCTCACATAAGGCACTAACCAGCGTGTAATTTCTCTAGTTGACCCCCTGCTGAGACAGATGTTGAGACATCCATGGGCAAAACAGAATAACCACCAGCGTATTACCGTTGAGGAAGCGCTTCAACACCCATCATGGAAAAACATATCAACCGCGGAACCGCAGGCCAAAAGGGCAAAGTCTCAAAATTTGGTTCCAAGACAGGAGTGGACTGGATAACCCACTTAGTGGACATTGCCGTCGTCTGTCAGGTTGATGGACCGTTTGAAGCCGTTCGTCGCGCCCACATTCAGAAACAGGACTTGCGGATACGCTGAAAGAATTGCAGCCCAGAGGGCTGATCTGGAACGCCTCGAGCACTCAAAAGTAGAGGACATGTTGTGAGGGGAGGAAGCATATCAGGCTTTTGCCGGCACCAACTGGGAGCAAGCCATATTGTCATACGAGACAGTGATGCAGTGTAGCCGCAACAGCTTTCAAATTTGGTGTGCCATCGTAGATGGATAGCGCCTTTGGTGCGGTGCGGCTGCTGTGTATCCAAGCCCACTCCCTCATTTCATCTCTCCACTTTTCTAATTTCTCATCTTCCTTCGACCCAGCGCTGAATTTCAAGTTGAGGACAAGTTGCCGATTTGCTTGCGCGTCCGGTGTTGAGACCCACGTCACTCTCACTGGAGTCACCTCCGTAGGCTATCTTCTTCGCTGCTCGATGAGTCGTCAAGTGTATTCCTCCCAACATGTCATAGTATGCCAAGAGGTACGGTCACAAAAGCCCTTCTCCCTTGCGTCGGTGAGCGAATCAAAAATGGCGACCTCATCTACGTCAAATGCTGGTTGGCCTATGACCCTGGCTACCCGAGTATTTATGAGGATTACACCGCCAGCTCCACAATGGTCACCGCTCGAGCATGGGCGGTGGAGTGACAACCACCGGTGGCGAGAAGAAAACATACGTGAGATGGGTCACGGAGAAGGCGCCGGAGAGCGCTCGTGTGAAGCTGAAGGTCGTACAAAAGGGGGATAACTTCCAACTGCATGCTAGACAGCCAAGGTGCATATCAACTTGACGCGAGTGCTTGAGGCTCATTTGTTACATGAGCCCACCTCTTGGCTCTCGGCTTGCCATGAAGCTAATTAGCCACAAGGGAATATGAACTACAATGCGGCGGTAATTATCTGGCCTTTTATGCCACACAAGAGGATACTCACTCCAATCTTTACTTCCACACCGACGGCTCCATTGCTACACCGCGTATAGCCGACCTCAGTTTGGTGTGAAGAGGGAACACGGGCTCTGACTTCTAAAGACTGGCTTGCGGGCTCATTTCATGGCGGAAAAGGCTATCGAGACAGGTCCAAAGTTCAGCGCCTAGAAAGACTCTGACGTCTATTACAACCAGCAGTCGCTGTGGGATGGGGGTAGTTGCGGGTGACATTCTGGAGTCAAACAGTGCGAAATACATTCACTTCGCTCGATGCTAGAGTAGTCCTCAAGATAAACATCACACATAGCAAACGGCCCACTAGCCACCGAGCATAGACGTTTTTCAATAGCTAGAATTACAACAGATATCTCCACAGAACAATTAACGACCGCCCAACAACCCCCCTCCTCCCTCCTGCAATTCACACAACACCCCTCCCCTTAGGAAGGTCCCCAAACCACACAATTAGCGACAACGTCGCCGAAATCCCTCTCCAGGGCTGCCCCCGCCTGCCGCACCACGACCTCCCACCCGCGATCACCACGGAGCTCCGAGACGTGCTGCCCCACAGCAGCCAGCACGAACGAACGCAACCACGGATTGGGCACGGCGGCCGCGCCGTACACGACGCGCGCCACGGCGACGCAATCGTCGGCCGTGACGTGGTGCTCGATGTCCTCGAGCAGGCGGTGGGCGAGCCCCTCCAGGCGGACGACCTGGAGGTTGGCGGCGAGCAGGGCGAGGCGAACGAGGAAGAGCACCTGGTCGTGGTGCTGGTATTGGCGGAGGGTGGTCTTCAGCTCGGCGACGTCGTACAGTTCCATGCGCGTGAGGTACGTCAGCGCCGTTTGGAGGCACGCGACGGATTGGTGGGGGAGGCGGATGGTGAAGGAGGCGCCTGGGAGGTAGTGCGACGAGTTGAAGAACGCCGCGAAGATGGGGGCACCGGACAGGATGACGCGCTGCGTGGTGATGATGTGGCGGACTCCGCCTTTGTGGACCTCGATCTTTAGGTAGTCGGGATCGGTAGGTTTCCTATGTGTGTAGCCGTGTCAGATCACGTGATAGGGCTCGGGTCGGGATTTCGCAGTCACGTGGAGGTTTAGGGTTGAGCTGAGACTCCAATGTATGACAAAGGAAATATGTTCACTGAACATGTGTGGATGACAGCATTAGAGAGTGAACAAAGGGGAGATCGGTTAAAGTTGGTGATGCTCAAATGCCTAGCTGGAGAACTTTGATGGTGATAAAAGCTAGATGTAGGGAGGTTTGCTGAAAGACTTACCATCCATTCTTGATCTTCGCCTCATACTGCTCTTGAGTGAGGCCCGGCGAGGTGTGGAATTCCAGAGCTCCATAGAATGATGTAGGAGGTGGCAGGCTGGCGAAGGACATGGTCGGCTCGGCTGACTGCATCTTCGATGGTTGCTAGGAGAGAGACGAGTAGGAGTAGTGAACGGTGTAGGTAGCTCGACGAAGGTCTGGGTAGCTCAACGATAGGTAACGCGACGACGATGCAAGTAAGTCAACGACGTTCTGAGTAACCGCACGGCGAGGTAGACAGCTCAGCGATGCTTAGAGTAACGCGATGACGATGTGTCTAGCTGGAGGACCACGGAATAGCTCGACGACGAACAGACAGCTTGATGTTGAGTACGTGGATCAGCGGAGGGGTAGATAATTCACGGACAAGGTAGTTATTTCAAAGATCAGTAACGGATTTAACGTAGGTAGTTCAAGGACCAGGAAAGAGGTTCGAGGACGAAGTACGTGTTTCAAAGGCCGAAGCTTGGTCGATGCTGTGAGCCTGGTGATCTGAACAGTGCTGCTGGTGGAAGTGAGAATGGATGGAGTTGTTGTTGTGGCCCTATCACTCGGCTAGCGCCGTAGTAGATAGCACCAACACATGTGCCTGGAAGAAACACTTGGACCAAAGAGGCAGTCAACTCGACCTCTTCAAAGTCCTCCACTAGAAGATGGAGAAAGAAAGGTCTCCAGTTGTCCTTGGTTAGCAGTCATTAATATCCGGTTTCCATCCTAGGCTGACGAGTGCAGTGGCCTTCCCTTGGCTGTCTATTGGTCTCCAATCTGGATACTCTATAACAAATTTCCCTGGGCGGCGTTGCATGAGACAAAGCAAATGAGCAGCCAAGAGAAAACACCATGAATCAAAGCACTGGAGGTCACGAAAGGAATGGCACAAGTCAAGCATCAGAAAGTTGTGCTTGGGTACTCTATGAAAAGCAAGACAGCAACCATCTACACCTTCGGCTTGAACAAAGCCTCTCTCGTGTCATAGGTATACTTCAGTTCCAGATGCCAATAATTGGGAGTCGTGGGCTTTGTGATCAGCCAAGCATCGTCCAGGACCTTGACGACTTCGTCCGGCAATGGCCCCTTCTCCAGATCTTTCAGGTTGCTCTCCAGTTGGGAAAAGCTGCTCACTCCAATAATCACACCATCACGGCCGCCGTCCTTCATCTTCAGGGCCGAGTGGTGGACGCACCATCTCGATGCCGTCTCCAGCAGGGTCAAATTGTGCTTCTGGACAACCGGCTCGATGATTCGAAGGGCTTCGAAGGTAGCATCCTTGAAATACCGTTTCCGGTACAGTTCACCCGTCTTGTCGGCAACATTACTGTACCGTCCTTCCTTGGGTACGTCTTGACTCTTATACTTCCCTGAAAATATACCACCAGCCAGGGGATTATAGACCACGACGTCTATCCCATACCGGTGGCAACAGGGAATCAACTCATGCTCAATGGAGCGGGCTTATACTCAGAACCGTTAGGTAGAGTCCGGCTCTTGGGTGTCAGAACAGGGGCCACTGACTGATGGCATTGTACATCCCCTGATATATCGTCGGCCTAACCCATCCTCTCTCTTTACAAGTGATAACCACTTCCGCGACCTCAAATGCAGTAAAATTACTGAGGCCCAGCTGGACGAATTTGCCCTCTTTGTGCAGCTCGTTCACGGCTTGGAGGGTTTCCTCGAATGGTACCGATCTATCGGGGGCATGAAGATAGAAGATATCCACACAGTCCGTTTTGAGCTCAGCCAGCGATTTCTCCAATTGCTCTCTGATCACGGCCGGTTTATGAGCACCGGGTTTTGAAGGGTACCATTTTGTGGCCAGGGTCAATCCTCGCTCTTTCCAATGCGCTTCGCTCGTAAACGCTTCTTGTTTCCCTCCCACGTACACTCGGGCAGTGTCCACTTCATTGTACCCTTGTTGTTGGAAGTAGTCGAGACACTTGTTGTACTCTTCGAGAGAAGTGACTCGAGCTCCACTTGACTCATCAGGGCCAAAGGTCATTAGACCAAGAATCACCCTGGGCTTCACATTCTGGGCAAACAGAGCCATAGTGTTGAGAGGATTTACCACCTTAAGTCTTGCAATCAGAGTCGTTTGATCGATTGTTTACAGATGCAAAACGAGTTTGACGTCAATGTGAGGTCGGAGTCCGGCATATGGTTTCTCCGGTCTACGGTGCTCCATAGGAGCAGTGGTGTGTGTTTTCAGGCACATGTCCATATCATGAAGCAAAATACAAGTCTTCCATCTAACCGAGTGTGTTGACTAGCTGTTACACGTGCACAAGTAGGCCATAATCTGGACGTGTGACTGCACATCTGATCGGTCTTAGGGCATGCATCTGCACCTGTAGGTTCGTCCTACCGCAGATCGGGCGGTAATGCTTCTGATTGGCTGTAAACATCCGTACACATGTGTTCATAGATCCGCCGCTGGACCCTGAAGACAAATATTCCAGGTCACAAGCAAGAAACTAGTTCTCCAAACCTTCACCTAACTCAACAGCGTTGGCCAGAGTGCTTCCTGTATCCCATCCGCATGGATGACTACGGATAATCACAAGGCTTCAAAGGAGGCCAGCGGCATTTCCCATTCCCATTCCCCTTACGGCGCACAGTCGCCCGACGTTCCTTTCGCGCAAGACATCAATCGCTCACGGCTTCAAGTCAGCTTCGATCCACCAGGGTCACTACCACAGAAGCTGTCATCCACTCCTTCTACTTTATCCGGCTTTAGCTTGTCCCGGGATTCGCTTGATAAGGACGCTCATTCACCACCTCTCGGCCAGCCGAAGACGGAACTTTCGGATAGCGATTTGGATCTCGATGAAGACGAGGGCGATATGACGGAGAGTCGTCCACAGATGCACAGGCCTACTGGTGGTCGCTCTCATCAACCCTTGCTGGACAATGCGCAACCGGATAGGCCTTCCTACGATGTGCCGAATGGGAGTGCCCGACCCGTCCTACGGCCCAGGAGCTCGACGTTCCGCAGTCGAAGTCCGGATCTTGAGGGAAAGTCAGCAACCAAGAAGAAGTATACGTACGCGGCTTTCTTCCTGTTACTGAGCTTGGTGAGCTTTACCATCCAAACGGAAACGGCAGTCTATATACAACACACCCTGGGTTGGCACAAGGCGTACTGCATGCTGTAAGTCCAAAGAAGCTCGTCCAGGAAGGTACTCAAGTTACTTATGTGGCCGCCGACTACGATTGCATGTGCTGACCACTACTGTCATACTACAGATACCTCACACACGGCTCATGGTCGTTGTTATGGCCCACGCAGCTGGCGATCCTTCGATTGCAGAAACGCAAGATGCCCTGGAAGGCATTCTGGAAGCGTCATGTATTTCAAGTACGCACCACCGCCCAGATGGTCGAATCGCAGGATCTGCACCTCACAAGCCGCGATTCGCACAAGTCACCGGTTCCCTACATACTCCAGACCACCGCCTTTGTCACTTCGGCCTTGACCATTGCCGGCGGCTCGTGGTACGTGGCCGTCAATTTGACGTCGCCAAGCGACCTCACCGCTATCTACAACTGCTCCGCCTTCTTCGCCTACGCCTTCAGCGTGCCCATCTTGAAGGAGAAATTGCGCTTCGACAAGATATTCTCCGTCGTCGTTGCAATCGTCGGGGTCCTGGTCGTGGCTTACGGTGACTCCGGCCCGGCAGCGGTTGGAGAGGATACCAAGGTAGAATATAAGAACAGAACGGCAGGCAACATCATGATCGGCATCGGCAGCGTGCTTTACGGCTTGTACGAAGTGCTATACAAGAAGTACGCCTGTCCGCCCGAGGGCACCAGTCCAGGACGAGGCATGATTTTCGCCAATACGTTCGGAACCCTAATCGGATGCTTTACGCTGTTCGTCCTGTGGATACCCTTGCCGATACTGCATTTCAGCGGTCTTGAGACCTTTGAACTGCCCAGAGGCGAAGCGGCCTGGATGATGCTCATTTCTGTCTTGGCCAATGCTAGTAAGTCCACCTCAAAACTCGATCGACAAACGCGAAGGATCATCGAACTCACGATACTGTAGCTTTCTCCGGCTCTTTCCTTGTCCTCATCTCTCTCACGTCCCCTGTACTATCATCAGTGGCTGCCCTGTAAGTCCGCTTTCAACGCCTTTGACTGGGGTCCCGTTCTCATGCTCACCAACTCTGCAAATACAGCCTCACTATCTTCATTGTTGCTATTGTAGACTGGCTCCTGACGGG
>QQTW01004705.1_pt1 | contig 10258 bp, 12 predicted proteins | sample 1904831 | NCBI WGS metagenome assembly QQTW01 (sample SAMN09435610, study PRJNA476489) | Subsurface metagenome, whole genome shotgun sequencing project.
TTGTTCTGCAAACCATTATGTGACGAAGAGCTAGCTCTTACGACCACTGTTGATGGGAACAAAGTCACAGAGACGGTGACATTGGGCAGCCGAATGGAGGACTTCCGCAACCTCGTCTGTACGAAAAAGAATGAGCTCGAGTCGCTGTGGGAGAACTGGGTTGCGGTCCAGCAGGAGATCATCGACTTGGGCATGAATGTTCTTGGACCTGAAGCATTCGAAAACGTGGTTGCAGTGGACGGTGACAAAGATGCTGGAGCTCGGGACAAGTCTGACTTTGCGAAAGAGAAGGAACGGCTAGTGGAAGAATATGATATGGAGAGTGGTAAGCTGGCGGCTGCATTAAGTGCCATGAGCAGGGATATGATCCAGAAGATGGAAGCAAGTGAAAGGGTATGTCAAAGCATGCTCAATCGCCCCGGTTAGCCTGGTTAACGAGGACTTAGGAATTTGACATGGCGGAGAGGAAACAAAAGAAGGATTTGATGAATTTCATTGCGGCGCAGATATGATGATACAATAGACGTCTCATTCTTCTACCAACCTATACGCTGATTTGCTCGAGGGGAAAGATTATTGGTTGGAGTGTTATGGTTTATAAGTTGTCAATCAGCGGTTCTTCAACACACATACCTGCTACCAAGTACTCCGGCGTCCTCAATTGCATCATGATGAGTACAAGGTAGCAGCATTCCCTGATACCAACGCTTCATCATTGTTGTCTAGAGGTCAGTGAAAACTGTTACGGTGCTACCCCTGATAACCGCAGCCGGGGACCGTCGGCGCTTACCCTCGGCTGCCGTCGGCCTGAAGACCCTCACGCCCTACGTAATAAGCTGCAGCACACTGTGGGTATTCCGCGCCCTTGGATTCACAATTGCGAACTCGGAGTGGGCGATGAGATACTACTGCCAAAAGCCATTTCATGAGTGAAGTGCCCGGCTGAAACGGATAACGGATATCTAGCGCCTTGGTGTATCATGCAATTCATTCCAATCTATATAATTCATCTGCTGTTTGTGACTCACATTTATGTTCTCTACCTACCTACGTGTACATAATCTCATCCACCACTGTGCTTGTGACAGACTTGCCATTACAGTGGATCAATTGATTCGTATCACGCACCATGTCTCCTTGCGCCATCGACCAGTCTTCGATATCCGAGCTCACCTCCGCCGGCATAACACACACAGTCACCAAGACAGCACCCTCCATTGCCCTCAATGGCACAACCTCAACCCTTCCCGAACTCCATGCGTCCCACCTCATCTTCACCCCCACTACGAACCCCCGCCCTGTCCCTGAACCAAACTCCCCAGAAGTACGGTCGATGAGCATCTGCACCGACCACATGGTGACTGCTCAATGGACTTTGATGACCGGCTGGGATGCTCCACGTCTCGTACCCTACGGCCCGCTATCCATCATGCCCACAGCCTCCGTCTTACACTACGCCACCGAATGCTTTGAGGGTATGAAGCTCTACCGCGGCTACGATGGCAAATTACGCCTCTTCCGCCCCGACCGTAACTGCAACCGAATGCTTCGCAGCGCCACTAGAATTGCTCTGCCAGCATTCGACCCGGCAGAGTTGCAAAAACTGATATTCAAGCTGGTGAGTGTGGACGGACCCAAATGGCTACCCAAGTCGCGGCCGGGCACGTTTCTATATCTGCGGCCGACGATGATCGCCAATGGAGCGGCTTTGGGCGTACAAAAGCCGAGAGAAGCATTGCTGTACATTATTGCGTGCTGCTTCCCCAGCTGGGACGAACCCACGGCCCCGGCAATACCATCTACCAGTCTCGGCGTCAATGGATCCATATTAGGAACCTCAAAACCAGGTCTGAAACTCCTAGCCAGTAGAGATGACATGGTGCGCGCCTGGCCTGGTGGTTTTGGCTTCGCCAAGGTCGGAGCCAACTACGGCCCTTCCCTCCTGGCACAAGGCGAAGCGCGAGAACGCGGCTACGACCAAATCCTTTGGCTGTTCGGCGCACAATGTGACGTGACTGAAGCGGGGGCGAGCAATTTCTTCGTGGTGTGGCGGACGCGGGAGGGAAGATTGCAATTGGTCACGGCGCCGCTTGACGACGGTATCATCCTCGATGGGGTGACTAGGAGGAGCGTTCTGGAGTTGGCGAGAGCTCGACTGACTAAGACATGGGAGCAGTTGGAGGGGTTGGAGGTGGTGGAGAGAAAGTACTGTATGCGGGAGGTTGAGGAGGCGGTTGAGGAGGGCAGATTGGTTGAGGCTTTTGCGGCGGGCACGGCTGTAAGTGTTCTGTCTCGGCATATTCATGCTGGCAAAGCTCCGTGGTCAAAACACGTACTGTGATCAGAGGCTAACTTGAGCACCAGTTCTTTATCGCACCGGTGTCAGAAATCCATTTCCGCGGTAAGGACCTGAATGTGCCCATTGCCGATGGCGTTAGTGGTATCTACACTGCTGTGTTGAAGACGTGGTTGCGAAACATTATGTACGGCAAGGAGAGGCATGACTGGGGAGTGGTCGTTGAGGAGGGTGATGATGTAGATCAGGAGTTCCCCGAGGATTTGCTTGCTTGATAGCACAGTGGATCGTGATACCCCTCTTCTTCCTTTCTTTGAGAGCGTTGGCAATAGATATATGGTTTAGACGGTTTAGAAATGCATAGACTGCTTGAGAGCGAAAATGGGATGACAATGGCTTGAACAGCCTTGTTTCTGGTCTCTAAACCAGTGCTGCGGCTGTTAACGAGGTGCTCTCGTGTGCGTATTGAACGATTCACATATAAATAGTATAGCCTTAAAAAATTATCGCTACCAATGTCGTACGACTCCCATGGAATTTATGCCTTGCAGCTTGGAGAAGCCATATATCAGAGTTCAGACGTGTAAGACATCTAGGGTTAGGGCCTACTCGCTAGAACTAGTGGGATCTCCAACCTCGATACTACCTTAAGGCATCGACGTCAACTTCGCGATTGACAATTGTTTGCAACAGGGTGGACGCCGTACAGATTCTCAATGTTATCTCAACCTTCCAGATTATCAATGAGCTCGTAAGCAATTTTCACAGATCCGGGCAGCATTTGCGGCCCCATGGTAGTGCAAGTCTCGAAGTAGAAAAGAGTGATGGAACACTAGCTATAGCCATGGAAACTGGTCAAGAGACACCGGCGTCAGGAAGATGGCCGGTGGATCCTCAGGAAGACGTCCCCATCTCGAAAGAGCGGATATGGGTTGATGGATGCTTTGACTTTGCTCACCACGGTAATTGGGCCACGACCAATTTTGGTATTTTCAGCTACACCTAGGATATACTGATACGCCTGCCCGTTTCCCAGGTCACGCCGGTGCAATGCTGCAAGCTCGGAGACTCGGGAAGGAACTGCTAGTTGGAATCCACTCCGATGAGGACATTCTGGATAACAAAGGGCCAACGGTCATGACGCTCAAGGAACGGTCAGCAGCAATCACCTGATATCACATCATGAAAGCTTACTCTGGCTTCCAGGGTCTCCGCCGTAGACGCATGCAGATGGTCGACTTTGTCCGTCCCCTACGCCCCATACGTTACCTCTCTACCATGGATCTCCCATTATGGCTGCCACTTCGTCGTCCACGGTGATGACATAACCTCCGACAGCAGTGGAGAAGATTGCTATCGATATGTGAAAGCCACAGGAAGGTTCCTGGTCGTCAAGCGGACGCCTGGCATATCTACGACTGACTTGGTGGGACGCATGTTGCTGTGCACACGCGGCCACTTCATCAAATCATTCACGAGGATGCTTGCCGGGGAGGAGGGACCTGGAAGTGAGGAGGAGCGAAGACGTCTGGGTGAAGACATGAGGCAGCGGATTCAGGACTACGCGAGCGATCAGACTGGACTGCAGCCTGGGTGTGAGGTTTGGAGCTGGGCGGGGTCGAAGTCTGCTAAGGAAGATCATACGGCGGAAGAAGCGGGCTCGTTTAACAAGATGGTCACTGGCAAGCCTCCCAGACCGGGTCAAAGAATTGTCTACGTGGATGGAGGATTTGACTTGTTTTCGTCCGGCCATATCGAGTTTCTCCGCCAGGTCGTGAAAGCTGAGGAAGAGGCAGGGCGAGAACGAGGCTGGTACAAGGAGTCCGAGAAAAAGCAGAGAGTGGAGACATGCGGAGAGGACTATCCTCCTGCGTACGTAGTCGCTGGCGTCCATGACGATGAAGTCATCAATCGCTGGAAAGGGATCAACTACCCAATAATGAACATCTTCGAGAGAGGACTTTGTGTTTTGCAATGCCGAGTAAGTCATCCTATTACCCCTATCTGACTAGCTACCCGTCAACTGACGTCGCCTAAGTACATACAAGCCGTCATCTTCTCCGCCCCGTTCACACCAACCAAATCATATCTCTCCGCCTTACCTTACAAAACCCCGTCAGCCGTCTACCACGGCCCTACCTCTTTCATACCGCTCACCTACGATCCCTACACCGCGCCAAAAGACATGGGCATCTACCGTGAGATTGGCAAGCATGACTTCCATAACGTCAACGCGGGGGAAATCGTGCAGCGAATAATGAGGAGCAGAGAATTATATGAGGCGAGACAACGGGTCAAAGCGGAGAAGGCCGTCGCGGAAGAGGCTGCTAGGCGACGGGAAGAAGGGAAAAAGTAGAGGGTGTGAGTGAAGGTTGGAGGCGTTGAGGGGGTCAGGATGTTCAACCTACTGTTGGAGTATTGCTTGGGCGGAGGGGCTGTGAGATGCATAGCAATGCATAGCGACGGCGTTCAACACGTTGATATCTGGTCTTGAGCTTTTCGGCCAAGAATTAGACATTAAGAAATCTCCACTTATCGTTACCCTCTTGCTGTAGGGCTGAACAAGCGTCGGAGGAGGCGCTGCGAGAGTTCAGATAAGAGGCTGAAAGCTCGACGTGAGTTGAAAAGGGGCCACCATGGCTTTTCCAAGCGTTCTTGATCCAAGCTATGTGGTCCCTGTCGGCCCGTAAGAATGGGCTGTCAATTCCAAGTAACGGCGTTGAATCAACACGTTGAAGTGGGGCAAAGCCTTGACTGAAGGAGTCGAGTCTTGACCATCTCCACCAGGGGAACGAGTCGTCGAACAGGCAGGGAAATCCGTTCGGTCAGAGGTGGCAGGGAGCTATTCTTGCCGGCTGAACAGATATGCTCTGTTCACTCTGGACCTCGGGTTCGATCTTGTTCAGGCCATCCAAGTGTTCGGATTGTCGATGATTATAGCTGCACTCTGCTCTGTCACTTAGTATAGTCTAAACATCTATATTGAAAAGGCTGTCCTCAATTGAACGTATGGTGTTGCTGTAGGTTTCGGGGGGTGTAGGTCGGAAAGCTAAGATTTATCCGTTGCGGCTCCGGTTTAATCCAGCCTCCGGGATCCCCCACATGATCAACAATCAGACTCAACGATCCGTCATACGTTTGCCAGTACACCCAATTGATCTTCGTACTAACCTGCAAGCAAGATACGGCCTTGACACCCTTCAATACAAAAAGCAAGGAGGAGTTTCTGTGCCGTACTCGGCAAGCGCAATCCGAATACATCATGTACCGAAAGTAAGCGCAGCGTCAACAACTTGATGGCCGCGTAGAGGCAACAATACTGAACACTGTACTCACTATCATCATAGACTATAGGACATTAGAAAGCCTTCCAGACTTTGAGAAGAAGATGAACTCTTTAAATATCCTCTCCGCACGCGTCATCGGCCAGAGCTCCACCCCGACGACATCTATATCACGCTCATTCTCGCAGAGTGATGCTACGAAAGGCTTACTGCGCGCAAACTCTGGGCGAAGAAGAGCCTCGGACAGTAGCTTACAGAATGAGAAGATTCTGGGAGGTGCGGAGAAGGATAGCGTCGCCGTAGAGGAGGCCGAGGACGAGCCTACTACCACCGGCGATTCGGGAGACTCTGTCAACGAGAAAACTCCTCTTCTTGAGGAGCAGAAGGAGAGTGAGAAGCCGCAGTCGAGAAGAGACAGATTACGACTGACAGCAAAAAGATTGGTGGATGCTCTGACGGAGTCACTGAAATGGGTCCTTTCGAAATTTGCTTCGCCCGGTGTATACATGGTCAAATGCTTTTACGACGATGACGGTCATTTTTCTTCTTTCATGCCGTTGCGGAGGATAAATCGCACTTTACTACGGAGGCGAGGTACGGCATCCACCGCATCAGCTGTCGGCTTGTCGGCTGCATCCGACCATTCAGATGCCAAAGACTCGAAACCTCATCGGAGCAGAAATGACAAACACATACCACCAACACTTTCATCTCAACACTCGTTCTCCACAAACGCATCATCGTCAGCCACCTCAGACTCTGACGGCGATCAGAAACGAAAGCACAAGAAAGATGCCCCTTCTAATCACACCCGCTCAAAGTCCAATGTGTCTACCTCGACCGAAGAAGCCTCACCTTCGAGGCGGTCAATCCGCATCAAGTTACACAACGAGGACTCCCAAAAGAGACGGAAGCCAAAGAAGCAGCACATAAACCCCAAAAAGAAGGACTCCTCAAACAACGACGGTTCCACGGCCCTTACAGCCGCGACCCTCAAATCCCCTACATCACCAACCTTATCTCTCGGAATGAGCAAATATCCTCGTGCCCCGGCCCCTCCCCGGCCCCTCATCCCGCGACGACAACCCTCTTATTCGACGCAAACCAGCCCATCACCTTCCCACCTCGGCCAAAAGACCCTCGTCATCGACCTCGACGAAACCCTCATCCACAGCCTCGCCAAAGGCGGCCGCATGAGCAGCGGGCACATGGTCGAAGTCAAACTCAACAGCCACGTCGCCTTCGACGGCGCCGTGCTCGGCCCTCAACACCCGATCCTATACTACGTACACAAAAGGCCCTACTGCGACGAATTCCTGCGCAAAGTCTGCAAGTGGTACGATCTCGTCGTCTTCACCGCCTCGGTGCAGGAGTACGCCGACCCGGTCATCGACTGGTTGGAGCAGGAGCGTAAGTTCTTCTCGCGGCGATTGTATCGGCAGGATTGCACGTTTCGTAGCGGGGCGTATATCAAGGATTTGAATGTCGTCCAGCCGGATTTGTCCAGGGTGATGATTTTGGATAATAGTCCGATGAGTTATATATTTCATGAAGGTGGGTCCGAGTTCTCTCTTTGCTCATCCCTTAAGTGATTGGATTATGCTGGTGTCTGACCGGGAATAGACAACGCTATCCCCATCGAAGGCTGGATCAACGATCCTACCGACAACGACCTCCTTCATCTCATCCCTGTCTTGGAGGGCTTGCAATACGCCACCGACGTTCGTGCCTTGCTCGCTTTGCGCAGGGGCGAAACGGAAGTTTGATTTGAGCCCAGCTTTTCTTGTTTGCATCGTGCCATGTCTCTCGGCGCGCAAGTTGTTTGTTCTATCGATACCGGCAAATTTCGTGTTGTGTTGTTGGTTTGATTTGGTAGGACGGCGTACCGTATGCTATGGTATCGTGGATATTAATAGAGCGAAACGGAGTATTGGGGCTTCTGCCCTCATTGTAGGATAGGGTACAGAAGCGATTACCACCTACCTACCTTACACGGTGCAGCGCAGCCTTAGTTGTCATGGCCTACCTGATTCGGTTACGTCTCATCAATATACCTCCTTCCTCATTTCCCTCTGTTAACTACACACTATGCGCACAGCTTGGCGTAGAGCCCAAGCAACCAACCAACTCATCCAGTAAAAATCTTACAAGTCTGAGCTTGAGATCGACGTCCGGGTGGTGCAGGTGTTTTATATCTCGCCACGGTACACGATGCGCTAGCTGAGGCACATTGGATAATGGGAGGTTCACCAGGACAGTTGGGTAATCCAGCCGTACATATCAAGTAGCACGCCCAATGTCCATGTTCTCCACGGTTGATTTCAAGACCGGAAGCACAGCACTACACCACAGCACGTAACACTAGGTATCATGTGAACTTCTCGGCATCGACGACATTGCATTATAATCCTCAAGCTCTTAGCTCTCCTCCGAGCTAGATCGCACAGCGGTGAAAAGATCGGTAAGCAATGCAAACCCCTAACATCCCACAAAATCCAACCAAGTTGAGAAACAAGACCGCTAAATCAAAGCACGATGTTATGAAATCTTTTTCCTAAGCCTCCTTTGGACTCTTCAGAAGGCAATCCCCTTGATACGAAGCGGCGCTCTGTGGGATATTCCGCCATCTTGAATCTCCGCCTTCTGTGCGGGTGTCGAAGGTGATTTCTTGGGGGAGGAGTGTGGGTGAGGAAGCGTTGCACAAGATCGCGGGAGGGCACGAGGATGAAGATGGTTTGGCGTGGAAGTTGATTAGGTTCGGTGAGACGGAACGACAGGCCAATGTTGATGTGTAGAGGCAATGTCGGACATAGCGCGGGTGGATGAAATGAGCCGCGGAAAGCAGAGCTTCAAGATCCAACGTGGAGGTCTACTAGAAGCCCAGTCGGAAGTCCATTCAGTATCCACTTAGTCCATCAAACGTGACCTTTGCCTCCGTTCTCTCCTGCTCGCGGGCCGTTGCCGGTCACGCTCACGCATCAGTTCCGTTGATCGGTCCTCAGCATCGGCGACGTCACGCGTATTCTCCCTTTCATCCAAAGCGGCCCGCTGTCGTTCCATCTCCAGACGCCGGACCTCAAGACGGTCGATTCTTTCCATCAATTCGCGTACTCTCAACTCCAGTCCTCCTAGGTTCCGATTCAGACCGGTTGCGGCCCACCATTCGTCCGGAATGTCATCCCTCCTCGCCAAAGCTTGAACGAGAGACTGCATTTGCGAGATTTGGTGCGCTTCGATGGTCGAGGGGTCTGAACTTCTCAGGTCCACGAATCCGGCTCTTCTGAAGGTGTCGTCGACAAGCCTATCAACGCTACGGCGGTCAGCTCGCGCTGCGGTTCCACCGTATTCGAGATTTCGCGCGGGAGTGTCTTCGGATTCATCCTCATCTTCCATATCCCAGTCGTCGGCTTCGGTCTCAGAGCCTTCAGAATCGGACATGTCGCATATGGGAATCAACGCTTCGGAGTTTTCAGACGTTGATGAAAGAGGCGTGACTAGCGTGTTCAAGGACGAGGCTGAGTTGGACGATAGTGACGACGCCGATGCTGTCGCTGAAGTGAAGGAAGAGCTTGCGCTGGGAAGATGCACGTCAGGTGCGATGGTGGTGAGTAGAGTATCCCAAGACGCATCTTCCGGACTCAAGCTACAATCTCTGTCCCCAAGACCGTCTAAACGAGCTGCTGCACGACGAGAAGCACGCGCATTCTCCTGAGTTATTGATTCGGTTATGCTTTGATGGCCAACGCGACGCAATGAGTTGGTTTCGTTTCCGTTCATACGACTTGCGGACGGGATAAGCATTACTTCCAGAGTGGACTCTGAAATACTAGGTGGGGATTGATATGTATAATTCACGAGATCATCAAAACGGTACGCCGGCGCGAACCGCGGTGTCAGCGACGCCGAACCTAGAGGGGTTGTGGTTTCGTTGGTTGCCGGAGTAGACCGGTTGGATACATCACCAGATGTATAGGGTGGCGTTGGGATGGATCGTGGAGGGCTGAGCCTTCTATCATAAGGCCCGGATCGACTCATAGGTCCATCAACTGGCAATGGAGGTCTGCTATAGCCATCGAGCCGGTAATTTCTGGTCCTGGAAGGTTGGAGAGCACCATTCCGCGGGATCCTCATACGCCTCCCAGGACGTTCGTAGCTTTGCGCATCGCGCAGAAGCGCTCGACCATTCTCCAATCGAAGTCTGTTACTGGCTTCAGCGTGAGCGCGGTCTGCTTGTGCCTGGACTGTGCCATCGGCATTGTGGTTTGGAATCTCGAAATCGGCTTCAACAAGAGCACTAAGAGAGCGCTGGCTCGTGAGCGCTGATGTATGGGAAGAAGCGCGTGGATATCGAACAGTGCGCTGACGCCTAATGGTTGAGCGCGCAGAAGCTGACGGATCGGTCTTGGTGGCAGCCTTAGAGTCCGTCACTTCGGGTTCACGGAACATTCTGTGCACAAAACTCGAGTCAGTAAACGATCAACGCGCATCATTATTTGCCCATAGGCCGCGACTGCACAAGTTTGAAGACCGGGGGTTGCCGAAAACGCGAGTGAAGCCGCAGAATGTTATAACTTACGGTAAACCCATTCCTTTCATATCAATCTCACTTCAAAGAATATCACCTCCGCGTCGCCACCATACTACAATACCCAAACCTCCTTCTCTCTAAGACGCGAGA
>QQTW01004706.1_pt1 | contig 10258 bp, 13 predicted proteins | sample 1904831 | NCBI WGS metagenome assembly QQTW01 (sample SAMN09435610, study PRJNA476489) | Subsurface metagenome, whole genome shotgun sequencing project.
CAACATTGCAATCCGAACCTTGCAGCTTTCCACTGAGCCAAGTACTGCATGTGGCTTTCATACGGCTGCAGGACTCTCTTCATAACAGCACCTTCTCTAAGAAGATCTGCCAGCCTTGTCATGTGCAGTGGATTGAGCAGATAGATCTTCAAGTAGAACTTGTAGCCAACGTGGAAGCCATAAAAAGGAATGCCCTTGACCAGAGAGATGTGCGCCACGTATGCATGCTTGCCGTCGTATATATTCTTGCGATAGCTTACGGCCAGCGCGTGATCAATGGAAAGCTGCAAGGTTCGGATTGCAATGTTGACCTCGTCCTCCAGAAGGCCTCCGCTGTATTCGATGTAGCAGTACTGAAATGCGCCATGGATATGCATGAGCACCTTCTGGCCAGTCTCGGTTGCGCCAAAGACGCGGATGACGGGGACTCTTGGCCTGTCCCTGATCTTGGTATTGTTTGAGAGGCCATGAGGCACGGGAGGATCGAACTCGTTCGGAGTCGCCTGGTAATGATCGATACAGTTCAGGCGGACTCTGAACGTCTCCATCGGTGACTTCACGGTGGGGGAGGGGTGTGATCAGGAAGTGGTCTGTGACGCTGCATCATTTCGGACACCTTGATGACTATCCAAGAAAAAATGGAGAAGAAGACTGTAACTTCGATCACAGAACGAGATTCCTTCTTCAAGTAAAGAAAGTTGGGGCAGTAGGACAATCAATATTGGTGACTGTTTACGTGGGTTTTGATCCACGGATGATACGCGACTGATGTCCTTGCCGAGGTTCTCCCGTCTCGTTGGATACAGCTCCCTTTTTGCTTTTGTTCCCTCTTCTCCTCCAATGTCGGAAATGTTAGCGACGACTGTCACTCTATAAGCCGTGCTGTTAATTCTGCTCACCAGTCTTGATGGACTTCACAAGCCTCATACTTAGACCTTGAAAGCTCGGGAAACCCATTATATTTCGTCCTTGTCAGCGCCTGTGGACGGCCAGCAACCTACCACCATGTCGCGCGCCCCTCCCAAACCCTCCCCCAACGATGCCTCCTCGTCGAAGCAGCCCAATGAATACATACCGAATTTCATTTCTCGCAAACCTTTCTACGTCGATTCTACCCTATCGGATGCCGACTACCTCGAACACCAGCGCCTCCAATCCCAGCCGCAAGATACTCTCGCGAATTCGAAATGGTACGAGCGGGGGCGCAAGCTCGGTCCCGCAGCAACCAAGTTTCGCAAAGGTGCCTGCGAGAACTGTGGCGCGATGACCCACAAGACGAAAGACTGCCTTTCTCGACCTCGAAAACAGGGTGCAAAATGGTCAGGCAAGGATATTCAAGCAGACGAGGTAGTCGAAGACGTCCACCTAGGCTGGGACGCCAAACGAGACCGCTGGAACGGCTATGACGCACGGGAGTACTCCGAAGTTGTCAAAGAGTACGAGGAGCTTGAGGCCTTGAAGAAAGCAGCAGCAGCAGGCTCCACTGGCCAAAAAAAGGTAGAGAATGGGGAAGAAATTGAAGACGGCGACCCCGAGACCGAATCTGCCAAATACGCCGAAGAAACTGACATGGGCCGCAACCAACCCACCTCAACCCGTAATCTACGCATTCGTGAAGACACAGCAAAATACCTCCTGAATCTCGACCTAGACTCGGCAAAATACGACCCCAAAACTCGTTCCATGGCCGACGTAGGTGACCCTACATCCAATACCGACAAAAACTTGAATAACGCTGCGTCCGCCCTCGTCGCAGACGAGAACTTCATGCGCTCCTCTGGTGACGCTGCTGAATTCGAGAAAGCCCAACGCTACGCGTGGGAAACGCAGGAACGGGGTGTCCGGGGCGGCCAAAAACTCCACCTCCAAGCCAACCCCACCGAAGGCGAGATACTCCGCAAAAAGCAGACTCAAGAAGCCACGAGTAAAAAAGAAGCGAGTCGAAGAGCTCTGCTGGAGAAATATGGCGGATCGGAACACCTCCAGCCAGCGCCGTTCCGAGCCGCGGAGAATGAGAGGTATGTCGAATATGATGAGAAGGGTGGTGTGAAAGGCGAGGTCCGGATTGCGGCTTCGAAATACAGGGAGGATTTGTTCGTGAACAACCACACCGCAGTCTGGGGCAGCTGGTGGTCAAACTTCCAATGGGGCTACGCCTGCTGCCACTCCACCGTCAAGAACAGCTACTGCACCGGCGACGAAGGACGCCGCGCCTTTGAAGACGCCCAACGGATCCAGGCCGGCAATCTCCTCATCGAGGACCGAACCTCCGACGCCGAAGCAGCCGCAGAAGCGCCGCAAGGCGAAGCACCCCCGGCCGATGCCGAGGCTGGCACGTCACAGCTGCAGCAGAGTCGAAGAGGAATAGAGATAGAGAAAGCGATAGAAGACTCGGAACCCACCACCACCACCACCACCACGGCGAAGAAACGTACCCTCCAGGAGATGCGGGAGGGCATCACCGAAGAGGAGATGGAGAACTTTAAGCGCACCCGAGCGGCGGCGGATGATCCGATGGCCAAGTTTCTGGGCAGGGATGAGCTGGTCCATTGAGTGGAACGGGGTTGGCTCAGGAAGGAGTCGTGCTGGCGTATCGGGTGTGAGAATCGGTACAGGCGTGGGAGTGGGATTGGGATTGGGATTGGGATTGGGATTGCGTGCTCCGGATCGAGATTTGAATCAGGTGGGCTGGCTTTTTCAGGGGAGGTGCTGCGTTTTAGCGATTATGGAGCATGACACTGGCTGGCATTGACGGTGGTGTTGTTTTGTATCATGAAGGCCCATCGTGCCGCGGCAGCTGGGGTGTTCCATAATTGTGAATTATACTCCGGAGGAATAAGAGTGGAGAGCGGCTCTTAATTTCTATGTCTTGTCAATGCTTGATGCTATGCAGTAAATCACACTTCCATCACCGCTCATGCCTACCCACCAATCCATTCATTCCACACCAACGATCCACCCACCACCACCAATCCTCCCTTCCCCTCTTCCCCATCCCATCCCATTCCATCTAATAAGGTCTAGCCGCCTGCTGACACGCCTTCAACTGCTCCAAATACCAACCACAGATGCCCATATTCCCCTGATTCTCATCCATGCACCTGGTGAAACTCTTGACGTCGGCGGCGCACGGCTGGTCCTGCGCGCTGCTATTGCTGCCGCCATACCCGCCACGCGCGGCGCTCTGGTTCTGGCTGCTGTAGAGACCGTTGTCCATGGGCTGGGCGTAGGCATCGCCGCTCTGCTCGAGGGGCTGTTGGTCCTGGGCGGCAGAGCTGGAGGAGCCGCCACCAAAGAAGCCGCCGATGGCGTGGCCGATGGAGGAGCCGACTGCGACGCCGCTGTTGGGGGGTCTGGGTCAGTGTCTGTCTGGGATGGGCTGGTGTAGCGGGGGGGGTGGTTGGATGTGAAAAGGGGCGTGGCAAGTGTAGATATTCTTCAGAGTCCGGACGCAGTTTTTTCATCTTTCTTCTTTCTTCTTCCATCTTCAATGGGGATTGGACTTACGCAGCGGTGCTGGCCATCTGGCCAAAGAGACCGGGGCTCTGTTGGGCACCGGCCTGGGCGGGAGCTTTCTGCGCAGTGGTGGACATCGGGCGTGACTGCTGCTGGTTGCCCATGGACCGGGGTGGAGGAGCTGGAGCGGTGGGACGGGAGGGGGCGCTGGGAGCGCGAGCTGGGGCTGAACGGCCACCACGGGAGCGAGGCATTGTTGAGGATTGGAAGAAGTCTTTTGGAGGGGGGCTTGAGATGGAAGAGATAGATGGTCTGGTTGGGTCTTGCTTGACTGGACAGGATATGTGCAGTGGAGGGCGGTAAGTAGAGATGGAAGTTGAAAGTGAAGAAGAAAGCTTCAAAGGTCCGAGGCAAGCTAACTCGCTAACTCACTAACTCACTAACTAATATATAAGACAATTAGTAAATAGTGGACAATACCCTTCTGGGAGATGTACACATCTTTCATCCTCCATCCTTCATCCATTATCCTTCATCCTTTATCCTGTCATGCTTCACGGCATCCCGTTTCGGCGAATATCTCATCAATACCATGCAAAAACTGATGATACACGTCACGAATCTGATTGAGTCCCATGATCAGGTGCCCAGCTTCTTTCTAGTCGACAAGGAAAAGTTATGGTGTGAAAAGAACCTCGATTGCTACTACTTTACATAAGCAAGAATGGAAAAAAACCCCTCACTACTGGATACCAATAACGACGAGGACAGTAGTCAATGTGCACAGCCAATCCCTCGCCATGTTCTCAATCCCGCCAATGCTCTCTGTGTTGGTGGCGCGTGTAGTCTTCACCTCGGTGCTGGGGGTGGAGGAGGAGGATAATCGGATGGAGGTGGCGGTGGAGCATCTCCCGACGGAGGTGGAGGAGGCGGCGCATCTCCCGGCAGAGGTGGTGGAGCTCCATATTGATGCATGAATGAGCTGATGCCGGGTGGTGCCGCTGACGGTGGTGCATCGTAACCCTGATCATAGCCAGATCCTGGGTAACCACCATAGCCGTATGCGGCCTGTCCTCCCGGAGGAGGAGGGGGGGGGAAGAACCTGCTGCTGTTGCTGCCAAGGAGCAGCGCCGCCACCAGGCGCTCCACCGTACCCGCCGTAACTGTCTTGGTCCCTATTTCCACCAGCCCAGGGGCGGGCGGACGAGCCGCCTTGATCGCGAGCGCCATAATCGTCACGACCACGGTCGTTTCGTTCACGCTGCCATGGCGCAGCCCCACCAGTTGGCTGGCGCTGCCAGGGTTTGACATCACGGTCCCCACCAAAAGACTCGCCTTGGTTGTACATGCCAGGCGCAGCTTCGATACGTTGAGGTGGCACGTCACCATTGCCTGCTGGGTTGCCAGAAAGTTCGTTCATGAGTTGCTACAGGGGAGTGAGAACAGAGTCAACCACACAGAGGAACGGGATTGAATAAGCATACCTCGTATTCTCTGTCAACAGCATCGCCGCCACCAATGCGTTTCTGAGGAGCGCCAAAGCCAGTGGGGATCTCGTTCCTCGAATCTGACCCTCGCTGCCTTTCGGTACAGTCACGAGCCATATGACCAGCGTTACCGCAAATTCGACAAATGATGTTGGCAGTAAAGTTTCGCTGTTCTGGGCAGTCATATTTGCGGTGTCCAATTTGCCCACCTAAGCAGGTCAGCGTATATGCATGGGAAAATGATGTCTAATTACTCACAATTCTGACAAGCTTGGTTCTCATCGTCTCGAAGCGTTCCATTCAAAGCTGCAAGCTCACGCAATTGATTTCGCTTGAGTTCGTTTTGTCCTTCGGGGATGGAAGCTGCAGTTTCGATGACCTGATGAATCAATTTCTTCGCCTTGTTGACCTTCTCCTCAGTGTCTGCCATGATCAAGCAATGTAAATCTTCTTCCTGGTTACTGGTGTGAGCTGCATCAGAGCGTCCCTTGCCTTCTTTGACAGAGCCTTTGCCTCGGATGGCAATCTTGGCCAAAGACTCGGTCTCCATTTTTTTCAAGGTGTTGCCACGAGGTCCAATAAGTAGTCCAACTTTAGTGATAGGAAGGCTAAGTGTTAGTCTTTGAGTCTCAAGATGTACATGAATGCAGGAAGAACAAATAGTTAGTGTTAGTGCTGGAGAAATAGTTGAGAAGAACAAGCCGCGCAAGCTGCGCAACTGTACTGCACAAGGAGGGAAAGGCACAAACAAGAAGAATAAACGGAGTTAGAGGGTTAGTTATCATACTGAAGTTAATCTCTGGGTAGTCATTGACAGGCACATAGACCTTTTCCTGTGTCTTAGTAGGACGCCTGTAGTCAGAAGGTGGATGATAATTCGGGATAATCTTCATCGCCTTCTCAATCTGCTTGTGTCGCTCATCTTCAAGACGTTTGCGGTAGCGATGTTCTCGGGTATTGACACGTCGGCCGAAGTTGTCGTACTGTGGTGGAGGCGACGGCGACCTAAATTCATTAGCACGTCTTGATTTGTCTTGATTTGTGACGGGGGACTGAGGTTCTCACCGATCTCCATCCGCTGGAACAACATCATTGATTCGGAGCTTTTGACTGATTTCCTCAATACGCAGATGCAGTGTATAAGCTTCAAGCTGTTCGGTAGTCATATTGGCCATGATCATCGTAGGGAGGCCCATCAGGCCGGCTGCCTTGTTCTCCTGGGCATCTCCCCATCGGTTGCGCTTCTTGCGCCGCTTCACGCCATCGTCAACTACTGGATCTGTCGCAGATGTGTAAGTGTGTGTTTCAAACTGACAGGAGCCGTGGGACGTACCTCTGATAGGACTACGACCGCGTTTGTAGCTCGCATCAGCCATTGCAGCAGACGAGGACGAGGGAGTGTAGCCACCATCCTGCGTGTCGCCATCATCGCCTCCAAACCGGCGGCGGTTGCCGAGAGGGATGTTGTTCGAGCCAGTGATGCCTTGATTTCGCCAGGCCATCTTGAAGGATCTTGCTTGAATCCTGTCGTCGACTTGTAGAACTCGGAATGTGGAGTTCGTTGGATGACCAAGGCTTGGTGAGCAAGCAGAAGCACATTTCATTTTGGCCAGACTAGCGCTAACCCCAGCAAGACTTAGCGTACTTCCATCCAGAAGAACTCTAGTACTTAAAATGCTCCGAGCTATCATTCACATCCACCAATCACAATACCAGGATTCTTTGTATTCAATCCGATACTTTGATGGCACGAGTAAGACCTGCTCCACTGGATCGGAAAGCGAACCAAAGCATTGGCATGACCTTTTCAGACTCATTTCCTGGCCTCAAGATCAGTCATTCCTCCAGTTGAAGGCACATGTTCACTGCTGAGCACCTATAAATGTATCGAAAATGCTGGTATTAGGGACAATACCTCTTCCACTCCGACGCGGACTACGATATCATCGACGAGCTTTGCGACAGGACCGGGCTGAGGCTACACTCATCTGAGAAAGAAGAAGAATGGATCAAAGCTCGAAATGCCTTCAACGACTGCAAATTCGATGAAATCTTCAATACCATCCAGGCCGAGAAGAAAAAGATCACCCTCATCTTCCTGACTGCCATCGCCATGCAACTGGGCGTGAACGTCAAGAATAACCAACGCAAACCAATCCAGCAAATTCACAGGAAGTCTTCGCTCACGAAAGGCGCGGAGAAGCAGGTAGAGAAGGCGCTGGAAGAGTACGAGAATGGTAAAACCATGGTCCTTCGAGAAGAGCAAACGCCTCCACGAGATCACGCAAGATGGAAATGACCATCGTGTCAAAAGCCCGTTTTCCACCTGGTCCGGAGGCCAACTGTCAAAGCAGGATGAGCTTGCCAAGAAGGACACCATCAAAGAGACGGGCCAAGTTTTTCGAAGAGAGCTAGGGCAAATGTTCAGAAATATCCTGCGATCCAAACAGGAGGAATCATTTTGCTTCAGCCTCGGAGAAGTGGAAAGAACCCGCAGATCAGGGGCCTGGATTGCTGTGCGGACCTGAAGGAGAACGCACAAAACGGTCTATGAGGGAAAGGCGGGCAGGGAAGGAAGGCTCTAATCTTCAAGGGAAAAAGCATGATAGGACAATATCGACTGATCTGCTGGGCGCCGTTAGTGGCATGAGCTTTCTCAAATAAATCAAACAAGCTCGAAATGCGGTAGGAACGACGAATCGTTTGCCCATATCACATCTCATACCTTTCCATAACCCCCATCTCTCGTCGCCGAAAGTTCCCCATCCATCTCCTCTTTGCTCATCTCCTTGACCTTCCGCTTCTTGGATACTTCCTTCCCATGATTCCACCCCCCAGAACGCTTCAACATTCATATCGCTGACAAGCTGAGGCTCGATCCAGCTTGACGTCCATCAGTAGGACGGCGGGCGTGTCAGCCTTGAATTGATCATTGAAGGAGCTCGCGCTATACAGACAAGTCAGCTGGAAAAGACCCAACGAAGGCCATGACAAAGGTCTGTGCGTGGTGATGTAGATCTCCTGCGAAGACCTCCGATGTCAGTCTGCTCATTGGCGGACCCTCACGTCCACTGGTCAAAGGACTCGGAAATAGTAATGACTGACTTGACCATCTCCGGAAGCGTGAGTTGAAAGGACGAAAACATCCTCTCTTGGAATCACTGATATTGCAAGGAATACACACAAGAGCTTCCTATCTTGACATTTCTTCGCCTTTGAGAACTCGACGACAGTAGCATGTAGGGAGAGAAGAAAATATAAACCTGATCCTCAGCCTCCACTCATCTCTTGCATATCACTTCAGCTGGGTAGAACGATGATACTGTAAAATTCTTAAGGGTCGAGTCTGGCCACCTAGGACCCCGAGAGTGCTCTTACTTAGAGCACAATTTCAGCGCGGGAGATTGCAATACTGGGTTCGTATGTTCGTCGATGGACAGCCCTCGGCCAGAGGCATGAAACCCAATCCAATTTCTAACTTGATTAATGGTGTACCTAAAAGGGTCGATACCTTAGGTTTTTTCTCGGACTCGTTTGACTGAAATTGCATAGCTTGCCGTATCGGTAGAGACTCGAGCAGATCATTTCCTGGCCAATATGCTTCTTGCCCTTGCTTTTTCCATGGGAAGTATTCTTGAAAGCCGACGTAAGCTATGGTGCCAATGATTTTCTTCTTGCCTACGGTCCCAGGCGAGTTATTTTCGTTCTGGAGGGCGTCGGTGGGCCAGGGTCGTTCTCGTTTCCATGACCATAGCAACAGTGTGGGGAACAGGGAAAGGTCTGGTCGAATCTGGGGCCAGGGAGGAGAGCGGCAAACAGCAGACCCACTTCCCCAATGATGCGGGAATGTGACGGACAACATTCTGGAGAAGGAGAATAGGGAAACGTATGAGGTGGGGAGCCAAAGTCCGCGTTACAGACAGATGCAGACACAAGCGGCGCAAGTTGACGAAAGGTGGAGTAGGGTAGGAGTCGCCCGCGTAGTAGTGGGGCAAGAGGCACTGTACAGGTTGATTCATTCGATGTGATCCAGACGCGAACGGTGCACATTCGAAGAGCGTAAGAACAATACCCGCCAGTACCTAACGAGGTAGACCTACTTGGAACGAGGTCTGACTTTCGTGGAGAACATGCTCTTCTCCAGCTACGTCTCTTCTGGACTTCATTCAAGCTGCTGTGAACGGTCATGTGGGGTATGGGGGAGTGACTTCCCCGTGGGGACTGGCAGGAAACCCCCGCGAAGACGCACGCGAATCGCTTGCTGTGGAACTTAGCATCGTAGTTCGCATCCTTTCGGCAAGCATTTGTAGATGCTGGACTTTGCAATGAAGGCTAAGCGTGAACCGGTGTGTTTGTAGATCTGGAGACCCCGGACTCCACTTGCTCTGGCCCCACTAACCGATTTAGCCATGGAAAGTCAAAGGTCAGCCAGTCGCCCGCAAGCACGTTCCCCACGGAAAGATGTGATGTGGGCTTCATGGAGAATCGCCAGGAACGGCCTAGTAGTATCCACCCTGGTATGCCAAGATTCCCCGATCGAGTAGTTGCTATCCACATCGCATCCCCTGGCCGATGTTAGTCGAAAGCGATGGAGTATTGGGTCAAGAGGGTAAGGATGATTGTGAGAAAGGCTGTCGTAGGAATAGTATAAATAAAGTAGTACTTTCCTGCTGAAATTTGGATCCTTCACTCATTCAACAACATCTGGAAATCAAACATTGAAGATACATACCTATTTGAACCTCCTCCAACCTCTCAGCCTTTCCAACAAGAGATCATCAAGTTCCTCAACCTCATCTTCACAACATCAAGACCATTCGCTGTTCCCTATCGATATCGAATATCGGTGGCCTCCACAACTTGCCTTGACAGCTTCCAAGAGCTGTCCTCCTCCCTCAACAGAAGAGACTTACTCATAAACTCAAAGCACCTCTCCCAACGCCACCACGATGTCCTCAAACCCCGCCTTCACAAGCCTCTCCTCCTTCCTCTTCTGCGTGAAGAACCTCGACTATCAGCGCCGGCATAAGATGCCCGCTCTAACTTCCTCCCGTCAATGGGCCGCTGTCTCGCTCATCTCGTCACTCTTCTTCCTCTGGGGCTTCGCGTATGGTCTCCTGGACACGATGAACTTCCACGTCCGGGAGATCATGGGCCTGGAGCGTAAGCACGCTGCTCTGCTCGCCACCGGCTACTATGCCGCATATCTTCTCTGCCCGCTACCAATGTCTGGGCCAATGATAAGGAGGTGGGGATACCGCTGGACCTTTGTCATCGGGCTGATCCTGTTTATGCTGGGCAACTTTGCAATGGGC
>QQTW01004707.1_pt1 | contig 10258 bp, 7 predicted proteins | sample 1904831 | NCBI WGS metagenome assembly QQTW01 (sample SAMN09435610, study PRJNA476489) | Subsurface metagenome, whole genome shotgun sequencing project.
GCTGGCAAGGATCAAGTGGGAGTGTAGGAGATAGGTGATCACGTGCCAACACTAAGGAATCTCCATATAGCTAGATAGACCTGAGTCACACACACGACACAACTCACACACAATAAAACACATGGCTCTCAGCCTTCGATTCCTTCCCTAGTTGCTACAACCACTACCTGTCAAGATCCTTCAGAGTTTGAACAAGTACAGCGACCTTCCAAATGTCTGAGCCTACCTTTCATTACGGAGTACGGACGAGATGAGCTGTCCGTTGTTGTTTTTTTGCGGTGGATGTAGTGAAATGATGATCGAGACGAAAGAATCAGGTAGTCAAGCAATATAGCAATAGATTGAATAGATTTATAGCGTGTATATCATCTTCCGGCATCAATAATTGCTTTCACTTGAGCTGGCATGCTTTTAATGAGCTTGTCATAGTGAAATTGAGAAATGAGAGACCAAGCAATAGGCGAAACTTCGCTGATCACCATTTAGCGTCAGCAGCGATAAAATGCAAAAGATTAAGTACCAACTGATGTACATTTTCCTTTAATGGTGGCCAGCAATGCTCAATGGGATTCAAATTTGATGAGGATGGTGGTCATTCCATCACGCAATATAGGTTTGTTTCAAGCTACTCTTGAATGTAGCCCGCACTATGAATGGATGCATTGTCATACATAAAAATATTTGTTGCTATAATCCCTTCAGTGTTGCATAGAATAAATAGTTGAAGTTGTAAAAGTTGAAGGTAAGTCTTTGCAGTCACTTTCTCTTTTGCTGCTTCATAGTCTTGCTCGTGAAACTCAAGTTGAGAACGCTTGAGACTGTCAAAAGCTGTCCACACGATCATCGACACCTTGCTACCATTGCATTTAGGTTGAATGGCAAATAGTTTCTTTTTATCTATTGGCATTTCATCCACCCATTTTTATTTGACTCCTTTGTTCTGTTTTACTGAGCATTCATCACTCCAAACAATAGTTTTTTATTCTATCTCTGTCCAATGCTCATGATTTGTTGCCTACTCAAGTCTTTTGGCTGCTCTAGCCCTGTCTAATAAAAAGTGCTTCTTTTTTGCCACATGTGCATGTTGTCTTCTTTTAGACAACGTTGCATTATTGAAAAACTCACGCTTGAAAACATGGTCTGATGAAGTACTCAAAGAAGAGTGTCTGAATTGTGCCGTAGTTTGTCCGTCACAGTTTTATCTTGTGCCAACGTTGTTTTCCTTGGACGACCACTTCGAGGCTTTGATTCACCTATTTATTGTCAGCACTATTCTAAAGTCTTGGAAGATTGCCCACCATTGATTCTTGCTGATCCATTTGTAGGCATCGTGTTGGATGATCATTCACCCAACACCTAGCGTATTGCCCCTCGAGAGCAGCCAGTCTGCAACGCGGCCTGTCGCCCACCGGTGCTAGCCTCGAGGGCTCCCAAAATCCTACCCTGTTCCTCAGGGGTCAACTCTTCGTTGTGACCTCAAGGCTGGTCTGGGTCTCAAGGCATTGTTAATGATGTCTATCAAGGTTAGTGAACGTGTATATTCCAATCTGTTTTGTTGTTTACCTAGCTAACTACACACAAGAGAGAAAAAACGACGTCGGGCGGCTCATCCCGCCTGTACTCCGTAATGGAGGGTGGGCTCAGACATTTGGAGGGTCGCTGTAGCTCAGACCAGTAAAATGGTTACGAGAAGCCGGGCACGTAGAGAAGCGGCTGAAGAAAATTCTTGATTTCATTATGTTTATTCCTTTCAAATTAGACCCGGTGTGGCCCTAACCGGGTGGTGTGGCCATAGGGAATCAGGGTGTGGACGCAAAAGATCGGGGTGTGGCAATAGGGGGACCCAAGAAAAGGGGAGCAGCTAAGAATCTGCTGCCGCGAGGGCTTCTGAGCCAGCACGACCTTCACATCACCGTGAGCAATCCACGGAAGTCACTTGTCGGAGGAGGAGATGCCGTCCTGTTATTGGCGGGTTAAGCCTTCTAGGAGACGAAGGGCAGGCGAGCGGTCGTCTATGAGATCAGCAGCAGGCAGCGACCATACACGTGTAACTCACATCTGATCTTGAGCATCTCAAGGGTCAGGCCCAGCAGTGGTCCGACGTGCGGATGATGGATGGCGATGGTGAGTCCTTGGACGGGTCTGTTCGAATCGCATCAGTCATTTTGCATCACGACCGCCTCGAACGCGAAACTGAGGGCCCAGGCGAGCCAATTGGAAGACGTCACGCGGGCGATCTCCGTCAGGTTTTCCCCAGTCGGGAACAAAGGCTGAGTCTTCGACGCTATGCCCCTCTTTCAGGGAAATCCTTCAGAACACAATCTCAGTCACTTCTCGACTTGATGGCGTCGGACAGAAGAAGTGCCAGCGATGGACCCGTTGAGCATCACTGTCTCCATCGTAGCAATTTTGACTGCTGCCGCCAAAGTCTCGAGCATTCTTGGACTGGTCAAAGATGCACCCGAGTCCATGTCAGCGATCCTAATCGAGGTGGATCATATCAAGATTGTCTTTACAGCGCTGCGAAAATTCCTCGACAGGACCCATCGCTTTGCACCACAGCGAGCTGCACTAATTCAGCTGGACGATGTCGTCGTCGTTCTTACCCAGACTGTTCTGGTCTTCTCGGAGCTGGAAACCCTTGTTCGACCGCTCTCCGCCCAAGGCAGCTTGTCACCATGGTGGCGGCTCAACTGGGCTCGGCACCAGCCCACAGCTTCGCGACTCGTCAATCAACTTCAACGGCATAAGGTGACATTGTCGCTCATCCTTCAAATCATCCAATGGTTAGTAGGTTGCGTGGCCTGTTATGAACTCTCTTCTAACGCCTACAGTGACTCCAATGTTGATGCTCAGCACAGCGCTGCCTCTTTGCAAGATAACATTGAACAACAAGTGGAGAGCAGCTCAGATTGGGTTGCACGTTTGGAACAGTTACAAATTTCACCCAACGCCAATCAGCCAAATGAAGTCATCAAACTTGTATCGATGCCTCCACATGGGTCTTCATTTGAGCAAACTCCGTTAGCTGGTGACACTCCACCAACTCGAGCACCAAGCCCACCGTCTATCGCCCAGACAGACGAGTCAATTCCAGACGCAGACCCCTCAGTTCAAGCGACTTTCGAGGTCGTCTTGTCGACGACCAGAGTCTACGACCGAGTCAAAGACAGAGAGATTGACGCAATGAGCAGAGTTTCAACAAACCGATCACGTGCATGGTCGGTCCTCTCGGGCCTTAGCCTTGCTGAGGTATCAGCAGTTGCGGTGATCAAACTACCATTACATGTTCCGGAGCTCCAGCGATTCTGGAACCTTGCCTCTCCTTCAGCGATGAGCACAGATACATCACCTGCCAGTCACTACGATTGGCTGGATGGCACCGAAAGGAGCAAATATCATAATATCCCTAACAAGATGCAAGATATGTTGAAAGGGAACAGCCGTGCGGTGTTTGCCTAGCTGGCTGCCGCCTAGCAGGCAGCCGCCAACCCGGGGACCGGCTACTACTGCGGCCCCACTAGCTAGTCAGATGGAGTGGAATAACAACTCACTCTCTCTCCACAGCGAGAGAATCCAGCAGCCACAGAGCGTGCTGAGACTATTGAGTATCACCCAGACTTGAGAGACCGCTGCTAACGAGTGCCATTTGCGTGTTGCAACAAGATAAAGAGTGGCGGCGCTACTATGGGCTTGACCAATATAGGCTTGCCAGTGCGCCTAAAGATGGAGGGCCTCTCAAAAGAATCAACAAAGAACTATGGGATCTCGCGAGAGACCCTTTATCTAGTGCATCAGCAGGGCCTCTTGGTGATGACCCGGTACGTAGTTGTGTTCCATTCGATATGTCTTGCATTTAGCAAAGAGACAGTTCCATTGGTCGGCAAGTATTGCTGGGCCCGTGAGATTTTCCTCCATGATTCTTTTGTTGATTGTATATTAACATCCGCATCTAGTCTCCTACCCCATATTCCGGCGGCGTGTTCTTCTTGGCAGTTCACTTCCCGCCAGATTATCCATTCAGGCCTCTGCGCATCAACTTCACAACTCGAGTATATCATCCCAACATCAACGCGATTGGACAAATATCTCTCGATATCTTGGGAGACATGTGGTGTCCTGGTTTGACAATCCGGATAGGTATTTATATCCGTCGTTGCTCGCACAGATCTGTTGTTGCTGAGGTTGGGTACTCCAGTGCTTTTTTCTATTATCTCTTTCCTGGATGACCCAAATCCAGACGAGCCTCTCGTTCCAGAAATCGCGTATGTCTACAAAACGGATAGGGCCCGGTACGAATCAACAGCCCGCGAGTGGACAAGGAGATACGCTATTTGACCCCAAATGCCATATCACCTGTTGCATACGACTGATTGAATGGAGTCGTCTGCTGGGCCCTAGCAAGGACGCCCTCGTTGACCAACTGAGGACTCGTGAGGCTACCCATACTGATTAATATGGGGTGGTGAGGGCAGGCGAGGCCTAGCGAGCGCTTGCGGAGCGAACGACTATTCGCCCTGTAGAGACTAGTCGTCAGAGACCTCGCAGTCAGTCGAGTCCTAACCTCGGCGTGGCGACTAATTGCCACACCAAAAACCAAGGACCGAGACTAGTCGGCGAGGGTAGACGGCGAGGCTCCTGACTCGAGAGGTCTATATGGACCCCCGAGTCCTCAGTCGAGTAGCTAGGCTAGTAGTCAATAGAATCAGTCGAATCCTCCCAATTCAACGATCCTGACGATCTCGACTATCGAGTCACGTGCTCCTCAGACGTCTAGCTGCTACAGGTTATGAGCCCGGGTTGAGCGCCCTACCCTCGTAACGTCTGACGCAGCGATTCGAGTATTAACTTGAGTATTGATTCGAGTACTGAGTATTAGGAGTACTAACAGGACTCAATAATACTAGGTCAGTATAGCCTCTATTGGTGCTGCTGTCGAGCACAAGGCTAGACTGCCTACCTTAGGTAGCGACATCTACCACGAATGGGCAGTAGCTATTAAGACATGGCTACTAGCCAAGAGTCTCTGGGGTATAGTCTCAGGGTCTAAGACTCGACCTACTGAGTCGACTGCTGCTGAGGACTAGGACTAATCAGACGCTTACGCGAGGTCTGTTATTATTACGGCAGTCAGTCGGTCTCAATATTAGCATATAATTAGCCTCAATACTGCAAAGAAACAATGGGACGCCCTCAAGAGGGTTCATGATAGTCCAAATAGGCATAGACTGGTTAGTCTATTGCGACAGTTCTACCGATTCGACGCCGGGACTCGATCTATTGACGACGCGGCGGCTAGCCTGCCTCAACTACAATTGGATATTAGGAGTCTACGTCAAGAAGACTGCCCGTCAAACTATACTAAGGCTATTGTCCTAATGGACTCGGTCGGCGAGGCCTATAGAGGTGCGGGACGGGATCTCGAGAACTCCTGTGTTATCGGTAACTCTAATCCACCCCAACGCCGCCTCAAATGTGAAGCAAGTGGGGCAGCCAAATAGCAGCAACAGAGCACTAGATTTTGAATAACTCCACAACCATATACAGATGAATTTAGCAAAAGCTTAGTTGCAGATGTACGTAGGGCTAGCAATAATCATGAGACAATCTCTTTGCGTTGCTCGTCTGGCTGCTGTTTCTTCTTTCGACCTTCAAAAATATTCATTCCTCCCCTTCAATCAAATGATTTCCTCGATGTTCCTGGGTATACTGTCATAAGCTGGCTAGCAAACGAAGCTCGAACGCTACTCCGTTTGCCTTTGTTCAGGCCAAACCTACTCGGCAAAGACTTTTTATGCTAGGATTTACTAGTTCTAGTGCCTAGAAACCTTTTGTCGAATTAAAATCCCCATCCGTCAACTTGTCACTTGTTGCCTAGCAATCAAGAGCTAGGTCAGCTAGCCAATCACACCTTGGCTAGCTGCTTTGTCAACTTCGTTACACATCCCCCTGGCCAGAGCTATGGTCAGGATGGAAGGACCAACATTCTAGACGTCCTGGAACGTTGCTATTTCTTGGCAGGAGTCATGGTTTGCCCTATTGGTATGGTGTGCCTTGATTGAGTCTGCCAATCAGCTAAGGACATCTACTTCGTTTGTTTTGTCTGACAAGACTAAGCTATCCTATGACATGGAAGCTTTGTTCCAGACTCTTGTTTTTGACTAATGGTTATCACGAGGTCGGTATCAGCCAGCCAAAGAGTTGCCAAGCTCTGAAGCATTCCTGGCTCCTAGCCAGTAGGAGGGTGTTCCACTCCTACTTCGTTTACTTCGTTAGTTCATTTTGAGCTTGGAGTCTTCAGATGCTAGTCAAAAAGCTTCTGATTTTGAAGGAAGACTCTTTAAGGACAATACCGAGGTCATGGAAAAGCCGAGGGCCAAGGCAAGAGGATGAAGCAGATGATTCTTATGTGTCCTAGGTGGCAAGGTTGCTTCGTTTACTTCGTCAGGATGGTAAAGAAGCATGACATGGCTCACGCCTCAGATGTGTATATAAGGGCTGCTTTGGTGTTTTCCAGAGAGCTCAGCTTTGAACTCATTCAGTAGCTAAAACCTACCTTTGACTACTGGGCAGTAAGGTTGACAATTTGTTTGCTTCGTTCACTGCTGCTAGCTTTACATTGTTTACTTCGTTTTTGACCTCTGAACCCTGGAACCTCTTGAAGAGGACTCGCCGCCCACAGACCCGCTAAACAGTAACAACGCAGTCAACGCTTACACGTTGGTATGGAAAAGAAAATGTGTTGTAAATGTCCTGCGCAAGCTTTAGTCAAGAGTATGGAAGGAGTGATTTGGTCGTTATATGGAAAGGGGATGAAAACGCACGAAAGGGAGGTATCACACTTTGCTCCTACCTCACGGTGTTAAAAGAATATTCGCCTACCGTCTTGGGCAAGTCAGAAACATTCATGCAAGACAATGCTCCTATCCATACGGCTTGAATAGTCAAGAGCTAGTTGCAGGAAGAGAACATTTCTTTACTCGAGTGGCCACCATATTCACCTGACCTCAATCCAATAGAAAATCTGTGGGAACTGCTGAAGAGCAGGATATATAAGCAAGATAAAGGCTTGCTAAAAGGTCGGGGTTCTGGACCAGACGTCAAGGAGCGTCTGATTGCAGGGTCATGTCAAAGTTGGGAGGCTGTTCAAGATAAGCATTTTACCACTTTGGCGGCAAGCATGCCCCGTCGATGCCAGGCAGTGATTGACGCCGAGGGATGGTATACTGGCTATTAGTTTTACTAGCTATTCTATCAGATTTGGACGTTATCGTTACATTTTCCCGGTGCTGATGCTTGGCCGGTTACTGCCCGCTCGATTTTCATTGTAACCCCCCGGTATACCGGTTACTAGCTACTCTACTAGCCATACAATTCATTGCAATCTAAGCCTCCCATTAACCTTCTAACAATGTGGCATTTTGACCGCTTACTGCCGGCTTAGTTTCACCTGGCAACCCCCAGTACTATTGATCGTGTGTGGTTCTACCGAGTCGATTTTTGCGGAGGGGGGTTTCAAACTTCTGTCCCCCCACTGTAATTCGAAGCCAGTCGCGGCTGGGCACTGGGCGCGAATGGGTCGGAACAAACAGAGCGACCTTCTCCTCAATACTCGTTCTCAGTCCATGACAGCTGAAAACCTCTCCGGAATCAGCGGTCAAAGGTGGGGAAGAAAGCAGTATCGCCGACCTCGTTCAGGGATCGGAAGTGACCGAGGACCTGATTGTCCTCGGTGTAGATGGCTGCTCCGGAGCAGCGCTCGAGAATCCGATCGGTCCTTTGTCCGAAGTAGGCAAACATCCCCCTTGAGAAACGATGCGGTTTCCTCGCGGCTTTGGGTTCGTCGACGAGCAAAGGCTCGTATCGACTTCCCAAGACCGTCGCCGTACAGACACCGTGAAGCGGGTTATTCATCTGAACCATGTCCCCCGCGGAAGACCTCCTCTGAGGATCGTTGAACTGCTTGAACGGCATCACCGACTCCCCTTCGTCCGCCAAGGCAGCGCGAACATACTCCAGCCGAGACTTGTGAAGCAAGAAGAGACGATGAAGATGGGGCAAGTGATGACGATGGAAAGGGGTCAGTCAATGAAGATGAGATAGAGGAAAGAGATAGGCACAAAATCTATTACAGGAAGTAGTCTGACTTTACAAGCTCCCTCTCGCTAGGGCACTGAAAGGTGCTGTTGCAAGTACCAGGTACTTGCAATGGCAAAGGAAGGTTGCACGATGTCAGGAGCCTCAAGAACAGCTGGCAACGATGTTTGGCATTTAAGACTACGGTCAGCTCCACTAATCAGAAGCGACTGTGAATCAACTCGCATGAACCGTCGCCGGGGGCGCTGGCATGTTGGTGGCCTAGCCCCGCTGGCCTGCTCCCGTATGATCTCAGTCCGCCTCATCTCCGAATACGATAGACAAGGCGGAGCCTCTCGTATAGCGATGAACTATCCTGCAGCATCAAATTTGAGATCAATGTAGCCCGATACATATACCGGGCGGTGTCTGCCCGGTGCTCCAGTGGTTCTGCCATCACTAAACTCTATCCAATCACCATCTTCTACCTTATCCATTCTCTCGAGCTGACCTCATGCGGACACTCATCACATTCGCCGCCGCAATGGCGGTCGTCCCTACAATCGCAGCGTCATTCGAGATCAAACCGCCAATGAAGGGCTTACCCTCCTATCAGCAGGTCGTCGAAATTTGGAAGGAGTACAACAAACCGCCTCCTCCACCCAGTCCGTGCCGCCAATGCGAAAAAGACCATCTAACGATCGTGAGTTTCCATCTCCAGCTCCATGACGGAGAAATTCGAAGGCTGACCCTCAGGCACACACAGTTTGACGACGACATGGAGCTGCTCAACATCTGCCTGAAGGAGAAAATGTGTGTGCGGGATAAAACAAACCCGCGGCTTTACACAGACGAGATACGACCTCGTTCGACAGGACCGAAGCCGGCTGATGTGCCCACTAAACCTGCTGCGGTGGGAGAGGAGAAGAAGGGCAACCCGTACAACGGCGCTTTGCTCATTATGAAGCACATGGCACAACAAGCCTGGAAAGAGCGCAACAAGCCGGCCCCTCCACCGAGCCCGTGCTGGGCATGTGTCGACGAGCATCCAAAGATTGTGAGTTCTTCGAGTTCCAAAGACATAAGACTTAAAGGCTGACGCCTCGGGGTGCACAGTCTCATGACGATAGTCTGATCCTCGATGCATGCTGGAAGAAAAACAAGTGCGTGTGGAACAGAGAGAAGCGTCTCTTCGAGGATGAAATCCTACCCTCGATGACCCCGGGATAGCCGGTCGCTATTCAAAGCGGTAAGGGCCTAAAGCTAATGAAACGCGCTCGTTCTTGCCGTGGGGACGCCCGGTATACTGTCCGGATGCCCAATGTACCAGCGCTGATTGGGCGTGCTCTCATGCGCTGCAGTTCGGCGTTGTTGGACGTCACCAACGGTTATGCGCTCAGCGTCCTGAACATTTACGATCACATTCCCGTCTTTATCATCCACATGGAGGTCAACACAATGTTTTGCGTGATTGCTGTACTGAATATGCCTATTTGCAAGCCATGCCAACATGCACTTAGATTTGATAGCTGCAACGCCAGGATTGACCTAACTATGGAATAGAAGTGTACTTAGAGACGGTTGCAGTAATCTTTTTAGTCGGACCCTATCAAGGATCAAGTCATCACGTCGCAGCTGTTGAACTGATGCGAGTAACTGCTTGATCTCGCGGCCATAAGGGCATCTAGATACATCAAGTAAAGACTGTAGAACGTCATGGTAACATTATAGGAAATCCCAGTTGGGGGTAAAGGCAACGGCTCTGATGTCCGAAGGAATGGGCTTCAGAAGCAGCCAGTAAACATAAGAAAGCATGAGTAAAGGAGTGGTCAGCCATGAGGCTCATTTCAAACAAGACGGCGAGGCGGTAAAGACAGTTTGGATACAAATGGTCCATCACAAGTCCTTATCCTCAACGTAGACGCTTAAACGCCATTCTCGAGTTCGGTCAGGATGTTGGCCTCGGCTTGTTCGGCTTCGTCCAATTCTTCAGTCGTTTCTTCCTCACCCGTCTCGCCTGTATTGCCCATCTCGTCCGTCTCACTCACCTCGTCCTGGGCTTCTCTGACATTACTTGACATCTCTTTATTTTTCGCATCCGCAAGAGTAATGGCTGCTATACTGAGGTCCAGTGCCCCGGGCAACATCTTAGCCCCACCTTTGAGGAATCTGAAACCGTGTT
>QQTW01004708.1_pt1 | contig 10258 bp, 15 predicted proteins | sample 1904831 | NCBI WGS metagenome assembly QQTW01 (sample SAMN09435610, study PRJNA476489) | Subsurface metagenome, whole genome shotgun sequencing project.
AAGAGACCACTTAGACTCCTCAAAGCATGCAGATGTCCGAAACGTCTGAAAGAATCGAAGGAAATAGCGGTGTAATGGTGTGTCATAGTGACAACAGCTATATGAATGAATACTAAGTAGATGCTTGATTGACTGGTCAACAATACGCAAAGGGAATGCCTTTGAAGCTGATACCTCGTTAGTGTCTATGTATGACGAGAATTGCATGAACCCTTCAATATTAGGAAGCGAGATCTATGGCTGTTTGAGCCAGTGCCACTTTGCCCACAAAACCAACTGTGAACAAATACCACCTACAATGAAGTCAATTGTGGGGCCCCCTTTTGGTCTCACACCAACCTTAGGAAGTACCGACTCAATAACCTGAACGATTTTGTAATGATTGTCTGGCAAACGTGATCACGTGCTGTTGATGTGAAACAGCAAGGAGGAAGATCGACAGCTAAACGGTCTCTGGTACCATATATACAATCTACCTTATCCCATGCACTGATGCGCCCAGGTCCACTCAACCATCATCAATACACAATCCCATATGTACCAATCCTTTTAGCCGGATTCAGCAAACTCTGAGAGACACCATTGCTGCCTGGTTGCGTTCATGTGCCAGAAGCCATTGAGGTCACTCTGCTCTTGATGTTGCAGACGCAATCCTTAACTTATCTTGAAGCTACTGGTGTGCAGTTGAATAACATCCTAAAGGGCACAACGGGCGCAAAGCGAAGAGTCTTCGTTCTGCTTCATGTGCAGGAAGGTGTCACTGTTGTCCAGGAAGGCGCTCTCCGGATACATCTCGATCTTGGAGCTTGCCAAGGCTTGCTTGCAGACACGATACAACATAAGGCAACGAAGCGACGAATGATGTCGAAGCGCTGGCACCTCAGCTGGACTTTAAGGCTGGGCTTTCGAGCGTATCAATGTTCCCATGTACATTCAAAATCCCCATAAATATTTCGCCTTCTTACCGCCTTAACGTATTACTACAATTTTCCAACCTCGAGGCGGCTTTCTCATCTTGACTTTCTCCTTGATAAGCCAAGATGAGTTCACTTCTCTTCGGGAACGGTAGTGATATCGTTCACTGGAAACCTAATCCCTCCAGCCGCGGGACCGCCGACATTCTGACCACCTGTCTTATCACCCTGTTGCTCTGTGTTTGGACTGCCGTGCATCTGAACATCCATTTAGAAAGCTTCTGGAAATCGCAATTGAGGAAACTCGGATGGTTGATTCTAGCTCTTCTGGCACCCGAGATAGTTGCCTATACCGCCTGGTATTCTCTCCTCGACACCTGACTGATATGGCAAACCTGATGAACCGTAGGGCTCAAAGGCAGGAAGCCATTAAAATCATGCAAATGGTCAACGAGGCCTATGGACGACCAAATCCTACGCCCTGGTATAGAAATGCGATTGACAGCATAAAACGTGGTACCTCTAGGCTGATAAACCTACTGAAGTCGACACCGAAGCCTGACAGGGTGAGTGGCAGCATCTAGCGATTCCATCTATAAGCACTAACTCCATTTTATTTACAGGAATCCACTCTTGAAGATCAGGAAGCTGCCTCAGTCAAAGATGGTAATCCTTGGACCATGGCGCATGGCTTTTACGTATCGATGGGCGGATTAGCTATCTCAATCCCGGCGAATCTCCCGGAATCCGAGCAATTTGTTCCCGCTTGGGCTTGTGGAAACTGGTCTGTCACGGAGGATGGACTGAGGACCCTGCTTAAGATGGATATAGAACAAGTACCTACTTTAACCGAGGAAGAAGTTAAGTCTAAGAGCAAAGCCAATGGACTAGCAAAAGCTCTAGTCTGCGCCCAAGCCTTATGGTTCCTTACAACTTGTGTCACTCGATGTACGTAGTGATCCTTCTGCAGAATTGCATCCCAAAAAATGGCGGATCGGATCTGACTCTTAAACCAGTGGCACAACGGATTCCAATCAGCTTGCTGGAGCTTAATACATTCGGCCATGCTATATGTGCTTTGCTCATATACCTACTTTGGTGGGAAAAGCCTTTCGAAGTAGACATCCCCACGACAATCGAAAGTCAGGTTGTCCTGGACCTTTATGCTCTGGCTTGGATATGTACAGGTGCAATTCGCAGCGTTGCTAAATCGCCTTTGGTACAATCAATGGAAAGTGATTTTAAGATTCTCTTGGAAGCCAGTATTAGATTCCAAGGACCGAATTCGGTAAGCTTACTCTATGATCCTTCCCAATATCCAGACCTCCCTCTAGCAGCAAGCCACAGAACGTAGGAATTGATGGAAATGCCTTGGATGTGTGGGTGACTACGAATTCATCGTGGAAGACAGTACCAAGGTCTCTTCGACTTTTCTTCGCTTCTAACCTGCGCTGATGATCATGCGGTAGGTAATCAAAAGTGTCATTTTGGACTCATATCCACGGACCGAATCCGAGCTTTTTACGTCTCTTGATTCGATTCCCTTATTCAATTCTGTACACTCGACCTTTGGCCTCTCTTTTCGTGGCTCAAAGAGAAAGAAGGGATTTCCACCGATCCAGGATCGGGTAAAGACTCCAGCACACGAATATTATACAAACGGACAGCCTGCCTCGACTACATTCATGCCTGCCAACCTTTTAACAGACATTGGTATCAGGCTCAGGAGCACGATAGATCTGGGCGACCTCTATAAAGATATCGGACTCCTTCCCGCTCTTCCAAGTTTGAGCCTCAGAAGACAGGACGTCAATCGTTGGCAGATGGCCAAGCGCGCTGCTGAAGTTGGTCAAGCACTGCGTAGTCTAGAAGAGGAGAAGGGCGTTTCAAGTCCTTCTCCGTTTTTCGGCTTGCCATTCCAACAGCATTGCGATGACATGCCCAGTCTATGGAATGTGCTTCGCCATATTCCAGTAGCCCTTGGGTTTAGTGCCACTGCCGTAATTTACGGAGGACTCCATGCATTAGCATGGTTCGCACATTTCAACTCACCGACTGAGAAGTTGCTTTGGCGGCTATCTGCATGTGCAGTAATGGGCGGTATCCCCATCATGGTCGCGATCCACAAGCTAGTGAAACCTGTGGGCCAATGGAAATATTACGGCTGGAACCGTGGGATATTTCGTACTCTTGCAAGTTCCAAGTATTTGGTCTTATCGGCATACACACTCGCACGGTTATACCTGGTAGTCGAGTCTTTCATCCAACTCTCGCACCTACCGGCAGGCGTCTACACCCAGCCAGAATGGTCTAATTACTTCCCTCACATCGGATGACAGGCACCTCCATACAACTTGGACATTCGCAAGACAAGCTCGAGGGATTACCGGCAAAACACGCCCAGATGTCTACAATGTGCCAGAATGGTCTTTTCTCTCTCTCCCCTATTCACGGCAGGCGGCATCTAGGACGGTATTTACGAAGTTCGACATTAGCAAAGACAAAACTTGAGAAAGTAATTGGGGGCAAAAAACAGGTTATAGACTCAGGGATTAGGATCATCACATGAAATGGTTTGGGAGCAATGGACCAGGGGAAAAAAGGAGGGGGGGAAGGAGCATCTACAACGAACTAAACGAAAGTCTTTTCTTGAAATCAAATTCTCTACAAAATCCCCAGCATTTACTTTTTAACGAAAATTGAGAGAGTGATGAAACTCCGCCTGTATTTTCCATAAGCATAAGCGAAAAATACTAACATTTTTTGTGCACACACGCACACACACACTACAACAGTAAAGGGAAGAAAAAATACACGACGAATTCTATCTATTCCACCCCCAAACCCAACAACCTCGCCTGCGTACCCATCACATCCACCGCCTGCCTCACCTCCAGCACCTTCCTTACTTCCCCCAACCAATCCGCACTCAACGATTTCGCCCACCCCTGCAAACAATTAATCTCCCTCGCCGCTTCATCCAACCTTCCCTCCTCCAGCAACGTCTCCGTCCTCGTAAGCACACTTTCCACATCATCACCCATCGTCATCCCCTGTTTCTTAAACATGAGTCTACTCAGTAGATAGCTTGCTGCATGGCTAGCCACACCCGCGTTTTCGGGGAGAAGGCTCGCTTTGCGGACTTCGGACGCTACGCGACGGAAACGGTCGATGAGTTGGGATGTTGTGGGGACACCGCGCTGGTAAGCTGAGGGATTGATACTGGCGATGGCGGAGGAGATGACGGGGTCATTTGTAGCTAGTTCTTTAAGGGTGGCTAGTTCGGTGAGGAAGGGGCGAGGGCGATCTGCGTTTTCGAGGGTGGAGCGGACGGCTTCGACGGCGAGGAGGAGGTGTTGGGTTTGGAGGTTGGTGTCGATGACTTTGTTCCAGGAGGAGGTTAGGGATTCGAGTTCTTCGATGCTGGAGGATAGGGAGGATAGTTTTGATAGCCGACCGGAACGCTCCGTTTCGACTTGTTGTTGGACCTCTGAGATGAATTTCTTTTGGAGGCTTACGGCTTGTTCAAGTAGTTCGTTTTTCAGACGTTGGTCCCAGACTTCTTGTGCCCGCTGGATCTCGTTATTCAGCCGCTCTTGGTAACGCTTCGAGATTCTCTCTCGCTCGGTTTCAAATTCGTCCCTGTAAGCCGCGGACTGGTTTCTCAATTCCTCCTCAAGGCGTCTGACGAGCTCTTTGGCTGCGTTCTCAAACTCTGCCTCTGAAGCCTTGATCTTTTCTTGGGCGGCGCTTTTCTCTGCCTCCTTCAATGCCGTAATCTTCGCACCCACGGCTGCGAGCTCAGACTTTGCTTTGCTGAGAGGTGATTGGTACTTGGTTTGCGCGTTGTCCGCGTTAACGACTACGATGAGATCATTGATTATTTTCACCAGGTCCTGGACTACCGGCTCTTCTGCGTTGGGAATTGTAAGGGGATCTATGCGTGGCATTGGCATGATCTTGCTAGGCTCATTGACTTCTGGTGGGCGAGCGGCAGAATCCTGAGACTTGGCTTCGGACTTTTGAACGGGTGCGGGAGAAGGGGCTTCAGCCGGAGGTGGAGCTGGGGCAGCCTTTTCTGGTTCCTTCGATGGCGTAGGACCAGATTGTTTCTGGCTCGTGTTTGCAGAACCCTCAGATTTTGGCGCGGACGGTGGACTATCTTTTTTCACCTGCTCAACTGCCTGAAGCTTTTCAGAACCAGTGGCTGCCGATGGTGTTTGCTGAGCGTTTTCTTTAGCCGGCTTAGGCTCATTCGCGTCCAGTGCACTCATATGTCGACCCTTCTTCTCGAGATCGCTGCCTTTCTGGTCTTCTTCGGATACCTTCCATGACAATCCACTTCTGCTGGGTATCGTGATGGTGTTTGCTGGTGGGCTTGGCCGATTGGTGGGATTGGTCATACTAGGAAAGCGCCGCCGAAACTCCCTCTCTTCGAAGTATAAGACTGCATCCTCGCCAAACGGCACGTACTCGGTAAAGAAGTCATGGAAGTTGTCGGACAAAAGGGAGTAGTAGGTTCCGCCAGCGAAGCCAAACGCGCTCAGGAGAATGAGAGTGATGAGAAACCTGCGAAAACGTCTTGGCTTTGGTTTTGACGGTGGTGGTGGTGGTGGTGGTGGAGCCGTGGCGCCGGACTTGGAGGGAACCTTTGGTGCAATGGGAGCGTCATCACGCCTGGTCGCAGGTGGAAGGGACGTTGGTGGAGCTGTTTGTACTTTTCCGCCTGGAGGCTGCGGAGGGACTAAAGGCACATTTTGCGGAGGAACAATGGCGTCCGAGGTTGGGGTCGCTGGTGAGGAAGCGGTTGCTGATGTTGGTGGTATGGGACCGGGAGCAGGAGGAGTTGGCCCCTTTGCCGTCTGGCTTTGCGAACCGGGGAAAACGATGGCATCCGAGTCTTGTATGCTAGCTTTAGGCTCGATGTCGGGTTTTTTTATATCAGCGAATGACCTCTGTTTGCGTCAGCCTGGACTTCTTTGGCCGTCTCGGGTGCGCTCACACAGGTCCCTGGTCTGCCGAAGCATTGCGATGTGCTTCTGGGTGCGATCGATCTGTACGCTACAGATCTGCTCCGGAACAGGGTTGTGCGCAGCATGACGCTCGCTATATTGAGTTGTTTAGCTTTCAATGGCAACCTGTACGGCTTTGATACAAGCTTGTTCCTGGATGCCAAGCCTAGTATTACCTAATGACGTTAGAGCGCTGCCACAGACCGAGAGCCGCCTCACTTCGGCCACTCATCCGATGATGGTCCTTAACAGTGGCAGGCTTCTCGAAGGCATTTTACTTACCTCAGTTGTCTCTACTTCTTCTCTTGCATATGCTTAGCACCCCGCAACATCTGACACAAAGTCACCTATTCACCCCCTATGGACTTCCTCTTCTATTGGGCACGACTACTGAACATGCCTTATAGTGGCCGAGTATGCGGTAACCGCACCAATCAGCAAAGCTTTCTGGTCGGAGTAATCACCTGCTCCGTCCACAGGCATCCGGTGTCCCTTCGTTATGCAAGTTTGCGCATTCAGTACCCCGGTCTGCCAACGGATGGGACATGAGGCTGATGCCCACAGTTCAGACGCCATAATGCGGAGAGATGGTGGTGGATTAAGCAAAGACAATTGACCGGCCCACGGCCATTCATAATACCAGTACTCGTATATTGTCATGAATCATACAAAACGTCCCGCCGGATCCCTAACCTACATGTTCATCACTTATGTATCCAAGCCGCAAGCCCCTGCAAGAACGAAGCACAAGCGAAAACACCAGCGCTGACTGCAACCCCAACCTCCGCCTGATGTGTGAATTGACCGACGATCAAGCCCAGGGCTGGCGACAAAATCAATGACAAGAGCAGAAGCCATCCGATCTTCTCTTTGTCCGCAGTGGGAGAGACGACGAGGACCTGTTGACCGATAAATCCATATTTTTCGTCTGGTTTGCTAAGAGCGAGGCTCCCGTACTCCACAAGGAAGTCGTGCTCGTGTGCAAGCAGACCTGGATGTCGGATCGCTTCCGATAAGAGGTTATTTTGTATAAAGTCCTTCAAATCGACCCTTGCGCCGCTGCTTTCTTTCTGATCCGTGAGTGCCTATGGGACGCAGATTAGCCAAGAGCTTCGGTATCATGTGCGATCTCTCCATTCTCACCCATCTGATTTCTCCAAGGCCAACTTCAAGTCTTGTTGTTAGAAGGTTCAAGAACCACAGCCGGCTGTCCTTTCTCGAGAGCTCGTGTTGCTTTTCCCTGACATTTTCGAAGACTTGTTGGCCGGTGTCACTGCCGGTGACGATGATCGGTTCGAGGGTTGCTTGCCCGTTGAGCCTCCGGTATACCATTGCGAGTCTATGCTGGTTGGGTACGGTGTTTTGCATGGCGTATGAGAATTGAATGATAGCTATCGATGGGAGTAAAGGTGGTGATGGACCATGAAGAAGTATAAGGGTGTCTCTACACTTGTATATTAGCTGTTACCCTTTGAAGGTCTGCATATGATATATTAATACCTAGTATTCTTTTTCTTAGTAGGCTTGCGACAGTGACATGCGCATACTCAAAGGGGTCACAAATGGTTGACGATATATTGTGGGTGTAAGCAGATGGAATTATCACAGCCTCGTCGAAGACACTGTGTGGGACTACTCAGCAACTCGATCAATGGAGGATTGCAGTGGAAAACGTTGGGTGTCTTTCTAAAAACCATAACTGCGAGGGCGAGTTTGCTCTTTATATGTTGATTTCACGGTTGTAGATGATGGGCGGGTTGGGGTGTTAAATCGGCGTGGTAGGGGGGGAAGGGAAGCAACCGACTATCAGCCTCGTTCAGAAAGTGTCGCGGTCGCAAAAGCCTGGCCACAAGTAGAATGAATTTGATCAATAGCGATCGAGCATTACGGTATCTCGCGTTGGCCCTAGTACTTCCCTGCGGGTCCAATGCACCACAGACAAGGGCTGTTACCCTGGCGTCTGGTCTCGATACCCGTCGCCTGCCTCTGCATGTCATGCCTAGCGCGGAGCCGAATAACTATTTCTACAGTCGGAAGGGAACCAGCACGTCATCCGTGCGTTATATCATGTGGGAACTGCCCTGCTATAAGTTGTGAAAAAGTTTCAGCGCGTTTCCCAATCTGGTTACAGTAATACAGTAGATGCCATGTGTTAGCAGGTCTTACTGTTACTAGGTTCAACTCCTAGCGGCGTACTTTTGGTCTTCTTGCTGATGTTTGGCTACTTACTTTGCTCGGCCCCCGGAGCTGCAGGTGGTCTATTAGTACACTAGGTCTCAGTTGCGTCCTGCAGCGGATTCCTTCAGGAAGCCGCAAATTTTGGAATGCCATCCTCTAGCAACGCTGTTACCAGCTCAGTACACCGCGCGCCAATTGTCCGAAACGAGGAGAGGGGGAGTCCAAAGTCTAGGAAACCTCATAGGATCACGATTCTGGTAGCTCTTCAGCATCCGCATCCAGGCTCTTTTAATTCTCTCACGCGTTTTTCTTTGCCTGCTTAATCTAGTAGTACTCTTATCTTCTTTATCTTCACGTCTTACATCTAACTAATAATATCTAATAATGGCATCTCTACTTAAAGTTGGGTGTCTTTCTGGGCACCATAACTGCGAGGGCGAGTTTGCATTATACGTGCAATGGATGAATCTTGAAGAATCCAACTGCTAGCTCCTATCATCAGCCTTGCCATGTGCATTATTCACCAGCGGTCGCGATAGAAGCCAACCCGAACCAACGTTGTGACAACAACCTGACTGATTGAGTGCGGGCTTGCCTTTTGAGGCTGAAAACTTGGTTCGGAGAGACTGCCGCTTACTGAGGTACATGCTTCTCCAACTACTCTTGGATAGTGGGCTATACCTAAGCGGTCTTACTTTAATACCATAGTACTTTCCGTAGCATACGGGGGGACCACGGGGTTCAAGCGTTACGGGGTGACCGGGGGCTAATGGTGGAGACAAACAGCGGATCCAATGATAATTTCTGACCCTTCTCAGCACAACCACACAGATGATGATTTTAGCCATCTTATTGGTGGGTACAGCCGGCTTGGCATAGGCTAAGGTTAAACGGTCCAACGAGACTGAATCGATTCCAATGTGGTGGCTTGCAGATCCTGCAAGCCCCCCGGCCGGTGGTACTGAGCTTGCCCTTAGACTGGGGAGAGGGAAGGGATCCATTTGGGGAGGGGTTAGCTCTTACGTCTTGGTTGCCTTTAATGTGTAGATGTAGTAGCAAGGTTGGGAGACACGGAGGGATAGTACTAGGCCGTCGGTTGCCACCACCCCTGCACAGGAGTCTCCACGACTTGCATCGAAAAACTGATATCTACTTCTACTTATCCGCTTCCCTTCCATGGCTCTGTCCTTCCTCCTAGTCGGTCCTAGTCGAAACCTGCCCTTGATCGCAGGTATACACGTAAAGCCGACTATTAGTATAATATACCTTCAAATGTGCGCTTCTATTATGTATATTAAGATAAATAGTTGAATGCTTGGCACTTTCCAAAGCAAATAACGTCCCTGTTGTTCCCAAACACCATGCCCTACCTTCTTTCGAAAGTAATGTAATATATCCTCGGTATCCATATGTGATTCACAACCAAAACACCCACCTCACCACCCCAAACACCCCTCCAAAAACGCCCCTAACCAACCGAACCGCAACAACAACCATCCAAACCGCCCACATAATCCCCAACAGCATCCACTCCAACAGCACATAACCCCCCCTTCTCACCCACTTAAACCTCCTCCTCCGTCTCCTCAACACCAATTCCACAGCATCATGCACCCTCTTCACCGCCAACGTCTGCGTCGTCGTCAACTCCGTACTCAATTCATCCGCACCATCCGCACTGCCCCTCACAGCCGGAACGAGAGTCTCCTCCACATATGCATTCAAATTTTTAAACTCCCGATATAACCCCTCAACCGTCTTATCGGAAAAGTGCTCCGCGGCTTCTCGTAACCGCTGATTCACGGTATCGATTTCCTGGACGATAAGTTTAGCCGCAAGGAGATGTTCCTGCTGTCTCGGCACTCTTGGAATATTCTTCCTTTCATGAAAGCCCCTACGTTGATAGATTTCTCTCAATTGCGGTAGAAAAGGTGGATCCTCAACTGTATCTGCTCGACGAGCGATTTCATTGGCTTTGATGCCAGAAGATAGGAGTAGAGCGCGCACGCGAGCGATGTCACGTTTTGTGACGATGCCGGTGCGGGTATTCGAGACGCTGCGGTCGGAGATGCTCCATTGGCGGTGAAGAGGGTGCATGATGCTGTGGAATTGGTGTTGAGGAGACGGAGGAGGAGGTTTAAGTGGGTGAGAAGG
>QQTW01004709.1_pt1 | contig 10257 bp, 9 predicted proteins | sample 1904831 | NCBI WGS metagenome assembly QQTW01 (sample SAMN09435610, study PRJNA476489) | Subsurface metagenome, whole genome shotgun sequencing project.
GATGACTCGAATAATGAGCTGCGCGTCTCGATCCGACAGCGGAAGGCCGACGGTGCCAACGCCTTGAATGGACAAAGCTGGGTTCGAAGCTCCGCACAGTCTCCTGCGGTGGCGACCAAGCGGGATAGCTTTGAATAATTTAGCTGCTGGCAGATCTGTCTCTTGATGCGCTCCTCCATGTTTATATCGACCATCGTGTCCACATGCTCCCTTGGCAAGTCAACGAGGGCATTAGAATGAATCTCGATGAGTGACTGGCGGTGGTTTTAATGTTTGACCGATTGCTGTTTGTGGAGTCGCGCGTCAATGTCCGCGCACTCGCGTTTGCTACCAGTAGTTTACGTGATTACGCGATTTGGGCCGTTGTGCCTATGGGCATGAGCTAATCATGAGTTTTGATGAATTCAAAACTTTTGATGAGAGTACTTCAAGGTATGTAGCTTTTAGACCGGCCGACCAAAATCATAAGAAGTATTTTTCTCGTAGAAAGCGCAGAGAGAGTACTCAGTGCGCGTCTATCTAGCACTCACGGTTGACGGCCAGCTCCTTCTCTGGCGAGCCGGCTACGGTGGGCTGAATCGACGTTGCGGAAAAAATCCGCCAAGGGCCACCACCCCAGAAGACAAAGGTCGGTGCTTGACCTCTCGAGTGGGTAACTACATAGCTTCAAGGTTGAATAGGTTACTTTGTATCATTATCCATGGTGCCTCGGGCCCAGTTCTACGCCGAGATGGTCCGGCCGGTCGATGCCTGAGTGATGGGCTCTATAACGGAGCCGACCGCGTCCGAAACGTACACTCAGTATCGATGGCCAAGCCACTACCCGAAGGTATCTGGATCGCCGTAGTGGTGAGCCCGAGTCGAAACAACAAACGGATAGGGTTATCATTGATCACAACCTCGATCACGATGCACCCCGACGGATGACAAGGACGGATATAATCAAACTCAACCAGTCTATCCTGGTTTTCAGCTTGGACGTTCCAAATGCCAGGGATGGATGGGTCGGACGTGGCGTTAGCGAGGTCGGCTCAGAACTGGGCCCGGGGCACCATGGGCGGTGGTGGGATAGTGATCCTCGGGGGATCTGTTGTCCCTTCTCAGCAACGATATACCGAGTGAAGGAAACCGTGCTTGTGCAGCAAACGCGAGTCGGCATTTTGTGACAAACGCCTCAACATCTTCGGCTCCTTCTCTAGTAGAACATAGGCATCTTGATGAAACTCATCATTTCCCACTAGTCGTCCTCTAAGAGTTCGTCCTTGAGATCCAACGGTGATGGGGCTGGGGTATGTTATGGGAAATACGGTAGAGCTACATATGCTCTCTTCTTAAAGATCACTCAGATCGACTTGTCCTTTCCGACTCAAGGCCACAGCAAAAGCCGGGTTACTTTCGTAAGTTTAAACTCCTAAGTAGATTGGAGGAATCCTCTGAGATTCGAACCCCAATTGCCAATTCTCTGTATTCACAGCTAGTCTGTGCGAGTAGTCTACGGGTATTTTGACTACGTCCTATTGATTGCCCGGTATCCCATGATCCGTCTGGCCCCGTAGTAGCCACGAACCTATAATAGGCGCGTGAATTCCTGCAAAATGCTCAGCACACAACGCATCAACTCAAATAGCTAGCCGAACGGGGCAAGGAAACTAAGCCATCCGGTAGTGAAACAATGGAGGAGCTGATAGTTATGCGAAGACGGTCAAGCATGTAGCGAAAGGCGAGCGAAATATAAATCTCGAACGGGTTTAGCATCGAGGAGATGGAGGACCAAGGAAAGGAAGAAGAAGAAGAGAAGAGAAGGAGGTCAAGCCAATTCATAACACAAGATCTGATCGGTGGAAGATCTCGCGTCCCGGCAAAGGGCGCAAGCGTTGCAGGCGACTTCTTCGTTGGCTGTAGCTGTGACGAGCGCACTCTTGGTTGTACCTCCGTCGCCAGGCCCGGCTGTTGCGGTCTACTCGCTCCTCGTGCCACGCTCGAGCTGAACTCGATAGGGTTGCTCTTCAGGTTGAATCGACACGTCTGATAATCCCCGAATCTGACGCAGCATCCAGACGCCCGGGAGATCGAGCCGCATGTAAGGGGCAAAGAGGGTCAGCCTGGTCAATCTGACGCAGCTGCTGAGGACGTCCCAGGCGTCGTGGGCGAAGTCTGCGTCGGCAGGGGGCCATCTCACATAGACGTTGCGGATGGATTCACGTTGTAGGGGTCGGCACGCGCGTAGGAAGGCGTTCATATCTTGCAAGCTTGCGAAGTTGATCCTGGAGATACGATGATAGAACGGCACAAAGCTGCTTTCTAATGCGCGACAGGTGTTTGCGATGTTCATCGTTGATCCCCAGTCTTGGTTAACCGCTTGAGGTCCCAGAAACCTTATTATGCCCTGTCCTTGAGGTGGGTCCGATGCAATGCCGGTATATCTCCCACTGGAGTTCAGTAGGTAGGCGGTCTAGAGACATCGAGCGCGAGGGAGCAGCGACTGTATCACACGGGCAGACCGCGCCAGCGAATATGACTTTGGGAGAGACTCTGCGAGAGATGAAAATGGTGAGGCGTGTGGGACGGCGAGGCGGGGGTGCCCGAAGTGGAAATCGCAATGGCAAGAGGCAGCATCCAACCGGTCGGAGGGATAGCAGAAGATACAGTCTTCCCGGAGTTTCCCGACAAACGGAGAACAAAACGCAGGGGTCGTCTTGGAGTTTGGCACGGGTGCTTGTCCCGGACCGCTTGCGGTGATGTGATATTATCTTGTTCCATTCACGAAGGCCCAAAGGCAGGTATTTGGCCTTTGATTCGGCCGCAAGCGGCCAAGCCACTGTGATCCGTCGCAAGAATAGTGTTGAGGATCGAAGACAAAGATCGTCAATACCTTCGTCTGTGTCGTTGCGAGTGGCTACGAGAAACTTGAACGATGTGTTTGGGCCCCGCCGTCCTGATCGTCGTCCTCGCAATCATCGCCTTGATGCTGTTTTCGGCTAGGCTTTGATGCGCTAGGCCTTGTGGTCCCAAGAGCCCTCTTCCGGCGTGTTTAACCCGCCCCGGCTTGTGCACCACGCCGGTGTACTGGATCTCCCACAAGTCCAACACCTCAGCAGGGTACACAACGAGAGATGGCGCCTGAACTGCGAACAGGGCCGGATTAGGTGACCCTGAAAGACAGCGATCGTGATGGTAGGCGCGCAATTAGCCCTCCAGAGTCTCGCGACTGGTGGGTGGGATGCACGACGATCCAGCAGCTGACGGGCCCAGCGTGGAGATAACCCGTTGAATACAGGTTCCAAACCTCTGTGCATTACAACGTGGAGGTAGGAGGTGTGGAAGTCGGGGCCGTTCGGTACCACTCGATCTATTTTTTTGTTTGTTTTTTTTACGAGGTGACAAAAGTGTTCGCAACGTGCGAAGTCGGTGAGCAGAAATCACGGCCACCCTGATTACTTGATCTGCGCTGCTGCTATGTAGCTCCACACCAAGTTTCAGTGGAAAGGTAGATAGCCAGATGTAGGGGTGGCCATGATTTCTGCTCACCGACTTCGTACAGTCATGTCGGCGGTTTGGCAGGCGAGCTTGGTGTTTTCGGACGTCAGGTGATATCACGTGATATCACGTGACTTGCTGCCACCCCTCATTAGCCGGCAACCTCGCTTCCATAGCCCTCCGAGGGAGTTAGTAGATAGATGAGAACGAGCAAGTGAGAGAATAGAGAGGGTTTCAAGACAGCAGACGACGAGACCTAGGAGACCATGAGTGAGAGGTACTTACTAACAGACAGAGGACGACGCAGCGGATCGCACCGAGAGGGCTGCCACGCCCAGATCAACCGGCAGCGAGCTGAGCGCTAGCCAGCAGTCGCCCGCGGGCGACGCCTTCAGTAACCGCTATGCAATTGCAATGCCATTGATCTACCACCACTCACTTTCAACAACATTCATCGCAACAGTAGGTACAGTCAATTGATCTGATGGGTGTTGCGCAGTTTTTGATATCAGTATAAAGCACCAGAATCAGGCAGGGCAGGAGTTCTAAAAGGGATGTAAAAGATGCATCTCTAGCTGCATATGCTTGCCTTCAAGCAGCCAGTAGGTAAATCAAATTCTAAGTGGCTAAATCTCTTCTGCAAGAGTTGTTCTATTATCCCTAATTGGTTCGGAATTTATTGTCTATGCGTTGTGCAAGTGTGGCCCATTTCTGTCTACCGGTTACTGCTCGTTGCGACACTATTGTCATGATATAATAGGATGCTGCCGTTGAACCCAGCAAAGGATGCTCGCTTGGAGGTTGCCGGAGTGTGCACGAACCCCGTCAGCTCCATCCTCGTCCGACCCGAAGCTCGCAACCGACACACCGGCCCGGGATATCAAAATAGTAGGGAACGTCTTCGAGACGATCTTCCTTGCGCAGCCTTCCAATTAGATAACGGTAGGCGTCTTTGTGCGACGGTTCGTCAATATCGGCTGGTGATTCCGGAGGGCTTTCAGGCCCAGTGCTGTCGTCTTGTACGAGTACGGTATGAGAGTTTGATACAATTAGCCGAGGCTTCGAGGTGAAGATCACACGCCGCACCGTCTGATCTCGCGCTGTGGGCTTGTCTGCGGAGCGGGCGTGGCCTGTTGCAAATCAATACTTCGTAGTTCCCAAACGTTCGCTAACGGGTTCAAGCCCGAGGACGGCGTCATGTACACAGGCTTCAGCACCACCACACCGCACGTAAACCCTTGGCCCCATCGCCGGTCCAACTCAAACCCTGTGACCGGACCAGGATACTCAGGGCGAATGGACATTGACGTGGTCATGGGTTATGATGGCCGGTACATGCCGAAACCAATTGCTGAGAACGATGGAGGTGTCCCTGTCACGGTCGTCAAAGAGAGGGTGTGCGGTGGAGACGGATGCCATGGTGGTGGTGGGCTGAGCATGTGCGTGCCCGGATCGGCGGCACGCGCCCCTTGGGGGGCCATCGTCAGGCAGGGAGGCCGGGCGCGCTGTCAGCGGGGCAAGCGGGTTATCGGGCAGTGGCCAGGGTCAATCTCTTTGGGCTTCGTTAGCGGCAGAGCAAAAGGCCTGATGAAAGGTAAACGTATAGCAAATTCAAAGATCAGATCAAAGGCTTCAGTTTGCGCTCTTTTCTGCTCAATTATTTGAGCTACAACAAATGGTGAAATGCTGCTTAGAATGGGTTCTACGTTTTGGTGCGACCCCCCCGAGCTCCTGCAAAGAATTGCGCCAGCCCATAGGCCCCTCCAAATGTATCGTCCAAGAAAAAGACTACCTCATATTAGACTAGCGTGCGATAAAGAAATCTTACAACGAAGCCAATGAGAGGGCTCGATTAACATTAGACGACATGGGTAATTCCAGTACAACATACGGAGAGCTGTCCCAGAATCTATGCCGCACCCCCCACTGACGGTGCCAAAAGTCTTTCCGTGATCCTGGTGCCCCACATTTCATCGCATCCACGTCCACATCCACATCGACCATGGGCAACAAGCACATTGATATGGCAACGAAGGTGCAAGCTTTCATGCTTGTCACCTACTGTAACGTGTCTCAGCGCCAGGCTGAGAAACTTACTGGAGTGTCAGCCAAAACCATCCGGCGATACTGCGAGAAAGCCCAAGCAGAAGGCCTCAACATTGATCACAACCCTATCCTCTATGATCGCTATTTTGAAGAGGGCAAATCAACTGGACGGTCACCAACGTGTATCAACGAGCTGGACGAGCGCATCGCAGCCTATGTAGGAGACTCAAAAAGCAGCCGAGAAGCAAATCTGGATATCCTCGCTCATGAATTCTCGTTAGGGCGAGGAACAGTTGCTCGGGCAATGAAGCGGAACAAGATGCGCAAAGTAAAACCAACAAAGAAACCTGGTCTGACGGAGAAGATGATGGCAGCGAAATTGAAGTTCTGCTTGGATCATGCCGACTGGGACCTTGAGCGCTGGAAAGATGTAATCTGGACCGATGAGACAAGCGTGGTATTAGGGGATCGAAGAGGGGGCTATCGCATATGGCGCACACCAAAAGAAACCTATGAGCCCACTTGTGTACGTCCAAGATTCAAGAAAGCATCAGACTTCATGTTCTGGGGATGCTTTAGCTACGATAGAAAAGGCCCCTATCATATCTACAAAACTGAAACAGCACAAGACAAGAGGTTAGCACAGGCAGAGATTGACCGATGAAACAAAGAGAATGAAGCAGACTGTTAAGCGGAATGGGAACTAGCAACAGCGATGCGGCGCACTCATCTTACTCGCAATCTCAGAGAGCGCAAACCAGAATGGAAGTGGGATAAAGCACATGGCAAACTGGTGCGTGATGGGAAAGGGGGTATCGACTGGTACAGGTATCAAAACAAAGTCCTACGTCCAAAATTACTTCCGTTTGCTGTTGAATGCAAAAAAGAGCGACCAAACACCATTGTCATGGAGGATGGTGCTGCTTCCCATTCCCACCGCTATCAGCAAACCGTCTACTCCGCCTTCAACATTGAACGGATGCTTTGGCCGAGCAATTCGCCTGATCTCAACATGATAGAACCATGTTGGTATCATCCCAAGCGCCAAACTACTCGTGTCTGAACACCGGCACACCATGCAGAAATGATTCGGAAGTGGGAGGAAGAATGGCACCAGCTCGATCAGACTCGCATCAGCAGTGGATTGAACGTATTCACTATCACGTCCAAGAGGTCGTTCAACTCCATGGCAGCAACCTTTATCGCAAAGGTCGTCCAAAACCCGTACAACCAGCACATTCTTAAGAGTTTTGCCATAGGGCAAGCAGGACGGGCGGGAGATGCGGCATAGATTCTGGGACAGCTCTCCGTATAAACCTACTGATCTGTTCTACCAAAAGAAGATCAATAAACGCCTTTCTTTAATTGATTGATTTAAAAATCCTTCAATCTAATAATTTTATTACTCAAAATAGAGAGTATTGTCGAATTTAAATAAATCCTTGTTGTATATACTTGCTAGAAAGTTGCTGCGAGGCTCTTACAACTATCCCATATACCAAAGGGTAATTAACCGTTAACCGTGCCACCCTCGGTTCAAAGCTCGGCGAGCACCCCGCCTGGCGTATCTGTAGGAGATAGGTGATCACGTGCCAACACTAGGGAATCTCCATATTGCTAGATAGACTGCCAACCCCCATTTATTTTTCAACCAGTTTGAACTGGATAGAACTTCGCTGCAAGTTTTGTTCAGTCGAACGCACTTAGTAGTTAATATTTTGAGCATGGTGTTGATAAGCTGTAAATTTCTCAGGCGGTCAAAATCTGGTGGGAAAAGAGTTCTATTGTCACGCTGTCCGGCACCCCCGAAAGGTTAAGATCGAACAGTTATTGTTGCAACACGCAAAAGTGCCCCCGGCACCGAAGGCTCCAATTGTTGATTGCCAAGCATCCATGATTTTTCAGCGGATTTGGATTTGAGATTAATTCTGGATAGCTATTAATTTCTCGGGGGGTCAAAAATTCGGTGGGAAAAATTCTCTCATTAACGCGGGTCACCCCTTCGTGGGTCACGCCCCTTCATGGGTCAGGTCACTTTTTGATGGTCCAGTCATACAAAAGGTACGAAGTCGGTGAGCAGAAATCAGCGCCACCCCTCTACTCATAAGGTCACATGATGAAGTAGACCAGCCAGCTGAAACTGCTGGCAAGTACGCAATCACGTGATGAAGCGAGGTGGGGGGTGGCGCTGATTTCTGCTCACCGTCTTCGTACTCTACAGACTCATTTTCTCAGTTCTCTTGATAATCACAACAGCAAAAATAATTCTGCTCTTTCAACGCTCCTGACCTGAATTTTCATCAAGAGCTGTATCGTTCGAGAAAATTTCAGAGACGTTGTTTGAATTATTGGTTTTGGGCCCATACAAATTTGTTAGTTGAGATGGTCGACTCCATGCGACGGACACGAGCTCAGGCTCGACTAGATCATAAGGACGATGCTTCCCCGACCCGCAACGGGCATCGAGAACCCCTCCTGCGGCTGGTCAAGCGGCAACGGATCAAGCGGCCGTCTCAGAAGAGCTCAAAGGGCCCCGAGCCCTGAACGTCTGCCATTGACCGTTTGGAACCTGTCACAACTGCAGACTCTGGCGAGACTCCGTCTGCCGTCGACACCGGATCAGGTACGAGCGATTCACCTTCATGCGGGGCAATGATGGTGATCAAGACGACTATTAAATAGGTACGAGTAGTTCGACGACCCAACCCAACCGGCCGAGCGTCCCTCGCAGTATCTCGGCTGAAGCTGTCGGCCAGAGCAGCGGGAGCTTGATGCTCCCAATCGTCCTAACCGGTCAGCCTCACGAGCCACACCCATCGGCCCGGATTGTACTATGATCAGCCTTGATACGGAATTCCCTGTTGTTTGGCAAGTACCTGGCGAGGGATTATGGGGTCCTCAATTACCTGTTGAATGAGCCGGACGACCCCGACCTGGTAAACGTCAAGGTGTGGGACCCGACCCCATCCAACCTCGAAGACGTGACAGCCGCACTCGCTCGACCGCGAACCGACTTGCCGGACCTCGCGACCTTTCGGGAATACCGCGAGGTGATTCGGGCCGCGCACGAAAGCGGATGGGAAGCCGAGATCGGGCGCTCCGATGGGAATCTTCCTGGGCCCGGTCATCCGCAGGGACAAAAAGTCCAAATACACCAAGACGGCGTACAAGATGCTGCAGACCCTCCTACCCTCGGGCCAGCTGACCTTGATTCCCGACACGACGGTGGGTCTCGAGTCCGATATTCTCGGCAAGCGTGGCTGGTTGGAAAAACCATTGTCCCTTCATATCCAAGCGTCCAATCTGATCTGCTGCAATGGAGTTATCGAGTTCAAGAACAACCTCAAGGTGGTAAGTCGTCTGTTGCAGTCTTGCATCATCATCACGTGTGCGACCCCTTTCTTTCCGATTCATCGTCACTTGGTTGACGATTCTCTACCCTTTGCTGTCGTCAGTGCGATGATGCCCTTGGACTTCCTAACATCACACGCCTGAGGCCTCATCGTCATCAGTCCGACGATATTCCTCTCATTCATTGTCATGATTGCCACGATGTATGCACATGCTGAGATGCTTACTTTCATTAGCAAATTCAAGACCGTGCCGCTAGCTCCATCCTGTATCGCACTTGGCAGCGATTCGATGAACACCTGTTTGGCGGCAAACGGAAATCCTTCGGACAGGCGTTTGTGGGTTCCATCTGTAGCGACGGCAGTAGCATCGAGGCCTCAATTCACTGGATCGATCATTCAAGGACGAGCAATAATCGACCTTACGATGTGTTCTGTTACCGGGTGGCAACCGGTTGTCCTCATGCTGCTACTCTTCTTGAATTTCAAGAGACATACCGAAAATTTGCCAACTTTCTAGATTGGATGAAAGAGGTACGTCTGGCGAGACTGAAAGAGGTGCAAGAGAAGTTCTCCAAGGATCCAACTCTGGAACTAGATCTCGCGGTCCAACAGATGTGTCAAGAACCCGAAACAACTGCAGCGGCAGCTATCGCGATCGCCAACATTCAGGATACCCGAGACATGGATCGGATCAGCATGTTGCAAACACGCCGGTCAATTGAGTGACAACAAGCCGTCTTGAAGGGAGGCCCAAACGCGGTCCTCCAGCTTCGGTCCGTTGGGGGAAAGATGCGCGAGCCTGCCCTGACAGCAACTCGATCATCCTAGGGTAAGGGTCCTTTACAGTTGCTGGACCGAGCGACGGTAAGCTTAGCCGATGGAACGGGTACGGCTCGACCTATGCGATCGCACATGTTTCCATTCCCCAGTCTCCTTGTCTTCAATGTCAACGTGCTCGTATATATTTTATGCTCCAATTACCATACATCATTACACTATGGGTTATCGTCTGTGGTTGAAGGGGTGCGGCTCATCTCGTCGATCTTCTTGTCGCGAGACGGATCACACACAGCCATCAAGGGTAATCTTGTATATGAGCAGTTGTGTCATCCGTGAGTCATTCTTTATTTGCACACCTAAATCTAAATTGTCAGTGACCAATTGATGTCGGGACCGGGAAGTAGATCAGTCGAAACAAGTACAATCGCTCCCCTTGTGATTTAGGAGACGCAATCCGTCGTATCACAGCAAAAGGTTAGGGTGACCCTCCAAGGAATCCTCAAAGATCTTGGAGGAAGATCAAGATTTTCAATTTCGAGTTGAAGAGCGCATGATCAGGAGTTGAACATCAGGTAGTAGCAGCGAGCCCATGAGGTACGGG
>QQTW01004710.1_pt1 | contig 10256 bp, 12 predicted proteins | sample 1904831 | NCBI WGS metagenome assembly QQTW01 (sample SAMN09435610, study PRJNA476489) | Subsurface metagenome, whole genome shotgun sequencing project.
ATCGGCACACAATCAAGACCCCAGCAATTGCCGCGGTTCCCTTCGCCACGTACCTCACTGGAACGACTGAAACCAGAAGACACAACGTTGTTCGTAGAAGAAAAACAGAACCTCTACATCGATGAAGCGAAGGAAACTGGTATTTGGCTTGAAGTGCTCTTTTCAATAGACTCTGCTGCTATCGAGACCGAGACTCTGCGAAAACTTGAAAGCTGGACCCTGGAGGGAATAGATGCACTTATTGAAACCGCGAGCACAGAGTTCGATGGGCCGTTGGGATGGACATCGAAGCCAGAGGTATTGACATTGGGCGTAAGGATCTTGCATGCTGCCCACGCCCTCGTATATTATTCAAGAAACGAAAGTCTTGGTGTCGATGGCAGTGGCTTGCGTACCCGATTGAAGGAAATGCTGGTGGTGGGTGAGCAGAGCCAGATAAATGGGACATGGATGCGGATAATCAAGAGCTTCTTGGAGTGAAATCGACAGATCGATATCTTGGAGGAGAGTGGATAGTGAAGTGTTTCTATAACTGTTGAATGCGAATTGTCGATGTCAATATTTACTGGGCATGGAATCCTGCACTTCAGAACCTCTTTCTCTTCTATTTTCTGTAGCAGGATGCCCCAATACTTCCATTCGATATGTCTCTCCAACCTGTATGATTCTACCTAATCATTACTGTTCGCCATTGGCAATCTCCTCCTCTACAGCAGCCACCACCTCCATCAATTCCCCCACCAGAAAAACCCTCGCCTCCACCATACCAGTCCAACCCTCTTCACCATCCCGTACGTTCCCCCTCTCCCACCCCTTTCTCCCCCATCACGCCCGTAACTAACATCCCTCCCCCTCTAGGCCAAGCATGCACCAAACCCACACCATCGCCCTCGTCCTCGTCTTCATCCTCCTCGTCCTGCCCCTCATCACCATCTATCTATGGCTCACACTGAAAATCTGGTTCGCAAGACGTTTCTGTTTGGCGTACTGGGATATGGAGACGGCGAGGAAGGGTGTGGTTGTTGTTGCGTGAGGGGAAAGATGATGGGTGTCGAGATGGCCACTTACTGGCGCGGGTGGTTGAATGAAATGAATGGATGGATGGATGGATGGATGAATGAATGAATGATAAGGGTTGAGGGCAAGAGGAGGGGAAAAGATAGGCGGAGGGACAAGAGGTGATTGAGCAGTGAAGGGGTATGGAGGAGTCATGTGCACGATGGGGGAGGTGTCAGAGTTGGTGTCAGAGTTTCTGTCACCATATGGGTTTGAACGCGAAGAAGAGGAGGTTTCGTAATGTATAAATGGGTCCGGAGCTCTGCTGCTTGCTTGCTTGTTTCGGTGTCATTGTCTGTCACGAGTTGGTGCGTACATGCAGGTACATCTGCTTGCTGGCAGCAAACAAACGCCCACTTCAACGGATTTCCTGGGTTTTCTACACGCCTGAGTACCGGATATCTGTCCATTGTTTCCCTATAGGGAACGTCAGTCTTTACCTCTGCCTTCATTAGTTTTTAGCACATCCCAATTTCGACGCGGGGTGGGTGATATCTCCTGCACAGCGACAGCCACCGCCAAAACCAATCCGTTTTACTTTGTTGTCTCCCGAAAAATGTCCCTCCCGTACATGCCAGCCTTTCCCTCGCATCCTCTCCCTTTCTACACGACAACCACCACAACTCTCCACACCACCACTTCCGCAACCATAGGCGCAGTCCTCCACCTCACATTCCCTACTCCGCTGACGCCAATCGCAACATCCTACACTACCCCACCCGTCCCCGATTCTCCCGCAAGCAAAGCTTATCCATACGGCCTCTCTATCCTTGTGTTGACAGAATTGGATGCTGTGGTGTATGATCCTATTGGCAAGGAGATCTTGAGTACGTTGACGACGGTGCAGGCTGCGCCTCGGGGCGCGACGGGAGGTGTTAGCGATGGTGAAAAAGTGGATCGAGATGAGTATCTGAAGAACGCGTGGAGTGAATGGACGGAAGCGGAACGAGCGAGTGTGATTGCGGGAATCGTGGTGGCGTTGGTGTTCACCATGGGAATGTTATTGTGGTGTTGCTGTAGGAGTAAGGCCTGGGGAAAGAGAGGGGCTGAAAAGAGAAGGAGAAGTGGGATGAGGGCAAAGAATGGGTGGAGAGGAAAGAAGAATAAAAGGGTTGAGATGGAAGGTGAGTCCACGAACGACGTGGAATTGGAAAGCGATGTCCGAAGGGAAGCTGTGGGAAACGACATTGGAGAAAGCAGTGCCAAAAGAGTTGAAGGCTTGCCTGAAATCAGCATTACCAGAGAAAGCCCCGACACAGTCCGGCAAGACACGAGTTTGCCGCCAGCTACTCGAGGTCTTCAACCCGCTGGCGAGTTATATCAGATGAGTGGAGCGTTGCAGGTCCCCAATTCACCTAGTCGGTCGCAGCTGCGGTCACCAGTGTCAGTGGTAAGAGTCGGAACCCGAAGGCTTCGAGACACAGAGCTCGGCAGCAAGGCTAGTCAGGGTAGAAAATCTGCATATCGAGCCATGAGAGTGCAGGAGACACGAGAAGAAAGAGCGAGAGCCTGTGTGCAAGAGCCTGTGTATGCGTAGCCCCAACAACAATGAGGATGATGGATGTTTAGTGGCCGGTCCAGATTGTTATGGGTCCACCTGTACGAGGATCGATCTGCCATAGTAATTTATCCCATTGATGTGTAGTTACTTCGATCGTGAGATTGCGATGAGATTGTATAGAAGAGCGTCGCTGAGATGGAGCTCACCGACAAGGTTTTATCAAAATTCGGGTATTGCAGGTTTTACGCGGAAGGCTGCATCATTTAGTATATCATCTGATCGTGGTGCATTTATCCTGGAAATCCACTCCGGATCGCTCCAGATTCGATAGGATGAGTATTTACTCCTGACGTTTGGGCAGCAATATATGGAAGCCTTCGACGTCGGCGTTGACGGTTTGATCAAAGCGGAAGTCGCAATCTCCAACGTCTTCAAGACAAGAGGAACGATAAGATGTTGTTGACGAGATGCTGTGAATAACAAGTAAATGTTTCTTACTTTAAATAGTATTCCAATGACCTGATGTTCAACGCAACCAACATCAGCAAGATTGATTGTGTAATATCAAGGGTGAAGTACAGGAAGATGTTTGCGCCCACCTTGCAAACAAGTCTTTCCGCATCAGTCGTTTTGTATTGGAAGAAAAAGTTGCACAGTCTTCTTGACCATCTTTTCTTTTCAAACGATTTCATTCTCCGGCCTCAAAAGATCCAAGTTCCACTTCAGAAGCCTCAAAACCTCCCACCTATCGGCCTGAAGTCGTATTATAGAGGGAACAAGTAATCATCCGCGAGTTCGAAGCATAGCTTAAGCGTACATAGTCGACGAAAGTTAAGGGAATCGATGGCACCACGGAGCGACACACCTCCTATCAGTACCACCAACGTAATACTAGGGGTGACCTTGAGTTTTGGAATTGTCGCCCTCATCATAGGGCTCTACTTCATATACACAGCATATATGAGCAGTTTGGATTACCGGCCGAACAAGAATATTCGATCTAACCGAAGAACTCCAGAGCGAACATCGACGCATACAGGGGCGAACAAGGCACAACTGCGGGACGAATGCACAGATCCATGGCCGCAGAAGCCCAAGAATCAGACACTCCAAGACCGGAAGTGGGACATTTCGAACAAACGCAATACAAGAAGAGACCATAGGAATGGTGATACCACTCATCTGCCGAAAGAGATAAGAGGCTACTCACGTGGACGGCGATTTAAGCCCCGACAACCCACTGGCTCATTCAATGGGCGGCGTATGAGCGGGGGCCCCCTGGCCTCTCAAGCTCCAAAGGCATACGAAGGAAGACAGAAGTATGATCCCCGGTGAGTCTGGCTGAGCGCAGTGAGCTTGCGACAAGGCTGACATACTGCACAGCCACCATACCCAATCAGTTGGCCGACCCGAATTTGCTGGCGGAGGTTATCATCCAGCAGGGCTCCCAAGCGACAGGCAGTACCCATATCGAGAGTATAGACCCACTAGAGAGCGCAAATTTGACGCTTTCCGGAACTCTTATCCAACACAATTGCCCAACGCAGGTATTGCTCGCGGCCAGGATGCGTATGGTGAGTAAGGTAGCAGCGTTAAGCCCGGTGCCGCGCAAGTATATTCACCGCTGACGGCTTCTGGCCTGTGGAAGGACAAGGGTGGGCACGCGACGAGATGCCGCAAGAATGGCGTCCCAGGTCTGCACATAGAATGACGAAAGCTACCATGCCTTCAATGAGTATGCCACTACCACAAGACGCTACCGACCTAAACACCAAGGTTTCCACTCAACGTTTTGGAACACCAATCAACCCGGTATCAGAAGCTTCACAATTCATCAGTGACTTGATTGACGAAAGCGTTTATGATTACCATAATCGAAGTTCAGAGCGAACATATGATGATGGACGTTTTCCTCAAGCATTCGAAGACAGACATGACGGTAAATCGTCGACAAGTGGTAGGGAAGAGTTTGACCAAGGTAGGGGCCAAGGTTCGCATTTGGGAAGCGGTAGTAGTGGCAATTCCCTTGGAGAGCATAGTCTTCACCATGTTTCCCCACAGCAAAGCGTGGAAGCCGATGCCAAATATGATCGTGACATCGAACGAGGCGACCGAAGCGACCAAGAAATTTCCGGGAGCCGCGGAGAAATGCAGGACACGGAGGTGAAAGATGAACATCAAAAACCGGATGGTGCCCGCATCGAGAGGTGGTAGGGAGAAAGAGAAACGTCTGGATGGGCTTGGTGAGATGAGAGTCAGGTTGGGATAGTTCTGCTCTGTGTTGCATCAACAAGGAGAAATGAGGTGAAGTCGAGACTTCTCGGTGGATTTCGACGCCGACATAGCAATTAAATGCCAAGCCAGCGTATTCAAATATGACGCCGCTCCATCGTCATACACAGCACTAGCAATCCATCCAGCCTTACAATTAGATCTCTCAACCGCCATGAAAGGTAATCCGGTGGAACGACACCAAAGTTAAACTCCTCAACTTCACAGTCTGTCAATAATGTGGAACGATGAGGACAACAACCCGTATGGGTCATTCGACCGCCATGCCTCTTCCCCCAACACCCATCCTTCAAACCCTCGTAAGGCAGCCTGCACATCCAAGGTAGCCAAAACCCGGAATTGACAGTCGTTCCAGAACAGTCAGGATTCGAACGTCCTATGACCCCAACTTCAGGATCCTCTTCACCCACCAACGAACCTCCAGAATTCGTCTCAAGACCCCGCGATCTCAGCGATGATGATGAGGACAACTACGCCCAGCAACGAAGCGGACAGATGCCGAGGAAAAAGAGCGGTTATGATAGCCGCATCGAACAGATTCTGTACGAGAATCCGGATTTGCACATCGTCATCACCGACGCCGGCAAAAGTCATGAAAGCGGCGGAAGTTATATTGTCTACACAATCAGGACAGGCGTATGCTGTGATGCATCATCTCGAGTGCTTTCTCAGGTGTCGCTGACGTTACCTAGGATCTAGAGGTCCGAAGGCGGTATTCCGAGTTCCACTCCCTCCGCTCGACTCTTGTGAACCTGCATCCAACTTTAATAATCCCTCCTATACCGGAAAAGCATTCAATGGCCGACTATGCGGCGAAGCCGACCAAGGCCAAGGAGGACGTCGCCATTATCGATCTTCGTAAACGCATGCTTACCATGTTTCTCAACCGTTGCCGGAAAATGAGGGAAGTTCGCGAAGACGGTGTCTGGTGGAGGTTTCTTGATCCCAACGCAAGCTGGGTGAGTCCTCACGGACATGCTTTCCCAGGGCAATCTGACCGTTACTTCGTAGAGCGAGGTGCTACATTCACATCCAGTGGCATCAATACCCAAAAGCATCCTGAAAGCTCCTCCTCTTGATCCGTCTAACCCAACCCCCGCCCATCAATGGCTTCCCGTACCATCCACTTCGGCTAAGCTCCGATCGGTTTCCCGAACAAATTCCTCCGGTACTCCCATGTCCCCTCCACAGCAATCTTTCATGGCCTCCAGTGCAGCGCATACTATACCGGCCGCGCAGTTATACAGCCGCTTCCCTCCCACCTCGCAGAACCTTTCCGAACAAGAGCTCGACCCATACTTCAACAATTTTGAATCAAATACGAGAGATCTCGAGACGCTGCTACAAGGGAACATCGAGAAAGTAAATCGACGGACTCTGACGCATTTATCAGCATTGTCGACCGACATGGCGGAACTTGGAGCACGATATAACGGTTTCTCTTTGTCGGAGCAATCAGCCACGGTAGCGGCGGCAATCGAGCGAGTTGGGCAAGCCGTGGATTCGTCATACATCGCCACCGAGGAGCTATCGTCATCTCTTGGGGCGAGTTTCGCAGAACCAATGCGGGAAAGCGCACAATTTGCCGGCGTAGTGCGGACTGTCTTAAGATATCGGATTATGAAACGAATACAACAGGAAATGACCAAGGACGAGCTGTACAGTAAGAGGAACCTGCTCGAATCATTAGAGCGGAGTGAAACGGAGGCCAAGAGGATCGAACAATATCTCAGTGGCTCGACCGCATCGGGCTCAGCTCCAAAACGATCTACGTCTTCAGCTTCGGCGCGGAGCGGTAGATCCGAGACTACCCCAAGCACAAGGCGAGAGGGAGGTAACGAGGACGTTGAATCGGTTGACTCGGACTTCCCATCCACACAGGGCAACGGGCGAGGCTCACCGCCGTCACCATCTCAGGGGACAGTGGAGCCAGATACTAATTCAGCTAGCAAGAACCATCGGAAGAGCCAAAGCGGCGGTTTTGTTGCGCAGAAGATATTCGGACGGATTAGCCATGCGATCCACGGTGTCGTCGATGTTGACCCCGAGCGCACACGTCGAGACACGATTGGAAAGACGAAGGAGAGCCTCGTGCAGGTATGGCTCCGCCAGCTACACTCTTGGGGTGAAACGAATGACTAATATACAATTAGCTCGAGCAAGCACTCGAAGCGTCGGAGAAGGATGTCAAAGACGCCAGTGCTGGTGTTCTTAAAGATCTGAAGCGCTTCCAGCTGGAAAAAGAGGACGATCTAAAGAAATACATGGTGAGGTTCTACGTTCATGCATCAACAGCTGGTTACTGATGGGCGCGCAGATGGCATATGCCCGGTGTCATATCCACTGGGCCAAGCGGAATGTTGAAACATGGCGAGAAGCTAAGGAAGAAGTCAATAAGATCGATGTCCGATAAGTGATGGAAATAAGGAGCTCAATGGTGGAAAAGCGGAGAGACATGGAGAGGAGTAAGCATTACAGCAAGCCTTGCAGCGATGTTATACCATATATACCCTACCCAAATTGCTGCTCGCGAAATAGCAGTACGAGGCCCAAAGCAATACCGCGATCGAACATTCCGATTCCTGATATCAAAATTGGGTGATGCACGCACGTCCTGCGGGATCAGTGGGTTCGCATGTTGTACAGGACTAAGAGGACCAAGAGGACCAAGCAGCAGCGAGGCAGATTAAGCTTAAATCGCACGCTGTACCTTCACCGTCTTGGCATGGCCACAATTAGTTTAGGGGTATTTGTTTGCCCCCTCATCCCATTCCAGACTTCCATCTCAGAACAGAACCTGCCAGTGTCTCCACCCTATTGTATCAGTGCATTAGTATTTTACATCAGCGCATCAGGGGACTACCAAATCTCATCCTGTTGCTCCGTACTCTTTTTCCAGCTGCAGTGGGCCGTCTTGTGTGCAGCGTGTCTTACCTTGTCAAACACCCGAGCGCGCCGGCTATTTTCAGCCATCAACAAGGGGTTGCCAACTTCAATTCGCACTATTGCGCCTGCTCTTTGATCTCTCGTCACCACTCGATCATTCTTTTGCATCTCCTCCACAACGCGGTCGTAACGACCTATCGAGTCACTCTTTCATCTCGACAATTGCAACCTCTCAACTTGACTCGACGTACCCAGATGGCTGGCTGCTTACCGCCGGTCGCCCATCCATTCCCCATCATCTAAGCATCTACCAATCTATTTTCCAACATTTATCGAGTATACCTAATCAAAGCTCCTACTCATAATGTTATATTGCAACTCAAGATCGCCATGCATTGCGCTTTTAGGCACTCTGCTTGCCAGCACCCAGGTGGCGTCCGCCATCCAGCTGGACCTTGGGAACACTCGTACGTCGGACCACTTCCATCGGCGCGTTGATCAGATATTTGGGAAATACTCGGGGACTGGGTGCTGACTCCTCTTATGCTCAGAATCGATCAAGAACGCCGCATCCTCCATCGCCCACAATATGATGTCTTACTACAAAGGCAACCTTACAGGCCAAACCCCAGGCTTGTTGCCACAACCTTACTATTGGTGGGAGACGGGTGCCATGTTCGACCAGATGATACAATATTGGTATTATACCGGGGACAAGACTTACAATGAAGTAGTCATCCAGGGTATGATGCATCAAATGTCCACCGACAAGGACTTCATGCCGAGTAACCAGACTTTGACAGAGGTGAGCCCGTACTTCTTTAACTGGCGACTGACACAGCTCACCTTCACAGGGAAACGATGATCAAGCTTTCTGGGCTTTTGCCGCAATGTCCGCCGCTGAGATGAAATTCCCGGAGCCGCCAAGGAAAGACGTGTCTTGGCTCGCGCTTGCTCAAGCTGTCTTCAATGAGCAAGCTTCTCGGTGGGAAACTACTAGATGCGGCGGTGGCCTGCGGTGGCAAATTTTCAGCTGGAACAAAGGTTATGAGTACAAGAACAGTATCTCCAATGGTTGTTTCTTCCAGCTTGCTGCGCGTCTAGCCAGGTACACCGGAAACCAGACGTACGCCGACTGGGCAGTCAAAACCTGGGATTGGATGGAGAGTACCCCGCTGGTCACGCAACAGTACAACATCTATGACGGCGTGGACATGAAAGACAACTGCACCAAGCCTATTCCATTGGAATGGACGTATAATATTGGGACCTTTTTGATGGGCGCCGCGAATTTGTACAATTTCGTGAGTGTCGCTTGCCTGGTGCCTGTTTCGCTAGACTAACCAAGGTCAGACTGACGGTTCTCCTACATGGCGGAGAATCACCGAGGGTATGCTTAACGGCACCAAAGTGTTCTTCCCAGCATCTTTAGGAGGGAATATCATGCAAGAGGTGGCTTGTGAACCGCAGCAGAGCTGTAACTACGACCAACCGTCGTTCAAGGCTTATCTTTCTCGCTGGATGGCGGCAACGACTCAGCTAGCCCCTTTTTCAAAAGACTTCATCATGCCGAAATTGCAAGCCTCGGCAGCAGGTGCTGCCAAGCAGTGCTCAGGCGCACCCAGCGGTGGTAATACATGTGGAAGAACTTGGAACACAGCCACCTGGGATGGCAAGGCAGGAGTTGGTGAAGAGATGTCTGCCATGTCCATCATCCAGTCGAACTTGATCTCGAAAGTGCCTCCACCTGTTACGGCGGCTAAAGGAGGGACGAGTAAATCCGATCCGCTGGCTGGAACCGACGTTAATCACCCAGCTTCGGAAAATCCTTTGCTGACAAGGACTGTTACAATGGGTGATAGGGCTGGAGCTGGAATTCTCACGACAATCGTCCTTGGAGGTCTACTTGGGTCAACCTGGTGGATGAGTTTCGGTAGTTAATACTTGGGGAATATTTGTCAATATGGGTATACGACGTCAACTGCGCCAGGGACTGAAACATGAAGCGCAACGGAGATGTTGGCTTGATACACTCACTCGAAACTATATCGTGCCCCCCAGCCTTCTGTCCACCTAAAGGCCCAGCCAGGTTTGGTGTCCAATGAATTGGTCGCTGGGGCACAGAAGCACGCTATGCTCTCAAGCTCGACTATACGAAACAGACGTCATGAGTTGTGCATATGTTCGAAGCCTCGATCGGTAGATTTGGAGGTGAATTAGAGCGGATTAACGTTACACACTGGGACCAACAGTGAAGTATGCAATGGTTTTGGATTCCAGCCAAAGCGCTGCAAGGTTCCATGACACCCATCGCGGAACTGCTCGGATCACCCTCCCCGACGATGAAGATGGGGAAAAGGCCGGAGCGAATATCCAATGCCGTCCCTAGAGATACCATTCCCAACCCCAATCCAGGGGTTCGTCGCAGCATCCACATCCAAGATCATGCGGTGAAGAAAAACCACCGAAGACGCCGTATACCCATATTGACAAATATTCCCCAAGTATTAACTACCGAAAC
>QQTW01004711.1_pt1 | contig 10254 bp, 11 predicted proteins | sample 1904831 | NCBI WGS metagenome assembly QQTW01 (sample SAMN09435610, study PRJNA476489) | Subsurface metagenome, whole genome shotgun sequencing project.
CGAGATGAGCTTTGTATTTTTTCAATACCCCTAGAAGCGACGGTGTAGTAGCTCTTTGTCTAGAACCCCAATATTATTGTTATGGTTATTATTATTCTCAACCTGGCTTCTCTCCACAAAGCTTCGTTATCTGCGCCCATATTCAGTCAGCAGAATATACTTCTCCGCTGGGATCTCCAACAAAATCATTGTGGCTCACCCTCGTCGATGATTTAACATCAAATAGGGACTTTTAATTCATCGTTTTAGTGGATTTGATATTGATATTAGTGTAAGCATTCGGACGTTGGCGGCAAAACGGATGATATTTGATTAAGGAGAAGAATGTCTTTAAAAGCTTATGGAAGTAGAGAAACTTCAATATCGGTGTTGCCTGAGATCAGAAAAAGAGCGCTTTGGGTATAAATTGGAATTTGATGCAAAAAGAGATGGTAGGAATCACTTGGTTGGGATCGTAGATAAGTTCACTCGTTGAATTTATGAACGGCGCCGAGCATTTATTCGGCTTTAATCCTGGTTGTGGTGAAGAGGATATGATATCTTCTTACGTTTGTGATTCATACTTAATCTTCGTTGGCAAAGGTTATCCGTTGTCGAACTCGCCTCATGATATATGTCAAGGCAAACACAGATCTTTCATACCAACGATGATTGTCCCGAAGAGCAACGGCTGCCTGCCTCTTACGTGATGTGACTGTCCTGTTTCGCTGTCTGACTCTCTATCAGCCATTACCTAGTGACCGGCCACCGCTCAATTGTATCCGACGATATCACTTCGTCCTTAAGGAACAAGGAGCCTCGGCAGTATCGTGTAAGAACGTCTTTCAGTAACACTGTTGATATTTTGGGGATGGGAATGGGAAGATGTATCGGTGGCGCCAGGGGCTTTGAGAGAACATTGCCTTTGTTAGGAGGGGCTGTAAGAGCTCCACATGATATGGACTTGAATGTAGCGATACAGCAAAGGACGTAAAACATATTGAGATTGTGAAACATTGTTAGAGTAAGGGAAATGACGGCTATGGAAGAAAATTAATCATGGAACCGACTAGGACATTTTGTAGGATTTGGTCGAGTAACGAATCGCTACCGCATCTTGCTACCTATAGATCCCATCGGAGTGCTCGGTAGAGCAGTAAAGGGAAGAGATACTGTACATCCTGTTCCGAGCGGTTAAAGATCGTTGATTTCGTTATGATACAGGCGAGTTCGTCATCGTCAATTCGTTTATGGAGTTGGCCGTACCGTAAACCAAGAAGAAAATACCTCAAAGGAGAATCACTTACTCCCCTTCTTCCCCTCCTTCTTCCACCTTTCCAAAGCCACATCATAAGCCCCACTGCCCTTCCATGCACTGATGAGCAGCCCCACGATATCATCCACTCCTTTCCCCTCCTTCACCACTGCAAAAACCACAGGTCCGCCGTCCCTCATCCTCCCTGCATCGCGTTCCATTACCCCCAAATCGGCACCTACCGCCTCGGCAAGATCAATCTTGTTCACAACTAGTATGTCTGCGCCCGTGATGCCCGGACCGCCCTTTCTGGGCACTTTATCACCGCCTGCGACATCTATCACGTAGATGATGAAATCTGCTAGCTCGCGGGAGTAATTGGCAGCCAGGTTGTCGCCGCCAGATTCGATAAGGAGGATGTCGGTAGCATGCGTGACGTGGAGGGATTGGAGAGCGTGGAGATTAGCGGAGATGTCCTCCCGAACGGCGGCGTGGGGACAGCCCCCGGTTTCGATGGCGGCGATACGGGGTGCGGGAAGGGCGTGGTTGGTTGTCAGGAATTCGGCATCTTCACTGTAGGTGGGAAAGGGTTTAGTGTGAATGTTCACGACAAGCGTCCAAGCAGGCGGGAAGTCAAAGAGGGATATACCGCGTAAAGATGTCGTTGGTAACGGCTGCGATGCTGTATTCGTCTCGAAGGGCAAGGCAGAGTTTCAACATTAGAGCTGTTTTGCCTGATCCTACGGGGCTGTAGAAAGATAGAACCCTCAGCTTCCCCTCAATTGGATGATTTTGGATAGCATTGCTCTTGAGGTCCCTTGTGCAACCGGTAGGTACAAAGCTTACCCACCAATGCCCACGGTGAATGCTCGGTCATGCCAATCTCGATCAGCTACGATTGGCATTTCCCTGCCAGAGTAGGAACCTGGTCCGTCGAGTATCTCATGACTATGACCGTGTTCGGCAGCATTGAATTCGTGGGAATGGGAGTGGGCGGCATGTTCATCATGAGCATGGGACATTGCCATGGCTGTTGCTGTGGCTGGGCTTCAAGGTAGGAAATGTCTTCAACAGAGCTCCCATTAATAGGGGAGCTTTACTAGTTTTGGGCAACGTCACCGTCAGGGTTTTAATGATGGATTGGCATGTGCAAAACCAGTCGGACTTCCTTGGCACGACCTTATGTTATGCCAAAAACGCCTTAATACTACACAGGCCTGCCTTTTTATTTGACCTCGATACCAGAAGGACCTTACACGTTAACATCCTACTTTGCTGAAATGTATTCAAGTAAATATCGTTGTAAACCGTAACGATTATCGGCTTTTGGACCGTGTGGTGTACGTTACAAATTGGTGCCAAGGAAGTCGGTTTCGCACAGGCCAAAAGCGGGCCAGCCGCGCAGACGGACAATGCGCGTAAGGCGCTCAGCGTTTAGTCGTACTCGTATGATTACTATCGATGACATAAATCAGTGATTTCCAAGGGTTATGTAGTCACTACAAACCTTCCGAAACCGGAGCAATGTGGGATAGCATCACAATCCAAAAGTCATAATCGATGGAGGTAACCTTCATCACATTCTTGGGTCTCCAGAGCTTTTCATGGAAGCCATACAATCCACACCGCTTTGCTCCACGTTTCTAGAAAATGAAGCTGAGTGTATGATTAGACAATAGGAATGTTCTATAAAGACTAACGAGTATCTGTGATATACAATGTTCACACCCGGACGTTACGTTACCTTTCAACACTGTCAATTCCTCACGAACAGGGGGTGCTCAGATAATCACAACAGTATCCCGGCGTTCAATGGAATGTCGCTGGCAGTATGCCCGTACCCCTTTCAATCCTCCAAACAACGCCCAAGAGATCAATCGCTCTTCTCCCATACCATGCCCAAACCCAATTCGATCCATTCTCCAAAGGTGACTCAAAAATCCCCACCCAATCATGAAAATCAACATCAGAACGTAACGCCCTCGCTGAACCGTAAGTATAAACTTTTCCAACGGCAAAATCAAACAGATGCTCATATTCCAAATCGGCGCTATTGTCCGGCTCCTTTTTGCCTCTTGCCTCCTATTCGAGGTGTACTTTTACTCTTTCCCGGTATGACGTTTACATCCACCGTACCGCCTCCATCGTCTTCTCCTTTCACGGCGCTCGCTCTCCGACGTTTATTCGTCATATTCGGACTCGCGTTGGCGCTTGGTCCTTGGCTTCCGGTGCCAACGCTGTTGTTCGTGCCAGGCTGACTTGCGCTATGGACCATACCGATGCTCGTAGGCGCTTGTTGTTGCTGTTGCATCGCCTGATGCTGTTGCTGAAGGGAAAGATTTTGGATTGCTGGGGACATGCCGTGCAGAGTAGCGGGTGAAGGTACGCCATTCATTTGACCAGGAAGATTGAGATGTACGCTGTTCGCCGGTGAAACGAAATGATTAGGTGTACGTTGCCCTGGTGGGAGCTGGAGATTTGTGGCAATGTTTTGCTGCTGTTGATGTATTGCCGGATTAAAACCTTGGTGCATTTGCTGGCCAGGAAAATGGCTCTGCTCTTGGAAGGTTGCGGTATACTGGTGTAATGCTTCGCTAGGGGAAAGCCCTGGTTGACTTTGGGAGAATTTGAACAAGGGCTGCATCAGCGACATTGCTTCGGCCACCTAACAGAGACGTATTAGCTGGTTGAGTTTCCAACGCGCATTCGATGCACCTACCTCGAGGAACTGTTGTACGGAGGGTGTTACTCCTTGATCGTTAATAATTGAGTTGGGAACAGCCGCCACTGGTCCTTGTTCTTGAGCCGTTTGTGCTTGTTTTTGGCGTTGTTGAGCCGCCTTTTTACCGGTGGCCTTGGTAAGGTTGGGAGAATGTTTCATCTCGGGTGACTCGGTAGCCGCTCGAAGTAACTGTGTTCGAGGAACGAATTCTTCGTGAGATGTCGTGAGAATCTCCAATACATCTATTTTGTCAATTTGATTGAACTGCACCCTTAGCTGGCCGCTTGTCACAAGCTGGTGACCGTTGGAAAGCCAGTAGATGAAGCTCGTTTTCTCACTTGCAATTGAATGACCTCCATTGGGTAAGTCCACCTCGCGAAACCTCTCCAGGATCATCTGGATGTTTTGAACTCCGCTGTTGAAGTGTGTCCAATAAAACCGTGCCAACGTCGGCGTAGGGGATATTTCATATTTCTTGGTTGACTGGTCAGCTGGATGGTACAACTGCTGACGTATAACGCCTGTGTGAGAGAAGAATCTTTCTACAAAGTTCACCCAGAAGTTGAGGTCATTGTTTTGCTTCCGCGTCTGACAATCATAAGTATATGAAGTCATGGGAAGTTAATTGAGTAGAAACTTACCGAAAAATTACCCAGTTGATCTCCAAAGTGGATGAGCTTCAAAACTGACGCGCCTTTCATAGGATTCTGCATGCGGGGCTGCATCATTGCAGCCGCAGCTTGTTGCTGCTGAGCATTATGCATCTGCTGAGCTTGCTGTTGCACCTGATGTTGCTGCTGAGCCTGTGATTGTTGATTCGGTTGTTGCTGAGGCTGGGTGGGGGGCGGCTGCTGTGTTTGTTGTTGAGGCGTGGCTTGAGGCGGCGGCGGCGGCTGCTGCTGTTGTTGTGGTTGCGGTTGAGCTTGCTGTACGGCCTGTGATTGTTGCGATGGCTGTTGTGGTGGTTGCGATTGCTGTATCTGAGCATGTTGCTGAGCGTTATTCACACTTTGGGGATCTTGTCCTCCAGCCATCTGGGATGGAGGTCTTGACTGCTGTTGTGGCGCTGGTTGAGGTTGGCTGCTTCCACCCTGGGTTGCGGCTTGCTGTATAGCCAGCTGCTGAGCCATGTGCTGCTGTTGCTGTTGCTGCTGATGAGCATGTTGTTGTTGTTGTTGCTGTTGCTGTTGCTGCTGCTGCTGCTGCTGCTGTTGTTGTTGTTGCTGCTGTTGCTGCTCTCGGTTGATTAAGGCTTGCTGCTGTTGCTGTTGTTGCTGGATTGGGTTAGGGATGGACCCAGGCGGTCGTATGTTTGGATTTCCTTGGTTGGCGCGATACTGCGCAGCGTGCATTGGATTATTTCCGTGACCTAATGGCATACCACCATTCTGATTCATTTGCTGCTGTGCTTGCATTTGTATCTGCGCCTGCGCCTGCGCAATACGCCGTTGATTCTGCATGGCTTGGTGGGCTGCGATCTGAGGATTATTGGCCACTGGGTTTGAAATGTTAGCCATCTTGACTGCATTTGTCGCGACACTAAATGAATGCGACGAGATTCTCAGATCCAGCTCTGCCCCTTCTCTGCTCAAGAAATCCAGATATTCCTGAATTTGAGGCGTATTGAGAGGCGGATGCCCACTTCCACGTTCCACGACGTTTGAACCAGAAGCGCCCGATTCTTTGCGCCTTTCTGACTCAGTACAGCCCCTGATAGGCGATGGCGGGCACAGAAGTCTCTGAAAGCCATCCATGGCAAAGAAATACTTGCCACAATGACCAAACTTCGGCGTGAAGAAGCAATTCAAGCGCCACAAGTAACGAATATGGTTGGCGAAAGGCTCGATTGATTGCAAGAAAGTAGGGATGTAGTGTAAGGGATCAGGCCAGCGCACCTTGTGGCAGCGGGTCCTGCCTTCATAGCAGTAAAAGGTCTCTGCTCGGGCTGTGTGCAGCGAAAGTATATGGCGACTTCCTCACCGAGTACTATCGAATCCAACAACGCGAAGACAAAGAGGCCAGGTGGTTGAAATGGACCAAGGGAAGGAACAATCAAGAATCTTGGTTTACTTACTTGCTTGCTGCATCGCTTGTTGTTGCGCCGCGTAGGCATGACCGGGAGTAAGATGTGAGAGGGCATGAGCTTGCATGCTTGGTCCTCCGTTACCAGATGTACCGGCTGGTCCACCGCCAGGCATCATGCCGCCCATCATTGCATGCCCCTGCTGACCTCCAGGTCCCATAACTCCTCCATGCATCTGCTGGCCCATGGTCATGCCGGGTTGCTGCCCTCCACTAGGAATACCCTGATGAGATGGATGTCCTTGGGCCATGGGATGTCCACCTGGGGCCATTCCAGCGTGACCCGCCATGGCACCAGGGTGGGAAGCGAAAGGTGGAGCAGCGGCCATCATTGACATACTGGCAGAGCGGATCCCCGAGATATTCTTTGATCAGTGACCGTTGTCATCCACTGATCGTTGGTAAGTCACTTCCAGGCTGGATCCCGCTCCTTTACTACCGATGCTTTTTCATAGACACTGGAAAGCGGGCCACAGTGTCGCGCAAGCCCGGATCAGCTCCGGTATTCCGCACCGGGATTATGGCGCTCTTGGATGATTGTTTAACCCGGCAGCTTCATGGCTTATGTGGTGGGAAGGGAATCCCCGTTTCGTATGTGCTTGACGTTCACACGGTGCGCTCAAGCCCAACAAGAGTCAGTCGCTGATGTTGCTTGGTTTTGTACTTGGAACCGTTCTCGACTGACTGAATAAACGGATGTTCCTTCTGGTTGTGAAGCACTTCAGAGCCTGTGTACGATTGTTGTAAAATGGGGGTAATCCTTATCCGTCTGATGTGTCGGTCACACGGTGGTGGAGCGATTGCGACGATAGCCTGAGGCTGGGTGGAGGGGGTTATGAAAGTACAGTAAGAGAGGTAGCGAGCGAGGACAGCGAGGAGGACAGACGGTAGTTGTCTGTATCGAATTTCAGCCAGACGGAGAGCGAGTGTGTAATGAATCGGGACGAATGCAAAGGAACAGCTGGCTTGCATTCGTCTTGCGTGGTGAGGTGCTCCGACTCGACCCATGGCACGTTTCTCATCAACAGGGATTAGTACCGATGTAGTTAGTGTCCGCTGACACATGATGCCAAGGCTGGCTAGATCTTCACGCTAACCGATTGCCTTAATTAGATAATTTCTTCTTTCACCACAATCATCTTCTTGAATGCTTTATTCTGTGACTGCCTCGATCTTTCAGCCCTCGTAAAGATGGTGTGAACAGACCAAGCAGTCCGTCTACTGGCGATGGTGCTGTAGAGTAAGGTAAGCTGTCCGATTTCTTCGCAACTGCCAGCTTTTTGGTATGATGACATCCCAATAAAAGTCTTCTTTTCCCACCAGAATCGACCATGAAGAAATTCATCTTCTGGACAGTCCTTCGCTGGACCGTCTGTTACTAGCCAGTATACTTTGTCTGACCTGTTGGCTGTACTATGCTTATTTGTCCTCAAGCTCGCAGCATGAGTGATGCTGACGGGTCTCACAGTTCTAGCTGATTCTAGCATTACCAAGCGACAAATACTTTAATACGATAGATACACGTATACGCATGTCCTTTGTGGTAAGCATACATTCCATTATCATCACCTTCCCCCGCTCTTTACAATGATGAAAGACATCCCAATTCGCAGTGAAACGCGAGCAGCGCATGAACCTAGTAAGTCGCTGCACACCATGGGCGTACAACCTTCCTTGGATGTCTGAGTACTTATCAGCTTTTCACCTTTGACCGACTTGATCTGTTGTGATGAGGAGCTAATCAGATGTGAATAGATTCGTCAACCTGATCCAACGCCATTAATAAACAATTGACCCGCGGCGGGACCCTCAAATTACGTCTAGAGAATGTTTCTTGACATCACCACATCAATGGCCTACAATGTCAATTATGTTCTGTACAATCTGGGCTGGCGTAGTGCCTCTCAGCTTATAGAATGCATCATGTTGGGCACTTTTGCAACCTCTACCGGGAGAAAATATGTTATATATCAATTAACATTGCTCAATTATTTCCTATTGAATAACCGCAGTCGCTAGACTGTGAGGTAGTTTCAAGGCTCTCTTGTATTTTCAATCTCAATCCCGCCGGATAATCAAGGCTGGCGTGAACTCGATTACGAACTAACCCGCACAATCGCCGTCGCAGTTCGCTTTTCATCCTGCTAAATTTCAATGCTGCCCACGCAACGTCACTCCTTTAACCAGGACTCTACCTTTAATCCAATCTGCCGTCCATCATCACAAGATACGAGGGGCCTGGCGGTTGCATTTGAGGTCCTTGGGTCACTCTAACGCTCGCGTAAGCCCATTGATCTTGGTCCCCATGATTAACGACAGGGTGGACATTACTTTGTGGCCAGATCAAACAACATGCAGTACAATCGAGGAACTCGCCATGAGTAGCCTGTGTCGTCGTTGTCAACTCCGTAGACCTATCGTCGTGATGATGAGGGACTTGAGAAATGCTTGGCAGCACTAGTCTTAAACAGGTGGCTGAGTCTCGACCGAACCAACGTATCAGGATCCAGTGACAACTACCTAACCTTTAAGCTTGGAACTCATAGCTTGTTGCCAGATACTGTTTGAGGACCCGATCTTGTGAATCCCCACAGGGCCATTTGCTGAATCCATCTAATCTCAGTCACAGCAAGAGCACTCCACAATGGCAAACGAGGTACAGGACCCTCGCATGACAACGATACATCCGAGGATACGATATAACACCATAGGAGGGGTCAACGGTCCTTTGGTCATCTTAGACAACGTGAGGACTTTGCAAATCCTTCCTAATCTGCTCATCGACTGATCATTCTTCTTCAGGTCAAATTCCCACGTTTCAATGAGATCGTTTCCTTGACCCTACCAGATGGCTCGGAACGATCAGGGCAAGTGCTCGAAGCTCGAGGTAACATCCGTAATCTATGGGTTCAACTCATCAGAGTGCTGACATTGGCTGTGTAGGCAATCGCGCTGTCGTACAGGTACCAAGATATACTACGGTCTGTGTCGTTCTTCCTGAATGCTAAACAGGTCAGGTCTTCGAAGGCACGACGGGCATCGATGTCAAAAAGGTTGGGAACAATTCTTCGAGCATTAGACCCCTTCTAACACCCTTCAGACCAAGGTCGAGTTCACCGGCCACAACCTGAAGATTGGTGTCTCGGAAGACATGCTGGGTCGGATCTTTGATGGATCAGGCAGAGCTATCGACAAGGGGCCCAAGGTACTTGCTGAAGACTATCTTGACATCAACGGGAGTCCTATAAATCCATACTCACGGGTATGTTATATTTCATCCATTCGTCATCTCCAAATTGATTGGAAACAGGTCTACCCAGAAGAAATGATCGCCACCGGTATATCAGCCATTGACACCATGAACTCCATTGCTCGCGGTCAAAAGATCCCAATCTTCTCAGCTGCAGGTCTACCTCATAATGAAATCGCCGCACAAATATGTCGGCAAGCCGGTCTGGTTAACAAGCCTACAAAAGACGTTCATGATGGCCACGAAGAGAATTTTTCAATCGTCTTTGCTGCAATGGGTGTCAACATGGAGACAAGTCGATTTTTCACCCGCGACTTTGAGGAAAACGGCAGTATGGAGCGAGTCACACTTTTCCTAAACCTTGCCAATGACCCGACCATCGAACGTATCATCACACCTCGTCTTGCGCTCACTACCGCCGAATATTACGCCTATCAGCTGGAAAAGCACGTCTTGGTCATCCTTACCGACCTGTCAGCATATTGCGATGCCTTGAGAGAGGTCTCCGCTGCCCGAGAAGAAGTTCCAGGTCGAAGAGGCTATCCAGGTTATATGTACACCGATTTATCAACCATCTATGAACGGGCCGGTCGTGTAGAAGGACGGAACGGGTCTATCACTCAGATCCCCATCCTAACCATGCCCAACGACGGTAAAGCCCAATCCATTATCCGCTTGAAGCTATGCTGATCAAACACACAGACATCACCCACCCCATCCCCGATCTAACCGGCTACATTACCGAAGGCCAAATCTTCATCGACCGTCAACTCTACAACAAAGGCATCTACCCGCCCATCAACGTCCTTCCCTCCCTCTCCCGCCTCATGAAATCCGCCATCGGCGAAGGCCACACCCGCAAAGACCACGGCGACGTCTCCAACCAGCTCTACGCCAAATACGCCATCGGCCGTGACGCCGCCTCCATGAAAGCCGTCGTCGGCGAAGAAGCCCTGTCCTCCGAAG
>QQTW01004712.1_pt1 | contig 10254 bp, 12 predicted proteins | sample 1904831 | NCBI WGS metagenome assembly QQTW01 (sample SAMN09435610, study PRJNA476489) | Subsurface metagenome, whole genome shotgun sequencing project.
AGTCTAGGCAAAGCTCTATATTCCACCTAAGATTTACCATATAAATAGTAGCCTAACTTCCGCCCACCTCTACTAGTGAATGAATCTTCACAAGTTCCTCAAATTGTTCTCCTAACTTGAAAGTAGAGCCTACTAGGAAACGTTTAAAGTCGTCCACTGGCTCGAATCAACAGTTTTCATCGCATGAACAGAGGAAAACAATATTTCCCTTATTCGCTGGCAACCGCTGAGAAAACTGCATAATCATACGTCAACAAATGAATCGTCGACCTAACTATGTAAGAAAAGGCACGGAAAATGACGTTTCTTTAGGACAGTTAATATGTTTCACAAAATTCTAGTAGCACTGGATCGTTCAAAAACTGCTAAGCAAGTCTTTGACAAATCGCTGGCTCAAGCAAGAGAACCATTAAGTTCTCTAATGCTCTTACACGTGCTATCTCCAGGTGATGAAGGATATCCTATTCTGCCAGCAATCCAGTATCCCTATATCCCAATTAATGAAGAAGATCTACTGGAAGGCTATCTGAAGCAGCGAGAAATTTATGAAAAGCAAGGGATAGATATGTTGCGATCGCTAACAGAGGAAGCAATTGCAGCTGGTGTCAAAGCCGAGTTCACTCAAAATGTTGGCAGTCCGGGGCGAGTGATTTGTAACTTAGCTCGCACATGGGGAGCCGATCTAATTGTAGTGGGGCGTCGGGGACGCTCAGGCTTAAATGAATTGCTCCTCGGAAGTGTGAGTAATTATGTCTTGCACCATGCTCCCTGCTCAATCCTTGTAGTGGAGGGAGACAATGGTTGAATTCAGGATGGGGAGTACTTTATACGAAGAATAATTTTGATTTAACCTGACATGGGCTAGAAGTTAAGTGATTATTTTCACTTAGCCAACCCGATAATTAGGGAGGTGGGAGGGATGGAAACGATTAGGAAGATTAACGACGATCTGGCGATTGCTGGGCAAATTACTTCAGAAGAATTAGAACAAATTGCTGAAGAAGGGTATAAGTCTGTGCTTAACTTGCGATCGCCAGATGAAGCAGGTTTCCAAAGCAGCGAGCAACTTCGTACTCAACTGCTAGGATTACAGTACGTTAATCTTCCGCTCAAAGCTACAGAAATTAATCCTCAAGTCGTACTTCATGTGTTTCAGCAGCTCGACAAACTTCCCAAACCCACTTTGGTACATTGTGATAGCGCAGTGCCAGTAACAATAATTCTAATTTATATTGCTACTCGGCAAGGTATTTCAGTAGACCAGGCTTTTAAACAGGCTGTAAACTTGGGTTTATTATAGCGTTTGCCTAAATTCAGCCAGTGTATGTAAGATGGCTGGAGTACAACAAGGCAAAACAACGGTTCGAAACTCTGCACGGCACGACTCGAATATGGCTTGCACCCTACAGTGGTGATCTTCCTGCTCGTCAAATTTCCTTGATTAAGTGATAAGCAATCGTTAGAAGGAAAATTTAGTATGTTAGATATCGATGAAATGGGATCAAAAGAAATACAAGACCTCTTACAGCAAGTAGGATATGGTCATCTTGGCTGTGTACTTGAAGGGCATCCATACGTTGTGCCGATGCATTATTATTTCGACGTCCCGGACATCTACATATTGACAACCGAAGGGATGAAGACCAAGTACATTGACGCTAATCCCCAAGTGTGCTTACAGGTCGAAGAAGTTCACGATTTGCTGCACTGGCGCAGCGTTATAGTGGCTGGTCGAGCCGAGCGCCTTACACAACAGCAAGACATAGATCATGCTATGCAATTCATCAAAGAACGTAATCCAACGCTTTCGCCTGCCATTAATAGAACGTGGACCGATGCCTGGGGACGTGCGAATGTCATAGTAATCTACCGTTTGCATCCCAGCAGTATGGACGGACGTAAGACTTAAAATTTCGCCTGGTGTCTTGAATGAAAGTTGCTATCTTCAATACCAAAAATTACGATCGCCAGTTTCTAGAAGCTGTCAACGTTAACCACAGCCACGAGTTGTTCTTCCTTGAATCTCTGCTGAGTCAAAATACTGCATCTTTAGCAGCCGGGTTTCCAGCCGTTTGTATGTTTGTGAATGACCAAGCTGATGCAACCATTCTAGACACGCTAGCATCAAACGGAACTCGCTTGATTGCTCTGCGGTGTGCAGGGTTCAACAATGTAGACTTGGCAAGAGCAGTAGAGCTGGGCATGACCATTGTCCGGGTTCCTACCTACTCTCCGTATGCCGTCGCAGAACATGCTGTGGCGCTCTTATTAACCCTCAACCGCAAGATTCACCGCTCCTACAACCGCACCCGAGAGGGCAATTTCTCCCTGGAAGGAATGATGGGATTTGACCTCTACGGTCGTACAGTTGGTGTTGTGGGTACTGGGAAAATCGGTTTGATTTTTGCCCAAATCATGAAGGGTTTCGGTTGTCAGCTACTTGGTTACGACCTGTATCCCCACCCCAACTTTGTAGAGTTGGGTGGGAAGTACGTAGAGCTACCTGAGTTGTTGAACAGTGCTGATATCATCTCGCTCCATTGTCCATTAACTCCCGAATCCCATCATTTGATCGATCAAAGAGCGATCTCCCAGATGAAACCTGGTGTCTTTCTCATTAACACCAGTCGAGGAGCTTTGATAGACACCAAAGCCGCGATTCAGGGGCTGAAGTCGAAAAAAATTGGTGCTTTGGGGTTAGATGTCTACGAGCAAGAAGCCGACTTGTTCTTTAAAGATCTTTCGGAGCAAATCATTCAAGATGATGTATTTGAGCGTTTGCTGACCTTCCCTAACGTCATTATTACGGGGCACCAAGCGTTCCTCACTCAGGAAGCGCTACAGCATATTGCTGAAACGACCTTATCTAATATCACCGATTTTGAGCAGGGTTGTTTCTTAAAAAATGAGGTCAAAGCTCAATAGTAGGTAGTATTTTAGACTTAAATCCGTCGCCAACTTCTATGGCAGGGCAACAGACGGTGTCTTGTTAACGGGGATGGGTAGAGACGGCGCGCCAGGAATGCGAACCAACATTCGCAATTCAGCACGACAGCTCACAGACTCTTCACAGCATCTTCACTATTTCTAAACCCAAATTGTTCTTTGGATAGAGGATGCTAAAAGTTAAGTGCAACTGCTCAAATGCTGCGGGAACCAGGATGAGTGACCAGAATCGAGTTGAACCATATCTTGAGGAGGTTCACCTTCGCCAGGAATTTCGGATCTACTATCAGCCAATTATATCGCTGGAAACTTTTAAAATTATCGGTTTTGAGGCGCTTGTGCATTGGCAGAGCCCAGACTATGGTTTTATTTCTTCAGCAGAGCTCATTCCAGTGGCGGAAGAAATTGGGCTAATCGTCCCTATCGACTGGTGGGTAATCGGTGAAGCCTGTCGCCAGATGCGTGCTTGGCAGACGCAATTTCCCTTAAATCCGCCCTTGACGATCAGCGTGAATCTTTCATCTAGACAGTTTTTGCGACCGAGGTTGTTGCTCAAGGAAATTGAACACATTTTACATCACACAGGTCTTGAGGCACGCAGTCTGAATCTGGAAATTCCGAAAAATGTGTTTTTGAAAAATATTGTTGCCGTAACTGGCATCCTCTCACAACTTCAGGCACTAGGTGTTCAGTTGCATATTGATAATTTCGGTATGGGCTATTCATCTCTCAGCTATTTGCAGCGCCTGCCGATCAATACATTAAAAATTGATCGTGCCTTTGTCAGTGAGATGGGCACTGATGGCGAACACTCGCAGGTTGTTCAGGCGAGCGTCAAAGTCGCTGATAATCTGAGCTTAGATGTAATTGCCTTGGGGGTGGAAACAGCGGCGCAACTGGCACAACTCAAGGCACTCAAATGCAAGTATGCACAAGGATATTTTTTCTCTAAGCCCGTGGACATTGAGGCAGTCGAAGCTTTAATAACGGCTGATATCTAGTACCATTTAATATTGGGGGGGTTGGTCGGTTCGTTGGCCTCTATTAACCGGTACTGCATGAATTCTGATTTTACCCATCCTGATCTAATGTCAGCCGTTCCCTTGGCTTCTGAGGTGAATGGCAATCTGCAAGTTCGCTTTAAAACCGATGAAAGACGGCTGTTATTAATCTTGCCAGCAGAAGTCCAGACACCTGCTTCGGCGTCCAACTGGCCCGATATTTGGCAACAACTGAAGCAGCGCCTCAATAGTGGGGATCGGTTTTGGCAACCAAATACAACAGTGCATCTAATCGCGGCGGATCGATTGTTGGATGGGCGTCAATTGCAAGCGATCGCAGATGCCCTGTATGAAGTTCAACTACAACTTGTGCGCGTTTACACTAGCCGCCGCCAAACCGCTGTGGCGGCAGCAACAGCTGGCTATTGTGTTGAACAACAAGTGCCTTCAGCGCTCAATCAAACGCCAACACCCTCCGCGCCGCTAGCAGAACCTCTGTATCTCCAAATGACTGTTCGTTCAGGAATCGAAATTCGTCATTCTGGTACGGTTGTCGTATTGGGAGATCTCAATCCAGGTGGTATTGTGGTGGCAGACGGAGATATCTTAGTATGGGGGCGTCTACGTGGGGTTGCTCATGCCGGTGCAGGTGGCAATTTTCAGTGTCTAATCATGGCTCTACAGATGGAGCCTACTCAACTACGGATTGCGGATTATCTTGCAAGGGCACCAAAGACTCAGCCAACTCAGTTTTACCCTGAGATTGCCTACGTCACGCCGGAAGGAATTCGCATAGCTAAAGCTGCTGATTTTTCTAAGTCCCAGTTTTTATTAAAGTCATGAGTCGCATTATTGTCACCACCTCTGGCAAAGGAGGGGTGGGTAAAACTACTGTTACGGCTAACTTGGGTATGGCATTAGCCCGGTTGGGGCGTCAAGTTGCTTTAGTAGATGCGGATTTTGGTCTCCGAAATTTGGATCTGCTACTTGGGCTGGAAAACCGGGTAGTATACACTGCCGTCGAAGTTTTCACTGGAGAGTGTCGATTAGAACAAGCATTGGTGAAAGATAAGCGAGAACCAGGACTGGTACTTCTCCCAGCCGCTCAAAATCGTAACAAAGAGGCGGTGAGTCCTGAGCAGATGCAAGAAGTAGTTGAAACTTTGACTAAAACATACAATTATGTTATAGTTGATAGTCCTGCAGGCATCGAGATGGGCTTTAAAAATGCCATCATCGCTGCTAAAGAAGCTATAATTGTCACTACCCCGGAAATTGCGGCGGTGCGCGACGCCGACCGAGTAGTCGGTTTGCTAGAAGCGCAAGGTATCAAGCGCATTCATTTGATTGTTAACCGGCTTAGACCCGCGATGGTGCAGGTTAATGATATGATGTCAGTACAAGATGTTCAAGAAATTTTGGCAATTCCGCTCATTGGGGTAGTGCCTGAGGATGAGCGCGTTATTGTCTCGACCAATCGCGGCGAACCCTTGGTATTAGCAGAAAATCCTTCTTTAGCTGGAACAGCATTTGACAACATTGCTCGTAGATTGGAAGGGGAAAAGGTCGAGTTCCTGGATCTGGATGCTGAACGCGACAGCATTTTTTCCCGTATCCGCAGCTGGTTATTCGGTTGAACAAGCGGAAAAAAGACGTTTGGCACAAGACACACCGCTTTTTTCCAAAACAACAATTTGTTGTATCCAAGATGAGCTGAGCTTAACCACCCATACAGAGCTGCCATGATTAGCGACTTTCTAGAACGGCTTTTTTCTCGCACTGATGCTGACACTAGTCGCGCTGAAGTTAAGCGCCGTCTGCAATTGGTGATTTCTCATGACCGGGCCGACCTAAGCCCTCAAATGATTGAGAAAATGCGGCAGGAAATTCTGGAAGTCGTCTCTCGCTACGTAGAACTTGACCCGGAGCGGATGGAGTTTGCCTTGGAAAACAACCAACGAACGACGGCGTTAATAGCTAATTTGCCAATTCGACGGGTCAAAGAAGTTGAGTCTTAGTTATACGACCATATAGGCCGTAGCAAAGACCGTTTTGTAGTGACTATTCATGTCAATATTTCCAACTTCTCAAGTGCATTTTTCATGGGCGGGAATCGCACTTTCAATATTGCTAATTCCTACAGTGGGGCAACAGATGCCTGCTGTGGCAGCTGAACGAATTTATGCTTCTTATGCAGCCCTAGAGCGCTCAATTTCCGTAGCCGCTTTGGAAACCTACGCCAAAAAAGGCAAACTTGACGATGACTTAGCCGTTTACGCCCGGTATCTTAACCGGCAACAACGGGCTCAGTTGCGGCGTGTTCTGCTGAACCGTGTTGAGTTGAGTCCGGTTGCTGTTTCTCAGTTTTTGTACACGCCCAGTGGCGAAACTTTGCTAAACCGACTCGGACAAGTGATTCAAACCGAATCCCGTCAACCGGGTTTTTATGCTCTACGAGCGGCGTTGATTTTAGCAGCAAGTGATCCAGAAGGCTTGACACTGCTGAATGTGTTGCGTAAGTTTCCCACTCGTAGCATTCGGATTAATTTGCAGCGTAGCCTTCAGATTGCTGAGGAGCTAGAAAGAGTGATTAACCAAACAAATCGAGCGATCGCGCTTGTCAACCAGCAGTCAGCCGCCACTGCCGCCACTCAGTCGCCAGTTGATTTTTCTCAGTTGCCAGACTTACAACGACGGGGAACGTTTACCTGGAATAAACAGACACTAACGCTTTATGACCGCCGACGCGCTCGCCCGATTCTTACCGATATTTACCTTCCCAGCACCAAAGCGCCAGCACGAGTGATTGTGATCTCCCACGGTTTAGGTTCTGACCGCAGCAGCTTCGAGTATTTAGCTACTCACCTGGCTTCTTATGGCTTTGCCGTTGCCGTCCCCGAACACCCGGGCAGCAACGCTCAACAATTGCGATCGCTAATGGCTGGTCGAGCCAATGAAGTGACAGGACCAAACGAATTTATTAATCGTGCTTGGGATGTGAAGTATTTGTTGGATGATCTAGAGCGCCGAGGCAACTCTGATCCCGCCTTTCAACTTAACTTACAACAAGTTGGGGTAATTGGTCAATCACTTGGGGGCTACACAGCGCTAGCATTGGTTGGTGCTTCCCTTAACTTTAAGCAGCTGCAAAAGGACTGTTCGGCACTTAACTATTCCTGGAATGTATCACTGCTGCTCCAGTGTCGCGCCCTGGAACTGCCTTCCAAAGAATATAATTTGCGCGATCAAAGAGTTTTGGCTGCGATCGCTATTAACCCAATTACTAGCAGCGTCTTTGGGGAAGCTGGGTTAAGCCAAATTCAAGTTCCAGTGATGGTCGTCAGTAGTAGCGCTGATAAAATCGCACCAGCTTTATCAGAACAGATTTTACCATTTACTTGGCTGACCACGCCAGAAAAGTATCTCGTTTTGCTCCAAGGTGGAACCCACTTTTCCACGATTGGTGAAACAACTTCCGAAGAACCCGTGGCAATACCGAACCAAGTCATCGGTCCCAACCCGATCATTGCCCGTCGCTATATGAAGGCTTTGAGTGTGGCTTTCTCCCAGACTTATGTTACAAGAGCGCCACAATATCGCCCCTACCTGAGTGCCTCCTACACTCAAGCGATTAGTCAAGCCCCGATCACCATCACTCTTGTGCAATCACTACCAACAAAGCTAGTACAAACGCTGGTGAAAGCTTTGTTTCCCTAGCGGTGCAATACATTGCCAATGGAGTCGTAGTTATACTTAAAGCTGTTTTCAACCGCTAAACTCACCCTGATATCAGTATCCGTTCGGTGGTAATCTGGAGAATGGCAAGTTTGACTGTAATAACTGTCCAACAGTATCTGAAACAATAGCTGAATTACATACTAGGCGCAAGCATGGTCACTACCGCAGAAAAAGCAAACATTGGCTACATTACACAAATCATCGGTCCTGTTGTAGACGTTAAATTTTCTGAAGGCAAGATGCCGCAGATCTACAACGCTGTGATCGTTAAAGGCACCAACGAAGCCGGACAGGAAGTTTCCGTTACCTGTGAAGTGCAGCAACTGCTGGGCGACAATCAGGTACGCGCTGTTTCCATGAGTACTACCGATGGCTTGATTCGCGGCATGGAAGTGAGCGATACGGGCGCTCCCATTAGTGTGCCAGTTGGTCCCGCCACCCTAGGCCGGATTTTGAACGTATTGGGTGACCCTGTAGATAACTTGGGACCGGTACAGACTGAGGAAACCTTCCCGATCCACCGTCCCGCCCCTAAATTTACCGACTTAGAAACTAAACCCTCCGTCTTTGAAACCGGCATCAAAGTAGTTGACCTGCTAGCTCCTTATCGTCGTGGTGGCAAGATTGGTTTATTTGGCGGTGCTGGTGTGGGCAAAACTGTGATCATCATGGAGTTGATCAACAACATTGCCAAAGAGCATGGCGGTGTCTCCGTGTTTGGCGGTGTGGGCGAACGCACCCGCGAGGGTAATGACCTTTACGCCGAAATGAAGGAATCAGGGGTCATCAACGAAGAAAATTTGAGCGAGTCGAAGGTAGCCCTGGTTTACGGTCAGATGAATGAGCCACCAGGAGCTAGAATGCGCGTTGGACTAGCAGCCTTGACGATGGCTGAATATTTCCGGGATGTGAGCAAGCAGGACGTACTGCTGTTTATCGATAATATCTTCCGGTTTGTGCAAGCGGGTTCTGAGGTATCGGCACTATTGGGCAGGATGCCCTCAGCGGTGGGATACCAGCCGACTCTAGCAACAGAGATGGGTGAACTGCAAGAGCGCATCACCTCCACAACCCAGGGTTCAATCACCTCAATTCAGGCGGTCTACGTCCCAGCCGACGACTTGACCGACCCAGCGCCAGCAACTACCTTTGCTCACTTGGATGCCACAACGGTGCTGTCTCGTGGCTTGGCGTCGAAGGGAATTTACCCGGCTGTTGACCCACTGGGTTCAACTTCCACTATGTTGCAGGCGACTGTGGTGGGTGACGAACACTACAACACCGCCCGTCAAGTACAGTCAACGTTACAGCGCTACAAAGAACTACAAGACATTATCGCCATTTTGGGTTTGGATGAATTGTCTGAAGAAGACCGGGTAACGGTAGCTCGTGCCCGGAAGTTGGAGCGATTCTTGTCGCAACCGTTCTTTGTGGCGGAAGTCTTCACCGGTTCGCCCGGTAAGTATGTGCGGCTAGAAGAAACGCTCAAGGGCTTCCAAATGATTCTGTCTGGTCAGCTCGATGATCTGCCAGAGCAGGCTTTCTACATGGTCGGCAATATTGACGAGGCGATCGCTAAAGCCGCAAAAATCAAAGGCTAGTTGCTAATGGCTAACTGCTAATGGCTAATAGTCAAAAGCAATTAGCCATTAACCAATGAAAACTAACAATTAACAACTAACAACTTATGACCTTGACTGTTCGTGTGGTTTCGCCAGACAAAATAGTTTGGGATGCTACAGCTGAAGAAGTGATTTTGCCCAGCACCACCGGTCAACTAGGTATTCTTAGTGGACACGCGCCACTATTAACGGCTCTGGATACCGCTGTGATGCGCGTTCGCCCCAGTGCAAATCAGGATTGGGTAGCGATCGCTTTGATGGGTGGATTTGCAGAAGTGGAAAACAACGAAGTGACGATTCTAGTCAACGGCGCTGAGCGGGGCGACAAGATTGATCTAGAAGCGGCTCGCACTGCTTACACTCAAGCAGAAGCCAAGGTGAATCAATCTGCAAATGCGACTCGCCAAGAACAAATTCAGGCAACCCAGGCATTCAAGCGTGCCCGTGCCCGATTTCAAGCTGCTGGAGGCATGGTTTAACCTTAAAACCAGTTAACCGTGTGGAATAAAAACTCCTCCTAGTCATGGTACTGGAGGAGTTTTTGCTGGCACTCTAATCCACCCAGCAGGCAACTCGATTAATAAATGCTAGGCACTACCAATAAAGGCGACTTCTGGGAATTTTGCTTGAACTTCAGATATCGGACGGCGTCTGCCTTCTTCTTGCCAGTAGTTGATTACTTCGGTGGCTTGATTGAGTATCTCAACGCGATCCGCGTCAGTGATCCAGTTTTTAGCCTCCATCTCGTTTTTTAACTCTTCCCAGGCATCGTTGCGGGGCCAGAAAAAATAACGAGTCAACGGGCTTGTTCCTTTGCCTACCACTTGATCAACGGCAAGGGCAACGTTCTCGTCTAGCCAGAGAACCTTTAAAATAAACTTCGACAATCACACCTCCAGGGCAATACCAGCTTTGATTAAGAATGCAGTCAACCATTTTAACGCAAT
>QQTW01004713.1_pt1 | contig 10254 bp, 12 predicted proteins | sample 1904831 | NCBI WGS metagenome assembly QQTW01 (sample SAMN09435610, study PRJNA476489) | Subsurface metagenome, whole genome shotgun sequencing project.
ATCAGAGAAATCAATATTGATATTGTATTTTCATTTTTTGCTGCTACATGCACATATGTACACTTGCTTGATATGTTCATTAGATTTAGCGATCAAATATTTTCACTTAAAACCGTACTGCTGTTTTAGATCGACTGGTCAGCATCGTCCATCAGAACCTCGGTTAGTTTTACCACCAATTGTACAAGGGAGTAACACATCACCATCGCAAGGTAAGATCTAGTATTTTCTTCGATTTTGTTTCGAATTCGTCAATAGATCCCACTAGTGCAACTGGTTTATTGCATAGTTCAGTGAGTCAAACCAATGCCGGATCACAACAACAATTATTGAAGTTTGGTGAAACACCCGTAGCAAGACGCGAACGACGCACTCAGGAATTGCAACGAACACGATTAACAAGAAATCTCTACCATTGACCATATGTTTATAGATCATGTCTCCCTCGTCTCTGTTCAATTCTTTCGTTCCTCTATACATATTATTTCTGGTGATACCTAATGAACAAAATAAACCTTTTCAACACGAATATTGCTTACCAATATCATTCGATTGGTTTTTAGCGAGGAATATTGGAAACACAAGAACGACAGAGCTCGTTTTCTTTGCTTAAATATCGATAATTTTATTCAAAGATCAATAAGAGGCAAAAAGGAGAAAATTCACACGAGATAAACGGATATAATGAGAGACAGAAAAGAAAACAACTAGTAATTTAATGTATATATAGAGTCAATTGAGTATCAATTAAATGTCTTTTTGTTTGATCGTGGCTAGAAGAGCAGCGGATTCAATGATCAATTCTTTTGGTACATCATTGATATGTGTTGCATCATTATTAATCCGTATACGGACTTGTTGTTGGACATTGGCATAAATTTGTTTTAATTCCAAGACAGTTTTATGAGCATATTCATTCAGTTTAGTTTCATAAATAGCGGGATAATCTTTGATTAGTTGAGTACAATTGGTACCTGTACAACGACGTTCTAATTCTTGATAGATAGCAAATATTTCGGCATTTTTATTGGACAATTTGGCCTCATTAAACAATGTCAATAAACGGGTGATATTTGCATTAGCTAATGAATTAGTATTTGTTGTGTTATCATCAGTGACGATATTGGCCATTGGTGCTATATTTACCATCGTGTAATCATCTTTGCTAGCTGTCGCAGTCGTTGCGGTGGGTGTCACAAATGCAAACGAGGATTCACCAACACCTGCAGATGGTGGAGAAATAAATGTAAATGGGGAATCAGTTACTGATCGATCGGATGGCACTGCCGGTGATAGAGGCATTGTGGTGCTTGATGATGATGATGATGGCGGAGGAGGTGGTGGAGGCGATGACAATGAAAATTGTGAGGAAGTATTCTGATTACTTCCACTGGTAGTATTAAACCCTGTGAATCGTTATTGAATGAAGTATTTAATTGACAATAAGATATTCTTACCTGTAAAGCCTGCGAACGAAAAGGGCGTTTGTTGCTGCGGTGGCGATGGTTGCTGCTGCTGCTGCTGAGCAGAAAAGGATGTTGGTGGTGGTAGAGGAAATGAAGTTGGTGAAGAAAATAGCGAGGTTTGCAAAGGATTTGGTTGGACGTGGACATTACTCATACTGGTTGTTTGAATAGGTTTAAAAAGTGTATTGGGTGTTGCTGCTGCTGTTGTTGCGCCGCCTGGATGATGACTGATCGGTGTGGAATAAAATCCGATCGGAGTTTGAGGAACTGGTGTTGACATTTTCATCATCATTGTAGATGCAAGATGATCAGGTGGACGTTCAAAAGCAGATTCATTAGCAAAATTACCATCCCGATTCTGTCCTTGTTGCTGTTGTTGTTGCTCTTGATTTTTTTGCGCAACAAGCGTATAGAGGGCAGCTATTTCAAGTAAGAGATCACCAGGAACACGAGAAATATTCAGTATATCCGGTTCAGTCATGTTGGAAATTCGTTGTTGTAGTTGTAAATAGAGGTGACTTAAGGTTGGTGCATCCTGGGAACCATACAATTGTGTATAACGTGCAAATGTACTAATATCAGTTGGTGAAACCAGTGGACCTGTTGATTTTCCTTGCGAACGACGGTTCAATTCAGTTAGAATCGCATTTGATTTGCGTGCATCTTTACAATCGGTATAACGTTGAACAAGCTCTGTTGTTGTTAACGAAGCATATTGTTGTTGTAAACTATTAGTGGGTGCTGATTGACGCCGCTTTCGTCGATCAGTAATTGATCCGACTTCATCATCGTGATGATTATTATCAGTGTTTGTTTGATGAAAACCACGATTAGAACGTAAAGTGGGTGGTGGTCCTTCACGTGGACTATCATTATCATCATCATTTTCACTGTTTTCTTCGTCATCGTCCTCATCACCAGGCGGTGGCAGTGGTTTTTTTGGTTTGTTTAATTTCGTGATCAGATCAAGGACACTTGTATTTAGATTGGGGGTATTTTCTGAAGGTGAAGCCGCTGATGGAGTTGCTGGTATTGTCGATGCTGTTGATGAACGAAATGGTTTTGAGGTGTAAGTGTCAACCAGACGCATGGGTGGTAAAACTTGCTTGGCCAGTTGATCTGCTTCCAATTGCCGACAAAATTCACTTAAACTACGAATAAATTCTTCTGCTTGTTGTTTAGCTTCAATATTCCGTAACATCGTTGCTTCTGCTTTCAGTTGATCAATCAGTGCATGCAGTTCTTGGGCTAAATTGAAACCACTACATATTCGTCGTAGTTCAGCACATTTGTGTTTGATTTCTTCTAGTTTTTGTTTCAAGGCACGTTCTAACATCTTTTTCGCGTCTTGAGTTGTTGTGATACGGGATTGAAAATCCGCTTTATTCCGTGTGGCTAAATCATATTTCGCTTTGATATCATGAAGTACATCTTGTAGCTTTTGTTGCTTGATTTTCATTGTTTTACGTGCATGATAGTGTTCTGTATAGAGACAATGCGATGGACATATGTAACATTGACCTTCAGGTGACATAGCCCAACACCGTTGAAAAATTCGATTTCCATGCGTTGTTGTTTCGTGAAGACCACATTTATCATGACAAACATGATCACATTTACGGCACACAGCTGCAAGAGAAAGAAAGAACAATTTCGATTTGATTGATGTCACTCCGTCAACTAAATGATCTATTGGTAGTTACTTGAATGATATTTTGTATCCACCAATTCCTTTGTTTCCACAACACGTTCACGTGTGTAGTCTTTGTATGTTACTTCATCGGTCTTGTACTGTTTCAGTGCATGTTCAAATGCTGCCAATTCATCTTGCATTTTTTGTATGTTTGAAACTTCTAACCGTGCTTCATGCATCAATGCTTTGATGGCATTACGGATATCTTTCATATCCTTAAAAGCGGTGACCGATTTTGTTTTAAAGGTATCAATCGTTTCAATCATGCGTCTTAATTCATCCATTGATGCATCCCAATCAAATTGCAAGGCATCCATTGCCGCTTGATCCCATGTATTAGGATCTTGCGAAAACGCTGAATTTTGCATATAATATGGATAAACCGTACCATGTAATTGAAGAGATGATATGTTGAAATTAGCTTCATGTCGTTTGGCATTGGTCAAAACAACAATAACATTATCCATCACAATATCAGGTAGATTACCACGAAGACGTGCAATAACATTGCGAAGATTCAATGTTAGACGACCTGTTGTACCATTGACAACAATGATGACAGCTGAAAGACCACCCAATGATTCAACCTAAAGTCACAGAATAGTAAACAAGCAATGTTATTTCCTGTTTGCTAAAGCTTACTCCATCAATAATTTTGTTCATATTGATATTATCTTGTTCTGCTCCACGTGTATCCGATAGACCAGGTGTATCGAGAAAGAGGTATTGCCGTTGAGCAGGACTTGCATTATCCACAAAAATGTATTGATTACACATGTCCGTTTTCGATTGTGTCGTATCTCGTAAATTATTTTCACAATGCGCAAATTGTTCCGTAATAGCGGGCCGATATTTGGACGGAATGGCCACTTTGATATTTTGTAAAGACCCAGCACGAAAATAATTCGTTAAGTAATTAATAAATGTTGATTTACCACTTCCTGTTTCACCAATCACTAATACTTTTGCTATATTCGATGTATCGAGCGAAAGGTGACGAGTATTATTATTTTCATTATTTGTTGCCGGATTTGGATTATTGGTTTGCGTTCCACCAACTCCAAGACGACCCATAGCATCGGAGAGAGATTCTTTGATATGATGTGCAGCTGCCATGATAGAATTACTTGCCATAAAAGGTAGACAGTCAGAAGAGTGACAATCTAGAATACAAAGAAAAAAGACACAAAAAAAGATAAATTCATCTTAATATTTATTGGCATTTTGCAAACAAAGGGTCACAGCCGCTAAATACAGTAATTTATCGGTCGGGACAGAAAGTATTTCAAAAGGATCATGATCAGTTAATTGTTGTACATCGGATTGAAGTTGTGAATGCACACGAATTAATTCTTTGAGTGGTAAGAGACGGGACGATGCATAATATTCACATAATATCAATAACTGAGCCGATGTGAGATAACCAATGGATGTGCCACCACAACGACGATTTAATTCTTTTGCAATTAATTTACATTCTTCTGTAGATTCTCGACTCAAGGCAACAAGACGTTCTGTGGCATACTCGGCATACTTGCGACTACTGGCTGGCTCTGATGATTGCTGCTGTTGCTGAACATTTTGTATACGACGAAAGGAATCACGGATACCAACTCCTGGTGTGGGTCTCTTTCGCTGTTCATCATCTTCCGTTGATAATGTATCACCAGTAACACTTAACGAATTAAATGGAGTATTGATAATACGATCAACTTGTGCCACAAGCGACGAAGTAGGGGATGGATTCATGTGAATTAAATCTTCATTCTATCGTTTGGTGAGAAATAGAAATATAGTCATTGACATTATTAAATCGTTCTTTCACTTACCAGTGAGGATGCTGTTTGCTGTTGCGATGCTTTCACTGGTTGTTTAGAATTACTATTAGGCACTGTTTTTCGTTTTGCAGCAAGAGGAGGTGACACTGTCGGAGACACGACTGCTGATGGTTGTTCGACGAATGATATTAACGGATCATCATTTTGCAAATCATCGGCAAGCTTTTCAAGCTTGTCTACAAATTTTGTTGCCTTCTTCATCACCGTCGGTGATCGTAATGAATTAATATCATTCTTAAGAAAATTGACAAACATGCATAACTCTTCCGCCACATTAAAACCTTGACAGTTCCTTCGTACACGTATGCAGGCATCCTGTACTTTGCTAAATTGGTCTTGTAACGATTGTTCAATGAAACGTTTCGTTTCTTGTACTGTTTCACATTTTGTTTCGCACGCCGCTTTATCTTTTCGTGCTTCGATATGTTTATTTGCCATGGAGGATATCGCCACTTTTAATGTTTTTGGAACACTCTTAATCAAACGTCGATCATGGTAATGGATATCATAGGAACATTTACCAGGGCATACAGTGCATCGACCATTGGCAATCACTGTACAACGTCGGAAAACACGTTCTCCTACGCGTGTAGTTTCGGTTAATGAACATCGTTCATGACAAACTGTATTACACTTGGAACAGATTGTATTGTGATAGGAGGTAACAGTGATTTCATTGATTTGAATTGTTTTTGTTGATTGGCCACCGACTGAGGCATATTTTTCAATATTAGCTGAATAGATATTTGACGCTTGTTCAAGTGCTGCTAATTCATCTTCAATATGTTGTAATTCCATGATCATCAGACGACTTTCATGCAAAACACTACGAATTGCATTTCGATCATTATCCATTTCTGATAAAGATTCCGTGGAGACAGGTGTTAAGGTTAATAAAGTTTTGACAAATTCATTCATCGTATGCATAGAAACATTCCAATCACGTTGTAAAATTTCCCGTGTTTGTGATGTCCAGGCTTGAGTATCGGAGGAAAATGCGGAATTTTGCATATGAAAGATTGGTGCATGATTTAATAATTTTACTGAACCAAAATTGACCGTATGTGGTGCACAATTGGTTAAGATAACAATCACATTTCTATAGAGTACATCCGGTATACGATCACGAAAACGTTCGAGAACATTACGTATATTGACCGTTAAACGGGCCTGGGTTCCGTTTAGAACTAGCACGAGAGCGGTGAGATCTTCCAGTGTTTGGATACATTCAAAGATTCGATCGACATTTTCATTATCGGATAAATAGCCACCTGTATCATTGATCCCAGGTGTATCGAAAAAATTGAAATGAACTTGTTCCACCGTATAGGTATACTCGGTACATTTACTCGTTTTACTACGTGTACTATCCTCGATAGCACTTTCGTGATGCTGAGGCATAATCGACGACATATTCGCTTTCAAATACCGGGTGGGAATCGCTACCTTGAGATTGGTTAATGAACCATTATGAAATAGATTGGTTAAATAATTGATAAAGGTTGATTTACCTAAGAGTAGTATTACAAGTTTTGCTAGTTCGAAGACACTTATTTATAATGAGAGAACACTCCGACTCGTATTTTGTAAAGGTTATTAGAAGTGTATCTCGCAATGACGAACGGTCAACTGGATTTTTCTGTTGCTTTCGTAGGAAATCTGTTGATGAAAACTTGGCACTAAGGATGGCTCCTTTATATTTCCCATCAAATGTCGGGTTGATGACAGTTTCAAACTGAATCATAGTACACTTATAAAAAATTTACGATGAATTCTCAATGATTTATTGCTGCTGCCATCCAGAACGATAAGAGAAAATCTGTCTGAATACAACATTGTCTCTAGATCTGCAAAGTATATCTACTCTATTTCCATGCCTACCAGTGCCTGTTTCTCCGATAATAACCACATTGATCTCCGACGAGGCATTCTTGTCCGCAGTCGCCATGATTTCTTCGTTGAAAAAAGAATGCCGGTTGTCTTGAATTTTATATGCTCCACTATTAATCACTCCAAAGGTTGAAAGTGTATCCTGTGTTTCGTTTTTTTTTCTTTTCATGCCTTCGCATTATACGAACTCGAAAAAAAAGCGACAGGCCAACCCCTGATTATGCCATCAAGAAGAGAAAAAAGAGAAAAGAAAAAAACGATTGACTGACGGTGTATTTGAATACACAGTTCTCAAACGATGAAGGAAATCATTTTATGAGTTCCATGACCTCGCTGGTGTGCATGGACAAATATCGAAGGACACGTACTTTTAGATGAAAAAGAAAACGTCAAAAATGATTCTGATGCTTGCATAAAGGGTAACTGTATGAAGCGAGAGAAATGAAATCTTTGCCCTTCAAATGAGTAATCCTATACCACCTTATTCCAACCTATCACATCTTTCCTCGGAAGAAATTTCTTTCTAATATTTTCGCTTGTCATCAGTTGCGGACAAAAAATAAACTCCGATTATTCAATGGAGAAATAATCATCATTATTCTGCAATCCGATTATATTATTTCTTTTTGTCCCACTAACAGCCGAAACATGTACTGATTTCGTTCTTTTATCATGGACAATATTTGAGGAGATTAGAGAAGTCAAAAAATAAATCGATTATCATCTGTTGCTTTTTTTCTCTCTCTTTCAATGAAACACTTAGATAAATATACAAAAAACAAAAGAAAGAATGCCATAATTCAGTTCACCGTGCTGTAGATTCACTGGGTTGGTTGATTTTAGGGAGTCGAGTCCAGAAGGAATGTTGTTCATAGAAATCGATAACAAGAGCAGGACATTTGAGGTTAACAATACGTGCTGGAACAAGATCCGCTTCGTTTGAATGACGCCATTTGACGAGAAGCATCAGTTCACCAGCGGAATCGGTTGCACCCAAGACTTTCTCCGCTTCAAAGCCTCGTTCAAAACCAGTCGGAGTATTGGATGAGGGCATATTTCCTGTTCCTAATGGTCGTTTCTTCAAACCACTGTTTAATACTTCCTCCTAAATGTAAAACAATCAATTCCTTGTGTTCGATCTTCTTCTTGTTGTATTACATTTCGACGTTTGTTCGGTGAGAGACTATTCATCGACGGTCGTCCTCCAGAATTAAACATTTTCTGCTGTTGCTGACGCTTGGTAAAGGCTTCATATTCAGCCAGTAATTCTGATTCTTGTTCACCTTCAATATTGTTTGCTATTGAAAAAAAGGAGAATCAATTTTGTATTCCTTCGCTCGGGATTTACCTACAGGGTTCCCAAGTATTTTGACTATCTGGATAATCTCGCCATTTAATCAGATATTCTACTCGATCATTGCGATATCGTTTATCCACAATACGTTCAATTTCAAATCGTTCTACACCTTCCTCAGCCATTGACTTTACCAAAAACTGAGATCTAAAAAGATGAAGTATACAATTTATCTGACCGAGGAAAAAAAGATCCAAGCATGGAATGATTCATTGATCACTGCAAAAAGAACAAACAAAGCGATTTTCATATACAATTTCTAATATCAATTACAATAAGAATAAGGGAAAAAGATTGTTTCTAAAATAAATTGGAAGTGGCATTAGCAGATCGTAGTTCTCCTTCGAGCATTGTTTGCATTAAACGAAGGTAACGTGATGATGCGCCCACTTTTAATTCATTCGATCGTTTATAACGACCTGCTGGTGATGCACATTGTTTTACATAGGATAAGAGTACATCATGTAAGCGTAAAGGAATGGTTTCAGATTTTAATAAAGGTACAAGCATTTTTTCGCATAAGACTTGTAAATTATTATTGATACGTCGATTGACATGACAGCGACGAGTACGTCGATCGCAGTAACCTGAACAGTCAAGAAATGAACAATCAGCATTGGTACGACATTTAACGGAAGGATTGATCGGAAGTAAACGATCGAAAAAAGCCATGTCCAGATCCAGCAATTTCACATTGCCATTTTGACTCACACCGAAGTTTGATTGTTCTAAATAGACAAATAAAGTTCTATTCGTTTTTCATACAACCAAGGCGATCTCAAGGGTCTCTTGTTCGATCTTATTCAGCCTAGTCAGAAGCGACCATTTCGAAGAATTTGTTATCCGAAAGTCGAGCAGCTGTAACTTCTCGAGAAATGCTCACTTACGCAGATCACACAAATGAAGTGGAGCATGTAATTCATTATCGAAACTATCCACAAGTTGAAGTAACCGATTGGTTAACCAAGCTTTGGGTATCCACGTGTCCGACTTCAATTGTTCTTCTATCACTGGATGGTTCAGTGGTGTCAAATGTTCGGTTAAATACACATGTCCACACCAACCGATGATTTTCGGCATTAATTCATGTTTGGAACGGTAATAATGCGTCAGCAAAAATTCATGTTGAGTGATTAAGGAATAGAGTGTATTCAACTCGGTGGTTAAGGATAAGGCCAAGTTCTGTTCATAATAATCATTGTATTTCACCATTACTTGTTCGAATTTATCCAATAAGATCAAGGAATTTTCAATGTGATCATGTCGAAATAAACGTCGAACTAAATCTTCATTGGTGAAATGTAATAGTACAAATCCAGTGCCTCTGGATTGCATAATGAAGCATAGCGAAAGCTGTCTGAATCTCGTGTGTTCAAGCCTACCTGACTTTCCTGCGTGCTGCATTCGGGCCCCTGGTTAGATCTGGTTCGAAAAGGCGCGGGTCATTGTTACGTAGTCGTTAGCCGCGAAGCTTAACAGCGTAAGTTAGCATTAGCCGCGTGAGGCTTGAACTTTGGCCCGATTCTTCCGAGACCAACGGAGTCGTCCGCCAAAATAGTTGACCTCCACTAAAATTTAAGTCAGAGGCTAGAGGGTTATAGACTAGCCTGAACAGATAAAACGTACTTGTATCGCCTTAATCAAGAATACTTTTCAGGTGTTCTAGATACCTAGCTCCTACGATCTTAGTTTCAGCTAGGACTACGATCAAGTACCATATCATGAAGAGGAGTTGACTTGTTTTTATTTACAGGGCTAATTCAATTCACTACAGCTACCGTTATGAGTTTAAATCAATTGTATAACGGCTGTTCTGGATGCCAAACACTAACACCGTTCAGTCAGGTACCGTAGCACATTAGTATTACGATATCGAGGCTGGCAGGCATAAGTGATATCGGTTCTGTACCGTTATGAAACCTGTTACTCTAGCATAATGTGAGTACTAATTAATCACGAGTCTATGTAAAATTGACTAGAGATGAATTAATCAGTCATACTAATCATTAGGCA
>QQTW01004714.1_pt1 | contig 10251 bp, 11 predicted proteins | sample 1904831 | NCBI WGS metagenome assembly QQTW01 (sample SAMN09435610, study PRJNA476489) | Subsurface metagenome, whole genome shotgun sequencing project.
GCGAGTAAGGATGCTCGTCAAGCAACAAGAACATCAATTTAGTTCCTGTCACACTCCCATAAGTTGAGCTAGCTCTTCCGGACTAAGGGTGCTTCTTCTTCTGCTGGCCTTCTTTGGCTTTGAGGACGTAGAAGTTTTCCTTTTGTGCGTCTCTCCTTGCTGTTGTCTGTTCTGCTCCGCTTCTCGAGCCTGGCTTTCAATCATCGCCAGTTTTTCTGCTACTGACAATGGTGGGGCCTTCTTCTGACCCTATAGTGCAATCAGCAGAGCACCAATGTAACCCCGTGGTTGGCTTACCTGGGAAGAAAATTTCAGTGGCGGACTCATATTTAGGTCCACACCCAGGTTAAAACTGCCGTCAAGACTACCGATGCCCGAATCCGCACTGGAAGAGGTAAACGTACTTCGACTTGAACTGGATTGCTTTCGTTGCACGTTGCCTATTTCGCTGAAGGCGGCGACTGGTGCTGGGAGCCTCACACCTCTTCTTGCAGGTGAAGAAGCGAGTCGCTTTGCGGGTGGCGGTGTTGCAACCTCATCGGTCGCTTCCGGCTCAGCATTGTCGATGGCCTGGTCACATGCTCCATCCGTGTCTTCTTCCGCTGCTTCTGGCTCATTATCAAACATTGCTGTTGACAACTCGTCCTCGTCCGTGGATGCTTGGACGTCAGGCATTACGGCCAAACTCTTGCTCAATCCAAGGCTGCTCAATTCGTCAAGGTCTACAGTATTGCCGCCCTCAAGCATTCGTTTCCTCCATGTATCCATCATAGTAACGGCATCTTTCCATCTACTGGCCATCCTCTCCCAGCCTTCTCTCAATTTGATGATTTCGTCTTCGCGAATTTGCACCTCTTCTATTGAGACGAAGGAAGGATCTTTCAAAATTGCCCGGCAGTGGCCTACTACCACCTCCATTTGCTCCGCAAGTTCTTCGCATGATACCAACCTTTCGGGTTGTGCAGACCGTGCGTTGACTCTCGACTGCTTGTATTGACCAGGAATTCCGATCTCGGGATCGACCTGTTCCTTTTCTGAAGCCTGGTCCAGCCCAGTCAGCTCCTTCAGATTTCCCACTGTTTCGCTGATTATATGTCTCATGGCCACATTTTCTGTACTTGTCTCGTTCACCAATGCAGCCAGAAAATCGTTGGTCTCTTTTTCCAGACTCCAGTTCTCATCATCTACGGGGACACCAGACCGAAACTCGCGCGCATTCTTCGGCAGGGGTGGTTGAGGATTCAACTGAACTATCTTCATTCCACTCGAATGTGTTGCACCCCGCTGCATCCCTGTGACATGCTTCTTCAACTTTTCAAGCTCGATATCCCGCTTTCGAATGTCATTGACACATTTCGCCCGCACCTGGTCCAAAGTTGATTTCATCTTTGCCATCTGCTCCTTCAGCTCTCGCGCGCTAGCCTCCGCCTTATGCGCTGATGCTTCCAGTGATCTTTTTTGAGCATCCATGAGTGCCGACTTACTCAGCAGCTCTGCATGTTTGGACTGTAGTCGCTCGGTTTCGCTCGATCGTTGAGCTTCCTCCGCTCGTAGATTGCGAATCACCGTAGCATGCGATTCGCGCTGATCTGCATCGCGGTCGCGTCGTAGAACAAGGTCGTGGACCAGGTTAATGACCTTGGCCATTGTGTGCTCTGTTTCGCCGCTTCCCTTCTTGACGCAGGCGAAATCAATGGACTTGCCATGCCGTAACAAACCCCGCGCGAGAAGGAGATTGTTTAGGTAGGTTGAAGCGTTCTGCAGGCTGCCTGAATCCATTTTGAGGATTGTCAACAACTTGAAGTATTAATGTGCAGTCTCGATAGCTGAGATAGGCAAATTGTAAACAGACGAGGTGGCTAGCGCCGACGCGCCTCCCGCATTTGATTTGATACAGTATGGAGCGATGACCCCATAGCTCCTACGAGCACGCCTGCAACGTACCTGGATTGAGGAGCTCTCGCACGCCTGGAAGCGAGGACTTGAGCATCTTCAGCAATGTATGTCTTTCCTGTTCTCCAGTATTGACAGTTATGAAGCCTGAAAAGCCTGAGAAGGCGGCGGCTGGCCCTGCTCATGCATACTCTCGTTTCCAACAGGCTGGCGAGAGAGCTCTACAGGACAAGCGATATGACCTCGCCAAACGCGCATTCGACCAAGCACTTTCGCAAGCCGCCTACGGTCCCAACCAAGATACCTCAACTCTGATTGCAATTCTGGATTTGCGAGTTGAAGCGAGAATCAAACTGAGGGATTACGATGCTGCTGTCAAAGATGCCCGTACCATGGTCCGACACGAACGGACTGACCCTCGTGGCTATTTACGATGTGGACAGCTGCACGCGTTGAAAAATGACCTTGTTGGAGCGCTCGTGTGGTATCAACAGGGGCTCAAGAATGTTCCTCACACCAATGAGGATTATCCTAGACTAGAATCGATGAGCTTGAGAACAACCGGAAAGAGCGCAATGTGGCACAACAAGTTTCGCGATCCACTTGATGTGCTGCCAATGGACCTTATCCAGATATTGTTTAGCTATCTCGAGATCTGGGAAGCAACATCTTGTTTGCGCGTTTCTAGGACCTGGCGCAACACTCTTCTGGCTATTCACAGCATTTGGACAACAATTGATTTCCGCGGAAGCTCGCAGGTTTCTATATTGAGACATTTGAAAGCATGCATTCGACGGTTCCCAAGGCCGCCGACCACGATTCATCTAGACCGCATGTCCCTTCCCGCTGTGGAGTTTCTCCGACCATACCTCATGCGATGGAAAGCTACTCAGCACCTCAGCATCAACCTCCCTGATTTCATGGATCTCAGTCATGTCTGGACCGCGTCAACAACATTGAAGAGCTTGCACGTTGGGAGGCAATGCCCTGTCCGCTTCCGCGTCGTTTACGATGTACTCCACGTCTGCAACATGCTCCAGAGCGCTCGTTTTGATTTTATCCTAGCTTGCTATCCATTGAGAATAGAAGGGTCGGAACCATCTACGCAAGATATGACTCTTCCGAATTTGAGAAATCTAGTGCTTACCGCTGCTCATGCCTATGCCGAGGACCGTGAGCTCCGTCTCCAACTAGTAAGTCTGACTCTTGACGTGATTTGTGCATTGGCTGAATTCTAGGAGCGTGGTCTTCTCCATAACTTCCCGAACCTCACAGAACTGTCCTGCACGGGCTGTATATTCTCTGCCTTGGACGCAGATTTGTCAGTCGCCCGTTGCCTGCGACATCTAACTCTACGAGATGTTAGCCTTGAGCATGACCTAAAGCTTCCCAGCTCACTAGAAGCCCTCGGTTGCGGTAGCATCTCATACTCACGGTCCAATTCGTCCTCACCCACAGTAGTCGAGCCACATCCGAAGCCCTTCGAAGCCTTAACCCATCTCACGTCTCTACAGATGAACTGGGTCCCCGACCTCTCGTCGCGCCTGTTCGACATGATCACACAGTCCATCGGTGCGAGACTGACCAGACTCGATCTCGGCCACTGCGAGACGGAAGCGTCGAACATCATGGTCCTGCTCGACCTGGGCAAACTCTCCCGCCTCACCTTCCTGCGCACCTTGGGTTCCGGCATGACGGACGAAAAGCTGGCACGCATCGCGGCGGCATGTCCACTGCTCGAGGAGGTCGAGCTCTGCGGCCTGGGCATCACCGGCGTGGCCATCAAGCAGCTCTGCACCCGCACCGCCCTCAGGAGGCTGCAGTTGACCTATTACCCTCACATCTCCCCGGATGCGATCGCGTGGGCGAGGGATCGCGGCGTTGCCGTAGCCATCTGTCCTGAGTGAATTGATGGTTGGGAACGGCCATCTGTCCTGAGTGAATTGAGCGTTGCGGAACGGGACAGTCCGCCCCCATCAGATCGGCCTCAGAAACTCAGACGCGCCGGCAACTGATTGACTGGATTCGGGCTGCTGATTCAGCAACCCCTGTGGACAAACTTTAGATTCGTCATTCACAGGTCTGAGGGACGGAGGCAACCATCAGGAGATGATGCGAGGATGACGATGTACCCCACCCCTCCAGGGAATTGGATAGCCGCCCACGCTTTGTGTTGTTGCAGACTCACTAATCTCTCTTCGATTGAAGATGCCCAGTTGTCTGGGAAGGGCAGACTATCAACAAAATATCTGGAAGACTCCACCCAACATCCTGGCACAGCGTCTGGAGACAAGCTCTGATTTAGAGCCTTCCCATGCAAGACCCAAGGAGGGCAATCTGTAGAGCCCAGTCGCGATCTCGCAAGGGAGCATCTCTCAATCGAGGCAAAGAGCCAAGCCGATGGATGATGGATGATGGATGATTGATGGGGGGTTGCCAATACAACACCCAGGCTCGCCAGAAATACACTGTACTGTAACGTTTGTCATTGCTCCATCATCGCCAGCGCCCCTCTCCATATATGCAGACCCATTGAACAGGCGATAGCAGTTATAATACCCCAAAAGCATGAAGCATGAAGAAAAAGGAACGAGAAGTGCACCTCGATTATCTGTCATCTACTTATTCAGCCGCGCAGGGACTTCTTGGTTCGTGCTAGCTAGTTGGGCTACTGTACATGCCCGCTCTGATCAAGCGTCGACTTTTGCCTGACACGAGAGAGAGTTTCAGCCATCTGCCTATCTTTCACTCTGAGTTCTTAAGAGCTCTCCAATTTGATGAAACTGCCCTCGTATCCACTACCAATCATCTTCTCACTCAGACGCACCATGCATCCAGACATCCACATCACCGGAGACCTTGAATCGAGGCGACCCATCCTTCGCTCCACCAGCCCCGTTGGCAGTCATCTTCATCTTTTTCTTCTGTGGCTCCGCCCCCTCGTTGGCAACGCCACGATCAATTCCCCCGTCCGTAGATGCCTCAGGCGCAACCTCATCCCCCATCGTGGTATCATTCTGCTCATGCTCGCCTTTCCGCTTCCATCCCCGGGCTTGGCTTCGTCCGCCCTCCGCCCCATCAACCCCCAAAGTCTGTGCCACGTCCATCGAAGCCGGTCCTGCCTCAGCGCCCTCGGCAATACTCTCTTTATCGGTTCTAGCGGGCCCAAGACCATGACGGCCAACCATGCCTCGAATGCGTTCCATCTTCTGCTTGTCCCATTCCTCCTGCGCGGCGAGTTCATTGATCAGCCTCTGGCGCACTTTCTCGAGACGTTCGAGCGTCTCTGGCGGCATTTCCTGGGGTTGGTTCGGGGTAGGTGGGGTTTTACGTTCGGGTGGCGAGGGGATTGTCATCGTTGGTGGACCCATGCGGGCTAGTCTGCGTGCCATGATGACTGACCTGTCAGAGCTGTGACGATGACTTTTGTGAGTGAGAGGGTGGATGTTGAGATGTTCTTTGTCTTCTTTCGATTGGTAAGTTAGTGGGTGAAAAGACCTGTTGTTGAGTTAGGAAGGATACGGTGTAGATTGGACTGGGAGAAGACGAATGAGCGTGGATATCTTGTGCTTTTGTGACTGGATAGGTGGATGGATGTTTAGACGAACGGAATGTAGGATGTCTCCAGTGCTGTGGATACTGGCCGACTCGACAGCTGATATGGGTGAAGAGATGCGCAAGGGACTGTTGCTCGGTGTCAATAGAGAAAAGGAGTCACTGGTGCCGAAGGTGATGCGCTTTTGCTTACGTCGCCTGACCAGTTCAATGAGTCGGTGAATGTGTAACGGCTTATCTGTATTGTTTGTCGAGTGATTTTTGCTACTGGCGATGCTAGACTGTTCCGCTTGGAAGGTGACTGATCAAGAGAGGCTTTCTCCCCCTGAGTATCCCCTCTGGAGAATGAGCTGTGCTGATAGATGAAGGATTGGACTCTGAGTATTGGTTGCTTTATCAGAAGAAACAGTATGCATCTGAGTGCTTGCGGCGGAGCATTCAGAATCTATGCAGCCCTGTCTGTGTGTGCTAGGCGGAAGAAGCTCTTCTGTGTTTTCTCAAACGTCTGAACACCCCATGAAAAGCCGGCAAATTTCCACAGGGAGTGAGCCAGACAACCACTTCAACATGTGCCAGCGTTCTCATTCCTATAGCTGGGCATGTTTCGACTTCAACGGAGAGGTTACTGTGAACAGGTGTTTGATACATCGAAGAGTGTACAACTCGATCAATCAATATAAGCCGAGAGTTCTTGTACCTGACATGGCGCAGGTAACAAGAACGAGAACATCACCTCACTAGCGACGGAAGATGCTGGCTAAAAGCCACTTCATGATGAAGTATGCTGGCTTCGGAGGCATATCTAGTGTGGAGAGCCTCGACGACAGTCATGATTGCAAGAGATGACAGAGAATTGGATGTTGCATGATAGAAAGCATCGCAGCAGATATGAAGTAGACAAGGAAAGAGGTGGCTGCTACAAAGGACCGACGCCTGTGATTGCCTTCTACTGGTGGTCATAGAAGGAAGATGCATCAACCTCTCCGCTAAAGGGACAATGATGATGGTTTTCGAACCCACTTGGTTGACCAATCCTTGCTGACAGTCAGAGCAAAGGTGAGTAGCATCAACATGTTCTAGTAACAAGAACCCCAGGCAAGGGAGAAAATGATTCGAGTTTTGCGGGTGAGATGGAGATAGAGCATTGCTTGTGAATCTGTTATTGTTCATTGATCAGAGGCGCTGAGAGGGATGCAGGAAGGTGTTCGTCACGTGGGGGCGCATAACTCCGGTTAACCACGGATGATGACGTAGGCCACAGCAAAGAAGGACATGCTACATAGTACTCTGTACAATAGCAGAAAGATATACTACACACTATAGTGCATAGTATCAGTAGGTGAGTGTCTTCACCCTGGCTAACAAGGCTTCAGGCAGCTCTTCCTTCTTGACCAAACCCAGCTGCAAGCAGTCACCCCAGAAGAACAGTGCTCTATCCTGAGCATAGGCCAAATAGTCGAACTCATCGCTCCCCCCCTGGTCCTCCTCGTCATCTCCCTCCCTATGCGACTCCTCAATCTCGCGGCCCTCGGGTCGATCCATTTTCGATTCCTTTTGTTTGGCTAGGACCTCTTCACTCGGTGGATCCGACTGAGGCTTCAGGTGTGCTTTGACTTTTCCGATGAGTCTATCAGTCCTGCTCTTCGGTGGCTTGGCTTGCTCCATATCTGGAACCTTGGCTTGTACGATGCCCCAGGCAACCCAATGAGCACTGCACATGCCTCGCCATAATTTCGCATCCTGGATCAGAGCCTCTATCTGCCCTTCCAGGATTTCCTCTCTGGCTCTCTCCTCTGCTTGGTAATTTGGGGTCGATCCCGGTGGTGCACGTGAGTCGAGCATGAAGGACGAAACTGGATTCACGCCTGGTGAAGGTGCACTGAGTTTTGGTGTGGCGGTCAAGGAACCTTGCATGCTGTACACTGGCTGGTGTTGCACGTAGGCTTGAACGAATCGACGCTGCTCCTCTGGGGTGGGATAGTAGGCCGGATTCACTGACCAAGGTCGTTCTGGATGGTGGTAGTTGTAACACCATTCTGTGAAGTGGTTGGCGAATTCGAAGCCTGGGAGGTTGGCACTAGCATACTCGAAATCAATGACAACAAGCTGTTTGTGCTCATTTTCTGGATACAGTAATGGGGATTCGCCAGACGGCTTTAGCCGCAACAAATTCCCATATTGTGTCTACAATTATTAGCTTAGCCTGCGCATTCAAGAGTGAGGTACATACATCGTTGTGTGCGAAGACAAGTTGTTCTTTGATGCCTTTCTTGCCGCCATGCCTCTCTATCATGTACTTACGGTACTTGTCCACCGTCTTCCTGAAAAAGGGCCACTCCACCCCGCAGACAAGTCCTCTCGACATCCATGGCTTCGATTTGGATACAGGCTGATCCTGTCCCTGAGACAAAATTTGCTTGTCGACCCAAGTAATCACATGTTCACAACGATCGACCCATTTGTCCCAGTTCACCCAGACGAAAGGTCCACTGTCCCTCTCTTCTTCAAGTAGATCGATACCATCGTGCAGCTCCCGCATTCGTTTAGCAATCTGCTTCGATGTCTCGGGGACGCGCATATCCTCTGCGGTGAGAGTGCGCGCATACAAGAACTCTTCGAAACGACCATTCGTGAAAGTGCCAAGCAAGCGTGGTCCAATGCTCTTTCGCGCAAGTCGCCGAAGAATAGAAAGTTCTGCCTCACGATCAATTAGATGCTCCACCTGAGGTCCATATATTCGTAGCAGCAGATTAGGCGGCGCCTTTTTATTGGTCTGGGATGTGCCGCTTTCATTAGCCGGAGAGGCATCTGGCATTTTTTCCGGAGGAGACACCACATATACAGCATTAGTCAGTGCTCCGCTCAGTCTCGCCACTGAGATGTCGCCTCCTTTATCGATCGGCACTCGCTTCCACCTCTTGATCTTGAGAGTGTGGGTGAGCCGTACAATCTCACACTTAAAATTGGTCCAGTTTTCTTTGTCTTTTGCATTGCTAGTCTGATCGTTGTTACCATCTGCCTTGCCCCCTGTATATGCCATGGCCTTCGAATTATCGAGTATGGCTTCAACGTTCGGAACTAGCAATTCTCCATCCTGCTCGGTATCCGATGCAATGTTCATTGAATTGGGCTTGAGCTTTTTGGCAATCGAGCTTTTCCGTAATGCTGCAAATGGAGTGCGTTGACTGCTTGCGTGACCAGGAAGGCCCTCTTTAGTTGCTGTGACGGCGTACCCTGCAAGTATGCGTTCGAGCTTATCAAGAGCGATGACAGCCTCTGAAGCCTGTGAATTACTCCTAGATCGATAATCAGCACCCTCGTCCTGGCTCTTACTGATATCATCTGATGAGGTGGTATCCTCTCGCTTGATTCTTCTGCTGGCTTGTTTAGCCTTTTCATCTTGCAACCAGCTTGCCACCTGAGATAGCAAACTCGCTGCGTCGTCCGTTGCTGGTGGCACATCCCCCGGTGTTCCTGGCATCTGGTCAAGCCTCAAACTAGAGATTTTGCGGCTTAACGAGTGAACGGAAGGGTTTGTAGAGAGGGGTGGGCGACCAGTCAACTTCTTCCCACTTAAGCTTGCACGATGGCCCTGAGGCCTCTCACGAGCCACAAGAGTAGGGGAGATCTCTTCTGGCTCTGCTTGAATGGTGACCACTGAAGAACATTAGCCTGTGGCAGGATGGAACTCCTCCAAAACGTAGGCTTCAAGATGAGCAAAGACAAGGTTCCGGTAGCTATTGCGCTTCCCATTCTCTAGTATATGCATGCACTTAGCCTTGCGTTTGCGACCCCAAGACATTTGTTCTGGACTTTAAGATAGCAAAAATGATCACAGCGCAAATATGAAACCGCAATAGAAGCTACATACCTTTTGTCAAGCTTGCATCCGGTGTCGCCGAGCCGTTTGGCGGCACCTTGTCGCTTGTCGATGCCATGCTGTACGATCGATCCATGTTGTCTAACCATGCTCTTCAATAGCAGCTTGTTAAAGCAATCAGTTGAGTACTTGCTCATGAGGCGTAATTTGATCAGCTACATGTACGCCACAGAGATTTGACACGACGTGTTCGACGATGGCAATCTCAAGAGTTGCGGAAAGTATTAAGATCAAGATAATTACCCAATTCCTTGTAGTAGGTCATGGAATGAATTGTTGGGGAGTTTCCAAAACAGGTTATCAGGCACCTATCAACTTCTAGTAGTGAGAAAGAGCTAAGTCGGTGCTAGTTAATTCATAAATAAGTTAACCCTAGATTTAGGTGAAGGGCTTCTAGTTTACCAAACTGCTTTCAGGCCAACATGGCATATGCCTAACTTTTTGAGGGCCGAGGGCCAACTTCCATTGATTAGTAGCAAACTACGATGGGGAGTTGAGAAAAGCAGAATGATGGCGAACTTATCAGAGCTTAGCTCGCCAGCCTGATTTCCTTGGATTCGAAAACTCAAGAGACATTCAACAACGTCAATCCCCTATATTGTGGCTTTAGATATTGTACATAGTATGCATGCTTCGCTAACGTCACACGTACCGCACGATTGAGTCTAAACAAAGGCAGCTTTTCGACGCCCAGCAATGCCCACCCCTTCCGGATCCAAAACATCCCCCATACTAACACCACGCTGTGCAAATAAACAAAGATTTGTGTCAACGATCCGTAAGCTTCTGAGATCGTTGAAACGTGTGTAGTCGATCGTCGCCACTCTGCCGCCGACTGGTCTCTCCATTCCCATCTGATTCCTCCTCTAAATCTGTGAGGCCAAAGGCGCCATGCTCAACATCATAGCTCTGTATCAGACCGT
>QQTW01004715.1_pt1 | contig 10251 bp, 12 predicted proteins | sample 1904831 | NCBI WGS metagenome assembly QQTW01 (sample SAMN09435610, study PRJNA476489) | Subsurface metagenome, whole genome shotgun sequencing project.
ATCCTCCGACGTGGTAAGGTGCGTCGTGCTAAGCTTTACTACTTACGCGGTCGCGTTGGTAAAGCCACCCGGATTAAACAACGATTTGATCGCCCTTTGTAAGCAAATGTTAGTTGTTAGACAGATGTGAAAACTGACAACTAACAGGCTTCCACCTGCTATAATACAGTTTGTGCGCTCTTAGTTCAGTTGGTAGAACGTAGGTCTCCAAAACCTAATGTCGGGGGTTCAAGTCCTCCAGGGCGCGCTCGAAATTGTTGTAATTGGTCAAATTTTAACTAATTGGGTGTTTTGAGCAAGACTAGGTGTTATGGATAGACTCAATGGGGTCACGCATCCGGATCTTGGAGTCTGGGACGGTAGACAGTTCAGATCAGAGCTGACGCGTGTCAATTGGGGAAAAGACTGTGAACAAGAAAAACGAAGCCGAAATTCAACCACCAGATGGTTTTAACATAGCCACTTTTCTGAGAGGGACGAAAGAGGAACTAGACAAAGTAGTATGGCCTAGTAGACAACAGGTAGTTAGTGAATCTGCTGCTGTGCTGTCTATGGTGGTTCTTTCCGCAACTTTGATCTACTTAATTGATGGACTCTTTGCTTGGGCAGCAGGACAGGTGTTCTAATGACTTTTACAACAGATGAGCCACGTAATTCAAATCAAGTAGAGGAAGTAGCAGAAACAGTCAATCTTCCTCAGGGAGGGGGACGCTGGTATGCAGTTCAGGTTGCATCTGGCTGTGAAAAGCGCGTAAAAGCTGATCTAGAGCGACGTGCCCAAACATTTGACGTTGTTGAACGGATTGTACAAGTAGAAATTCCGCAAACACCAGCAGTCAAAATCCGTAAAGACGGCAGTAGGCAGCATACAGAGGAAAAAGTGTTTCCCGGCTATGTGTTAGTCAAAATGGTTATGGATGATGACACTTGGCAAGTAGTTAAAAATACATCACATGTAATCAACTTTGTGGGAGCCGAACAAAAGCGAGGCACTGGTCGGGGTCGCGGTCACGTCAAGCCACTGCCGTTGAGCCTTTCAGAAGTAGAACGTATCTTTAAACAGACTAGTGAACAGGAGCCAGTTGTTAAGATTGAAATGGCTGCTGGAGACAAGATTATGGTGCTTTCAGGTCCGTTTAAAGATTTTGAAGGCGAAGTAGTTGAAGTGAGTCCAGAGAGGAGCAAGCTTAAGGCGTTACTCTCTATCTTTGGGCGGGATACGCCGGTGGAATTGGAGTTTAATCAGGTTCAGAAACAGAGCTAATAGAGAAATGGCAAAAAAAGTGGTTGCGGTCATTAAGTTGGCCCTAAACGCCGGGAAAGCCAACCCAGCTCCGCCAGTTGGACCAGCACTGGGTCAACATGGCGTTAATATTATGATGTTCTGCAAGGAATACAATGCAAGAACAGCAGAACAAGCTGGAATGGTGGTGCCGGTTGAGATTTCAGTTTACGAAGACCGTAGTTTTACATTTGTTCTGAAGACTCCGCCAGCGTCAGTGTTAATTCGCAAGGCGGCTGGGGTAGAAAAAGGCTCAAATGAACCAAATAAAAAGCGAGTAGGGTCGATTACACGGGTACAACTACAAGAAATTGCCCAAACGAAAATGCCAGATCTTAATGCCAATGACATTGAGGCGGCAATGAAAATTGTTGAAGGAACTGCCCGAAATATGGGTGTTGCGATCGCTGAATAGGATTTCGGATTTCGGATTGGAAGAAGTTAAGCAGTATAAACATTATCGGGGGAGAGGCAAAGCTTCGTAATTACCCCAGGAAAGAAATGACAAAGAAAGGATCGCGCAGACTACAAGAACTGCAAAAAAAAGTAGAAGATAGAGCTTACGAACCTATAGAAGCTCTTAACTTATTAAGAGAGACAGCGGTTGCCAAGTTCCCCGAAGCTTCTGAAGCTCATATTCGGCTAGGAATTGACCCCAAGTACACGGATCAACAGTTGCGAACAACAGTAGCCTTACCCAAAGGCACTGGTCAGATCGTGCGGGTGGCAGTAATTACTAGAGGGGAGAAAGTAACAGAAGCAACCAATGCTGGTGCTGATCTGGTTGGCTCAGAAGAGCTAATTGATGAAATCCAAAAAGGCAGAATGGATTTTGACCGCTTGATCGCCACACCTGATGTTATGCCTCAAGTGGCCAAACTGGGGCGACTGCTGGGACCACGCGGTTTGATGCCTTCACCCAAGGGTGGTACTGTAACTTTTGACCTGGCACAGGCAATTGAAGAGTTCAGAGCCGGTAAAGTAGAGTTCCGAGCTGACCGCACAGGCATTGTGCATGTTATGTTTGGTAAGGCGTCCTTTTCAGCTGAAGATTTACTGGTAAACTTGAAAGCGTTGCAAGAAACGATTGATCGCAATCGGCCTTCTGGAGCCAAGGGTCGCTACTGGCGGACAATGTACGTCTGTGCGACGATGGGACCATCGATTCAAGTCGATATCAGTACCCTGCGCGACATGAAGCTCACAGACGCTGCTTAGCCTAAAATCTATAACTTGATAGAGACCGGAGACGGCAGGAGCCAGTTGGCTTAATACCCTGCCTAGGTTTATACAAAAAATGTTCGCCATGGCCTCGATTTTGATGTTTATGGTGTGATACGGAAAGTATAAACACATAAACCCCGGCTCTAAAGTCGGGGTTTTATTCTGGTTTGCTCTCTTGATGGACAGTTTGTATGAATGCATTTCGCTAAGGAGGTGAAATACATATGGGTAGAACGGTAGAAGAAAAACAAGTCATGATCACTAAACTCAAGCAAAGTTTAAGTGAGACTCACTTAGCAATGGTAATTGAATACCAAGGTCTATCCGTTGCTGAAATTACAGATTTGCGGAGACGGCTACGCCCTAGTGGCACCGTTTGCAAAGTCAGTAAGAACACACTGATGCGAATCGCTGTTGATGGCGACGAGAGATGGCAGCCGATGACGGAGTTTCTTAAAGGTTCTTCTGTCTTCTTGCTCGTTCAAGACGATATGAAGGCTGCGATTAAGGCTTACGAGGAATTCCAGAAAGTTACTAAGAAGACGGCACTTCGCGGTGGCGTAATGGAAGGACGAGCCTTAACTGAAGCTGATGTCAAAGCAATTAGTGAGCTGCCCTCGAAAGAAGAACTTATGGCTCGCTTGGCAGGAGGGCTTAAGGCTGTTTCTACCAAGCTGGCTGTGGGGCTTAATGCCGTGCCGAAGCAACTGGCTGTGGGGATCAAAGAAGTACCCGCTTCGCTGGTACGCGCTATCAAAGCTGTGTCTGAATTGGAATCACCAGATGCAGAAGTCAAAGAGTAATTCATTGTTGATTGTTCTTAATTCATTATTCTTAGGAGTCTATCCATGTCTGATAAAACTGACGAAATTCTTGCCCAACTGAAATCTCTGACATTGCTTGAAGCCTCTGAATTAGTCAAGCAAATAGAAGAGGCTTTCGGAGTTGATGCTTCCGCTTCTGTGGGCGGTGGCATGATGATGATGCCTGGTGTTGGCGCTGCTGCCCCTGCCGCTGCCGCTGAACCAGTAGAAGAGCAAACTGAGTTTGACGTGATCCTAGAAGATGTTCCAGCTGACAAGAAGATCTCTATTCTTAAGGTGGTGCGGTCTTTAACTGGTCTAGGCTTGAAGGAAGCGAAGGACTTAGTGGAAGCTGCACCAAAGCCTGTTAAAGAAGCGATCGCCAAGGATGCAGCTGAAGACGCTAAGAAGCAGTTAGAAGAAGTTGGTGCGAAGGTGACTGTTAAATAATTTGTCTTTTGTCCTTGTCTAATAAATTTAGAGGAGCCCAACTGAGGCTCCTTTTTTGCGCTTTAATGTAACTCAGCATCCCAGACACCGATGTAGATGCGATCGCGCTGATTGCGTTCAATAACACCTTTTAATTCACCAGTATTAAAGGAGTAATTGTTAGCGCGGCGCTCATATACTCGTTGTAATCCTTGACTAACGTTAACAAAAGCACCATTGCCCAGCATCTCTTGTACAGTTGCTTGGATCACTTGAGGCTGGATAGATTGAGCAAAGGCTACCTCGGTTTGACGAATGCGTCCTGAACTGCGGTCAACTAAATAGCCCAAAGTAATCTGGTTAGGCTTTAAGTCATATAGAAGGGCGCGGGTATTACGCCAAACACCCCTAGATGTCTTAGTTGGATTCCCTAACGCTGCTTTTACCTCGCTTTCAGGGGTGCCAACCGTAAATCCTGGAACGTTACTTCTAGGGGCATCGTTGGCTGATTCATTTCGCTTCTCATCCTGTTGTGGTGCTGTAGCTTGAGGTGAGGCAGCAACTGGTGGTTGTTCGCTCTGCTGTGGTGCTGTAGCTTGAGGTGAGGGTTCAGTAAGCACTGGCACCGATGGTGTTTCCGTAGGTTCTACAGCTGGAGCAGTATATTCTGCTGGGGAGGTAGTGGATCTTACTATTGGTTGTTCTAAAGTCGTTTGGGGCAATTTTTGGACAACACCAAACAAAACGACACCTACTAAACTTGCTGTAAGTAAACCCCCCAGAACTAAAGCCGGATGAGAATTTCTTTGGCTGGAAGGGTGATTGACAGGTGACTCCGCTCGTTCAGGCTGGTTAGATGCCTTTCTACCAGCGGCAGATACGATAACCGTAGCTTGAGCCGTGGGCTTTGTCAGGGGGGTAGAAGTAATAGATTGCAGAGCATCTAGCATTTTTATTGCAGTAGTGTAGCGATCGCGCGGATGGTACTGAACCGCTTGATCAATTACCATTGCTAGACTGGGGCTAACATTCAGGGCGTGTTGCTGCCAAAGAATTTGCTCAGTCTGATCTGTTTCTAACTCTTGTGGCAGAAGACCAGTCAGCAGATAAATTGCCGTCATTCCCACACTATAAATGTCGCTGGCGTAAATCGGTCGTCCAGTTCCCTGTTCTGGAGACATAAATCCGGGAGTACCTAGTACCATTGTGTGGGTAACTTTGCCTTGAGAATTGATCGCTGCAGTCATCGTCTCCTTCACTGCACCAAAATCAATCAGCACTGGCTTGCCATTTGACTGACGCAAAATGATGTTGTCAGGCTTAATATCTCGATAGATAATGCCTTGGCTATGCACATAATCTAGGACTGGCAGCAGACTCACTAAGATCCCCCGAACGGTACTTTCACTTAGTGGTCCCTCAGTTTCTACCTTACTGCTCAGGGTTTGACCTTGAATCCATTCCTGAACAAGGTAAAATCTCTCATTCTCGGAAAAATAAGCATACAATTTGGGAATCTGCTCACTCCCCTCCCCTAATGATTCCAACGTCGCCGCTTCGCGTTGAAACCGCTGTTGAATCAGCTGGTACATGTCTGGGTCATTTACTACCGGCTTTAGCTGTTTGATTACACACCGGCGGCGAGAAGGCATATAGGTATCTTCTGCCAGAAAGGTTTCGCCAAATCCACCAGCTCCCAGAACTTGGATAGTTTGGTAGCGACTGTTTAGTAAGGTTGTTATCATGGAGAGCAAACTGCGAGATCGCCCACATTACATAACTCTACAATAGCTGGTTTGTAGCGTACCCCTCCTGATGGAAGTGGGAGTGGAAGCTAATCATCCCTTTTAGAAGCAGTTTTAGAAACAGCTTGTGAGTTATTTAGATACCACCGCCACGGCAAGTCTATCCCTTGCGTTAAGCCAATCCGAGTAGTTTGGACAATGAAAGTCGCCTCACAATCAAGCTGCTGTTGAAACTGCTGCCTGCGATGCTCTATCCACAGAGGTTCACCCAGTTGTAAAGTGTTACCATTTAAACCAAGGTCAATTTGCATGGCACGGCATAACTTACCAGGACCAGCAGCAATTCGCCGTAGCGCTGTCTCACTCATATCTATCCCACCTGGAACTGATTCCAGTTGTAAAGCACGAATTAAAACCGTACTGGGAACTCCATCCTGATCCGTCACAATATTTAAACAGTAGTAGAGGCCATAAATAAGATAAATGTAACTCTTTCCAGCAGGACCAAAAATTACTGAATTGCGCTTTGTACGTCGTCGGTATGCATGGAAAGCTGGATCTCCTGGGGCGTAGGCTTCGGTTTCCACAATCAGCCCCCTGATTGTTTGTTTATTTGGTAGCTGTCGCACGAGTGTACAGCCTAGTAAGTCTGGTGCAACCTCGGTAGATGGACGCCCTAACCACAAAGGTTCTACAATCTGATTGAAAGTAGTCGAGTTCACAAGCATCAATTTATCAGAGTTTGGAGGAGTAACAAAAGATGGATGTCAAACTGATTTTAGTGGCACTGACAGTTGTGTTTACTATTTCGTGCCTGTTTTTTGGTACCAAAAATGGATTTTATGACTCGGACAACTATCACGGTAATGGCTCTGCCCACTAAGTTAGAAAATACTAAGGGCTAGGGATAGCCAGTGCAAGGTTTGAGTTGAGGAAAGATGATTGATAATCGACCGACATCCTCTGGCTTTGAAGGGGAAGTTGGTTCAGAACTAGAATGTTTGCCTTATGCCGTACATCACAGTGATGAGGGCATCTGTTTGCTAGTGCGGATGGGACCTCACCGAATCTTACTTGATTGTGGTTTAACTGACCTTTCAATCCTCCAAGCTGAATTAAACCAGCCATTTCCAGCAGATCTAGTGTTGTGTAGCCATGCTCACCCAGATCACGCTAGGGGCTTGCTAGCACTACATCAAGCTTTCCCACTATTACCTATATATGCCAGTGAGGTAACAACTCAGTTACTACCACTGAATTGGCCAGAAGTAGACTCACAGCAACTTCCCCAATTTTGTCAGGCTTTACCGTGGCGTTCACCAATTGAGTTCCAAAGCGGGCTAGTTGGGGAAATATTTCCCGCTGGGCATCTACCTGGAGCAGCAGCAATACTACTGACATATACTACTGCACGCCGGTCTTACACGCTGCTTTATACTGGCGACTTCTTCTTATCTAACTCCCGATTAGTAGAAGGATTGCCCTTGGAGCAATTGCGGGGCTTGGAGCCAGATGTGCTAATTATTGAAGGTAGTTATGGCACGGCTCGTCATGCCCACCGGCGTAGCCAAGAAAATCAGCTGGCAGAGCAAATTAATCGAGCGATCGCTGCTTCTTGCTCCATCCTACTTCCTACGCCAACCTTAGGATTAGGTCAGGAGATTCTGATGCTGTTACGGAGTCATCACAACTTTACCGGTCGTGACTTGGATATCTGGGTTGATGGCTCTGTCGCCACAGGTTGCGATGCTTACCTGAAGGTTCTGCCTCACCTCCCCGCCTCTGTGCAGAACTTTGCTCGACATCAACCTCTGTTCTGGGATGAACGAGTGCGTCCCCGTATGCGCCGATTACAGCCCGAACAGCGTCGTAGTATTGGTCATCCCTGCATTATCATCACAGATGAAGCGGCTGATTTGAGTGAGTACTGCCAATCAAACACTGGTCCCTGGCTGATCTTACTGCCAGAAAAGCCCGGTTTCCCAGTCAACACCGACCTGTACATCACACGTCCTCCACGCGATTCAGAAAGCAATCTGGCGCGGAATGAGGAAATCAAAACCTATCTACTTGCCCAGCACAGTGATGGTCCTGGTATCACCCAACTGATTCATAACTTGCGACCAAAACATGTTGTTTTCGTCCACGGGTGTCCCAGCTATTTAGCAGACCTCACCGGCTTAGAGGAGTTGCAAAGCCGTTATCATTTGCATTCTCCTGCTGCTGGTACATTGGTAGAACTGCCGATTGGCGATATATTCCTGCAACCAGCACCGCCAGAGACGAACTACGAAGGCGAACTGAACGAGTTAGGAACGGTAGTGACAATTACCCTACCTGATGCCATCAGTGCTGACCCCCGCTGGCGTAACTTTGCCGATACAGGTTTAGTGGAAGCCCGTTGGCAGGGAGAGGAATTATCGTTACGAGGACTATCGCAGCGGGAGTTGATGAATCAAAGCAGCGATCGCTTTATTTCGGCCGACTTAAGCTGCTGCGGCAATTGTCTATTCCGCGTCGGGCAAAGATGTAGCAACCCAACGTCCCCTTTATTCGGCTTTAAGGTAACACCTGAAGGTTACTGTCCTGCATTTGAACGCCTTGGTAAACTTCCCTCTGGTAATCCTACCTAAAGGAATATGGCAAAGATAGATTAGTAAATAGTGAGACAAGAGGAAGATCCTCTTGCCTCGTAAGCTCCTAATCTGGGTTTAGATCAGTGAACCGATTTTGAATTCGCTCAGCTTCTGGACAGTCGTCAGAAACGAGGGGCTCGGCATTGCCTCGTGGCACCGAAGCTAATTTCTGAGTCACGGCACCAATACTTTCTAAACGAATCATCTCCTCCCATGAACAGACTTCGTCTTCTTCTTCAGTTTCATAGCGTAGGGTGACTAAATCCCCTTCTATATCAATGATGCGGGCGCGTTCAATCCAGCGTTGCTGGTCCCGCAAGAAAACGCATACCTCACGCCCATCGCAACACAGTTGATAAATCTTGCGGTGTAGCATGTATTGCTTTTGCCCTTTTAAACGTAGTTAAACCTGTGCTCTGAGCCTGACCGCAGCAAGGATGAAGAAGGAAGGATGAAGGATAAAGCAGCCTTTTGTCTCCCGATTCCGTAGAGACAACCAAAAATTTATCTTTATTCAAGCCTCCGGATTCATTCATAAGGTTATTCATCCTTTCTTCTTCATAATTTCCCAGTAGCAGCCTGAGAAATCCGCTTTTGGCTTGACCCAATGTAATTTATCTTAACTCATTCTCTGGCTGCACTTCATACTTTTAAATAAGAGCTAACCCTTAAAAACTAGGTAAATCACCGCAGGCATCTCCTTAATTACCTGCAATGTGAACGACAACTTCTCTAAGGTTATGGCGCTGCCGGTGTTCCCATATATAAATGCCTTGCCAAGTTCCTAGCACCAACTGACTTTGAGCGATGGGAATTTGCTCTGAGGTGTGGGTAAGAGCTGTGCGAATGTGAGCTGGCATATCGTCCGGACCTTCGGCATTGTGGATGTAGTGATCAGACTCTGGCACCAGTTTTGCCAAAAAGTTAGCTAGATCTTTCAGTACATCTGGATCGGCGTTCTCTTGAATGAGTAAGCTGGCTGAGGTATGACGCAGAAACAGAGTACAAAGCCCTATTTTTACCCCAGACTGGGAAACTATGGCTTCAATCTTTGGAGTAATTTTACACAAAGATTTGCCGTTGGTGGGAATTTTAAGCAATTGTTGGTAGTGCATATCGATTGATTAGTCAGAAAGAAAGTATTTGACTACAGCATGGGCGATCGCTTCATTGCCATCTGTCGCCAGCGATTGGAATTGTCGTGGTGGCTGGGGCAGTTGAGTCAGAAATTCCCAATTACCTTGCAGAAACTCATCTGGGCTGAGAATTTGATGATGGGCGTGATTAGTAATACCTTCTATTAACAAGGCAGATTCTGCAAAGTCCTCGCGCGTTAGGGAAACAATCGGCACTCCCACTCTTACGGCTTCAGCAAAAGTACTGTAACCCGGCTTGGAAATTAATCGTCCACATAGCGGCATAAAATCTACTGGGCGGTATTTATGATCACTAATCTTGAGCAGATTAGGTAGAGGAGGAGCAGAGTTGTCAAAGGTGATGAACTGCCAATCGGGGTAAAAGGCAAGGTTTGAATAGGGAATCTTCTGCAAACCCAAGCCGCCGAATGTAAGTAGCACAGTTTGCTCTACAGGCGTAGTTACATCCCAGATAGCTCGGAGCTCCGAAACTTGGTAACGGGGCCTCCCACCTGTCAATCCAACATCTGTAATGACTGGAAAGGCACTCATCGGCTCGTGGAAGGGCTGACGAAACAAGTGATCGCACTGACTGAAACAATCAGCAATCCAGTCAGCAGTCTCAATAAATTCGTCGCCCCAAGCGCGGTAAATAAAGTCCCAGCCAAAGTTGCTACTCATCCAACAGGGAATATCCGCTGATGAAGCGATCGCGGTTGCTAGGGGGGGAATATCTGCCAGGATTAACCCGACACGATTTTGGCGGATAAAGTTGACTTCCCCGGCGATGAGTGATCGCTGACGTGTACGGATTTGTTGTAGTTTTTCCAGCGTAGCTGTTTTATCCATGATCAAGCTATCCACCTGCACAACACCCACATCAAATGCACGCGGACGATAGATAAAATCTCCTTGGATGTATGACTCTAGCAACCAACGTGGTGCCGTTGTTACTAAAATCAGCAGGATTTCTGGACATAACTTTTGAATAGTTGC
>QQTW01004716.1_pt1 | contig 10250 bp, 6 predicted proteins | sample 1904831 | NCBI WGS metagenome assembly QQTW01 (sample SAMN09435610, study PRJNA476489) | Subsurface metagenome, whole genome shotgun sequencing project.
CTGTGTGGACCGTCAGGCGTCAGGCGTCAGGCAACGTTGAGGTTGTTGACGCGGTTGGTGTAAGGAGAAGCAGTTGCACGCACGTGTGAAGACGATTATAAAAGGCAGGAACCGTTCGCGCCTACCCTAGTGAACGAACTGTTTGGCTTGGCGGAAGGAGGGAAAGGTGGTAGAGGGAGACAACGAGTGAAAGACAGATGGAATAGACTGCTACCTACATACACACGACAAGCACAATGAGAACGCGTCGGTCAACATGAAGCCATCACAAGATGACATGGCTTGCACGCGACCACTACTCTCACCGCGGTGCATGTCGATGAAGCTTGCATTGACGTGGTCGAATGCAGCACACAACTAATTCCATTCATAAGGTTTCTCGTCTGCTCTGGGTGGTGATGCCCGCAGCGTCTCAGCAGCACCCGCGTCGACCAGCTTGCGCCGGCCGAGCGAGAATGAAGCTGCCGTGAAAGCATTTAATCACGAGGTTTTAGTTGTAAAGAACAAGCTAGAGACGCGAGGCTGGAAAAGTTTTGTGAACGTCCGACGGAGAAGGAAAATCACATCGGCCTCGCTGCCGCGCCACCAATTGCCGCCGGTTGCCGCCTCATCGTATCGTTGCCTCTTGTGGATATCAGGTCCAGCAGCACTTTAGGGTCGCTTTAAAGGTCACGGCGCGCCTCTGATTTCCGAATTACACGCTGCAGCCATGGCGACTCTCAGATCTGTATGCAGAGCGCCTCTGAGCCAGCTCGCCCGTCGCACAGCTGCTACAAACCACCCAAGAATACTCCAGCGTCAATGGCGGGGATACGCGACCTCGCTGGAGGCACAGCAGAAGGTACCTAGAAATGATAGACAATCAGTATGAGCAATTGACTAACCGGAAGCTAGGTTCTCTCACAAGACCTCGAGGACGCCGACCCGCTTGTCTACAAGATCATTGAACAGGTACGACTGACGCCACCGGGTCCAGCATGCAATTGGAGCTGACCACATCTACGCAACAGGAGAAGAAGCGTCAGAAGCACTTCATCAACCTTATCCCTTCGGAGAACTTCACCTCTCAAGCTGTTCTTGATGCGCTGGGCAGTGTCATGCAGAGTATGTCTCATGCATCATCCGACCAACGCGAAACTCACCTCTGCCACAGACAAATACTCAGAGGGTTACCCCGGCCAGCGCTACTATGGAGGTAACGAGTTCATCGATCAGGCAGAGCGCCTCTGCCAGGAGCGTGCGCTCAAGGCCTTCAACCTCAACCCTGAGGAATGGGGTGTCAACGTCCAGCGTAAGTGGCCTAGAACAGCATTCAAGCACCTCTCTAAGATCATGCTTAGCTCTTTCTGGCTCGCCCGCCAACCTGTACGCTTATTCCGCCGTCATGAACGTTCACGACCGCATCCTCGCCCTCGATCTTCCCCACGGCGGCCACTTGTCGCACGGTTACCAGATCCCGGGCAAGAAGATCTCTGCCATCTCCAAGTACTTCGAGACCCTCCCGTATAGACTCAACGAGAAGACAGGCATTATCGACTATGAGAAGATGGCAGAATTGGCACACCTCTACAGACCCAAGGTCATCGTGGCTGGTACATCCGCGTACAGCCGCCTGATCGAGTACGAGCGCATGCGCAAGCTTGCTGACGAAGTTGGTGCATATCTTCTTTCTGATATGGCTCATATCTCTGGTCTTGTCGCCGCTGGTGTCATTCCCTCGCCCTTCCCACACTCCGACATCGTCACAACAACAACACACAAGTCTCTGCGAGGCCCGCGAGGTGCCATGATCTTCTTCCGCAAGGGCACAAGACGCGTCGACAAGAAGGGCAACAAGGAGCTGTATGACCTCGAGGGGCCAATCAATTCGTCGGTCTTCCCAGGTCATCAGGGTGGACCTCACAACCACACCATCACAGCTCTGGCCGTGGCACTCCAGCAAGCGCAGAGCAAAGAATTCAAGGCTTACCAGCAGCAGGTTCTTGACAATGCTCAGGCCTTCGCCAAGCGCCTGGGTGACTCAAAGGAGAATGGCGGACTCGGCTACAACCTTGTCAGTGGTGGCACCGACAACCACCTTGTTCTCGTCGATTTGAAGGACCGTGGTGTTGATGGCGCGCGAGTTGAGCGCATCCTCGAGCTGGTCGGCGTTGCGTCGAACAAGAACACTGTCCCTGGCGACAAGTCTGCCCTCAAGCCCGGTGGTCTGCGCATGGGTACACCTGCCATGACCACTCGTGGCTTTCAGCCAGAGGACTTCAAGCGTGTCGCTGATGTTGTCCACCGCGCTGTTGGTATCACGCAGAAGCTGGACAAGGACGCAAAGAAGAAGGCCGAGGAGAGCGGACGAAAGAACCCTGGCAGTGTTGCTGCGTTCAAGGAGTACGTCGGCGAGGGTGACGACATTACAGACATCCTTCAGCTGAGGAAAGAGGTCGAGGACTGGACTGGCACGTTCGCTCTACCTTGGGACAAGGACTCATGAAAACGATTATTTACGGGGACCGCGCTTATTTGAACCAAAATAAGCACCACATAGCAGATTCCGGAGTTTGGCGATACCACATTGATCTGTACATAAGATATGTCATTTTTAGTCTGCGCATGCTGGTATAATACCGAGTTCTGAACTTCTGCGGGGATTTGTTTCCAAATTTCGCCTTCACTTTCAATGGGTCCGCGGTTCACCATGGCAACTTCCCAAAGGTACGACAACCGTCCCTTCTTCCTATTTTCTTCCACTGAGTTTGTTTGGCATCCCAATTCTTCTCTATGCGTACCCAACAATAAAGACAGCAGTTTCACGCATCCGCACACTCGTTCATTCGCATTTAACATCTCACACGCTCGCTAGCCATCAGGCCTTGCACGATGAAATTGCACACGCTCGCTTATGCTCTCAGTCTTGGTGCTATCGCCGCAGCCTTGCCTTACAGCTTCATCCTAGACGTGGGCAGCATCAATGCCGGCGTTATCGACGCCCCTCCTGCAGCGTCGCAGCAGAACATGACCACAGAGATTCCCACTCCAAGCTCCACCGCCAAAACAATGATTCATCTGTCTACGACGATTGCCTCGACGTTCACTACTGCTCCTGCTCAGACGTCAGACGCAACGACCGTCACAATCAACAGCACAACGCGAACATCCCATCCCCCTACAACAACAATCACGATCACGCTTGCAAGGCTCACGCCCGTTCCTAGTACGAACGCCTCGCACAATGAGGACGTAAACCTCAGTGGTGACGACGAGCAACGTGAACAACGTGGTTACGGGGATCCTTTCACTGCCGATGATCCGCATCCAGTCTCGAAGTGGCCACCCTGGATGACCGCCGCCACGTTCACTCTTTTTTTCTACGATATCATCACATTTGGACTGTTCTTGTGGCTCTGGGTGTTTGGATATTTGGAGTGGCTTGGTAGAGATAGTGGGAGGCAAAGAGCAGAAGCAACGGAAATGATAAGAATGGATAGACTTGGCCGATACGAGAGAGGTAGAGGTGGATACGGGAGAGTGAGGAGTGAAAGTTGGGCAAGGGTTAGAACTGCGACGGAAGCTGAGCTAGAGGCGAATATGAGCAGGTTGGGTTTCATCTAAGGGATGTTCGTTTCGCTGGAGGTGCAGGAAGACGGGCGCAAATTCACGTCCCGACTTGTTATACGCTTGTCTGTAACATCCTAGAATTGATACACACCCAACGCGAAGTGTGTGTCTATAGCTAAAATCCATGTTATCGTAATGTATCTCTTGCCTTCTTCTCTTCCTCCAACACTTGCAACAATCTTCTTGTGATTATATCGCGCTCACTGACATCTACAGTTCCATAAGCCTCTCTAGCCTGACGGAACACCTTCTCCTCCCACCCATCTCCTACATTCGGTGTCCCTGCATCAGCCCAACAATCCTGCACTGTACCACCGATGTTCTTGAAGAACCCCTCAAGTCCGGCCGGACCACCGCCTGCATGATAGCTCTTAAATGGCCCAGCAACCGCCCATCTAGGTCCCATACTCGACTGCACTATCTCATCCAACTCCCCAACCGATACCACACCCTGGTCAACGAGATGAACAGCTTCACGAAGCAGGGCAAATGCTAATCTATTGGCTACAAAGCCTGTCGTTTCCTTCTTGATGTGGATCGGTACGCGGCCTCTTGCACGCCAGAAGTCTTGAGTCTGCTGGATTACTTCCGGTGTTGTTTCTGGTGATGGGACGAGCTCCAGCAAAGGCATGATATGCGGTGGGTTATATGGATGCACAACGAGAAGTCTGCGCTGATCCTGCATTTTCTGTGATTGCGCAGACGCTGGAATCCCGGATGTCGAGCTCCATAGCAATGCATCTTTAGGTGCATGCTGTTCTACTTCGGCCCAGAGGTCTTGCTTGAAGGGCAGGTTTTCAGGACCGCTTTCTTGGACAATAGAAGCTTCTTTCACGGCGTCTTGGAGGGACGAAGCGATTCGTATGTTTCCCAGTGAGGCAGGTGAGGGCTGGTTTCCATCCTGGAAGAAGCGTGGGAGGTTGTCTAGAACGTATTGAGATAAATCCGGGCGAGTGTCGTAGATTGTGAGTTGCGAGGGGGTGGTGAGGTGGGTTAGATGGAAGGCCGCGAAGGAGAGGCCGATGGTGCCTGTTCCTATCAAGGTGATCTTTAGATCTGTGCCGACTTCTGAGGATAGAGACATTTTGGTGGTGCACGTGAGGTGCATGGATGATGGATGGCTCGTTGCGGGTAGCGTTCGGGTACATCGCGAACCCCGCGTAGACGCCTACAGGCTTCCATCATCCCCGCACGACTCGAATACTTCGAGCCGACGCGCTGTGGCGCCGAGGGTTGATCATGGTTTATTTGAGAGTGAGCATACATGAGTACATGCTCGTCTCTTTTCATATAAATACCGCCGACGTTGATCCAGACTGAATCCTTGCTGCTGCACCTACTACGAGGCCGCATTGCATTGCTTCAACGGACGGATCTAAGCCAAGATGGTTATCTTCAAGTCCCGACAACCACCCATTGACTGTATGTCTTTCCTACACTTTCTTTCATGTCGGCGAAAGAGTCAGGCGCAACAATTGCCGAATCTTCGTCTTTGCACGAAGCCTGGAAGTCTTCAACAGCTCTCCACAGTTACGTTACCAAAGAAGAATGCTCTGCAGTTATGAGCATACCTATGAGCCCACGACATTTGCACAATTTTTTCGTTATATACTTTGTTCCAGCAGCGTGGTGTATTCAGCTTTTCTGCAACTTGGAAGACACCATTACCAGGTACTTTCTACTAACCAAACGTAGTGCCCACAGAGCTGACAGACTGGGACTGGCTGTTCGACTCTTCATATTCGCCCATAAACAAATACCCTCCAAACGAGCTCGCTGGTTTCCAGAACGCCATCACAAAAGAGCGAGTAGATTGGGCAGACGTCAAGAAATACTCCACCTACATCTCCACCGCTCTCGTCAAGAACTATGGCCTCAAGACTGGCGAAACAGTCTCACTCTTCGGTCAAAACACCGTCTGGTACCCAGTCGCGATGTTCGCAGGTCTCCGTGTCGGGGCCAAGATCAGTGGTGCGAGTCCGGCATATAACGTCGAGGAGATGACCTTTGCATTGAAGACAGCAGACTCGAAATTCCTTCTGACTACGCCGGGTAGCATGGAAGTGGCGTCGGCAAGTGCCAAAGCTGCTGGATTGCCCCAGGCGAATGTGTTCCTGCTAGAAGGAGAGCTTCCAGGCTACACCACGGTACAGGAGCTTATCCGCATCGGACAATCCTACGGCGAAGAAGGCCAAGTCCCAGCATTCAAGATCCCACCAGGCCAGAAGAACAAGGACGTCTGTGGCTTCCTCTCCTTCTCCAGCGGCACCACCGGCCTCCCCAAAGCCGTCATGATCTCGCACCAAAACGTCATCGCCCAATGTCTCCAAATCCAACAGATCACCCCAGAGAACCAGAAGAAAATCATGGCCGTCCTCCCCCTCTTCCACATCACGGGTCTAGTGCACCAAATGCACCTCCCGATCCTCCTCAACGCCGAAGTCATAATGCTGCCCCAATTCAACATGAAAGACATGCTCTCCACAATCGTCACCTACAAACTAACCGAACTCCTCCTCGTCCCCCCCATCCTAATCCGCCTCGTCCGCGACCCAATCGTCGACACCTACGACCTCTCGCACGTAACCCGCTTCTCATCCGGCGCAGCCCCGCTCTCAGAAGAAATAATCCAACTCCTCCAAAAGAAATTCCCACACACGGGATTCAAACAAGGCTACGGCATGACCGAATCATGCAGCTGCATCACCGCGCACCCACCGGACAAATTCAGCTACAAATACGCGCACAGCGGCGGCGCAATCGTCGCCTCAACAGAGGTCAAAGTCATCCGCCCAGATGGCACTGAAGCTGGCTACAACGAGGACGGTGAAATTCTAGCTCGTGGACCACAAATCGTAATGGGGTATCTTAATAACCCGAGCGCGACGGCGGAAACTTTCGACAAGGACGGCTTCCTCCACACAGGCGACCAAGGCAGCATCGATGAAGAAAACATGATTCACATCAGCGACCGCATCAAGGAACTCATAAAAGTCAAAGGCATCGGCGTTGCGCCCGCCGAACTCGAGGACCTACTCCTCGGCCATCCTAAGGTTGAAGACGTTGCGGTAATGAGTATCCCGGATGAGTACTCTGGCGAGCTGCCGAAGGCATACATCACTCTGAAATCCGGCGTGGAAGAAAGTGTTGCGACGGGCAAGGAAATCATAGCGTATGTCAAGGAGAGGAAGGTGAGGTATAAGTGGATTGCTCAGGTTGAATTTGTGAGTCCCCATCTCCTCCAAACCCCAAGCCGCCCTCCCTCTCCTGTTAGGAAGGTTCACTGACACATATAACCCCAGATTAACGAGATCCCCAAATCTCCATCCGGAAAGATTCTGCGGAGAGTGCTTAGAGACAAGGAGAAAGCCGGGAAGTACGGTCTCGTGGTTAAGGATCAGACGAGAGCGAAGTTGTAGGGTTTGGAGAAGCTTGTGGTATCGGGTCTGTATGGAAAGTACAGGATGTATGGTATGTATATACCTACGGTAGTCTGAGTGCGGGTTGGTAGACTTGCTGTTTGAGAGTTGTGTGGGTCTTTGGCAAAGGCTGACAAGACTTTTTATCTCCTCCCCCACTTAGCCACCCCTCCCAAGCCCAGATCAACCTTGCACACTCCATCCGCTTATCCCATCCACCCGTTTTCCTTCCAACCTTTCCCGTCGTCCTCTTTCTTCCATTATGGCACCCACTACATGTAATGCTTAAGCCAGAAATGCTTTCATCAAAACCAACATCAGACGGTTTTGTAGTGTAGCGGTTATCACTCCGGATTCTGATCAACTCATCAGTAGTCTTCCGGCAACCCCGGTTCGATTCCGGGCAAGACCTTGTTTTTTGCTGTGTTTGCAGTCATTGGAGACTGGTGGGAAGAGAGATGGGAAGGGGGAGGGGGAACGGGACTGCGCATCGGATTGGTTGGTGTGCTGGATGTGGACACTGCGTACCGTTGTATGTCGCTGTTGGGAGGGTTTTTTTAGTGAGGTGGTTTGTAGATTAGTGGATACGTGATAAATAAGGTTGTGTGCGTATGCAATGTGTTGTATTGAATGGTGTACATGTTTCGAGATCTGAGTTCTCTTTCAAACTTCTGTCTTGCTTTTGCAAATGCCTAACGTGCCCAATGGAGCTTTCCCTTTTCGCCAAACGCCTCGCAATATGATGCTCTGCTTGTCCCTTCCTCCACGCTGCTAGCTGACGGTGATTGGAGCGTGCGCGAAGAATCACTGCTCTTTCGTGATCACCGTGACCGCTTCCTTTCTGCTCTTAGTACGCTCAATGTCTCATTTTTTGGAGTCGTAACAGCTTCAGATGACCCATCGGTAACTGGCGTAGCGGCCTGCGGTTTCCGACTTTCTTATGATTTTGACTACGGCACCGCGCTTTAGGCCGAGATACTTTGCGACGGGGTCTGTGGACTGGATTCGGGGCAGCTGCGTGGCCTTGAGACGGTATCGCTTGAGGAGTTGCTGCTTCTCCTCCTCACTAAGAAGAACGTGCTTGGGCACCAGCTCGTGCTTTGTGATGTTGACGAGCAGATCCTGCTCGACAAAGACCTCGACGCCGCCGCGGGGCCCTTCGGACAGGCTTGTCGAGCCGCGCAGCAGACGGATGGCCATGCCCGTCATGGGCTTGATGGTGACCATGATACCTGAGTAGAAGGCGCCGTTGACCAGGTGCTGCATGTAGTCTCGCAGCTGCTTCAGGCCGACGTTCTCGTCGCTGTTGAATTCAACCCAGATGGTGCCGATCTGGGGGCGCGGTTCGGGGTCCTTCTTGGTGGGGGGCATGGTGTATTTTGCGAGCATTTCTTCGCCGGGCTGGCAGGAGAAGTTGAGGCGCGAGCGGCTGCGGGTGAGGTTAGTAACAATGGCGGTGCAGTGCGGAGTTGTTGCGGTCGCATACTCGGGCTCGCCGTCTGCGCGGCCGTACTTGTCTGCAAATACGTCCAGAGGCATGTTCATGTCGTCCTCGAGCACTTGGTAGCCCTTTGTCTAGTCAGCGCACGCATTCGCAGCGATTGCAGGCACGGGCGCATCCTACTCGGTCGTTCATCATCTCCTTTGTTGTGCGCCAGACCCTCCACATGCGGATCAGGTTCGCGCTCGGCTGCTTCTCGTCGGACATGGCGGCGGCGGGGGGTGCGGGTCGCTGCGGTGAGGGTTCTGGGCGGGTGAGAGGTCGGGGTGGTTGCAGCTGCGGCAGCTTTGACGGGGCTTCTCTATCAAAGACGCGAAAAAGTGCCAAAGGCCGCCGCGATTCCGCTGGCCTTGGCGTGCTCATCACGCCTAACCCTCCGCGCCTTAGCCTCCGCCGACCGAGGCTGCCCCGCCATTGCTTTGTGCTCCATCCACCGGCGACCATGACATCTTCTAACCAAATACCAAATCTCAAAACACTCCTCGGATCCGGCCGTGGAGGCGGTTCTAGAGGCAGAGGGCGTGGTAGAGGCGGACCTGGTAGCTCTAGTGAGGAAATCAGAGACAATGCCGTTAAGGGCACTGATCAGGATGCTGCGGGGAGCCGGGTGAGCTGCGTCGAGCTGGGCTACCTCCACGATCCGTATGCGAAGCTCTTCGCGACACAGCCCTCGACAAGGAGGCTGCCGTTGCTGAACAGAGGTATGACTGATCTTGTCTACACTCTGATTCGCACCACTCATGTACACCAGGTTCTTACGTTCGCACGACTGCCATAGACATTCTCGTCACCAAGTTCCTCCTCACCCACTCGTCCTCTGCGAAACAGATCGTCTCTCTTGGTGCTGGCACCGACACGCGATTCTGGCGCATCACAGACGCATACCCTGATGTTCGCCTCACTTACCATGAGATCGACTTCCCTACCAACACTGTACACAAGATTGCGTGCATTCAGAGGCAGCCACAATTGTACCGCAAACTGCTCCAGACACCCAAGACATCAACATCGTACCATTCGGCTACTTATAACCTACATGCGCTCGACCTGCGCTCACTAGCCGCTCCTTCAGACGATGCGCCGCTGCCAGACCTCCCGAACCTCGACCCTACCCTACCCACACTTATACTGTCAGAAATGTGCCTGGTGTATCTGCAGCCTGCGACAGTCCAGTCGATCATATCTGCCTTCACCACCCACTACCTCCAACCCACCACGCCCGCATCACTCATCCTCTACGAGCCTATACTACCACAAGACGCATTTGGGAGGACCATGATATCGAACCTCCAATCGCGGAACATACATCTGCCCACACTCGCCTCATATCCTGAGCTCGGCGATCAGCGTGCACGATTGAGTGGATATGGGTTCATTAATGGTGCGAAAGCTGCAGACACCAACTTCATCTGGAAGCACTGGATCTGCGAGAATGAGAAGGAGCGCGTTGCTGGCTTGGAAATGCTGGACGAGCTGGAGGAACTTGAACTCCTGCTCAAGCACTACTGCTTCGCGTGGGGTTGGAGAGACGGGGACGGCGATATGTTCTCAAAGGCGTGGATGGATGTGCAGGAGCAGGTCTGAGCTTGTAGATACTGTATGATGACAGCAGAGGAATTGTGGAATTGTTTACACTTTGACTTTTGTCATTAAATATGGCCGCAGAGAAGTGCAACACGTGCACCCGCGATCAGTTGTGGAACCTGGGGCGCACTATGTGG
>QQTW01004717.1_pt1 | contig 10249 bp, 6 predicted proteins | sample 1904831 | NCBI WGS metagenome assembly QQTW01 (sample SAMN09435610, study PRJNA476489) | Subsurface metagenome, whole genome shotgun sequencing project.
ACTCAAGTGATTATTGATAAAGTCTTAGTCCAAAACAGCATTGACACGCTGAATGTCTTGGGCATTTTTTTGGTAGTCATAGCCATCTTTGAAGCTGTAATTACATCAATCCGCACGAACTTATTTGTCGATACAACTAACCGCATCGATTTAACATTAGGAGCGCAAGTCATCGATCACTTGCTGCGTTTGCCGTTGCGTTACTTTGAACGCCGCCCAGTGGGAGAACTAGCCACCCGCGTAGGAGAACTAGAGAACATTCGCCAATTCCTCACAGGTACAGCCTTAACCGTCGTGCTAGATGCAGTATTCTCGGTCATCTACATTGTCGTGATGATAATCTACAGCCCTTTATTGACAGTTGTTGCTCTTGCTACCGTACCTTTATTTGCTTTGCTAACTCTAATAGCTGCACCCATAGTTAGAAGTCAGTCGCGTATCAAAGCCGAACGTAATGCCGAAACTCAGTCTTACTTAGTAGAAGTAGTGTCGGGAATTCAAACAGTTAAAGCTCAAAACATTGAATTAAAATCGCGCTGGCAATGGCAATCACGTTATGCCCGTTACGTCAGTGCTGGTTTTAAAAGCGTTTTAACTTCAACTACCGCAGGCTCAATTAGTAACTTTCTTAACAAACTATCAGGATTGCTGCTGCTATGGGTAGGAGCATACCTTGTATTGCAGGGTAAGTTAACTTTAGGACAATTAATTGCCTTCCGCATTATTGCTGGATACACTACAAGCCCCTTATTACGGTTAATTCAACTGTGGCAGAACTTCCAAGAAACAGCTTTATCATTGGAACGATTGAGCGATATTCTGGACACGCCTACAGAAATAGAAGTAGCAGGACGTGACAATATTCCCATGCCCGAAATTAAGGGTCATGTCAAGTACGAAGGAGTATCCTTCCGCTTTGCTCCAAGCGGCGATATGCAGCTAAATAATGTCAACCTCGATATTGCCCCTGGTACGTTTGTCGGCGTTGTCGGTGCTAGTGGCGCAGGAAAAAGTACGCTTACTAAGCTCTTACCCCGGTTGTACGAACTAGATTCCGGCAGAATTTTAATTGACGGCTACGATACTTGCAAAGTAGAACTTTATTCTTTGCGCTCTCAAATTGGCGTAGTTCTCCAAGACACTTTGTTATTTGATGGCACAGTGCAGGAAAATATTTCCCTGACTAATCCCGATGCTACTCAAGAGGAGATTGTAACGGCGGCTCAAATTGCTTTTGCTCACGACTTTATTATGACTTTACCCAACGGCTACAATTCTCGCGTGGGAGAAAGGGGTTCGGCGCTTTCGGGAGGACAAAGACAAAGAATTGCGATCGCACGTACTGTATTACAAAACCCAAACTTGCTTGTACTAGATGAAGCAACTAGCGCCCTGGACTACCATACCGAGCGCCAAGTGTGTTTAAACTTAGCAGGGGCTTTTAAAGACAGAACAGTATTTTTTATTACTCACCGTTTAGCAACAATTCGCCACGCCGATGTGATTGTGATGATGGATGCGGGGACAGTAGTAGAGCAGGGAACGCACTTAGAATTAATGGCAATGAAAGGACGTTATTTCTGTCTGTATCAGCAGCAAGAGGCTGTTAGTGCGTAAGGCAGGGGAAGGGCATTTAACAAATATTTAAACCTATCTATCTTAAAAAACTATGATTACGAACAGTGGTAAAGGGAATGGTAGTAATAGCAAAGGAAATAGTACTGAGCTAAAGTCTTTACCTAACACCTTAAAACGAGAAGATATGGCAACAAGAAGAAGTGGAGTTAAGCCTTTACCCCCTCGTACTCCAACTCTTTCCTCTTTTGAAGCTCCAGTGCTGCTTACTCAGTCGTCAAGTTGGTCGCATTGGATTTTGTGGCTGCTAATGACTGTTGCTACCGGAGCAATTGTTTGGGCGTGTATAGCTAAAATCGAAGAAGCTATCCCCGCTACAGGCAAACTAGAACCAACGGGTACGGTTAAAGAAGTGCAGTCTCCGGTTAATGGTGTAGTTAAAGCTATTTATGTCGATGACGGGCAAAAAGTCAAGAAGGGCGATCGCTTGTTAAGTTTAGATCCTACTGTAGCTATTGCTGAAAACGCCTCTCTCCAGCAAACTCGCACTTCCTTACTCCAGGAAAATCAGTTTTATACGCAGGCTATGGGTACCTCCTCTAACAAGGCAATCGAACTCAAAATGCTGCAATTAAAGCTACCAGCCGAGCTAATCTCTTTAACTAAAAGCCGCGCTAACTTGGTGGCAGAAAATCAGCTATATAGAGCGCTTTCAAGAGGTAAAAAGGCAACTAACTTAAATCCGTCTCAACTTGAGCGCTGGCAGTCAAATCAGGCAGAACTATCTTCTCGCCTTAATTCTGCTCGCCTAGAAACCGACCAGTTGACCCAGCAGTTAGAGCAAACCGATATCAAGCTTGCTAGTAGCAAACAAACCTTAAAGCTTAACCAAGGTATTTTAGCTGATGTGATGCCTTTAGCAGAAATAGGAGCAATATCAAGGATTCAATTGCTCAAGCAGCAGCAAGAAGTGCAATTAGCCAAGGCGGAGGCAGCAAGATTAGTTTCCGAACAAGCGCGGCTAAAGTTAGCTATTTCTCAAGCTAAATCGCGGACGCAAAATGCTACCGATTTATCTCGCCAGCAATGGCTTAACCAAATTGGCACAAATGACCAAAGCATTGCTGAAATTGACAGCCAGTTAACTAAGGCAATAGTTGAAAATAACAAGCGTCTTTCAGAAATTGATAGCCAAATAAGTAAGGCTCAACTTCAATTGCGCTACGAGGAAATTAAGGCTCCAGATAGTGGTACTATATTCGATATGCAAGCCCACACTCCCGGCTTTGTCATTAACGCTAGTCAGCCCATTTTGAAGATTGTCCCCAATGATGAGATGACTGCCAGAGTATTTATTACTAACCGCGATATTGGCTTTGTGCGGCAAGGGATGGATGTGGACGTGCGGATTGATTCGTTTCCTTTTAGCGAGTTTGGCGGTGTCAAAGGTAAGTTGATTTGGATTGGCGATGATGCTTTGCCACCCAACCAGATTTATCCTTTCTATAGATTTCCAGCTAAGGTAAAGCTGCAAAACCAGTTTTTATTGGTTAATGAACGTAAAATACCTTTGCAATCGGGGATGAGCCTCAATGCCAACATCAAAGTGAGGAGTCGCACGGTGATGAGTATCTTTACGGACTCATTTACTAAGAGTGTCGAGAGTTTGAATACTGTACGGTAGGGATTTTTGGGCAAAAGACTAATGCGTTAGGTAGTTCGCAATAGGTAAGGATAGAAAGTCGTAAAGCCGTAGCAATTCATTAGACCTCTTACGTGAATAAGTCAAAGGCGGCTAAACGCAAACATTTTTAGCGTTTAGAGGCGATAAAAAGACTGCAAAACTTAGTTAAAAGCGCCCTTATCGTACCTAAACCACGTAAAGAGCGTATTTTTGTTACTGTTAATTTGTAAATTCAATTACAAATCATGGCAAAACCTACTATCTACGGTATTCCTCAAAGTACTTACGTCCGTACTGTCCGATTGCTGCTTGAAGAAGCGGGAGTAGAATACGATCTTAAACCCGTTGATATTTTCAATGGTGAAACTAGGTCGGCGGAATACTTAGCAAAACATCCCTTTGGTAAAGTACCAACTCTGGAAGTTGACGGCGAAATACTTTATGAGACGAGCGCGATTACTGATTACCTGAATACGGCTTTGGCAAACAACAAGTTCACATTGTCAACTCCCATGCTTCAAGCAAGAATGCGGCAAGTTATGGCAATTATTGACAACTATTTTTATGCGCCAGCCGTTCTAACAATTGTGATCCAACGCTTAATTATACCAAGTCAAGGCGGTCAAATTGATGAAAGCAAAGTAAAAAACGCCGTTGCACCTGCACAAGTAGCATTAAAAGCCATTGAGTCGATAGCTGTTTGCAATCCGTATCTGCTAGGTAGTGAAATCGGGATTGCTGATTTTTACTTGATTCCTATTTTTGTTTACCTCAGCAAAACGCCAGAATTTGATTCAATTACAGCGCAAAATCCTAAAATTAAATCGTGGTGGGAGCAAGTTAATAATTTACCCAATGTCCAGAAAGTCTGTGCTTAGTTGATTTGTAGTTTTAAATAGTTAATAATGCGATCGCATCTCTATTTGAAAAAATGAGCTAGGGTGATCGCATCTCTATTTGCTTGTTACAACAAATTTGACATTTTTTCTGGAAATATAAGACTTACAGACAGACCGTTTCTTATAAATTAAACGGAAAGCGGAAAGCCCAAATACCAACGTACACGCGAGATGATATCGGATTGATAATGCCGCTACTTTAAATAGAGAAGATGGTTTATCAAAGATAGGCAGAATAATTTTTTTAGCTTACTATTGCTATTGCTCACAACATAATCCTAGTTTTTGCGATCGCATCATGCACTCATAACCATAGATTAATCTTACCTTTGCTTAAGCATGATAAAGATACATTAAAGTGTTGACGTGTATAGAAATCGCAAAATAACATGACTGTATCGCGTCGCAAATTCTTTGCCCTAGCAGGTGTAGGTGCTTCTTGTGCTGTTCTTGCTGACCCCTTAAAAGCCCTTTATGCCAGAGAAACTGGACGTAAACAAATATTTGGACAAGGCTACGGTCCGCTTCAAGCTGATCCTAATGGTTTATTAGATTTACCTAAAGGATTTCAATATCGAGCCTTTTCGAGAACTGGTGACATGATGAGTGACAAAAATCCTGTCCCCGGTGGTCATGATGGAATGGCTGCCTTTCGTGGAGCTAGAAAAACCACTGTCTTGGTTCGCAATCACGAACTTAGTCCAAGTTCTAGTACAAAAGTTGAGGCTCCAGAAATCAAAAAGTATGACCCACTTAATCGCGGTGGTACAACTACTTTAATTTTAGGACCAAATCGGGAACTCATCCAAGACTATGTATCCCTTGCAGGTACTTATCGTAATTGTGCTGGCGGCGCAACTCCTTGGGGTTCATGGATTAGCTGTGAAGAAAATACTTCTACTCCAGCATCTAATACACCAAATGGCGCAAACAATGTTTCTAAGTATCACGGCTATAATTTTGAGGTTCCATCCAGCGCCACTGAACCTGTAGACCCCATCCCCCTTGTAAGCATGGGTCGTTTTAACCATGAAGCTGTTGCTGTAGATCCTCGTACTGGAATCGTATATCAAACTGAAGATAGTGGTACTAGCCTGTTCTATCGATTCATCCCCAACCACCCAGGAGTCTTGCAAGCAGGAGGAGTTTTAGAGGCTTTAAAAATTAAAGATAAACCTCAAGCCATTACTAAGACAGGTTTCACTATAGGTCAACCCCTAGCGGTGGAGTGGGTTCGCATTGAAGATGTAAATCCTGTACTTGACACCGTAAGAGTTGAAGGATTTGTTAAAGGAGCCGCTCAGTTTTCTCGTGGAGAAGGTATAACTTATGGTAACGGCGAGGTGTACTTTACCTGCACAAGTGGTGGTGCTAGTGGCAAGGGTCAGGTTTGGCGCTACATTCCTAGTAGGTATCCCCAAGATGGCGGTACTATTGAGCTATTTGTTGAGCCAGAAGATGGAACAGTGTTAGAAAACCCAGATAACGTCATTTTGTCTCCTTTTGGCGATCTATTTCTCTGTGAAGATGGGAATGGCACAGACTATGTTGTGGGAGTTAATTCCAGAGGACAACTTTACCAGTTTGCTCGTAATCCATTTAATGACTCTGAGTTTGCTGGTGTCTGCTTTTCGCCCGATGGTCAAACTATGTTCCTGAATATTCAAAGCCCTGGAATTACTTTTGCTATTTGGGGCCCTTGGAGAAAAAGAGCTTAATTAGGTGTAGCATAGCTGCCACTGGAGGCAGCTATGCTGCTTTTTTCTGTCCACATGATGTTAAGCGTTGATAATTCCGAAGCCCTCAACCTGTGACTGAGTGCGCGATCGCGTAGCCGCCGCAAATGGGGCATCACTTTTTTCGGTTTCACCAAAATTTTAAAACCCTTAACCTGGTCTTAAAACAGCGATGATAGTGGTTCCAATTTAATATTATGGGTTGTTACCCATGGCTGTAGCTACTAACGCCTCAGTTCTTCATGGGATATTTCTTTGTGTACAAGGAAATCAGGTGTTGCTAATTCCGTAATGAAATCTGGTCAATCACCAGAAAATCATCACAGTTTTAGCAACGCCACTTTTTGATCTGAAATCTACTTTCTCTTAAACAACCTTATTACCTAAAGGCGTTGAGCGCCTGGTCGTCCGTTCTCAACAACAAAAGAAGCCTTAGTTGTAATTGGAGCATCTAATGTAGTAACCGCCTCAACAGTACGGTAGTCGCTCTGCCAACGCTGAGGTGTAAGTTCGCAGCGCACATAACCACGCCGATTGTTAAAGAACTTGATATGGGGATTCTCTGCTAGTATTCCTTCAGTAGTTGGGTTAGTTTCTGAGCCGTCACCACCCGAACTAATTGAAGTCCCAACAAACTCTGTGCCAAGAGTTTTTGACTTTGGGTTGTTGAAATCAGCTTTGAGGTCATTTACCCAGCTAGCATGAACATCACCCGTTAATACTACGGGGTTTGCAGGCTGACGTTGCTGCAAAAATTGAAAAAGGCGATCGCGTGAGGCTGCATAACCATCCCAACCATCCATACTTAGGCGAGCTTCTGCTCCCGGCTCAAAATCCCTCTGTGCCATGAATACTTGTTGGGCAAGAATATTCCAACGAGCTTGAGACTTAGCCAATCCTTGAAACAACCATTGCTCTTGCTTTTGACCTGTTATCGTCCGCGATGGATCTAAAGCTTCAGTACAATTAATTCTAGTTCCGTCTCCACAAGCTTGATCGCTGCGGTATTGACGAGTGTCAAGTACGTTAAACTCGGCTAAGTTGCCAAAGGTCAAACGTCGATATAACTGCATATCGGCTCCTGTAGGGAAAGAGAACCGTCGCAGTGGCATATGTTCGTAGTATACCTGGTAAGCCGCCACCCGACGAGCTAATAATGCCTCGCGTGATTGTAGGGCTGGATCTTGCGGCACATCTCCAGCATAGTTATTGTCAACTTCGTGGTCGTCCCAAGTTGTAATCCAAGGAAAGGCAGCGTGTGCTGCTTGGAGGTTTGGGTCGGATTTATACAAACCGTAGCGGTTGCGGTATCCCTCCACTGTTAATGGTTCTCCGCTACCATCATGCGGTCGGACAGCAGTTGAAGTGGCAGGACCCTCGTAAATATAATCTCCCAAGTGAACAACTAGATCGAGGTCTTCTTGTGCCATATATTTATATGCTGTGTAGTAGCCGTTTTGCCAGTTCTGGCAAGAAGCAAAGGCAAAGCGAAACCGATCTGTACGGTAGCCAAAACCTGGAGCAGTACGAGTACGTCCAATCGGACTCACGGCATCACCTACTCTAAACTGATACCAGTACCACTGAGCAGGTCTTAATCCTTTTACTTCTGCATGAACAGAATGCCCTAATTGTGGGGTGGCGATTTCTGTGCCACTGCGGATAATCCGTCTCATGTTCTCGTCGTCAGAAACTTGCCATTGCACTGGCACATTTTGCCCTGGCATTCCACCGCCATTAAGCGGATCTGGTGCTAACCGCGTCCACAAGATTACACTATTTGCTAGGGGTTCGCCAGAAGCAACACCCAAACTAAAAGGATAAGCTGAGAATCGAGGCTGGGCAATAACTTTGGTGGGCCATTGACTTGCGATCGCTAATCCCGTTAAAGCACCTGTTCCAATTAATACTTGTCGCCGTTTTACTCGACTTGATAATAAGCGCTCAAAGTCAAACTTCTGCATACAATCCTCGCTGATGAATCACCAGAGAGCTTAACAGAGTAACCTTAATGCTGCTTTACATCTAGGTTAAGCATTGATTATTGCTTTTTGTAATAGGCATTGCTGCAAGCATAATGTTAAACCGTTCAAAATAGAATAGTGTTCTATTTTTTTAGTTTGCGTTTGAGCGCAAATCCCATACCTAAAATGCCAAAAGTAATTGCTCCTAAGGATGACGATGGTTCCGGTACAGGGGTAAGACTAAGCGGTTGATTTAGACGAACTTGAATAAACTCATTGTTATCTGGCACTCCAGGGGTTCGACCCGTGCTGAAGGGATAATTATTGTCATTAACAACTAACAATGTCTGGTCGTCAATAAGAAGAACAGACTCGATAGTGACAAAAGGAAACCTAAATGGTTCATTTGTACCTGCAAGATTATTCGGGTCGGCGATATTTAACAAGTCTACCAACTCTCGCTTAATCAGATTTCCATTACTGTCAATTTGGGTAAAATCTACGAGAAAAATTTTCTTAAATGCCGCTTCAGTACCTTGATTACTGTCACGCTCAATTACTAAATATTTATTGTCATCTACAGCAGTGAAATCGCCAATAGCTTGACCACTACCAGCCGTTGCCTCCATCTGGTAAAAAAACTGCTTATCGGTGTAGGACTTACTAGCAATATCAAACTCATTGATAGTCAGCCGACGTTGATTTGGCTCCGTAGTAAGCGCTCCTTCCAGAAGTGGATAGAGTTTGGTAGCTGAGGCATTAAGAGCCATTCCTTCAAAACCACGACTACTTGGTAAATTTGCTGTACCGATCCCAAGAAATGGGTTTTGAGGCGATTGTACACCAGGTAGAGTAACGGGTGCTTCTAGCACCTTTCCAGTAGCATCTGTGTGTAATAAAAATGGGCCAAATTCATCTCCAAACCAAAATGTCCCGTCTGAAACTTGGCGGAAGGATTCAATGTCGAAATCTGCTCCTGTGAGCAAGCGATTACTCCCGATTGCTGGGTCAACGGGGATATTGTTTTCACCGTTTGGGTAATTAGTTTGCGACGCGACCATGGGGAAATTGACTTTATTGTCTGGGTCGCGGAGAGTAACAAAGGAGTTGATTGTAACGTTGCCTGACCCTCCAGTTGCCGTTTTAAAATCAGGGGTAACATTGTAAAAGCGAAGCAGAGCATCAGCCGAGTTTGTCTTTGCTCCAAACCCATTGTCGGACATTACTAAGTAGCTACCATCACCATTACTTAGAACTGCCGAAAAACCTTGGACGGGTTGCTGATTTATGAAAGGAGGTGTCCGTCCATTAGTAGGAGTAATAAATTGACCGGAGGTTAGATCAGGAATGAACGTATCAGCAGGCAAAACCGCACGACCAACTAAGTCAGCAGCGATAACTGGTAGAGAGTTGCTAATTAAGGAACAGATAGTAACGGTCGCCACTAAGAATAAACTATTAGTCGTGCTGACAGATAGGTACTTAGTCATTGAGGAAGATGTCACATTTTTTACTTTCATTTTACAAAGTTAAATTGTTTGCATAATTTAGCCAATAACTACAACTTACTGGCAATAAGTTAAGAATATATTGATTAAATAGATAAGAAGACTTTAAGAAGTGGCTAATTCTTTTCGCCACTTCAGACCCCGGATTCGTAGGCAATTCGACTCATAAAATGCCGTAACCTGGTTGTCGTATTAAGGCTAAACCTCGCAAGACAGCTATTAAGATCGTTTAGTTGAATTATCGTAATTTGACGAGCAAAGATTATTTCAGCTTGGTACTGCGTGATTAAACATTTAGCCTCCTCTAGTAAGTGTTTCGCCGTTGTAGCCCCAGATCAGGCGATCGCAATATTGCGATGGTATTTCAAAGTTACGCACTATATCCCCACCTTACCGTTTACGAAAATCTCTGTTCTGGACTCAAATTAAAAAAGACACCCGCCGCCGAAATTAGACAGCGAGTTCCCAAGCTGCGGAAGTTTTAGGATTAGACGCTAGTTTAATGAACCGTAAACCCGGACAACTCTCCGGCGGACAGCGCCAACGAGTAGCCATTGGCAGGGCTTTGGTGCGCCGCCCGGATGTGTTTTTGTTAGATGAACCCTTAAGTAACTTAGATGCGCTGCTGCGTGAACGAGTCCGCGCTGATATCAAACAAATATTTGCTGCCCAAAAAGTGCCTGTAGTTTACGTTACTCATGACCAAACCGAGGCGATGACCCTTTCAACCAAAGTCGCCGTCTTAAATAACGGCTACGTGCAGCAGCTAGACCCGCCAGAACGCATATACAGCCATCCAGCTAACCATACCGTTTTTTTCTATGCCTGCCACAGATAGAAGGGAGAAGGGAGAGTTCAAGATAGAGGCATGGCTGGGGTATTC
>QQTW01004718.1_pt1 | contig 10249 bp, 13 predicted proteins | sample 1904831 | NCBI WGS metagenome assembly QQTW01 (sample SAMN09435610, study PRJNA476489) | Subsurface metagenome, whole genome shotgun sequencing project.
CGTAAAACAGGCCGTAAAAACGTGTTAAATCTAATTTTTTTATTTAAATTTAAATTAGATTTTAAAGGGCGCTTCTTAAGCCTCTTTTCTACATTAACAATGAATTAGAGCTTGTCGCTGTAAGGCATAAGTAAAGTGACATTCATCACTATATCTATAAGGCTTAAACTTCTTTAATTTCTAATATTTGCGCTTAAATGCTTAAATTCCGCGTTTCTTAATATTTTTTAAATGGATGTATTTTTTTTAGATTGCGCGAAATGTGCCCACACCATGAGCAGTCATATTACGTTGAATTACGCGTTTGGAGTCATTTGCCACATCAATAGCGCTTGCTACTACAGCATGAGAAGAACTTACAAATTAAAATAAGGCATCTTTGACGGCTTTAATAGCCTGACGCTCATGGAGGGCTAGGACTGGTTTTTGACCGCGTTTGTGAATATTATCGCCGCGGCGCGCGGATTGTGATTTGAGGATTTGATAGCCCGTCCGTTTATTAATATTATGTCTTTGAAATAGCTGCTTCCGAGGCAACTTGCCTGCTGTGTGTTGCGCGTTGTAAAGGAGCCGTGCGCGACGTGGAGTGCCGATAATCATATTTGACTCGCGCGGCGGCGCGGAGGGCAAGGAAATTGAGGGATCAGCTTGTCGGCAGTTTTTCCGGCCTGTTTTACGCGTTTTGGCCATATTATAGACAATTTGAAAGCCAGTTGATGAAGATATTAGAGATCCAAAAATGTGGTTTGATATTTGGGAGGGCGGGAAGTGACACTATTTTTGGCACCTAGCTTCGGACCTGAACAGACGCTGCTTTACCCTGAGCCGAGGGTGCGCAGAGGCTAAGCCGCCTGAGTTGAGGCTAAGCAAGTGGTTGGGTTCTCGTAGATCCTGATTTAGGTCCCCTTGGGGCTTACTTTCTGGCCTCCCCATTTCAGTTCTTCGGTTCTAGCTGCCTCTTTATTTCTATCCTACTCGAGGGCAACAGCTGGTGCCAACCTGTTACGATCAAATCGTCCACTGCATGTAAACTCCTTAATGCTATGTAGTCCTTATGTCACTTTGGTAGTGAGGCTTTCTGTGAGACCCTCACACGTGACTACATGGTTACGGAGGGTGTCCTTCGACTCAAGTGCTACTCAAGTGCGACTCGATTGCGTTGTAGACACGAGTCAGTCGACTCACTGAATCGGCATCGACTCTTGGAGTTGATGTCCTCAAATATATAGGAAAGCCTGCTCCTCGTACGCGTATAGCGCCTGGAAAACTGTATCTAATTGGTTCATATCCCGCGCGGTAAACTTTTAATGCTCACTACTCAATACGAGGCTGATCTTGCTGCCTCTTGAGAAATTTTATGCATCTCCACGACCGCAGGTGAAAGTTTGATAGGAATCCGGCTGCATCAAACGCACGCTTGCCAGCATATCGCACATTTGGTTGCTCGCGTTCGCAAACTCGAATGACTTAACGCTGTTGCTAACCATTGTTTTTGAGACGGAGGCTGAGGCGATATCATCAACATCATCAGCAGTCTCTCCCAGCTTTCTACCTAGCAACATTTTGCCGTCCAAAGTGGCCAAATAGAACCCGCCAATTCATATTGAAGGCAGGCTGGGTCGCCATCCTTATTTTGCACTTCGCAACCTAGCGCTCCTGTCGTGATACCACTGAACAGACTTCTCCATCCACACCAAAAAAAATGGAGGGCCGCAAACTGCGGCGTGAAGACTATACCGTGGGATGGCTGTGCGCACTTCCCATCGAGCTTCGAGCGGCAAGAATGCTTCTTGACGAGAAGCACCAAAGCATTGCGGTCGAGAACGACACGAATATTTATACTTTGGGACGACTTGGTGAACATAATGTCGTCATCTCTTGTTTGCCGGCAGGGCAAATAGGAACGAGTTCAGCCGCTACAGTTGCGATTCAGATGAAATTAGCCTTTACCAAAATTCGGTTTGGTCTACTAGTCGGCATCGGCGGCGGAGTCCCCAGCCAAAATGCAGACGTTAGGCTCGGAGATGTCGTTGTCAGCCAACCGCAGCGAGGACGTCCTGGAGTGTTACAATATGACTTCGGAAAGATTACCCCCGACGGGTTCGAGCAAACAGGATGTCTGAGCCTTCCGCCACCAATTCTCCTCAGTGCGGTTTCCGCATTACAAAGTACTCAGTCAAAGGAAGCAGACGAATTCTCGCACTACTTTCCAGAAAATTTGGACGTTCAAGAGTTTGCGCGTGAGGCAGCGGGGCCCGATGTTCTGTTTGAAGCAAGCTACCAGCACAGAAGCGGGGATACCTGTGCATCATGTGATCAGGAAAGATTGATCACTCGAGAACCGCGTGCTGGTCCAGATGTCATGGTTCATTACGGGACCATAGCCTCCGGCAACTACGTAATGAAGGATGGCCTGGAAAGAGACAGAATCAACACAAAACTTGGCGGTGTTCTCTGCTTCGAGATGGAGGCTTCGGGTCTGATGAACACTTTTCCCTGCCTTGTCATACGCGGTATTTGTGACTATGCGGACTCGCATAAGAACAAGAAGTGGCATTCCTATGCAGCCCAAACGGCTGCGATGTATGCGAAAAGGGTGTTATCGATCGTCCCGGCGATACCGGGGAACACCACACCCGGGAATAAAGACCTGCCTGAAACAAGGATATACAGTACATGCCATGGCGAAGCCGAGACACAGTCTATGCCCCAAGCAGCTCAGAAACAGGAAATACGCCAACTTTCTCACGATTTGCGATCGCAGGGCAATCTTGTGCGTGAATATCCAAGACGATTGATCAGTCTTTCTTATTGTCGCTAACCTTGTGGACAGAGTCCTGAATTCCTCCGGCTGCTGCAGAATAACAGATCTTTAGCAGATGCAATATTCCGGCTCGCGTCAGAAAGCCATCGGCTTGGTGCTTCTTCTCGAAGCTCAGACCTATTCCAAGAGACCTACCATAATCTAGAGCAAGCCCATTGCAGTCGTGTAGAGGCGGAAGTACGCGATAGTCCTCGTATGCTCCTGGAATCCACGAAATGCACATGTAGATTGGTAAATTTCACCAGTCTTTGGAGACCTCTTTCAATGCTGCACTTCGTGCGGACATACAAAAACGCTCATTACTCTTTCTGTCCAAAGTTTAAGACTTCGAAGAAAAGCTTGGAGCTCATCATGAAGATTGTTCCTCCTGGATGGCTACTTGCGCAAACCATCAACCTAGGCTTCCGTATCAAGAATCAGAATATGAAAAGAAGCTTTTCTATCAACCCACTCGTGATAGGCACTGATAGGCTCGTGGATCCGGGACAGTCACCTGCCTTTCAAGCCGTCCGAAAAGCTAGGGGTGAGCTGACGGACTCTAGATTCCTAGACAGTCCTGCCTGCCTGGAAGTCCTACGAAAAACGCTACAACATCATTTCCAGAATCAAAGGGCTTCTGCCATGGATCAAGACTGCGCAGGAAGAACACTTCTATCTGTAAGTCTCGGTAGACGACGTTGACTTTCCAGGTCATGCCGTTTTGCTAATGGCGCAACAGGAGGTGATGAAACTTCTTCTACAACAGAAGAGGTGGTCAATGACAGGAAATGCATGCCTGCCTGGAGACGAGTATATCTCGCTGATTCAATTCCTTCTTGACGCCGGCGTAAACCCCAACGCTCTTTGCTCTAACGATGACAATGAACCCGGGATACCGCGCAATGAAACTGGGACCATATTCGACTTGTTTTCCTACTTTTTAATGCTTCCGCACCTATGGTTCTCCGACCATATGGAATTTCAGGGTCAGAAGCTGAAAGAGATGCTACAAAGCCATGGTTGTATCCTAACCAAACCTTTGAGCTCCATACAAATGGAATCTTCTCGCACTTGGCATGAAGGCTTCCAAATCGAAATCTCGGTGCTCCGTCATTTTCCCGAGCAAATTGAACGTAAGTCAAATATCTGGTCCAATGGTATGACAGCTTTGACGAAATGTAGTGTGTGGCTATGGACATTTAGTTTGGGCGATACTCCAAAAATCAGAGAAGGATTTCTTGCGAATACTGGGAAAAGCTGATCCTAGCCACGCATCTAACTTCAACGGCCTTACAGCCTCACATTTCGCGACGACATGGACTTGGGGACTCAGGCATCTTATCCAGGTAGGGGCAAATGTCGATGCGAAGGATCATTATGGTCGCCGACCACTACACCTGGCGGTGGCGAATGGATATGTTGAAGCAGTTCATATCCTTTTGCAAAAAGACTGTTCTCTGTTTACGCCGACCTCTACGCCAAGCTTACTCGAGTTGTCCTTGGATTTAGATGGCCCTGCACAAATTCCCATTACCGATGCGATCACGGTCGCGCTCATAGACCGTCACAAGCGCCTACTAGATCGGGCTTTTTTCACAATGTCTGAGCGCGAGATTTCGCGCTTGAATCTCAGCAGAGACAAGATAAGGGAACGGCAAATAGTATCTATCCAAGATTCCATCACTTCTCATGGGTACGAACTGCCGGATGCTCTAGCTCTCGACGGAAAAGGTGTCTATGCTGCTATAGTAAGGAAAAGGTCCCGGAAGACGACCCCAGAGATTGCGGAGAAGTTCTGGACCGCCGGATTTGATGACATACAAACACCGAATGAAGAAGGAGTTTCAATGATTCTTGGAAGCTGGTTCCAGGCTGACCTTGACATGGTCGCCTGGTTCATAAGCAAAGGCGCCTCTCCCCATACTCGGCACGATGACAGGTCTCACTGCGGCCTTCATCTCTACGCATACAGCTTTGGATACGATTATGACAGATTTTCCGTGAAACCTGAACTTGCCAGCAAACACGCTGAGTTGATTCGTCAAGTTCAATCTGAGAAAATTCTGTACCATGATAGATGTTTTTGCTTATGCTCACCCAAAGGATGCACGCCAATAGCGTTCCTGTTCAAGACGCAATGGCGTTTCGAAAAAATTAGCGTGCAGCATTGTTTTGAAGCCTGGGTGAAGAATACTAAACCAGATTCAGAATTGTTAGAACGTTATTTTCACGACCTCACTCGGATTCTTTTGTTCCAGTTATGTGGGCACGGGGCCAACCATACCTGCTGCATTCCTCTCCATGAAGGTGTTTTCTACGCCCGATTTGTACCGAAGACCAGACGACCTAAACGCAAAGAATTCCGACTCTTCAATCGTATGATGCGAACTTTCGAGCTGTTTCGGCAGGAGTATGAAGGCCCTATTCTGGAGATTCCGTTTCGGTTCCTAGAGGCATGCCAGGAAAATAAAATTGACTACCTTATACAGCGCATGGCCGATAAGGTCCATGACAACGACAGCCAAGACGAAGATCAAGAGGGAAGCGAAAGCGAAGACGAGGATGAAGACGAGGGCCGTGCGAGAAAAGCGCAAATGCCAGGTAGCTGGCCTGGGATACAGAAAGAAATAGGACGGGACGAAATACGCGTACAGTCCATTGTTCTGCCTCTAGGCCCACACTTTAAGCCCAGGCCAGAAGGGTAACAAAAATTCTATTCGAGGATCTAGATGATTACCAAAAAAAAAAGTTTGTGCGCTATCGGCAGCTATCCCACACACCGGTAATACTAATGGTTGATGTTCTCAAGAAACCTTGCTCTCCAGATGCTTTGCCCAATTGAGCTCTGAGCTTATAGTCCAGGCACAAAGCACTGACCTGTTACGGACGAGGGCGTGTGATAGTCATCTTGGGGAGCGGAACCGATTTTGGTCCCAAGTTCACAAAGTGGGCACTCTGAGCACCGTCGTTTAAACTTGATGAGAAAAGCATGGCATGCGAACAGAGCTATGATCTGTGATTGGCTTGTAAGAATGGAAGGACGAGATGAATGAGCAAGATCTGAGCAGCCTGAGCAAGCAGGGTGAGCAGGGTGAGAGAGGGTGAGTTGAGGACGGTTCGTGCCTGAGCAGACGCGGGGGTCCCCTATCCTCACAACGCACTTTTCCCCTTCTCACAACGTTGTGAGACTTACGTAATGCAAATGTCACAACGTCCTATTTAGGCAGTGGGACTCGGCCCCCTCATTTCTCCTGTGGTAGTCAGATTGAGTGTGGAATGTAGGCAAATCCAACTACCAGCGGAGGAATCATTGGGCTTCGTCACTGTCAGAGGCTGCGGAGGCAGGAAGACAGAATACGCGTTCCAAACAGCAGATTTGTGTATGTTCTACAGCTAAATTGACCTAATTTCTGCTGTCTGTGTGCTCCTTCTGCGCCAGCTGCTTACGTAATCATACCCTGGTTTTGCAAACTGCTCGGATTTGAGCGTTTCAGCGTTTTCTGCGTTCTTGACGCCGTGTACAGCTTCCTGCGCCTTTTTATTGCTCTTCTCTATATCTCCGTGGCCGTAAGACGTCTCTTCTTGGCCTCTTTCTTGCTGGCGACGCCATTGACGCCTCTGCTGGCTCTGATCGCTCTGGCGGCGGCGGAGGAGAGGGCGGCAAAGGAGGAGGAGAAGACAGCGCAGGAGGAGAAGACAGCGCAGGAGGAGAAGACAGCGCAGGAGGAGAAGACAGCGCAGGAGGCGAATAGCGCAGGAGTGAGGCTATCGACGGCACAGGAGATGGCGACGGTAGCGGCGTCAGGTTTAAATCAGCGAAAACAGACGGCGTAGGCGATCGAAGCTCCGGTAGAGGCCATGAAGGTGTGGAGAGAGAAGGAGAAGAAGGAGGAGAAGGAGGAGGAGGAGGAGGCAGAGCTGCCTGCTTTGGCTGTTGATACTGGATCCAGCCTCTTATTTGTATGCCTGATGTTGATAGCGAGGAAGGAGCTCGTTGCTGACGACATAGCTCTGCTTCTAACGGATCGTCCTCGCTGTTGATCTCTTGATTCTCATCGTTGATAGTGATAGGCTGTAGAGCTGTCCCTAATCGTGAGCTCTCTCCTCGTCCTGTTTGCAGCTGTGACAGCATCTGCGGAGATACTTGTCCTCTCTGTTTGCTTCTGTCTTTGCGTTTTCTTGATCCTGTTGAGGTAAGGGCGTCGACTTGAGCGTTGATAACTTTAAATAGGGATAGCTGACGCTTCTGAGACTTTGTATAGCGAGTTTGAACTATTAAAGGGTCAGTTACCTTTCAAAGCAGAGGAAGCTCAGTCAATTCTCCAAGTCGATTAATCCTCCACTGTATATCAAAGTCTTCAATACATAGCGGGCGATCGACTTCGCTGTTCGCCAGTACACTGGCTCATGAGTCTTGGCAAAGCACCGCCGCAGTGGCCGTGGACTATTAAGAGGATTGTACTATAGAGACCCTTGCGCAATCAGCTTCCGCTTTTTCCTCACGCAGCCTCTTCTGCGCACGGACTCACCACCAAGGCTGGACTGCACATATTAGCGCTGGTGCTTAGCGCTCAAGGGTTAGCCACCGGCTTCGCAAGCCACTAGCCCTTCACAGCCACTCACCGACCATCGTACAACCTCACCTCGACGCCAGCACCTTCAAATTCGTCGCCCAGTTGCGCGCTCCAAGCCACCTATTCTATCCAATAGGCAGTATGTTACCATTTCTGCATTTTGCCTAGACGATGATATACTAAACACTTCAATTTACGGAATCACCTCTAACTACAGATACCGTCTTTTTGCCGCTCGAGATGGCACTAGCATATCTCGCACAGTGTGCAAACTGTGGGACGGACGCAACAATGAGGTGTGTTGGCTGCATGGACGCGCCAGAGTACCAGCCTGGAGATTCTGTCGGTAGTGTCTACTGTAACCGCGACTGCCAGAAAGGACACTGGTCAAATCATAAGGCCCATTGCCGCGCCCTCGGACAGCGAAAGAAGCTCCTTCGAACAGCCAATATACTCAAGGCCGCCCTGTTGATATACAGAGAGGTTGTGTACGATGTCGACCTGACAAAGATAGAGTTCCAAGATGGGGTCCTCTGCCTTCATCAAAATCAAAGACCTATCACTACTCGATCAAAACGTGGTCTCTTTCCAGTTCATCTCACCACCAATATCGACCATAAGGAGGCAGCTCTTGCGAATAATCAATGCACAACGGCCATGGCACTATTAGGTCGTCTAACCCGGAAGCTTCTTGAAGGTGAGACAGACCCCCAAGATTATCACTTGGGTAAGCTAGGATTTACATTTAAGTAGGGGTAGCCTCAACTATCGAAGTATTGGACATCCATATTGGAAAGCCACTGATTCCAACAAAGCTCGTTCCCGGTCCAGACTCTAGCGATATGCCACACACAGTGTTAAAAGTGGGACGATTGTTCGCTAATGAGGTATGGATTCTCGACACAGCAGGCTGCCAATATGGATTCAGAGAGGTTCTTGTCCCCTTGGAGAAGTACCTTGCAGACAAATCATGCCAAATTTTGAACGAGCCCACCACTTACGATGCGACCGAAACGAAAGACTTGGACTACTTCTCGACTCTTCCGTTTCTGAACAGGACCCGAGCACAGCGAGAGGATCAAAAGCTGGAGCGACAAGCTCGCCTACACTTTGCTGTCTTTGTTAATATGCACGTCAGCAAGGATATCCTTGATGGCTCTGCCGCCGAGTTTAAGGATAAATTGGACAACTTTGTGCATGAGTTGAAGTTGCATATGATAAATCTTGGCAACTGAGAACTCTCAGATACAGTGGCGATACGTTTGTGCTGGAGTCAGCCTTCTACGGAAAATGGAGATCAATGTCTGAGCTTCACTTCGGTACAGATCCCTCAACACTCCAACTTCTATAAGTGTGATCGATGCTTATAGATCAACCCAACCCACAACTGCACTATCCGGTACATGATGTAGAAAGGTATATTCGTACTCTGAGTTGTTCCATGCACGCTCGAGGATATCAAAGTCTAGCCTTTCTATGCGCCACGCCTACATCACAGTACATCGAAATAAACGGCGTGGGAGCCCTGTTTCCCCAATCGAGATGCCTCTCGACCTGGCTGAGCAACCTCCAATCCCGGCTTTTGAAATCAACCCAAGTGTCCGTATCCTCTGCAAACAGACCCTCTTCGCCGGAGTACCAGGCGCGAGAATCTTCATCTTCAACTCGAAAAATTATGTAGGGCCCCATGATAGTGCTCGTCGGTGTCGTATCGTGTGGAGTGGTAGGAGATGGCTCGTGGAGAATGGAAGCTTGAGAACGATGCGAAGCGATGCGACTACAGTCCAGCCTGTCACGTCTTGATGCCTTAGGTAGCTAGCAATTCCAGGCTGAAACCGCTGAAGAGGGTTCAGCGAGAAAGAGCGTGCGCATGAAAAAAGCGGAATCCGGTTGTGCAAAGCTCTACATCAGATATCTCTTTGAATAGCTGTTAGTAGTATTATCCAAGGGCTTTGGTACTGGTCGCGCGTTCACTCTCCATGATCAAGGCCCGACTGCAATGGGGGTTCAGTCCAGTTTGTTGATGATCCAACGCTGGTAGGTGTTAATGGAGAATGCCAATTGCTTGTCCCAGCAAATTGTGGACATTGTCTCTGTGTCGATTGCTCGAGACTTGGGACAGTATGACCCTTGTAGGTAAAGGTTGACCATGAACAGACTTGATTTTGCGACGAAGGCTTACCACCCTATTTATATCCGCTTAGATTTGGTGTCCAACTTGTGGCATGAATATGGGAGCATGAGCCACCGTGCCAGTGAACAAAATGTTGAGCGCTTGGAAAGCCAGGCAAGAGTCTATGCAAAATAGACGCTGACCGCCTTGTTGGTTCAACAGCTCGTAGGCGGAGTAAACCCCAATCCCTCAGCTAAGTGACCTGTCGATGTGGCAGTGAGACGTGAACGGCGTCGGGGATTCATGGATGCCGGGCGAGCATGACCGAGTGAAGTGGCAGGCACACCCGCCATGAACCACCGACGAAGATGCTTGCCGCCATAGAGCATTCAAGAGCCACCACCCCTGAGGCGTAGGGGCCAGAGATTATCGGCAGTGCCTCCAACTATTACCAATATGGGTCGAAAGTCCGAGAAAGGAAATTGGGCGTTCCCGTCACTAGATGGATACGCATCCCTGCTTTGCCCAGGATGTTTGCAGTGATAGGGGAGAACGCTCACGGCGTCACGTGGGGCAAGCGGTGCGTGGCGATTTGCAGCCGGGAGCGGTGGAGGGAAGATCGTGCAAATTGGCGGCACATTTCGGCGTCAAAGACGGCCGAAAACAGCAGTTATTTGGCAAATCGATTGATTAATTGAGTAATTAAAATATAAAATAATAATCATTAATAAAGTTCTTAGACGTTTTTATTAATTAATT